>Ga0101944_10004633_pt1 | contig 16726 bp, 12 predicted proteins | sample DewCreD2012metaG_FD_75245 | JGI IMG/M metagenome (GOLD analysis project Ga0101944, IMG submission 75245) | Hot spring sediment bacterial and archeal communities from British Columbia, Canada, to study Microbial Dark Matter (Phase II) - Dewar... ...
CCTGCGATCTGGCCCATGCGTTCGAGACCAAGCTGATCCGCGGGTTTTCGTTCTATCCGCCACGCGGTAGCGACCCCTGGCAGTACGTCGCCCAGGCCGCGGATCAACTCGGCCAGGTCGCGGAAATGTGCCACCGCAGCGACCTGGTCTTCGGACTGGAAGTGGAAGCGAACCTGGTGGGGCAGAATGGCGAGCTAGTGGCGGAGCTGCACCGCCAGGTGAACCATCCCGCCCTGGTGACCGTGTTCGACGGCGCCAACCTCAGCACCCAGGGCTACAGCCCGGACGAAGTCTTCCAGCAGTATGAACAGATGAAGAAAAGCCTGGGCTGGATGCACATCAAGGACTACCGGCATCCCCAGCGGCGGCAGCGGACCACGCACGTCGATGAAGAAGCGCTGAAGCACTTCGTGCCGGCCGACCAGGGAGATAGCGGGCACGAAATGGTCTTGCGCGACTTCCGCGAATGGATCCCCAGCCTGGAGAAGAAGCTCAAGAAGCGGGGTGTTCCGGGCGTGTTTTTAGACCTGGAACCGCACGTCAAAGGGGGTGGGCAGTTCGGCGGCTTCAGCGGGCCGGACGGGATGGGGGTCGCCTTGCGCTGCTTGTGCCGCCTGCTCGATTATGTCGGCATCGGCTACCACCTGCGCGATTTTGAGGACGTGCGCGTGGCCCGCGGCTTTTGAAGCGGCCCGCAACGTTCGAGGCAGCACCCGGGGCCTTGCCGTCCGCCGCCCGCAGCGTCCCCCGCGGGCGTGCTGCATCGCTTTCCTCGCAGCCACGCAGCCAAAAGCAGCGCGTCTTCCGGCCTGGTTCCTTCTGCGGGCAACCCGGGCACCGCGCGGTCCCCACCGACCAGCCACTCTCGGACGGCTCAGCCCCAAGACGCCGGGCGATCGACGCGTCGTCTCGCCGGGCCATCGAAACATCCACCTTTTTAGTTGGTAGAAAGAAAAATAATTTTGAAACACAACAAAATATCTTGAGTGGCAGATGCGCGTCGCTCAGAGACGACACCAAATACTTGGTCAAAAACTTTTGACTTCGCGCTGGTTCCGCCAGCCTGTACGCCCATTCCGCCACGCTGGAATGGTGCGTGCCAAGTCAACCGCAGCCCGCCCAAACGTAAGACCACCCAATAGAGCTAATCAACCGACTTGTTTAAATAATTTTAGCAAAACCGTTGCGGTTTTCCGCAAAACAGCCAGTGAGACTGTAATGATTATGCCTCAGGTGGCCTATTGGTCTATAGGGAGGGGATGTCTGGCCGTCTGCCGGCCAAGCCTCCCTGCACGGTTCGCAAGCAGCGATTGGGTGAGCCATGGGGCAAACGCTCCGTTTGGTTGCCGTTCTGCTCGTCGGTGGGAGTCTGCTCGTACCGGCAGCCGCATGCCAGGCGGCTATCGACGTGCACACTTTCATTCAGACGGTTATCAACGGGCAGAACAGCAACAACTACCAAAAAGTTCATCTCTTGAATGACAGCCCGCCGACCTACGGGCACGCCGACAGTGGCGGTGAGTTCCGCGTCCAGCTTCTGGTCGGCTCGACGTGGGTGGACGTGATGAACGGTCCCTTTTTCCTGACGGTGTTCTGTCTGGAACAGGGAGAACTCGTCACTCCAGTGGATGAAACGTATTACGCCACCATCGAGCCGAATGCCCTTTACGGCACCAACCCGTACACCTTCCCTGGTGGCGACCCGATCAATTACGCCACGGCCGTGCTCTATGGACTGTACCAGGACCGGCTGCTGGACGATTATGCGACGAACCTCGTCGATCCGCAGACCAGCCTGGTCGTAGGCACGTTCACGTACAACAACGACGATTGGGTCAACGCCATTCAGGACATCATCTGGAACCAGGAGGAAAATGGCCTCGACCCGATCAACAACAATCCCTACTCGCGGGCGCTCAACCACTGGCTGATGAACAATTACACCAATGCGGCGTTCGCCCACTATCCAAGCATCGTGATGGCACTCAACTTGTGGGGATTGAACCTGCTCAATGGCGACCCACGTTATCCCCAAAATGCCCGCCAGAGCCAGATCATTTACGATCCTGAGGTGATTCCGGAGCCCTCGACGCTGGCGACGCTGGCCCTGCTCGGCATCGGCTGCGGCGGGGGCCTCTGGGCACGGCGCCGCCGCAGCGGCCCGCCAGCCATCCACGGATAAAGTGGCCCCCGGGCGAAGGGACGCTGGCCCGACTGGTCCGCTGCGGGCAGCAGCAGTTACAATGCGATGCCGATGCGCGCTGTCGGCTTTGCATTTCCAGCCTCTCAGGGCAGCCTCTGGCCATGTCTAGCGCAACACGCCATCACGTGCTCATCCTCGGAGGCGGCACGGCAGGCATCACCGTAGCCGCCCGGCTGCGACGAGCCGCTCCCCAGCTCGCAGTGGCCGTCGTCGAGCCGTCCGAAGTCCATTACTACCAGCCGCTGTGGACGCTGGTCGGTGCGGGCGTCTTTCCCAAAGAGGTCAGTTGCCGGCCGGAGGCGGACGTGATCCCGCCGGGGGTCGCCTGGATCAAGGATGCCGCCCAGGAAATCGACCCTCAGCAGCAATGGGTGCGCACGGCCGGCGGGCAGCAGATCGGCTACGATTGGCTGGTCGTGGCGGCCGGCATCCGCGTGCGGTGGGATGCCATCCCGGGGCTAATGGAGGCGATCGGCCACGACGGAGTGTGCAGCAACTACGCCTACCAGTACGTGGATTACACGTGGAAGTGCCTGCGCGACTTTGCCGGAGGCAATGCGATCTTCACGCAGCCCAGCGGGGCGATCAAGTGCGGCGGCGCCCCGCAAAAGATCATGTACTTGGCGGATGATTATTTCCGCCGCAAGGGCATCCGCGACCGCTGCACGATCACGTTCGCCAGCGCGGGCAAACAGATTTTCGCAGTGGAAAAATACCGCGTGGCTCTGGAAGCCGTGATCGCCCGCAAAGGCATCCACACCCGCTTCCGCCACGATCTGACCGCCATCCGCCCGGCTTCGCGCCAGGCGGTCTTCAAACATCTGGACACGGGCGACGTGATCGAGCTGCCCTACGACCTGCTCCATGTCACGCCGCCGATGGGACCGCCGGAGTTTCTGGCCCGGAGCCCCCTGGCCGACGCCCACGGCTGGGTCGAGGTGCACAAGGAAACGCTGCAGCACGTGCGCTTCCCCAACGTGTTCGCCCTGGGCGATTGCAGCAGCCTGCCAACCTCCAAAACGGGTGCGGCCGTCCGCAAACAGGCTCCGGTGCTGGTGGCCAATCTGCTGGCCGCCCGGCAAGGGCGGCCACTGACGGCCCGCTACAACGGCTATACGTCCTGCCCGGTCGTGACCGGCTATGGCAAACTGATCCTGGCCGAGTTCGACTACGACCACCGCCCTGCCGAGACCTTCCCGTTCGACCAGTCCAAGGAGCGCTACAGCATGTGGCTGCTCAAAAAGTACGGCCTGCCGTGGATGTACTGGCACGGCATGCTCAAAGGACGCCTGTAGGTCGCATGCGGCACGGTGCACCTCGCACCGAGGGAGTGCCCTTCGCACAGGGGGGATGAGCATCACACCGGGGGCGCGTGTCGGATCGAGCGGTCCTTTGGGGTCGTGACTCGTGAGGGAATGGCGATGCACGCGGCTACGTCGGGACGAACCTCGCGCGTGGGACATCTTCTGCGGCAGTTTCCCTGGGGACGCACGATGCTGATCGTGGCGATGACGGCTGGGTTGGGGCTGTGGCTTTTCGCGTTGGCTGGGTTTTTTCACCCCAAGATCGAGCCCGGCCTGATCGAGATTCCGCCTCGACTGCTGGGCGACCGGCCGGTGGCGGTCGTGGAGCGGATTCGCCGGCCCCGGGTGGAGACGGCCGTGGGCACCGTGCTCCCTGTTCACGAGACGTCCGTGGCGTCACGGCTGCTCGCCAAGGTCGTCGAGGTGCGCGTCTCGGCAGGCCAGAGGGTATCGGCGGAGGAAGTGCTCGTCCGGCTGGAAGACAGCGACCTGGTGGCGCGGAAAAAGCAGGCAGAAGCCGCGCTGGCCGCCGCGGAATCGGCGCAGCGGCGGGCCGAGGCGGATTTCCGTCGTGCCCAGCAGCTTTGGGCCGAGCAAGCGATCGCCCGTGCCGAATACGAGCGGGATGAAGCCGCCTTTCGCACGGCCACCGCCGAACTGGAGCGGGCGCGCCAGGCGGTGCGCGAAGCGGAAGCGTGGCTGGACTATGCTACGATCCGGGCACCGCTGGGCGGCATTGTCGTGGACAAGCGTGTCTCGGCGGGAGACACGGTCGTGCCGGGGCAGGTGCTCCTGACCCTGTATGACCCGACCCGCATGCAGCTTGTGGCGACCGTCCGCGAGTCGCTAGCCCAGAAGCTGGCGGTGGGACAGTCGATCCGTGCCCGCCTGGAAGCCTTGCAGCACCAGTGCGACGCGACGATCAGCGAAATCGTGCCGCAGGCGCAAGCCGCCAGCCGCTCGTTCACCGTGAAGGTGGTCGGCCCCTGCCCGCCCGGCGTGTACAGCGGCATGTTCGGCCGGATCGAGATTCCTTTGGAGGGCGAAGAACTGCTCGTGGTGCCGGCCGCTGCGATCTTGCAGGTGGGGCAGCTCGACCTGGTCGATCTGGTCGTCGATGGCCGGCTGCAGCGGCGGAGCGTGCGGCTGGGCCGGCCACTGGACGGCCGGTACGAGGTGCTGGCCGGCCTCGAGGAGGGGGATCGCGTGGCGCTGCCGGCGTCGGCACGGGAGGTCGGCCCATGAGCGGCAAGACGCCGGCCACCGCGGAGCAAGGTCCGGACGATTTCCTTTCCTCGATCGTCCGCCTGTTCTTGGATTCCAAGCTCTCGCTGCTATTGATCCTCTTCGCGCTGCTGGTGGGGCTGGCGGCGCTGTGGGTCACGCCGCGCGAGGAAGACCCGCAGATCGTCGTGCCGCTGGCCGACGTGTGGGTCTCCTTTCCCGGCCGCACCGCCGCCGAAGTGGAGCAGCTCGTCGCCACACCGCTGGAAAAACTGCTCTTCCAGATCGACGGCGTGGAATATGTCTACAGCATGTCGCAGGATGGCGTGGCCGTGGTCACGGTGCGGTTCTACGTGGGAGAGGACCGCGAACGGAGCCTGGTGAAGCTGTTCAAAAAGATCAACGAAAATGTGGATATCGTCCCGCCGGGCGTGACCGGCTGGGTGGTCAAGCCGATGGAAATCGACGACGTGCCGGTGGTCACGCTCACGTTCACGGGGGACGACGCGTACGAACTGAGGCGGGTGTGCGAAGAAGTGGGGCAGCGGCTGGCGGCGATGGGCGACCTGTCGCGGGCGCAGGTGGTCGGCGGTCCGCCACGGGTGGTGCATGTGGCGCTGGACCCTGATCGGCTGGCGGCGTATCAGCTCAGCCCGACCGACCTGCGCACGGCGCTGGCGGCCGCCAACGTCCGCTTGCCGGCTGGCGAACTGGTGGCGCTGGACACCACAGCCCGGGTGGAAGCCGGTTTGCACATCCGCCGGGCCGACGAGCTGCGCGACCTGGTGGTGGGGGTATTCGACGGCCGGCCCGTCTTCCTCAAGGACGTGGCGGACGTCCGCGACGGCCCGCAGGAAATCCAGAACTACGTCCGGCATGGACGCGGACCGGCCTGGGGCTGGGGCATACCGCGGCAGGCCGCCAACGGCGCGGGGCATGAGCAGACCGCCACGCAACACGCGCCGCGCAACGCCACCGAACACGAGCCGCGGCCTGCCGTGACGCTGGCGCTGTCGAAAAAACGGGGTACCAGCGCCGTGGCGGTGGCGGAGACGGTCCTCCAGACGGTCGGGCACCTGCGGCGGGAAGGCGTGATTCCCGACGACATCGCGCTGCACGTCACCCGCAATTACGGCCACACGGCCGACGAAAAGGTCAACGAGCTCTTGGAAGCGCTGCTCGTGGCGGTGGTGATCGTGATCGCGCTGCTCAGCGTCAGCCTCGGCTGGCGGGCGGCGCTGGTGGTGGCGATCGCCATCCCGGTGGTATTCGGGCTGACGCTGGCGGTCAATCTGCTGTGCGGCTACACGATCAACCGCGTGACGCTGTTCGCGTTGATCGTCGCCCTGGGGCTGCTCGTCGACGATCCGATCGTGGATGTGGAGAACATCGCCCGGCATTTCGAATTGCGCGGACGCACCAGTGCGGCCATCGTGCTGGAGGCGGTGGCCGAGATCCGTCCCCCGCTGATCAGCGCGACGCTGGCGGTGATCGTCAGCTTCCTGCCGCTGTTTTTCATCCGGGGGATGATGGGACCGTACATGTCGCCGATGGCGCTGAATGTGCCGGTGTCGATGCTCATGTCGATGCTGGTCGCCTTCACCATCACGCCCTGGCTGAGCCTGCGTTTGCTGCGCGGCGAACACGTGCATGGGCCGAGCAGCGGCGACGGCGGGTCTGCGACGGCTGACCTGCAAGCCGGCACCTACGACCCCGAGCAGATCCGCCATAGCCGCCTCTACCGCTTCTTCCGTCCCCTGATGCTGCCGCTATTGGCCTCGCGCTGGCGGGCCAGTCTGTTCTTGCTGGGGATGCTGGGGCTGACTGTGGCGGCGGTCGGCCTGGCCGCGGTGCGCGTCGTGCCGCTGAAGATGCTCCCCTACGACAACAAGAACGAACTGTTGGTGCTGCTGGACATGGACGAGGGGACGAGCCTGGAACGCACCGATGCCGTCGTGCGCCAGCTCGAGCAGTTCCTGGCCGGCGTGCCTGAAGTGGCCGATTTCACCAGCTATGTGGGGGTGGCAGGTCCGATCGACTTCAACGGCCTGGTGCGACATTCCTACCTCCGCAGCCGGCCGCACCTGGCCGAAATTCGCGTGAACCTCGCCGGCAAAAAGGAGCGTCGCCAGCAGAGCCACGCCATCGGCCTGAGGCTCCGCGACGCCTTGACCGCCCTGGCCGCGCGGGAAGGCGGGCTGCTGCGGATCGTCGAGATCCCGCCCGGACCGCCGGTCCTGGCCGGCGTGGTGGCGGAAGTGTACGGCCGCGCCGACCACAGCTACGCCGACCTGCTCGCGGCGGCGGAAACGGTGGCGGAACGGATGCGGCAGGAGCCGGGCCTGGTCGAGGTGGACACGATCGCGGAAGCCCCTCAGACCCAGTGGGTCTTCGTGCCCGACCAGGAAAAAGCCGCCCTGCATGGGATCAGTGCCGCCCAGATCGCCGAAACGCTCCAGATCGCGCTGGGCGGCGACGACCGGCAGACCGTGCACCTGCCGCGGGAACGCTACCCGCTGCGGGTGCTCCTGCGACTGCCGCAGCCGCTGCGCAGCCGCCCCAGCCAGCTCGATGCGCTGCTCCTGACAGGGACCCAGGGGCGGATGGTCCCGCTGGCCGAGCTAGGGCGGTGGGAGCAGGTGCGCGTCGGCCAGACGATCTATCACAAGAACCTGGCCCGCGTGGTGTATGTGCTGGCCGAGGCGGCGGGACGGCCGCCGGCCGAGTGCGTCGTGGACCTGCTGGCCGATCAGCGTCCGTTCTCGGCCCGGCCCCACGCTGCCGCGCGGCAGGCAGGCAGCGGCTGGATCGCGGCCGGCACTCCTCGTCCTCCCGCAGCGCGGACCTACGTCGCTCCTGGCGGGGCTCTGGCCTGGGCCGTGCCGGAGGGGATCGACGTCCAATGCGCCGGCGAAGGAGAGTGGGACATCACGCTGGATGTGTTTTTCGACATGGGGCTGGCGCTGGCCGCCGCGATGGGGATGATCTATATCATCCTGGTGGCGCAGATGAAGTCGTTCGTCGTGCCGCTGATCGTGATGCTGGCGATTCCTCTGACCCTGCTGGGCGTGATGCCCGGGTTCTGGTTGCTGACCGTCGTGGCCGGGCAGAACGTGGGAGGCTATGCCGACCCGGTCTATTTCACGGCGACCGCGATGATCGGCATGATCGCGCTGGCGGGCATCGTGACCCGCGACTCGATTATCCTCGTCGATTTCATCCAGATGGCGGTGCGTCGAGGGCGACCGCTGGTGGAGGCGATCCTGGAAAGCCGGGTAGTCCGCCTCCGTCCGATCCTCCTCACGGCCGGAGCGGCCACGCTGGCCAGCCTGCCCATCACGATCGACCCGATCTTTTCCGGGCTGGGCTGGTCGATCATCTTCGGGCTGGTGGCTTCTACCGTGTTCACGCTGTTTGTGATCCCGGTGACCTACTGGCTGGTCTTCGCCACCTCTTGCGCGCAAGGCCCTTAAGCCGCGGCCGGGGGTGTGGGTCCCACGCACCACGCAGGTGCATCCATCGACACGCTTTTATCGCTGGAGGAACTCACCGGCTCGTGGGCAGCGCTCTTCGGGATGGCGGCCAGCGCAGGGTGCCTCGTGGGGTGATCGGCTGATTTGTCGGCTCGGATGCCCACTCGCCCGGGGGCCACCCCACCGCGGGCACAGCGCCGCCCGCCAGCCGCGAACCGGGGAGATCAGGTCGGGCTTGCAACCTCGTTGCGTACGCAAGCCACTTGTTTTTTTGCACCTTGCCAGCGGCGGGCGGCGGTGGTCCGAGGAAGGGTGAGGTTTATAATCGGCCGCCAGCAGGCTCGCCCGCGTGGGCGAGTGCCGTCGCGTGCAAGGAGGACCCGTGGATGCAGCCGTCGCCGGTCGTCGTGCGCCAGATCGTTTGGGAGGAGGTCTTCCCCTGGCTGATCCTGCTGAAAACCGTCCGGATCGCCCTGGCCCCCAGCTTGCTGGCCGTCGCCACCCTCGCCGTGCTGGTGACCCCGCTGGGCTGGCATGTGGCCGGCTGGCTTGCCAAGGATGACGACGCGACGCGACGCGCGGCAGCGCCTCCTGGTGCGTTTCGCACGCCCAGTGCGGTGCCGGCACCAGCGCCTCATCGACCTTCCCAGCAGCCGCTCGAGCCTTTGCCGCCGGCCGTTCGTTCGCAGGTTGCTCGGGCGATTCCCCTGGCGCCGCGGGCCTATTTGCCCACGGCCCACAGTGCCATGCTCGATGCCTATACCGGCCTGACCGAGCCGCTGTGGCGCTTCTTTTCCCGCGAGCTGACGGCCCGCACCGCGCTGGCATGGCTGGTCGGCTTCCTCTGGATGCTGGCTGTCTGGTCGCTGCCTGGAGGGCTGATCACGCGGCGGGCCAGCGTGCAGCTCGCCACCGGCCAGGTGCCGGCGCTGGCGGCGCTTTTGCGGCTAGTAGCCTCCCGCTGGAGCGGTTATTTCTTCGCCCCCCTTTATCCGCTGGCCGGCGTGCTGGGGTTGACGCTGCCGGTAGCCGGTTTGGGGCTGCTGGTCCGCTGGGCTGATGGCGCGGGATGGGTGCTGTTGGCCCTGACCTGGCCGCTGGTGCTGCTAATGGCACTGGCGGCCGCCTGGCTATTGGCCGGGCTGCTCCTCGGATGGCCGCTGCAATGGCCGGCGATCAGTGCCGAGCGCGACGGGGATGCGTTTGACGCCTTCAGCCGCTCGTTTTCCTACCTGTACGGTCGGCCGCTGCATTATTTCTTTTATTTCGTGCTTGCCATGGCGCTGGGGGCGCTGCTCTGGGCGGTGGCCGAAGGCGCTGTGATGCTCGTCCACCACTGGTGCCTGTGGGCACTTTCCTGGGGGTGCAAAGACGCGTCGATCAAGGAGCTAGAGCATGCGATCGGGTGGTGGCTGGGCGAGGCTGCGACGCCGTCGGAAGGTGGCGGCGGGGCTACGCCTCGGGGTGCCCTGTGGCTGGCTGGCGGCGTGCTGGCTGGGCTGGCGCACCTGGTACGGAGCGTGGCGGTGGGCCTGCGTTTCACGTATTTCTTCACCGCCGCCACCGCGATCTACCTGCTCTTGCGGTACGAGGTGGACGAGAAGGAGCTGGACGAAGTGTACCAGCCGACCTGAGCTTGGTTGTCTGGTGTCAGGTCCCGAATTCCGGCCGGCGCTTGCCGAGCTGCCCCTGCAGGCGGGCGACGATGGCGCTGTGCATCTGGCTGACGCGGCTTTCCGAGAGATCGAGCGTCGCGCCGATCTCTTTCATGGTCAGCTCCTCATAATAATAGAGGATAATGATTAGCCGCTCGTTGCGATTGAGACCTTTGGTGACCAGCCGCATCAAGTCATTGCGCTGGATGCGCCGGGTCGGGTCTTCGCCTTTCTTGTCTTCAAGGATGTCGATCTCACGCACATCCTTATAGCTGTCCGTCTCGTACCATTTTTTATTGAGGCTGATCAGGTTGACCGCGTTGGCCTCGACCATCATCTTTTCCAGCTCTTCGACGCTCATGTCGAGATGCTCGGCCAGTTCCGCCTCGGTCGGATGCCGGCCCAGCTTCGCCTCGAGCTGTTTGGTCGCTTCGTTCAGTTTGCTGGCCTTGCTGCGCACCAGCCGCGGTACCCAGTCCATGGTGCGCAGCTCGTCGAGCATCGCACCGCGGATCCGCGGCACGCAATAGGTCTCGAATTTGACGCCCCGCGAAAGATCAAAAGCATCGATCGCATCCATGAGGCCGAAGACGCCGGCACTGATCAGGTCGTCCAGCTCGACGCCTTCCGGGAGCCTGGCCCAGATTCGCTCGCCATTATAGCGCACCAGGGGCAGATAATGCTCGATCAGGATATTGCGCAACTGCTGATTGGTGGGATCGGCTTTATAACGCCGCCAGACTTCGTCGATATCCAGTTGCTGGGCTTGTTGCTGTTGACTCGCCGTGACTGTCGCCATGCCATCCTCCGTGATCGCATCCGCGCCGTGGCCGCTCCTGACCACGGTCAATCCCATCTATGCGTGACGCAGGTCTCTGGTGCGCCAGATCATCCCCGGGCCGGTGCCCGCGCGCCGCTTGCCGACGACGCACGCCACGCTTCCATCGCCGCGGTGAACTGCGTGCGGACAGCTTCCTCGACCAGGTGCTCGGCCAGCCAGCCGATGAGGTAGCCCAGCCCCGCAAACAGGACCAGGCCCCCCAGGGCCGCCGCCAGCGTCGTTTCCACGCCCGCCTGCTCTTTCAGCCCACGCAGCACGATGAGCGCCAGTCCCAGCGGCCCCAGGATTCCCGCGTAGGCACGTCCCATCGCTGTCCCGCTGCCACGCTTGCACCCGCCCGCGACGCCACACCCGCACTCCCGGCGTGTGCGGCTGCCCGGCCCCCGCAAACTCCCGGCAATCACGCCAGTTTGCCGTGGCCGGGCGTACCTGCGCCCCGCTGTTATCGGCTGATCGCGGCTGCAGAGTTGACTCGTTCATGAAAAATCCCGTCCTTGCGCTTCCGCAACCTGTTTCCTCATGTTGTTCCCATGCCGGGGACGACCGCTTGCCGTCCCTTGCCACCAGGTCTTAAGCCCCCCTCTTCAAAGGTATCTGTCTGCGGCAATCGCCGCCTGCCGCAGTCGCAGGGCCTCGCGGCCCGCCTCTGCAACCAGCCAAAAGTGCAACCACCAACACACTGCCATTTGCTCGATGCCGGTCATGCGGCAGGCCGCAATATAGACACGGGTCCATGGCCCCCTTCGACCAGCCCCCGAGCGAGCACGGCCGCAGCGCGATCCACCTCCGACGTGGCATGGCCGGAATTGCGGCCTCGTGCACCATGCCGGGCGACCTGCGGATCGTGCGGCACTGCTGCTGCCAACTGCACGCTCAACCCCAAAAAACGCCGGCACGATTGATCGATCCGCCGATGCACGTCCGCTGCCATGCCCATATCCGCTGCGTGGTTGACCGCTAGTCCGATCCACTCCGGAAGTGCCCCTCCAGGAAGCATGGTCTTCATCAGGGCGTAGGTGTCCATCACCGCCGCGGCTTCGGGCGAGGTGACGACGAGCAGGCGGTCGGCGATCGTCCACAGAGAAGCTGCCAATTCGCTGGGTTGATTGCCTGCGTCGATGACCAGCCAGTCGGCGTGCGGCCGCAGTTCTTCAAGCTGCCGGAGCAACCTTTGGATCGCTCGCCGTCCGACGCTGTCGCGCACGGCCGCTGTCGCCGCGGCTGGCAGCACTTGAGTGCCGTCCGGTCCCAGCACCAGCGTCTCGTGGACGGTGCGACGACCTGCCAGCACGTCGGCCAGATGGCCGTGCGGCTGTACGTGGCAGGCGGCCGTGAGGTCGGCTCGGGCCAGGTCGGCATCGACGAGCACGACGCGCAGCCCCTCGCGCGCCAGGGCCAGCCCCATCGCGAGGGTCAATGTCGTGGCACCGACGTTGGGTCGCCCACCCGCAACGACCAGCCGCCGATGCGGGAGCGGCCCACCCGCCATTTCGCGTGCCTGCTGCCGGAGCGTACCCAAACGATCTGCTCGATCGGTCATGAATAATCCTGTTTTTTAGCGTGGACGTTCTCGATGGGTGGGGGGGCGCGATGGAACTGCACGTTTCGGTCGCCTTCACGGATCGGGGAAGGCTGCGGCCACCGATGGCGGTCGCGTCACGGCACCCTCGTCGGTCAGGGTCCGCTCGGCGACGGAATGCCCCACGCTGGCGGCTGCATCGGCACGGGCCAGTGCCCGCTGCAGCAGATGTGTGGCCAGCGGATGCGCCGCGGCGACCTCCAGATCCTCTGGCACGTTCTGTCCCGCGGTGGTATAGCTCAGCGGCAGAGGGCCGTTCGCCAACCAGTCCAGCAGCGGTCCGCAAGCGACCGCCTCGTCGAGCTTGGTCAGCACCAGGCGCGTGGCTCCCAGCCGCTGAAACGCCTCCGCCGCTTCGACCAACACTTGCGGATGCGTGGTGGCGCTGAGCACCAAGGCCAGCTCGCAAGGGCTGGCAGCCTCACGCAATGCCGCCAGGTCCGCCAGGCGGTCGGCGTCGTGCGGACTGGCGCCGGCAGTATCCACCAGCACCAGGTCGCACGACGAGAGCCGCTGCCGCGCGGCGACGACCGCGGCGGGGGACTCGGCTACCTCCAACGGAACGTCCATGATCTGGGCGTAGGCACGAAGCTGCTCCACCGCGGCCAGGCGGTAGTGATCGGCGGCCACCAACCCCACGCGGCAGGCCTGCTGGCGGCAGAAACGGGCCGCCAGTTTGGCGATCGTCGTCGTCTTGCCCACGCCGGTGGGGCCCGCCAGCACGACCACCTGCGGTGCCGAAATTCCCAGTTCCACCGGACCGGCAATCGGCAGCTCGCCAGCGATCACATCGCGCAGCACGGACTGCAAGGCCGCCTCATCCGCCGACGCACCCCGATGCCGGGTCCGACCGGGGCTGGCAATTCCGTCCAGCCGCGCCGGCCGCGTTTGTTGCCACACCCACTGCTGCTGCCAGCGATCCAGCCACCGCTGGCACGTCGCCTGGCCAATCCCGGCATCGGTCAACCGCCGGGCCAGTCTGGTGCGATACCGTGCGATCCTCTCTCCGGCCGCTTCCGCTTCGGCAAGCTGCTCCACGAGGGATGGCTCGTCCTCGGCACGCGCCAGATCGCGGCGCAATTTGAGGCGGTAGTCCTCCAGTTCCGCCGCGGGCAGCGGGCCGCTTGGTCCGATCGGCGGAGCAAGTGCCGCTTCGACCGGCGACGCGCTGTACGCACGACCAGGCAGCCCCCAGGGGGACGGCGGCTGGCCCGCCGGAAGGTTATGGTCCGGCGGCAAAGCTCGCACTTCGATCCAACCCGAGCCGGGCCCGACCCGCCCCGGTTCGGTCCATCGAGGCTCGGGCAGAACTCTCGCATCCGGTCCCAGCGTCCGGCGGACCTGGGCCAGCGCTTCGGGCAGTGAGCCAGCTCGGAAGGTGTAAACCTGCATCGAGGAACCGGGTTGGGACGAAAGGGGCTTGCAGCGGGTCTCAGGCGGTCGAGGCGGAGTCGGCCGCCAGCGGCCGTGGGCGGCACTACGCTTCGCTGATCACGCCGACCACCTCGACTTTGGTATCGCGAGTCACCTCGTTGAAGCTCATCACGACCAGGCGCGGCAGATGGGCGGACGTCATCTGCTTCAGCCCGGCCCGAATCTGTGGGCTGACCAGCACCAGCGGCCGCTTGCCCAGGCGCGTGAGCTTGGGCAGCTCGGCAGCGATCCGCTGGCAGAGGCTGTCCACCGTTGGCGGCGGCGTGCGGATGAACAGGCCCCGCTCCGTGTGTTCGATCCCGCTGGCGATCTTGTCTTCCCACGCGGGGTCCAGCGTCAGGACGAAGAGCCGGCCTTGCGCATCGCGGTAGCGGGAGCAGAGCGTCCGGGCCAGGCGGTGCCGCACGTACTCCGTCAGGAACACGAGGTCCTTGGTCTTGCCGGCATAATCGCCCAGGGTCTCCAGAATCTGCGCCAGGTGGCGGATCGGCACTTCCTCGCGGAGCAACATTTGCAACACCTGCTGCACCTCCGCCAGTTTGAGCTGGCCGGGGATCAGATCCTCGACCACGGTAGGGCTGGTCTTTTTTAGTTCGTCCAGCAGGTGCTTGGTCGCATCGCGGGTGAGGAGCTCGTCGGCGTGCGAACGCACCACTTCTTGCAGATGCGTGGCCAGCACCGCCGTCGGCTCGACCACCGTATAGCCGAGCATTTGGGCCTGCTGCGCGAGCCCGGCGTCGATCCAGATGGCGGGTTGTTGGAAGGCGGGGTCGCGCGTCTCCAGGCCGGGCAGCTTGCCCGTCGCCTGTCCGCCATCCAGCGCCAGCAGTTTGCCGGGGTGCACTTCACCCTGCGCGACGGGGTTGTTGGCGATCTTGATCCGGTATTCGTGCTCGCCCAGGCGGATGTTGTCGCGGATGCGCACCTTGGGCAGGATGATCCCGATGTCGGCGGCTACGTTCTGCCGTACCGCCGTGATCCGTGGCAGCAGGTCGCCGCCATATTTGGGGCTGGCCAGCTTCACGAGGCCAGCGCCGATTTCGATCTCCATCGGGTCGATGGCCAGGAAGTCCTCGATCCGTTCTTCCGTTGGCTTGGCGGCTTCGGCTTTGGCCTGCTGGGCTGCCTGCTTTTCGCGGGTTTGCTGCTGGCGGGTCAGCATCAGCGCCAGCGCCCCGCAGCCGGTTCCCAGAGTCAGCAGCGGGACCTTGGGCAAATTGGTGAAAACGAGGATCACCAGGAATCCGGCGGCCACGGCCAGCGCCCGCGGATTGTCGAACAGTTGCCGCAAGAACTGTACCGGCAAGTCGCTCTTCTGGGTACTGCGGGTCACGAGCAAACCGGCCGCCAGGGAGATCAGGAACGCGGGCACTTGGCTGACCAGCCCATCGCCGATCGTCAGCTTGGTAAAGATCTCGGCGGCATCGGCCAGGCTCATCCCCTGTTGGAGCACGCCGATGACCAGACCGCCCACGACGTTGATCAGCGTGATCACGATCCCGGCGATGGCGTCCCCGCGGACGAACTTGCTGGCACCGTCCATCGCGCCGTAGAAATCGGCCTGCTGCGTGATCTCCTCGCGGCGCCGCTGGGCTTCCTTCTCGTCGATGATGCCGGCGTTCAGATCCGCATCGATCGCCATTTGCCGCCCCGGCATCCCGTCCAGGGCGAACCGGGCCGCGACTTCGCTGATCCGCGTGGCGCCCTTGGTGATCACCACGAACTGGATCACCACGATGATCACGAACAGGATGGCCCCCACCACGAGCTGGTCGCCGGCCACGAATTCGCCGAATGCCTGGATCACGCCGCCGGCCGCTTGCAGCTTGTCCACCGCCCCACGGGTGAGGATCAGCCGCGTACTCGCGACGTTCAGCACCAGCCGACCTAGCGTCGTCGCTAGCAGCAGCGATGGAAAAATGTTGAATTCCAACGGAGTCTGCACGAAGATGGTCGTGAGCAGCACCAGCACCGCCAGCGTGATGTTGGCTGCCAACAGCACATCCAGCACCGTGGCCGGCAGCGGCACGATGATCACCAACACGCTGGCGATCAGCAGCAACGGCAGGATCAGGTCCTGCCAGCGGGAAAAACGACCCATGCGTTCTCGTGGCCCGGCCAGCTCTGCCCGGCCCCTGCGTGCAACCGACTCGTGGGGTAGAAAGGCGGGCGGGAAGGTACTTTGCAGGCCCGCAAGCGTCCAGGTCGGTTTTTACACGGCAGGGCTGCAGCGACCGGCCATGTTCCCCGTGGTCGTTTGACGCGGACACCCGTTTTCCAAGGCAAGCCCAGCCGGCCCTTACGTCCATCGCCGCTTTACGCAGCCAACTCCCAGCGCTCACAATGGATCGCCCGGACCGGACGACGCCGTGCCGGCGCCACCGGCGGACGCTCCATGAGGAAAAGGGACCGCACCATGCCGACTGCGACTTGGGGAGTGCAGCAAATTGGCGAGACGGCGGGCGCCGTCTGGCATACCCTCAACAGCCAGGGGCCGCTGTCCATGGCCAGGCTCGTCAAAACCGTGGGCGCCCCGCGCGACCTGGTCATGCAAGCGGTCGGCTGGCTGGCACGCGAGGGCAAGGTCGATCTGATCGACACCAAACGCGGCCGGGCCGTGGCGCTCAAGTCGTGACGGCGGGCTGAAGCCGTCTAGTCTGCGGTGGACACCCCGCATTCTTCCCAAGTCCACCCAATCTCCCCACAGCTCGCCTTTTGAGCATCTTCGCCCAAGTGCCGCGCATGAGCGACGGCTGATGGAAGCCGGCCCCTACCCGGCGGCGGAATGGAGTGACAAGGGAGTTCCCAGTCGACGTATCGCCCCCACCAGCCAAGCTTTACCGTCAACGTTGGACCCGGCCCGTGGCGTTGCCGGCCATCAGGGCGGCCACTTCGTCCCGCGTCACGTAGTTGAAATCGCCCAAGATGGAATGTTTGAGGCAACTGGCGGCTACTGCGAAGCCGATCGCCTGCTCCGCAGCGGCGTAGTCCTGGCTAGTGAGTGCGCACAATA
>Ga0101944_10004634_pt1 | contig 16723 bp, 17 predicted proteins | sample DewCreD2012metaG_FD_75245 | JGI IMG/M metagenome (GOLD analysis project Ga0101944, IMG submission 75245) | Hot spring sediment bacterial and archeal communities from British Columbia, Canada, to study Microbial Dark Matter (Phase II) - Dewar... ...
CCGTTTCGAATTGGCGATAACATCTCGGTCGCCAGCTTTGACGGAACGGTGACGGCCATCGACCTGCGCTCGACCGAAATTCGAACCTTCGATGGGCGCACAGTCATCGTACCAAACGCAGATGTCCTGAATCACGCCATCATCAACTTCACCCGCTCGGTCAACCGTCGCATCGAGCTGTCGGTATCTGTGGCTTTCGGTTCCGAACTGGAACAGGTGCAGAAACTGGTGCTGGATGCCATTGGGCAAGTCCCTGGCTTGTTGGATGACCCCGCGCCGCAGGTGGTATTTCGAAATTTTGGTGATTCATCCATTCATTTTGCTGTGTTTTATTGGGTAGACACAACCAAAGTTGGCTTGCTTGCCGCGCAGGACGCCGGGCTGAAATTGATTAAGCAAACCTTTGAGAAACACAACATCAACATCCCATACCCCATCCATACCGTGCTGGTGCAGCGGGAAAAATAACCTACTCCGTTTGGGACAGACTCTCCTTACGAGGCAGGATGGTTTTTACCCGGCGCGTTAACTCGCGGCGGGTGAGCATCACGCGATGCCCGCAGGTGCGGCATTCCAGGCCAATATCCGCGCCCAGGCGAGTGATTGTCCACTCATACCCCCCGCAAGGATGCGGTTTGCGCAGGCGGACGACATCGTTGAGTTGCAGGTGGAGGAGCATGTCGAAATTATATCAAATGCAACGCGCAGGGCTTTTGGGCATCTAAAGAGAGTCATCTGCGTCCGTCAGGCGGCGGGCATAGTAAAATTAGAGAGTTCATCTCAAATTTATCATCGGGGGTTTCCCCGATTCACAAAGGAGAAACTATGTCAGAACAGTTCGATGTCGTCGTCATTGGCGCGGGGCCGGGCGGGTATGTGGCCGCCATCCGCGCTTCGCAGCTTGGAATGAAAACCGCCATTATTGATAAGCAGTGGTTGGGCGGCGTATGCCTGAACGTGGGCTGCATCCCCTCTAAAGCGCTGCTGCGCAATGCCGAAGTGGCTCACATCCTGCGCGAACGCGGCAAGGAGTTCGGTTTTTCGTTCGAGAACCTGAAACTGGATTTCAGTGTGGCGGTCAAACGCTCGCGCCAGGTTTCGGATAGACTGGTCAAGGGCATTGGCTTCTTGATGAAGAAAAACAACATTACCGTCTTCATGGGGACGGCCAAATTGACCGGGCCGAATGCGGTTTCCGTCACCGATAAGGATGGCAAACTGACAGAACTCGCCGCTAAAAACATCATCGTGGCAACGGGCGCTTCCTCGGCTGTACCGGGCGCCTGGAAGGTGGACGGGGAGAAAGTCGTCACCTACTGGGAGGCGATTTTGCAGGAGAAACTGCCCAAGAGCGTGGTCGTCATCGGCTCCGGCGCGATTGGCGTGGAATTTTCGACCGTGTGGAGTTCTTACGGGGTAGATGTGACCATCGTCGAGATGCTGCCGCGCATTGTGCCGCTCGAAGACGAGGAAGTTTCCGCCGAATTGGAGAAAGCCTTCAAGAAGCGCGGAATCAAGGTCTTGGTCGGTCACAAGGTCGAGGCGGTGGAAGCCACTGACAGCGGAGTTCGGGTGACGGTTTCTTCCAACGGCGAGAACAAAATCCTGGAAGCCGAACAAGCCCTGGTCGCCATCGGCTTCCGTCCCAATTCCAGGGATTTGGGGTTGGAGGATGTAGGCGTCAAGGTTTCGGAGCGCGGCTTTATCGAAATCAATGAGCGAATGCAAACCAGCGTGCCAAACATTTACGCCATCGGCGACGTGACCGGTAAACTGATGCTGGCGCATGTCGGCTCGGCGATGGGCATTTTGGCCGCTGAAGCGATTGCCGGCCACGAAATTCACCCGCTCAACTACGAGATGATGCCGCGCGCCACCTACTGCCAGCCGCAAATTGCCTCGTTTGGCCTCACCGAAGCCCAGGCTAAAGAGCGCGGCTACAACGTGAAGGTCGGGCGATTCCCCTTCCAGGCCAATGGCAAGGCGCTCGGCCTGGGAGATTACGCCGGATGGGTCAAACTGGTGGTGGATGAAAAATATGGCGAACTGCTGGGCGCCTCGATGATTGGTCCCGAAGTGACCGAACTGCTGCCCGAACTGACCCTGGCGCAGATGATGGAACTGACCCCGGCCGAGATTGCCCGCAATGTCCACGCCCATCCGACCATTTCAGAAGCGCTGATGGAGGCCGCGCACGGGGCCGAGGGCCAGGCGATACATATTTAGCCGCGAAAGCGTAACTCTTACTCGGTTTGAAGCCAAACGGTTGTCACGCCAAAAACGTGACAGCCGTTTTTGTTTGAAGTGGCTATAATCAAAGCGCAAGTGCCAATCACCCAATCAAAAACCACCCAATGGAGAATCTCATGTCCAAGATTGACTGGATTACTCAAGAACTCGATGGCCTGAAACAGGCCGGGCTGTACAACAATATCCGCACCATTGGCTCGCCGCAAGGGGCCTGGCTGGTGGTGGATGGCAAGAACGTGTTGAATTTCTGCTCCAACAACTATCTGGGACTGGCGAACCATCCCGACATCGTGGCCGCCGCCCAGAAAGCGACGACCGAAATGGGCGTTGGCCCCGCCGCAGTCCGCTCCATTGCTGGGACGATGAGCCTGCACGTCGAACTGGAAAAACGACTGGCGGCCTTCAAAGGCGTGCAGGCGGCCATCACCTTCCAGAGCGGCTTCACCGCCAATCTCGCCACCATTCCGGCTCTGGTGGGCAAGGAAGATGTGATTTTTTCCGACCGGCTGAATCACGCCAGCATCATCGACGGCTGCCGTCTTTCGGGCGCCAAAATCATCGCCTACGAGCATAACGACCCAAAATCGCTGGAAGAACAGATTCAGGCCAACCTGTCGAACTACCGCCGGGCGCTGGTTGTGACCGACGGTGTCTTCAGCATGGACGGCGACATCGCTCCGCTGCCCGAAATTTACGAAGTCGCCAAAAAATACGACATCTTGTTGATGGTGGATGACGCGCACGGCGAAGGCGTGCTGGGCAAGGGCGGGCGCGGCATCGTCGACCATTTCGGCTTGCACGGCAAGGTCGATGTGGAAGTTGGCACGCTCTCCAAAGCCTTCGGTGTGGTAGGCGGGGTGGTGGCTGGGAACGCGGTCATCATCGAGTGGCTGCGCCAGCGCGGACGGCCTTTCCTATTCTCCTCAGCAGTCACCGTGCCAGACGCGGCGGCCTGCCTGGCGGCCATTGACCTGCTCGAAGATTCAACCCAGCTGGTCGATAAACTATGGAGCAACGCCAAATACTTCAAGGCGGAGATGAAGAATCTCGGCTTCGATACCGGCGTCAGCGAGACGCCCATCACCCCGGTCATGCTCGGCGAAGCGCCGCTGGCCCAGCAGTTCAGCCGCGAATTGTTCGAGGCGGGCGTCTTTGCGATGGCAATCGGCTACCCGACCGTGCCGCAGGGCAAAGCCCGCATCCGCGTCATGATTTCGGCGGCGCACGCAACGGATGATCTGGATAAGGGGTTGGAAGCGTTCCAGATGGTCGGGAAGAAGTTGGGAGTCATCTAAAAATTTAACCATCCATCTACGCCAATTTCCATGAATTCTTGCGCGTTTACGGCGCAGAAAGATTGTTGGAAACCCACGTTACTTTGATAAATCGAAAAGCGACTGCCTGCAAGGATGGCCGCTTTTCGATTTATCGCTTTTGTTTTCATGAGAAAAATCTGTTAGAATAAATGTGCTAATGAGAGCAATACGCGCATCTGAGATTGGTTCTTACTTATACTGCCGCAGGGCCTGGTGGTATTGTCAGAACGGGCAGGAATCCATCAACCAGGCCGAACTGGCCGCCGGGACTGAACTGCACCGCCAGCACGGGCGCAAGGTGCTGGCGGCCGGCCTGCAACGCGGGCTGGCCTTCCTATCGCTGTTGGTGGCCTGCGTGATGCTGACCGCCTTTGCGTTGTTCTACTTTCTGGGTGGCTGATGATACTCTTCTATGCTGCCCTCGCCCTGTTGCTGCTTGCCGCCATCCTGTTTTGGATTTCGGGACGGGCGCGGCGCGCCGCCGGGCTGCCGGGCGGACGCATCATCTACACCGACACGCGCGGCTGGGGCAAGGTCGAAAAACCGCTCTACGATTCCACGCTGGGGCTGACCGGAAAGCCCGATTACCTGGTGGAACAACACGGAAAACTGATTCCGGTGGAGGTCAAAAGCGGACAGGCGCCCGAAGCGCCATACGATTCGCACATTTACCAGTTGGCCGCCTACTGCCTGCTGGTCGAAAAGACGATGGGCAAGCGCCCGCCCTACGGCATCATCCACTACGCCGACCGCGATTTCGCCGTCGATTACACCCACGAACTGGAAGACGCCCTGCTCGACCTGCTGGCCGACCTGCGCCGCGATGAACGCCGCGAGGAGGTTCCCCGCTCGCATGAAAACCCGGGCCGCTGCGCCAAATGTGGATTCCGCGAGGTCTGCGACCAGCGACTGTAAAGCCTGATGGGCTGATGTTGCAGTTAATCTGTGGATTAAATTCCGCGTTACAATATCCCCATGACGAGCGCCGTCCCCCCTTCCCGAATCGTCGTCGTCGGCCACCCCAGGCTGGCCGAATCGTTGAGCGACGCTGCCCAAATTGCCGCATCCCTGGCCGAAAGAGGACTTGAAGCCCCGCACGGTTCGCTTTACGACGAAAAACTGCGCAAGCGCGTCCACGCCGGGGAGTTCGACCTGCTGATTGCGGTTGGCGGCGACGGGACGATGTTGCGCGCCGGGCATCTATGCGCCCCCAACAACATTCCCATCCTGGGCATCAATAGGGGGCGGTTGGGCTTCCTGTTCCAGGTTGACCAGGGCGGCTGGCAAAATATGCTAACTCAATTGCTGGCCGGGGAGTACTGGGTCGAGCACCGCATGATGTTGCGCGCTGAACACATCCGCGCCGGGGAACGGCTTGGTTCATGGCAGGCGCTGAACGATGTGGTTGTTGGACGCGGCCCGAACATGCGCCCCATTCACGTCACTGCCAGCGTCGATGGGCAGTACCTGACCAAATTCGTGTGCGATGGGCTGATTGCCGCCACCGCAAGCGGCTCTACCGCCTACGCGCTGGCCTGCGGCGGGCCTATCCTGCCGCCCGAACTGCGCAACATCCTGCTCATTCCCATCGCGCCGCACCTGTCCTTCGACCGGGCGATTGTCCTTTCGGAGGGAGTCACCGTCAGCATGACCATCCTAAGCGATAACGGTATCCTGAGCGTAGACGGGCAGACTCCCCTTGGCATGGATGAACACGACCGGGTCGATGTCCACGCCGGGGAAAACACCGTCAAATTTATCCGTTTTGGAGACCCCGGCTACTTTTACCGCAACCTGACCGAACACATGAACCAGAACACACTGATAGGATTACCCCGATGACTGAACCCGCCGCCACCTACTGCGCCAACCACCCCGCCGTTGAGACCACCCTGCGCTGCCGCCGCTGCGAGAAATACATCTGTCCCAAGTGCGCCACCCGCACCCCGACCGGTTATATCTGCAAGGAATGTTCCCGCAACCAGCAAAAAGCCTTCGAGACCGCTGAAACCATCGATTACATCCTCGGTTTTGCCGCGGCGGTTGTGCTTTCGCTGATAGGAAGTTTCCTCATCAGCCTGGTAGGCTCTATCGGTTTCTTTGGCTTAATCATCGTCAGCATCGCCGCGCCAACCGCCGGGGTTGTGATTGCCGAAGCGTTGCGCCTCGTCACCCGCCGCCGCCGCGCCGCGCTGCTATTCCGGGTCATCCTGGCGGGCATCATCGTGGGCGCGCTGCCAATGGGACTCATCCAGATTTTCACGTTTAATATTTTTGGCATCCTGTTCCAGGCCATCTACCTATTCGTCTCGGCCCCAACGGCATATTACCGGCTGTCGGGGATTCAATTGTTCAAGTAGCGAATTGCAAATCGAAAATCGAAAATCCTATGTTGACCGAACTGCGCATCGAAAACTTTGCCATCATCGACCGGCTCGAACTCGACTTCGGCCCTGGCCTGATTACCTTTACCGGTGAAACCGGCGCGGGCAAATCCATCATCATGGACGCGCTCGAAATGCTGCTGGGCGGCCGCGCCGAAACCGCCGTCATCCGGGCGGAGGCCGAACGCGCCACCGTGGAGGGCGTGTTCAAACTCTCCGGCGCGACCAAAGAAGCCGTCAATGAAGTTCTCAGGCGCGAAGACCTGCTCGACGACGAAAATTACGTCACCCTGGCGCGCGAGGTGCGGCGCGAGGGACGCTCCACTGCCCGCGTTAACGGCAGTACGGTCAATGTCGGGTTGCTGCGGGAAGTGGGCGCCTATTTGGTGGATATTCACGGGCAGACCGAACATCTCTCCCTGCTGGATGCGCGCGCCCACCTGGGGCTGCTCGACCGGTACGCGGGTGTTGACTCGCTGCTGGCATCTTACCGTCAAACCTACAGCGCGCTGCAAACCCTGCGGCGCGAACTGGCCGAACTACGCGCCGCCCAGGCCGATTCGACCCGCCGCATCGAGATGTACACCTTCCAGGTCGAGGAAATCGAATCGGCGCGGCTCAAGCCGGGCGAGGACGAGGAACTGCGCAAAGAACGCGACCGGTTGGCTAACGCTGAGACCCTGGCCGCCAACGCCCAGGAAGCAATTACCCTGCTCGACGAAGGCTCCCCCGAAACCCCGGCCATCACCGACCAGTTGGGGCAGGCCGTTTCGGCGCTTGCTTCGCTGGCGCGGGTCGATTCCTCGAAGGCCGAACTGGCCGCCCGGGCCGAATCGCTGCTCGAAAACATCGCCGAGGTGGCGCATGAATTACGCGACTACCTCGAAGCGGTTGAATACAACCCCAAACGGCTCGAACAGGTGGAGGAACGTCTCGACCTGATTCACCGCCTGCTGCGCAAATACGGCGGGACGCTGGAAGCGGTTATCGCCTTTGGCGAAAATGCTCGCAAACAACTTGAAACAATTACCAATGCCGCCGAAAAAATCGACGAGTTGGAAGCGCGCGAAGCGGTGCTGCTCAACGAACTGGCGGCGCGCGGCGAAAAACTTTCTGACAAGCGCAAGAAGGCCGCCGAAAAACTCTCCAAAGGCATCGAAATCGAGTTGGACGACCTGAAAATGGCCTCGGCCCAATTCGCAGTCGATTTCCAGACCAGGCCAGATTCTGTCGGTTTGCCGGTGGCAGGCTCCAGGGTGGCTTTCGATGCGAGCGGTTTTGACCGGGTCGAGTTCCTGGTCGCCCCGAATCCCGGCGAAGGGCTGAAGCCGCTTGCCAAAATCGCTTCGGGCGGTGAAACCAGCCGTCTCATGCTAGCGCTCAAAAACGTGCTGGCGCAGGCCGACCAGGTCCCCAGCCTGGTGTTCGACGAAATCGACCAGGGGATTGGCGGGCGCGTGGGCGGCGTGGTTGGGCAAAAATTGTGGCAATTGGGGAGAAGTCACCAGGTCTTGTGCATTACGCACTTGCCGCAGTTGGCGGTGTTTGGCGAGCAGCACTTCCAGGTGCAGAAGGTGGTTAAAAATGGCCGAACGACGACCCAGGTGCGGCGCATGGAAGGTGACGAGCGTCTGCTCGAACTGGCCGGGATGTTGGGCGAGGTCAGTGAGGGAACGCTGCGCTCGGCCTCTGACCTGCTGCAATCGGCTCAGATGTTCACCGCAGCGAAATGAGAAAATCCATCTGGTGGGCAATGTAGACCAGTTCGGCGCGCTCGATTTGGGCGCGTCGTTGTTTTAACCATTCTTCCAGCAGACGCGGGTCAAGTTGGGGGTGGTTGGCGAGCGAGGTCTCAAAAAAGTGCAGGATGAAATGCAGGAAGTAGGCTTCGTCGGCGGGATACTGCCCTTTGGCCGGGTACACGACCCAATCGGAGGCTCCGGCAGCGAGAATTTCGACCTCAGCTTGCTTCAGATGCCCAAACAGATGCCGTCCCGAACGACTGTCGCCGCCGGTGGGGCGGGTGTCCATTGTTTGGTGGTAGAGGTGTTCGATGAGGGTGTCAACGGAGGAAGCGGAGTTGACAGCGGAGGAATCGGAGAAGCGGAGGTTGGAAGCGGAGGAACCCCGTTGGGAAGCAGGTGGATCAGGGAAGCGGAAGGGCGGTTCGAGGGTGGTGAGACCGTCGAAGTTGATGGTTAGCCAGGCCAAGCCTTCCGGTTTGAGGAGGGAGAGGAGTTTGGGCAGGCTTTCCGGCATGGGTAGCAGGTCGAGGAAGGCGTGGGCGATGAGCAGGTCGGCGGAGGGGGCAGCGGATTGGGAAGCGGAGAAACGGATGTAGTCGAAGACGTCGGCTTGCGCGAAATGCACCAAAACGGATTGGGGAACGGATGGCTGGCGTGAAGCGGAAAAACGGATGTCGTCAGCGGATTGGGGAGCGGAGTTGGGAACGGATGGCTGGCGTGAAGCGGAAAAACGGATGTCGTCAGCGGATTGGGGAGCGGAGGTGGGAACGGATGGCTGGCGTGAAGCGGAAAAACGGATGTCTTCAGCGGATTGGGGAGCGGATGGCCTGCGGCGAAACGGAGAAACGGATGGGGTAGAAGATGGTGAAGCGGGGCGATGGATGTCCTCAACGGAGGAATCGGATTCGGGAACGGATGGCTGGCGCGAAGCGGTCAAACGGATGTTTTCATCTGGCAGGGTTTCGACTTGATAGCCGTTTTCCTGCGCCCATTTGGGCAACCATTGGCGGGCAAAGGTGATGTTTTCGGGCATTTCGTCGACGAGGGTGTAATCCACGTTGGGGGGCAGGATGTCCCAGCGCAGCAGGCGGGTGAGCATGGTGCCAATGCCGGCGCCGACTTCGATAATGGTGAGCAACGGAGCGGACAACGGATGAACCGAAGAAGCAGAGAAACGGAGAGCGGAATCGGATTCTGGAACGGATGGCTGGCGCGAAGCGGAAAAACGGATGTCGTCAACGGAGGAAGCGGAGTCAGGAACGGATGGCTGGCGCGAAGCGGAGAAACGGAGGTCGTCAACGGAGGAAGTGGAGTTGACAACGGATGAATCGTAAAAACGGAGGTTGGAAGCAGATTCGGGAGTGGATGGCTGGCGCGAAACGGAGAAACGGGGGTCGAAGGCGGATAATTCGGCTTTGAGAGCGGCCAGCACGTCTTTGTTCAGGGCGCGGTCATCTACGGTTTGTTTGGCGAGCAGGTAGCGGGGGAAGGAGTATTCCATAGAGTGAAAACGTTGCAGGGTCGTAAAATCAGTTGCGGTCTGTGCTTGTTTGGGATATGATACCTTGAGTATGACACAAACCAGGCAGGAAGGAAAGGATACAGCCATGCGCGAAGTGCAGGAATTTGCCAACCAGGTTATCGAGAACGTCGAAAAGGTCATCATCGGCAAGCGGGCGGCGATTGAATTGACGATGGTTGCGCTGTTGTGCGAGGGGCATGTGCTGCTGGAGGATGTGCCAGGCTCGGGCAAGACCATGCTGGCGCGCTCGATGGCGGTCAGCCTGGGGATTGGCTTCAAGCGGGTGCAATGCACGCCAGACCTGCTGCCCAACGACATCACCGGCGTCTCGATTTTCAACCAAAAGAGCGGTGAGTTCGAGTTTCGCCCTGGGCCGATTTTCGTCAATATCCTGCTGGCCGACGAAATCAACCGCGCCACGCCGCGTACCCAATCGGCCCTGCTGGAGGCGATGCAGGAACAGCAGGTGACAGTGGATGGCGCGACGCGCGAACTGCCGCGTCCCTTCCTGGTGTTGGCAACCCAGAACCCGATTGAATACGAGGGGACCTTCCCGCTGCCCGAAGCGCAGTTGGACCGATTCCTGATGCGGCTCTCGCTTGGTTACCCCAACCCGCAAGATGAACGCCAGATTCTGGTCAACCTGTGGCGCGAACATCCAATTACCAAACTCGAAAAGGTGGTCGATGGCCTGGTGCTCATTCAACTCCAGCAGAAAGTGTGGGATGTGCATGTCGATGAGACTTTACAGGAGTATATCGTTGCCCTGGCAGCTGCCACTCGCAGCCACCCCGACCTGGCGCTGGGAATCAGTCCACGCGGCAGCCTGGCGCTGTTCAAGGCGGCCCAGGCGTTGGCGGCAGTGCGCGGACGCGACCATGTATTGCCCGACGACATTAAGTACCTGGCTCCAGTCACGCTGGCGCACCGGTTGATTGTTCATCCTGAAGCGGAGTTGCGCGGGCGCACGGCGAAAGTGATTTTGGAAGATGTTTTACAGCACACACCGCTCGATTTGGGGCGGATAGAGGAAAAGTAATCCACCAATTACGCAGATTTCACACAGGATTAGTGTAGAACCCAAATTTCGGCAGTTTCTCCGCTGAAACCCGCGTCAGACGTTCGCTGGCCGGGCTGAGCAGGTAAAAGCCGCCGTTGCGGTGCAAGAGCGGGATTCGCCGCTTTTGGCCCGTGAAATGGGCGCGCATTCGTTCGGAATGATAGGCGTAATTCTCGAAGATGTCCTGCTCCAGCGCGAACAAGCGGTCGTGCGTTTCAATAAATTCGCGGCGATATCGCTCGGTCACTTCTCCCAGGTTGCTGATGACCCAACAAACCGGCTCGAATTCCCACTCGTAAGCCAATCCCAAAAAACGATAATCGGATGTGACGTAAGGAAAAAACGGAAATTGGCGGCAGCTCAGGGCGCGGAAGGGACGTTGGCAGGCTTGTGGCCCCAGGCAGGCCAGTAAAATCATGTCTTGCGGCGCTTCGGCTTGCAATAATTGGTTGTTTGGCCTTGCGGGGCATTCATCGCCGCGCCAGGCGTGCCACAAGTCGGTGTTTTGTTGTAAATACTCCCATTCCTGCCGGTAAACCACCGGGACGGCGTGGCAAATGTCGCAGCAGAAAGGTTTGCCGTTTGGGTTGTGCGGGGCGCATTGCTGGCCGCAATCCAGCGCGGTGACGGGGGCATTGAATTCGTCATAGAGCGGGCGAATGTTCTCCAGTGGAGATTTCAGGTAGAATTTTGCCATGCCCGTATTGTATCGGAAATATAATCAGGATGTGCAAATTGTCCCGCTTTCCGACTCTGCCGTATTGCTGCGCCTCGGTGAATCCATCCACCCGGCCATCAACCGCCAGGTGCACCTGCTGGCGGCAGCCCTGACCCTACACCCGCTGCCCGGCATCATTGAAACCGTCCCTGGCTATGCTTCGCTCACCGTTCACTACGACCCGCTCGCGCTGACTCATGCCCAGGTCTGTGAATGGCTGGAATCCCTCCTGAGCCTGGCTGCCGAAACCGCCTCGCGCCCGGTCAAAACGGTTGAAGTCCCGGTCATTTATGATGGTCCCGACCTCGATTTCGTGGCCGCGCACTGCCGCCTGACCATTGGTGAAGTCATCCGCCTGCACGCATCCACCCCCTACACTGTTTACATGATGGGTTTTACGCCCGGCTTTCCCTATCTCGGCATTTTGCCCGAAGCCTTGCGTGTCCCGCGCCGCGAGACGCCGCGCCCGAAAGTTCCGGCGGGCAGCGTGGGCCTGGCTGGGGTTCAGACTGGCATTTACCCGGTAGAGTCGCCCGGCGGCTGGCGGCTGGTCGGGCGCACGCCGCTGACCCTGTTCGACCCGCAGCGCAAGCCGCCCTTCCTGTTTGCGCCGGGGGATGAAGTTCGTTTTTTGGCCGTTTAGGTTGTTGTAAGGCAGGCACTCGCCACGATACATCATCAGGACGATATAATCAGCCGCGTGAAACACATCACATCCCTGTTCAACCCACCCTCCGTTCCGGCAGAGTACCGCCGGAACTTTATCCACCTGTACTTCGACATTGCCTGGTATGGTCTGCTGGCGGGCAGCGCCGTCAATTTTCTGACAGTCTATGCCGCGCGCCTGGGGGCAAGCGGCCTGCAAATCGGGCTGCTGGGCGCACTAACTGCCGCCGTCAACCTGGTGCTTGCCATCCCCGCCGGGCGCTGGCTCGAAAAACGCTCGGTTGATAAAGCCATCTTTTGGACAGCCGCTGCGTATCGGGCCGGTTACATCGCCTGGGTGTTTCTGCCCTTCATTTTTGGCGCAAATAGCCAGGGCGAAATCTGGGCGCTCATTTTCATCAACTTCCTGATGGGCATTCCCTTGACGGTGGTCGGTCTGGGCTTCAATGCCCTGTTTGCCGCTGCCGTTCCTTCTGAATGGCGCGCGCACGTCGCCGGGACCCGCAACGTGGTACTCTCGGTCACGTTCATCCTGACCTCGCTGGTCAGCGGTTACATCCTCGACCGGGCCGCCTTCCCGCTGGGTTATCAAATCGTCTTTCTCATTGGGGTAGTGGGTGGAGCGATGAGCAGTTTCCATCTCTGGTTCGTCCGTCCACTGCCCAGGCCAGATTCCCGCGCGGAACAAGCCAGTCACGAGCCTGTTTCGCCGTTAAGCGAACCAGAATCCGCATCCCCGGCCTCTCCCGCGCCTGGAACAGTTCCCGTTTCTCGCGCGACATCCCCGCGAGAGTCGATTCGCGCCAGTCTGCGCCTCGACATCCTGAAATCTCCTTTCCGCGCCGTGCTTCTGGTCATGTTTGCTTTTCATTTGTCGCAGTTTCTTGCCATTCCGCTTTTTCCCATTGCCTATGTGCGCTCCCTGCGCTTGACCGATGAACACATTGGCATCGGGACGGCCATCTTCTACCTGACGGTGCTGGTTGGTTCCACCCAACTCAACCGCCTGGTGCGCCGCGCGGGACACAAAAACATCACTGGCTGGGGCGTGATGGGAATGGCCGTGTACCCCTTCTTGCTCGCGCTTTCTTCCACCGTCTGGCACTTCTACGGTCTTTCGGCGTTAGGCGGCTTGGCCTGGGCGCTGGCTGGGGGCGCTTACGCCAACTACCTGCTCGAAAACATCCCTGAAAATGACCGTCCCGCGCACCTGGCCTGGTACACCATCGTCCTCAACGCATGCACCCTGCTGGGCTCACTGGCCGGCCCCGCCATCGCTGAATGGATTGGGCTTTCGGCGGCGCTCATCCTGTTCGGCGCCCTGCGCGGGCTGGCCGGATTCGCCATCCTCAGGTGGGGCTGACGGAATAAATTCCGTCTTACATTTTCCGAATCTCGTGATAACATCAATTGACTATGCCAGAGAACGTCAAAGTTGTTGCTACCAACCGCAAAGCCGGGTTCGAATATTTCCTGATGGAGCATTTCGAGGCCGGGCTGGCCCTGCAAGGCAGTGAAATCAAATCCATTCGCGCCGGGCAAATCAGTCTCTCCGAAGCGTATGTGGAGACAGATGGTAACGAAGCCTGGCTGGTAGAGGCGCATATTGCTCCTTACCGCGAGGCCAACCGCTTCAATCACGACCCTAAACGCCGCCGCCGCCTGTTGCTGCATAAAAAAGAGATTCGCCGGCTGTGGAATGAAGTCCGCCAAAAGGGCGTGACCATCGTCCCGCTCAAGGTCTATCTCAAAGATGGGCGCGCCAAACTGGAAATTGCCCTGGCCAAAGGCAAAAAACTGCACGACAAGCGCGATGCCATTGCCCGGCGCGACCAAGCCCGCGAACAAGCGCGTGAAATGCGCGGCGGGAACGGATGATCGTATTATGGCGCAGGATTTGCGCGATGAGCGCAAATCAGAGCAGCCTTTGGCTATGGCCCGCACAGTGGTTGCGCTATGAGTTTGTGAAACGGATTGAACCATGACTCACTCCACAATTGGCAGTATTAACCTGCTGCCCGAAGCCCAAAAACGCGAGATTTACAGCCGCGTCATCCCCCAGGAATTGCTCGACCGTTTCAACCTGCCGCCGGTCAACTCTCAGCGATTACAATCCCTGCTAGAGTTCAAATTCAAACCCGGCGCGACGGATGTGGAAATGCGCCTGTACCATGAACTGCATTTCCCCGACCCCATCCTGTACGGACACTTGACCGATACTATGAACGGGCAGGTGCATGTCTTGCTTTATATCTTGAATGATCCCGATGCGCCGCGTTTTAACGTTGATATTATGCCAGATGGCTCGCCTACCCGCTTTGGGACGTTGAAGCGCAACCTGGAAGCCGAAGCCGCCGCCATGCGGGCCGGGCTGGCCCCGGGGCAGGTGCGGCGCGGATTGCGGCTGCTGGCCCCAGCCATTTCCGCTTTCGAGCAGTTCGTTATCAGCCTGGGGCATGAGATGTACTTCGTCGAGCCGCTGTACTATCACAACGCCGTCATCTTCGAGCGCTACGGCTTCACCTACCAGGTGGGACGCCGGTTGATGGAACGAATCGAGGCCGGGTTCGAGCCGGGTGGCGATTTGCTTGCCAGGCTCGATGGCTCGACCCCTTTTCGGCTGCCAGAGGCCGCTCACAGTATCCGCTTGCGCTCGTGGGCCATTCATGACGGGATTTTAGGTGAACCATTTACGAATGTCACCATGTATAAGCGGATTGGAAAATCGGCGGGGATTACGACCTGTCCCAGTTGCACCTGGTAGGCGCACGTCTAAAATAAAAAACATCCAGCTATCTGCCGGATGTTTCATTTTCGGCTGCTTGCAGTTTTTTTATCTGGATGTCGATAAAGATATTGACCATGTGTGGGTCGAAATGGTTGCCCGAGCCGAGTTGCAGGAAATTGAGGGCTTCCCTGGGTGTGATACCCTTATGGTAAGGCCGGTCGGAGGTCAGGGCATCATAGACATCCACAATTGCCATCAGGCGGCCTTCGCGTGGAATATCCTCGCCCATCAAACCCTGGGGATAGCCTGTCCCATCCCACCGCTCGTGGTGTGAGAGAACATAGGCTTTGGCAGGTCGCAAATGGGGAACGCTTTCTATGATGTGCGCCCCGGCAGTGGTGTGGTTACGCATGATTTCAATTTCTTTGGGGGTTAATTTACCAGGCTTATTCAGTATGGATTCGGGGGTGGTGATTTTGCCGACATCGTGAAGAAGCGCGCCAAATTCGAGGATAATCATATCTTCCAATGACCAGTTGAGCGCGCGCCCGAGTTCAATGGCAGATTGCTGCACCCGTTCAACATGTCCGCGCGTGTAGGCGTCACGGGCTTCGATGACGTTTGCCAGCAGGGTGATGGTTTGCAGGTGCGCCTCATGCGAATCGAATAATTCTGCCGCGCGCCTGCGTTCAAGCCGGGCCTTGACTGCGATAAGCAAGTCATCGGGCTGGAATGGCTTGAAGATGTAGTCATCAACACCCAATCGTTTGGCATTGTAAACGTCATCATGCTCGGAGAGCGCAGAGAGGAACAGGAACGGTACAACCGAACCAGTGCGCAGTTTGCGCACCGCCTCGAGCAGCCCAAAGCCATCCCGAATGGGCATGCTGATGTCTGATACGACCAGGTCGGGGTTGACTTCCTCGAAGGCTTCCAGCGCCAATTGTCCGTTGGGATAGGCAAATACCTCGTACCGGTCCAGTTCAAGGATGGCGCGAATCATCCGGCGCAGAGCGTCATCATCTTCGGCGAGCAGGATGCGGGTCATGGTTTAAGGCCCCCAGCGAGGCTGCCAATCGCAATAATCGTTATTAGTAAGGCGGGTTAACCCGGTTCCATCAATGCGCATTTTGTAAATCTCGCAGCCGTGAATGTTGCGAAAGCGGTCGAAATAAGCGGTAAATGCCACCCACTGCCCATCGGGTGAGAAGGTTGGCCCCTGGCTGTTGCCGCCGGGCGGGGTAAGTTGGCGAACAGGCGAGCCATCGAGAGGAAGCAGGAAGAGTTCCCGTTCCCACGAGCGGCCCGAATAAGTGGCAATGTAGCGGCCATCGGCTGACCAGTCGCTGCGACCACGCAACAGGGGCAGGTCAGAAATCTGCTCAAGCCCCGTCCCGTCCAGGTTGATGGTCATCAGTTGTGATAGGCCGCCGACTTGTGAAGCAAACAGGATTTTTTGCCCATCTGGCGACCAGGTAGGGTCCCAGCCGTTGGAAGTGAGCAAGCGCGGGTTGCTGCCGTCGCGGTTCATGACCCAAATCATGTTGTTTTTACCGTCGCTTTGGGCAAAGGCAATCAGGCGGCCATCTGGCGAGGCTTCTGGGGCAACGCCGGGCTGCCACAGGTTGGTGAGTTCGCCAGTTAGTTTGAGCTCGTAGATGTAAAAGTTCGTTCCATCCATGTTAGACGAGAACAGGACGCTTTGCCCATCGGGTGCAAGAGATGGGTAGTAATGCCGGGCTGTATCCGAAGTGGTCAACCGCCGCTGGTTGCTGCCGTCTGAATCCATTATACATATTTGGTCCGATTCTGTTGCACGGAAAATCTGACAAACATAGGCGATTTTTCCGCCTCCGGTGGTGATTGGGGACGTCGCCGGAGAAGGGGTCTCCAAATGGGATTTGGAAACTGGGGTGCTGGATGTGGGCGGGCGGGTGGGGAAAATCAGCGGAGGCGGAGTTGGCCTGGCGTTGGGAATACTGCGTCGGGCAAGGAATATGCCCACAAAAACCACAAGCCCAAACGCAATGCAGGCAGATATGACGAGCAGGAGGGCGGCTTTACGGGACACTGGTTAAAACGCTGTCTGAAGTTTTGTTTCCGTTTGAGAGTTGCGCAATGCGCGTATCACGGAAAGCGCCTTTGCTGTGAAGGTCGACGAAGGCATTAACCAGTTTGGGGTCGAAATAGATGCCAGAATACTTTCGGATGTATTCCAGAACCGATTCTTCGGTGCAGCCCCGCCGGTAGGGGCGGTTGGAGAGGAGCGCATCCCAGACATCGACAATGGAGAAGATACGCGCGGCGAGCGGGATTTCCTCCCCCTTGAGGCCG
>Ga0101944_10004635_pt1 | contig 16723 bp, 15 predicted proteins | sample DewCreD2012metaG_FD_75245 | JGI IMG/M metagenome (GOLD analysis project Ga0101944, IMG submission 75245) | Hot spring sediment bacterial and archeal communities from British Columbia, Canada, to study Microbial Dark Matter (Phase II) - Dewar... ...
TCTGCAGAGCTTTAGTGTAATAGGTTGTTGCCTCTTCATATTTTTCCATTTTGGCATAGGCATTTCCGAGGTTATTCCATGCGGCTGCATATGCAGAATCTATCACTACCGCCGCATAAAAGTCCTCAACTGCTTTAGGATATTCACCCATCAGGTAATAGGCTTGTCCCCTGTTATTAAATGCCTGATGATTTGCCGGATCAAGCCTGACAACCCTGGAAAAATCTTCCACAGCTCCCTGATAATCTCCCAGAATCATCTTCAACTGACCCATATTATTATAAGCTGTCAGGAACATGCTGTCCAGCCCGACAGCCATTCGGTAATCATAGAGAGCCCCCTGAAGGTCTTTAACCATAAGACGTACAGAAGCACGCTCATGAAAAGCTATGGCATGATTGGAATTCTTGTCAATAGCCATGGTATAATCGTAAATTGCTCCACTGTAATCACCCTGAATGGTTTTCAGAACGCCCCTGTAAAAAAAAGCCTCGTCGGTAGTGTAGCTTCTCCGGATGGCCTCATTCATGCATTGCAAGGCCCGCGGCACAGAATCGTGAATCATCCAGAGAAGTCCTTCCAGGTACCACGCTTCTCCTGTTTCCGGTTTATTTTTCAGAAGGGTCTCAAGATCCTGAAGGGAAGCATCATAATCCTGGTAGGTGAAAAAGATTTTGGCCCTTTGAAGCAATGCTTCCGGCGAATTGGTAGAAAACTCCAGCGCTTTGTCTAGAAATACTGCAGCCCGGGAATAATCACCTGCCTTTATCGCCTCAATAGCCTGATTGTATGCCTGAGCGTAGTTCCGCTGATTTCTGAGTTTTGCAACAGGATCTGCTGAAACTGTCTGTGACATGAGCTCTCCTGCTGAAAACAGAAACAGTACCAGGATACCCCCAAATAGCCTGTTCATATGCACAAGTTTTTCATTTATGAATCAAATGTACCCTTGCAAGGGATTGCAGGTACGAAAGATAAAAAAAATATTTGGTTAACCACCACAACCCATTTGAAAATGCTCAGTTAGCCCGGCTGTTTGATTTTACTCAGACACACCGGAGTTGACCCGAACCCCAACCCTGCATTCCAACCCACAATGCATGAGTTTGCTTTGCGCCTGATGCATCATCCGGGTTTAACGGCAGGATTTGTTCAACTGAGATTAGTCAATAGAAACACAAAAAACATTTAAACAACTTGTTTCTATTGACTTATCGAGGTAATCCCGACGTATAAAATCTGATTAGATTTTGTTAGTCGATTCGTCAATTGAGTTTTTCAATTGACGAATTTGGATTCAAAAGTTGTTCTTCCGGTTAGAAACTTAAAATCTTTATATTATTTTAGCCTTGAAATTGGTACAAAATGATAGTTGACCTCTCCTACCTTCGGGAAAATACCGGAAATGACCCTGATGTACTCAGGGAACTTGCCGGAATATTTATTTCCCAGGTGCAGGAACTTGCCCAAAGCATGCAGGAAAGTCTGGATCATCGTGATTGGGATCAGCTGGCCAGACACGCGCATAAAGCCAAAACTACGGTTGCTATCATGGGACTTCACGGTCTGGCACAAAAGCTAAAACAACTGGAACTTGATATTCTGAGCGGAAAAGATGAAGACCTTTATGCCGAATGTGTTTCTGCTTTTCTGCACTCCAGCCAGCAGGCAATAGATGAACTTCGTGAACTGATACCTGACATATCACTTAAAAACCCCTAATATGCTGAAAGCAGAAGTTATTGACAATATCACCGTGGTTTCATTCCAAAATGTAACCAGGTTAAATGCGCTGATAGCTGATCAGGTTAAAACCGAACTGAACAGCTTTTTCAGCAAACCCAACATGAAACTGGTTCTGAATCTTGAAGGAGTAACTTTTATTGACAGTTCAGGTTTTGGTGTTTTTCTTTCAGTTATGAAAACTGCCAATAACAGTTACGGCCAGTTCAAGATCTCTAATATAGCTCCTGAAGTGATGGAACTTTTCAAGTTGCTTCAGTTGCACAATGTCTTTGAAATTTATTCAACCACAGAAGATTGCATAAAGAGTTTCCGTTAAAAATTTTACACTAATCAAATAATTCACTACATATGAATAGATTACATGGTTTGTTCATCATTCTTTCTATTTTCTTTCTGATTTCCTGCCACCAAAAGAAGGCCGTTGATGCACCCAAAAGCGTTACTCTTGTTCAGCTTAAAGCAAATCCTTCTGATTACGTTGGGAAAAAAATTACTGTAACAGGAACGGTGAACCATGTTTGCCGGGAAGGTGGTCAAAAGATGTTTGTATATCAAAGCCAGCCTGATAGTCTGATACGGATCACTACCGGTCCTGCTCTTACTGAATTTACAGTTGATATGGAGGGGAAACAGGTTCAGGTAACCGGAATATTCAGACAATTAAAGATAGACGAAGCCTACCTTGCTGAGCTTGAGAAGGGGCAGATGAACAACGAAGAACATAAAAGTGAAAATCCGTCCATTCATAAGAACGAACCTGTTCCGGGAAATATTCAGCGTCTTCGTGAACGAATTGCTGAAAGTGAGGAGGGATTTATTACCGATCAATGGATTGAAGCTGAATCCTTTACTGTACTTCCTGATAAAGACTGAACGTGAACCTGAGAAAGTGGAACCGTATCCTGCATCGTGATCTGGGATACTTCTTTGCAGGAATGTGTATAATTTACGGGCTTTCCGGAATAGCACTCAACCATCGTCATCAATGGAATCCCAATTATATTATCCAGCAGAGGGCATTTACCGTACCTGAAAGTATTTCAAAAGATTCCATATCTGATACCTACGTTAGAGATCTGCTAACAAGCCTGAATCTGGGTAAAAGCTTCAAGAAATACTATTTTCCGTCACTCGGGAACTTACGCATTTTTATTGAACATGGCACAGTAACAGTTGATCTTGCCACCGGAAAAGGCATTCTGGAAACTATCAGAAGAAGGCCATTGTTCAGAGAAATCAATTTTTTACATTACAACAGCATTAAGAAACTTTGGACATGGTTTGCTGATCTTTTTGCCCTTTCATTGATTTTTCTTGCGGTCTCAGGCCTTTTTATCCCCCGGGGCAGAAGCGGAATCACAGGCAGGGGAGCGTGGCTAACGGCATTAGGTATGGGAGTTCCCCTCCTGTTTCTGATTCTTTATTTCCGGTAAGAGAAACCCGCCTTATTGCGCAGGTTTTCAACTCAGGCAATCAAAGAAATTCTCCTACCAATCCTTCCTCCCGGATCCTGGAAGAATATTATTATCGGCTCATTACAAAGCTTTTTGCCCGAAAAAAATAAAAGAGTACAAGAAAAATGAATTTTTCCTTTATCTTTAGACTGGTGTTCTGAAACATGTCGGAGCTGATTAGTTACCTGCACCATAACCGGGTCGGGCTTAAAGGACCCGTAATACTAATATTTTGAAACAAGTGATCCATGAGTGAAAAGATCTTAAATGCCCTGATGCAGCTTTTTGCGATCATTTCAAGACCCGAAAGCAAACTCAGTGACAGGAGAACGGTGGTTGAGTCTTTTCTGATCAGGCAACTGAACAGGGAACTCGCACCGAAATACCTTAAGGTATTTGACGACTATTATAGTGAGCATCAGGAAAAGCAGAAAGAAAAAGACAAAATTACCCGCAGAATATCATCTATTTCTGTACGTGTTCTCAAAATATGTACAGATGTTAATGAAGAACTTACCCAACAGCAAAAAGTAATTGTTCTGTTTCAGTTGCTGGAATTTGTTAAATCCGATGGAAATAAAGTCTCGCACCAGGAGATGGAATTCATCAACACCGTAGCCAGCATTTTCAATTTCCCTGCAGATGAATATGAAGATATTAAACAATTTGTTCTGACCAATTTTGAACATTTTCCCGAAAGTGAACATGTTCTGCTGATTGATAACAGGAAGGAATTTCAGCATCCTGCAGTAAAGCACAGTCTGGTGGAAGGAATGGAGGGTCAGATTCGCATACTTTATTTGCCCTCATCTAACATTTATCTTTTGAGGTATGTGGGAGAAAAGGAAATATACCTCAACGGACAATTGTTGCAGCACGACAAGGTCCACGTTTTTACCACCGGATCTTCTATACGAAATCCTCAGATTAAGCCCATTTACTACAGTGATGTGGTCAGCAGTTTCCACAGGGATCTGATGAAAGAAAAGATTGTATTTGAGGCAGACAGGATAGAGTATCATTTCAGCGGGGGAAAGATTGGACTACACGAAATGAGTTTTTCGGAAGAATCAGGAAGGCTCGTCGGAATTATGGGGGCCAGCGGTGCCGGTAAGTCAACCCTGTTGAACGTTCTGAATGGCACAGCATCTCCCACATCCGGATCGGTGAGAATCAACGGCTATGATATCCATAAGGAAAAAGAGAAACTAAAAGGGCTGATCGGTTATGTGTCGCAGGACGACCTGCTGATTGAGGAACTGACGGTATTTCAGAACCTTTACTATAATGCCAAACTATGTTTTGACAACTACACCGAAAAGGAATTGGTTGAAACAGTTAACAGAACGCTTGAAAATCTTGGGCTTTATGAGATTAAAGACATTCAGGTAGGTTCACCCCTGAATAAGAAAATCAGCGGAGGCCAGCGAAAACGATTGAACATCGCCCTCGAACTGATCCGGGAGCCATCCGTATTGTTTCTGGATGAACCCACTTCGGGCCTGTCGTCACGCGATTCGGTGAACATCATGGACCTCCTCAAGGAGTTGTCATTGAAAGGAAAACTGGTTTTCGTGGTGATTCATCAGCCAAGTTCTGAAATCTTCAAAATGTTCGACCGGCTTCTTATCCTTGACACAGGAGGTTATCTGATTTACAACGGCGATCCTATTGATTCCATCATTTATTTCAAGGAAAGGGTGCATCATGCTAACTGGAATGAAAGTGAATGCCATGCCTGCGGAAATGTTAACCCGGAGCAAATATTCAATATTGTTGAACTGGCGGTACTGGATGAATATGGAAAACAGACCCGCACCCGGAAAATTTCTCCTCAGGAATGGTATTCCTATTACAAGGAATACTCCAGCGAGAACAATAAAAAAAAGCAAGCCGGAAACACCCTTCCAAAGATTTCGTTCAAAACTCCTAACCGGTTCAGGCAATTTCTGATTTTCGCCAAACGGGACATCCTCTCCAAACTGGCCAATACGCAATACCTTGTGATCAACTTCCTGGAAGCACCTGTTCTGGCATTAATTATGGCTTACATTATCAAGTACTACAACGTTAATGTAACCAATCAATACGGATATACTCTGTTCGGGAACAGTAACCTTCCCGTTTACCTGTTCATGTCGGTGATTGTCGCCATCTTTGTCGGACTCACCGTAAGTGCCGAGGAGATTATCAAAGACAGGAAAATTCTCAAGCGGGAAGCTTTCCTTGATCTGAGCTGGTCGAGTTATCTTCTTTCAAAAGTCGGAGTACAGTTTGGCCTTTCAGCCATCCAGGCATTGACCTTCGTGCTTGTCGGAAACAGCATCATGGAGATCAAAGGAATGTACTGGCAATACTGGCTGGTGCTGTTCAGCATCTGGACCTCGTCCAATATGATGGGACTAATGATTTCTGACAGTTTTAAAACAGTAGTAACCATTTATATTCTGATTCCGTTCCTGGTAATCCCGCAGATTATTTTGAGCGGAGTGCTTGTAAAATATGAAAAACTCAATCCGGCCATTTCCTCCCCGACCAGCATTCCTTTCTACGGAGAACTTATGACAGCCAGATGGGGTTATGAAGCACTTGCCGTCTATCAGTTCAAGGAAAATAAGTATGACCGGCAGTTCTATCAGTGGAACAAGATCATGAGCATGGCCGATTTCAGGAAGAACTACTGGATCAACCATTTAAACAGAAAGCTGGATGAAATTGAATCGAATATTGATCATCCTGAATCAAAACAAAAGGTTGAAAATGATCTTCAGCTTCTTCGCAATGAAATAGGAAAGGAAAATCAGCGGAACAGGCAGGTTGCTTTTGCCTTCATCGACAGTCTGGTTCCCGGGCATGTCACACCCCGCATCATGGAAGAAGCCCGCAGTTATTTGCGTCTGCTCAATACATATTATATCCGATTGTCGAATAAAGCAAACGAAGAAAAGGACAAACTGATCAGCTCGTTGCAGCGCACGCCTGAAATGAAGGAATCCTTCCAATGGCTCAAGAGAAGGCATGCCAACGAGGCATTGGAAGAGTTTGTTACCAATAAAAATGAAACCGATCGGATACTGGAATATAAAAACCACTTATACCAGAAAATCAATCCCATCTATCTCGATCCCGAATCCCGGTTTATCAAAGCACATTTTTATGCACCCAGGAAAATGGTTCTCGGCCGGTATATAGATACTATCTGGGTGAATATCGGAGTCATCTGGTTTATGACAATAATCCTTTACCTGATGTTGTACTTCAGGCTCCTGAAAAAACTGCTCGACAGCATTGAAAATCTCAGCCTGCGGTTTTCTCAGGCTGAGTGAAGCCAGAAAAGGGAAAAACCGTGAAAAATGACCAATTAATCGACTATCTCAACCATTTTAAACGGCACCCGGATAATGGATTCATAGTCCTCCCCTGCTTCCAGCATATCCTCATCATCCTCTTCGTAGTACCAGTTGATGATTACATCATGCTTTGCCTTAAAAATAGCTTCCAGCTTCTTGAAAACATCAAGAATGCACTTGGAAGAACTCGTATTGAAGTATTCCAGCTGAATGTTCACCTGGGTAAGAGGCGCAGGATTTTCACCGTATTTCTCAAGCCAATCAACAAGGGGTTTATAAAATTCAATCGAATTCTCAGGAATTGACCTCCCTTTAATTTCAACCAATCCTTGCTGTGCATCAAAACGCACACTGGGTGTTTTAGGTGTTCCTTCTATGATCAGAGGTTCCATATAGGTTTAATTTAGAATTTGCTATTAATTAGTAACATTTATTTCAAGACTAAAAAAATAATAATCGTTGTTATAGTTCTGAAAAGAAGGATGCAATCGTGAACCAGTTTTCCTGGCAATATCAATAAGTCCGAGCCCTCCTCCCCCCTTATCGCTGAATTTCTGATGATTCAGGATAAACTTATACATATCCTTCAGTTCATCCGGATTCATTGAATTAATCTTATCAATTTTGTCTTTCAACTTTTTAATCTTGTCTGACTTAATAAAATTACCTGTGGTAATCCGGATTCCGCTTCCTTCACGAGCAACCACAACAACACCAAAGTGGCCCTCAAATTCTCCCCGAATAGCTTCCGGAAGTTCATCGGCATGGTGGTATAGATTCTGAAGGCTTTCCACCAGAACGTTGTAAACCTTTTTCCTTAAACGTGCATCCTCAGTACTTTCTCCAATCCTTGATTCAACAATTTCAAGCATATTGTTGATCATTTCGGTAGTGATGCTGCCCTTGTATGACACAATTATGTCACCTGTGTTCATCTTCTTGTAATACGCATCGAAATTAAAACTCATACGGGGCCAACATTGCTTTGGAGAAATCCTTTCCTGCAAACGTCTAACAAATATATAAAAAAATAATATTTATCAAAATCTCTCTCTGTTAATAACTTTCTTATTCGTTTTTCCTTTGTTTGAAAAACTTTATGAAATGTTTACGAAGATTTAACCAAAAAGGTTACTGTATTTCTCCGGAGCAATGAAAAAAAGAAATTCCATAAACTTTCTCATTTACACAGGAGGGGTTAGATGAAGTAATTCATTGAGTGCATCAAGGGCGTTTTTCAAACGCAGTGGACCCTCTCCGGTAATTTGTCGCCACGGAATGCCAGTACGTTCTATTTCGGTAATGTATTTTTTGAGTAACACTTCGCGCATCGGGCCTCCGTTCTCCCGAAGAGGATCAGGAACCCAGGGTATATCGGGCATACACAGCAGATAGAGGTGTACGCCACTTTGGGCAAGAAATGCGTCTAGCCAACCGGGAACGCGCTGATACACCACATCGAACCAGACTTTTGTAATAACCAGGTCGGTGTCGAAAAAAACAACCCTGTCGGCATGTTTGTATTCCTGCAGCATTTCCTGTTTCTGCACCCGGGCTATGTGCTCTACATCCTCGTATAAATAAGGCCTGGATAGAGAACTTACATAGGTTCTGGCGTACTCAGGTACCCATACCGTGCGGAATACCCGGGCAAGTTGCCTTGCAAGCTCTGTCTTTCCTGTCGATTCTGGACCGTTGATAACAACTTTCAGGATGTTACCTGCATCGTTTTTTTCCATGCAAAAAACCCCAAAATGGCAACTATTGCATAAACAGCATATAAAAATGCTGTAAAATATAATTCTCTTGAAAAATACATGAAGGAAGATACTGCATCAACGGCTATCCAAACGATCCAGTTTTCAATAATTTTCCTGGCGAGCATCCATGTTGCTGTCATGGAAAGAACGGAAGTCACTGCATCAAGAAAAGGAACAGGCGAATGGGCAAGATCGCGCAGCAAAAAATAAACAGGAAGGACAGCCAGACCGGAAACCAGCAAGGAGATCATGCCCTGGCGCTGTGGTAACCGGGTTACAGGAAGCGGGCCAACGGAAGCCTTTTCTGAGGCGCCTTCTGATCCTTTTGCCCAGTGAATCCAGCCATAAATGCTCATTCCCAGGTAATAAGCCTGCAAAACCATGTTCCCATAAACTTCTGCTCTGAAAAAAACAACAATAAAAAATACCGCACTGATAATACCCAGCGCCCAAAGCAAAATACTCTGCCTGACTGCAAAGAACAGGTATGCCAGACCGGCGATTACCCCTGCAACTTCCTGCCAGTGATTACTTAACCAATCAATGATGAATGAATTGGTCATCAGGTTACCAGTATTTGCTCATGGAAGAAATTACCTCCACTGCTTTCTGAACGGTCTTATCAGACTGATTGTAAATCTGGAAAAATTCATTTGTGTCAAACAAATCCCGCGCAATATAAGCTTTAACAAGAAGGCGTATCTGATCACCTGAAGCAGCCATACCGGCCGGATCAGGAGGCAGTTTCTGGGCCTCGGCATACGCTGTCAGCTGGTCGAGTATGGAAGAAGTAACCGAAAAGTTTTTTTCAAATAATTCAAAAGACGGATATTTGGAAGTTAGCTCCCTGCGGTTACGGTCAATATACCTTACCACAAAACGGTACAGGATACCGGAATTCATTAGGGAACGATAATAAGAGGAATAGGAAGAGGTGTCCAGGGGAACGAAAATATCCGGCATAATTCCTCCGCCTCCGTAAACAGTTCTCTTTTTTTCGAGAGTATAGTATTTCAGCGAATCAGGGAACCTGATGCTGTCGGCATGAATAAACTCTCCATGTTGATAGCGTTTGATAAGATCCTGCTCATAGGCATCAATGCCGTCTTTATAGGGTTTCTGTATTGACCGGCCGGTTGGTGTATAGTAGCGCGCCACAGTAAGCCGGATAAGCGATCCATCCGGCAGGGGAACGGGACGCTGAACAAGGCCCTTTCCAAAGGAACGGCGGCCAACAATCAGCCCTCTGTCCCAGTCCTGAATGGCCCCGGCAACAATTTCACTGGCACTTGCCGAGTTTTCGTCAATCACAATCACCAGGTCGCCTTTTTCAAATTCTCCGTACGAAGTGGCTATAAAATCCTGTCGCGGGCTTCTCAGACCCTGGGTATAGAGGATTAGCTTGTTTTTGGAAAGGAAAAAATCGGCCAGCCGTATAGCTTCCTCAAGGTATCCTCCCCCGTTCTGTCCCAGGTCAAGAACAAGCCGCGTCATACCTTTGCTTTTCAGTGTTTTGAAAGCATCGGCAAATTCCCTGGAGGTGGTTGCGGCAAAACGGTTTATTTTGATATACCCCACTCCGGGACTGATCATATAGGCGGCATCCAGACTGAAAATGGGGATCTTATCGCGCTGGATTTTGAACTGCAGGAGTTGCGGCTCACCCTGCCTTTTAATGACGACAATGACTGTAGTTCCTCTCGGACCCCGCAGGCGTTCAAAAACACCATCATTGGTCAGTCCTATTCCTGCCACATTTTCCCCGTTGATGGTAATAATCTTATCTCCGGCTTTAATCCCAACCTTGTCGGATGGACCTTCCGGTACCGGCTTAATTATGAGAATTGTATCTTCCAGTAAAAAAAAGGACACGCCTATCCCTTCGAAATTGCCCTGAAGAGGTTCATTCATCTGCCTGACCTCGTCCCTGTTCATATACACCGTATGCGGATCGAGGTCCTTCAGCATGCCGATAATAGCATCCTCAACCAGTTTTGAAGTATTTACTGAATCAACATAATAGCGCTGAATCCATTCCAGTGCCCGGGTAAACTTGTTCGCGGGATCCAGATCATACTGCGCACTCACCGGCAATAAACTGATCCATATAACACCGGCCAGAACGGCCATCCTGAGGTATTTTCGCATGTTTCTGCTTGATTAATATGTAAACTATAATGAATGCATTCTACACCTATCTTTTACTATTCCCACTCTATCGTTGCAGGTGGTTTTGAGCTGATATCATAGACAACCCGGTTAACTCCCTTCACCTGATTGATAATCTTGTTGGAAATATCTGAAAGGAAAGTATAGGGGAGCTGAGCCCAGTCGGCCGTCATTCCGTCGGTAGAAGTAACCGCTCTCAGTGCTACAACATACTCATAAGTCCGTTCATCGCCCATTACGCCGACCGATTTTACCGGAAGCAAAATAGCAGCAGCCTGCCACACGTAATGATACAACTGGGCTTCTCTGAGGCCCTCAATGAAGATATCATCCACCTGACGCAGAATCTCAAGTTTCTCGCTGGTAACGTCACCAAGTACACGGATAGCCAATCCGGGACCCGGAAAGGGATGACGTCCCAGTATGTCTTCCGGAATACCTAAAACGGCTCCCACCCTCCGCACTTCGTCTTTGAAGAGGAGCTTCAGTGGTTCAACAATTTTCAGGTTCATTTTCTCAGGTAACCCGCCGACATTATGATGCGATTTAATCGTAGCCGAAGGTCCGTGCACACTTACCGATTCAATAACATCCGGGTAAATGGTTCCCTGAGCAAGCCAGCGGGCATCTTTAATTTTCGAGGCTTCCCTGTCAAACACCTCAATGAAAACTCTCCCGATGACCTTGCGTTTTTTCTCAGGATCTGCCACTCCCCTTAATGCATCAAGGAACTGCCGGCCTGCGTCCACTCCGATAACATTCAGCCCCATATGCCGGTACGAATCAAGCACCTTTGCATACTCATTCTTACGCAGGAGCCCGTTATCAACGAAAATGCATGTAAGGCTGCTGCCAACTGCCTTGTTCAGCAACACAGCAGTAACCGTTGAATCAACTCCGCCCGATAATCCGAGGATAACCTTATCCCTCCCGATGGTTTCCCTGAGCGACTGCACTGTATTTTCAATGAACGATTTGGCTGTCCAGGTCTGCGAACACCCACATACCGAAACAACAAAATTCTTTAGTATTTGTTTTCCTTCGGTGGTGTGATAAACCTCAGGGTGAAACTGCAGTCCGTAGGTTTCTTCCCCCCTAATCTTAAAGGCTCCGACAGTTACGTCCCTTGTACAGCCAATAATCTGAAAATCTTCCGGTATCCTTGCAATGGTATCTCCATGCGACATCCATACCTGGGAGGCAACCGGCACATCCTTAAAGAGAGGAGAAGACGTATCGGTCACTTCAAACATCGCCCTTCCGTATTCCCTGTGTGTGGAAGGAAGCACCTCTCCGCCGTAATAGTGCGCCAGCAACTGCGCTCCGTAGCAAATTCCCAGCAAGGGCAGTTTCCCTTTAATGCCCGTCAGATCCGGTACCGGAGCAATAGGATCCCTGACGGAAAAAGGACTTCCTGACAAGATAACGCCCTTTACCGTATCGTCAAGCACAGGTATTTTATTGTACGGCCAGATTTCGCAGTACACATTCAGTTCTCTGATCTTTCTCGCAATAAGCTGTGTATATTGAGAGCCAAAGTCCAGTATCAGGATTTTTTCCGTCATCTTCTCGTTTTGGTTTACTGATTTCCGAATTTTTTCAGAATATCCTTCACAGCATCCTTATGAATGGTAAATCCCATCATTTTGAGCTTGATATAGTCGGAGCTGAAAAAGTAATAACCGAATTCAGGAGCATTTTCATCATTGTTTCTGGAACCTGAACTGGAATCTTTGATCAGGTACCAGTCTTTGCCTTTAAATTCAGTATATCCCACCAGGTGCATTCCATGGTCATCGGTTGTTGTACTATTGGAAAAACGGAACTGACGGGCGTCCTCATCAATGTAATCGGAAGGGATATCAAAGGTAGGTACCACGGCCACCTGGGTAGCCCTGTCAAGCCCTACTTCAGAAACATCGCCGCCAATGCTCATGGAATATCCGTTCCGCACTGCCTTCCTGATAATGTCCATAAACACGTCGAGCGGCACATTGTAATATTCTTTGCTATGCCACCAGTTGTCAGGCACTTTGTATTCAACCTGCTGCCAGTAGGGTTCCTGTTTGATGGACAGAATTTCAACGTAATCGTTCATGGAAAGCTTCAGAACATCCTTAAGAAACTGCTGCGGGGAATATGTCTTTCCGTTCCACTGAAACTGGGCAGGGGGTTCTCCTATATAATGATTCATGATGGCTTTTATGGTAGCAATAACCTCGTCTTCGTTCCATGCATTCAATGCTTTTACTCCCTGCAGATACTGCTGCATTTCATTGATTATCTGCTCATGGTTGTGGTATTTTCGTTCTGCAGGTAAACCAGGATATGCTTCCAGCGGGACAATTCCATATGTTTTATAGATTCGGGTTACTGCATTGGCTTCAGAACCCTGGTCAAAAAGGGAATTTCCCCGTTCGTGCACAAAACGCTTTGCTTTCTCAACATATTCCCAATAGACAGTAAACATTTCCGAAAGTTTGATTTTCTGGCCGGTAATTCTGCATACTTCCGATTCATAAAACGATGTTGTTGAAAAAGCCCAGCAAGTTCCTGTATTCCCTTGAGAAACAGGTGGAAAATAGAAGCCTGTTGTTTTGTATTGTGCAATTTTATTGGGCAATTCAACCCCTGTCAGATCAATGGCAAAGCGTTTTCGCGGTTCAGGCGGATTTTTCTTTTCCTCAACCATCCGATCATCTTTCAGTACAGAATTTTCAAAAAAGCCAGGTTTAAGTTCCTTCATAATGGCTTTGGTACGTTCCTGGCCGAATACGGTACCTGAAAGCAACGGAATTACCACGAATAAAAGAAATCTGTTTTTCATAGCGGGTTTGTGTTAATAAATATGCGCTAAAATTACTTTTTTTCCCTGCAAGGTTCAACAACAAGATTTCCGTTCTGCTCAATTCTGTATCGGAAACCATCCAATGCCTCATGCACATCGGGAAAAACATCAATGGCATCTTTTACAAAGCCATCAGTTGTTTTATAACGGGTTGAGAAATGCCCGATGACAAGATGCCGGGCATTGGCATTTGCAGCCGTAACCGCGGCGTCATAGGCTGTGCTGTGCATGGTTTCCCGTGCCAGTTTCTGATCTTTTTTCAGGAAAGTTGCCTCATGGTAGAGAAGATCAACGTCCTGAACCCTGCGGGCAAGAGCAGGGAAATACATGGTATCGGAACAATAGGCAAAAGCACGGGGCCTGGGCGGAGGAACAGTCAACTCTTCATTGGGTATAATATTTCCTGAATCATCGACAAAATCTTCTCCCTGTTTGATGGCCATCATGGCCCGGATTGGAATTTCATATCGGGTAATGGCCTCTTTCCGGATATTCCTCAACTTTTCCTTCTCCCTGAAGAGAAATCCGTAACATTGTGTACTATGCCTGAGGGGGAAAGCATCCACTGTAATACGTTCGTCTTCGAAAATCTTTTTGTTCGTCTTCCCGGTAAGTTTATGAAAATTAATTGAATACTTTCTCTCCTGGTTAAAAAAGGAAAAGTGCGCATTGAGCATTTCTTCCAGCGACTGCGGGCCATAGATGTTCAGGTCGGATGAACGGCCCATCAGACTGAAGGAAGAAAGGAGGCCGAACAATCCGAAGACATGGTCACCATGAAGATGAGATATGAAGATATGGTTGATACGTCCGAAACGGATTCCGAAACGCCGGAGTTGCATCTGCACTCCTTCACCACAATCAATTAAGTAAAACCGCTCATCCACATTGAGCAGATGAGCGGGCGGAAATCGGTCTGAAGTGGGAACAGCGGAACTGCTCCCTAGAATAATCAACGAAAACGACACTGGTCAAATTTCATCACTTGCCTGATTCATTGATAAGCCGGACCCCGTCCTCAACGGTTCTGGTTATGTTGAGCACCGTATCGAGTTGTGAAATGGTAATCAACCGCTCAACCGCTTCGTTCAATCCGGTAAGAACAAACGTACCTCCGGCATTTTTGCACAGACGGTTGGCCACAAGAATGGCGCTCAGACCCGAAGAATCACAGTAACGGCACTTGCTCAGGTCGAGAATAATGTTCTTCTCGCCGTTTCCTGAAATAAGCACCAGTTCTGATTTCAGTGTAGGAGCAATATGGGTATCAAGTTTTTCCTCCTGCACCTGAATCAGGGTGTAATTGTCCAGCTTTTCAATTTTGAATTCCATACGCGTAAAAATTAGGATGGATTTTCGTCGTCAGCCTGTTTCTTTGATGACTTACGGGCTGCCTTTTTCTTTTCCTGTTCTTCCATCTCTGATTTGAGGGCAGCAAGTTCCGAAATATCACCAAGAGTGGTTTTTTCAAGACTGCTCTTTAGCTTGCGGGTTGCCTTCCGTGTGGATTCACCTTCTGCTTTCTTTGCTGTCACATCCGATTCCTTCTTCTTGTCTTCCCAAACCCGCGTATGCGAAAGAACGATGCGCTTGGCCGATTTGGAGAACTCAATTACCTTGAATTCCAGCTTCTCATCAACCTTTGCCGTTGTTCCATCTTCCTTGACAAGATGTTTCGACGTTACGAAACCTTCCACACCATAGGGCAAAGCAACCGTTGCTCCTTTTTCGAAGATTTCCACCACGGTTCCTTCATGCACTGAATCGAGGGTGAAAATCGTTTCGAAAACATCCCACGGATTCTCTTCAAGCTGTTTATGACCAAGACTGAGTCTTCTGTTTTCCTTATCAATTTCAAGTACCACCACTTCGATGTCTTCACCAATAGAAGTAAATTCGGAAGGATGTTTGATCTTTTTTGTCCATGACAGGTCACTAATATGGATCAGGCCATCCACACCTTCTTCCACTTCAACAAAAACACCGAAGTTTGTAAAATTACGAACTTTTGCGGTATGTTTGGAACCGACAGGATATTTTTCTTCAATTTTTTCCCAGGGATCCGGTTTAAGCTGTTTCATGCCAAGAGACATCTTCCGTTCTTCGCGGTCGAGGGTAAGGATAACAGCTTCAACAACATCTCCCACCTTAAGAAATTCCTGTGCACTCCGCAGGTGCTGTGACCATGACATTTCGGAAACATGAATCAGACCCTCAACTCCAGGGGCAATTTCAACAAAGGCACCATAATCAGCCATCACAACAACCTTCCCTGTGACTTTATCGCCCACCTTGAGGTTCGGATCAAGTGAATCCCACGGATGAGGAGTCAGCTGTTTAAGACCCAGGGCAATGCGTTTCTTTTCATCGTCAAAGTCGAGGATAACCACCTGAAGTTTCTGATCGAGCTGTACGATTTCTTCGGGATGGTTAACGCGTCCCCATGACAGGTCGGTAATATGGATCAGTCCATCAACACCGCCCAGATCAATGAATACACCATAACTTGTAATGTTCTTGACAGTTCCTTCAAGAATCTGTCCTTTTTCAAGTTTGGCAATAATTTCTTTCTTCTGCTGTTCGAGTTCAGCTTCGATGAGTGCCTTATGCGACACGACCACGTTCTTGAATTCCTGGTTGATTTTAACCACCTTAAATTCCATGGTCTTACCCACAAAGGCATCGTAATCGCGGATTGGTTTAACATCAATCTGCGAACCGGGCAAAAATGCTTCAATTCCAAAGACATCCACAATCATGCCGCCTTTGGTACGGCATTTAATGTACCCCTTAATAATTTCATCCTTTTCATAGGCTTCGTTTACACGGTCCCATGAGCGAAGAGCGCGGGCTTTCTTGTGGGAAAGTATCAACTGGCCTTTCTTGTCTTCCTGGCTCTCAACATAGACCTCAACTTTATCGCCCACCTTAAGATCCGGATTATAACGGAATTCGTTCAGACTAACAACACCTTCCGATTTATATCCTATATTAACAACCACTTCTCTCTTATTCATAGCAATAACAGTGCCTTCAACCACTTCGTTTTCAGCAACCGTTGAGAGCGTCTTGTCATACAGCTCGGCAAAGTGTTCCTTTGATCCTCCGTAAAGGTCTGTTTCTTTTTCGAAACTTTCCCAATCAAATTCTTCCGGCGCAGTTTTCTTTACCTGGCCGGCTTGTACGGTTTTTTCCACTGCTGGTGCAGCAGCATTTTCTTCTTTTACTTCTTTTACTTCTTTTACTTCTTTTACCTCATCCTGTAAGGTTTTTTCTTCGTGTTCAGTCATGCAAAAATCCTTTAATGTTTAATGGGTTAGACATTATGTTTCTAAAAATCAGGGTGCAAAGATAAACTTTTCTCCGGTTCTGTGCATAACCTTCCAAAAAAAACAT
>Ga0101944_10004637_pt1 | contig 16716 bp, 14 predicted proteins | sample DewCreD2012metaG_FD_75245 | JGI IMG/M metagenome (GOLD analysis project Ga0101944, IMG submission 75245) | Hot spring sediment bacterial and archeal communities from British Columbia, Canada, to study Microbial Dark Matter (Phase II) - Dewar... ...
TCAAGGAAGGAGCGCATGGCCGCCGGGCAGCGCTTCTCGGAGCGAGCCTGCACCTCGTCCCTGATGACCCGGGCCAGAGCAAGCGACGGAGCCCGGTAGGCGGCGTGCGCGGCCTCTTTCACCTCAGCCTTGGAGCGTTCCGGCACCTTGTCCACAATGTTCCTGACTTTGTGGGCGAGACAGCGCTGCCTGAGCGAAGCGGGAAAGCACTCTTCCACCGCCCGGATGAGCCCGGGAGCCCCATCGGTACAGACGAGCACCGGATCGGTAAGGCCCCGGCGCTTCATCTCCTCGAGGAACTCCCGGCAGCACTCGGTCGACTCCTTGGTGCCGGGAGCCAGATGAAGGAGCACCTTCCTGCCTTCCCAGGTGATGGCCCAGGCGCAAAGGACCGCCTCCCGGCTCTGTCCGGGCCGCAGGCGCTCGGCCACACCGTCTAAGAAGAGGTACAGCGGGCGGACATCAGAGAGATCCCGGGTGGCGAAGGTCTCGTATTCGGCCCACAGGCGCTCAGTCACCTCGGAGACGGCGGTGCGGGAGAGGAGCGAGCGGCCGTCTTGCTCCCGGAAGCAGGCCTCGATGTCCCGGGTAGAAAGACCGCGGGCGTACATCTCCACAGCCAGGTCCTCGAGGGCTTCTGTGCGGCCTTGGAGTGACGTGCGCAGGGCGCAAAGCGGGCTGTCGTCTACCTCTCTCAGCTGGGGCACGCTGTATCTCACCTCTTATTCGGCCGTACGTAGGCGACCTTCCCGGTAGCCGTTCCGCCAGCCCTGCTGATCATCCCTCGCCCTGGCGTAGTAGTCGCGACCGAGCACATCGCGGGCCGTCGCCTCCAGGGCCTCTTCCACGATCCGCCTCATGGTCAGGCGCACCAGCTCCGCCTGGGGGTCGCCCGTCGTCCCCGCCGTAAACAAGGCAGCAAGTTCGGCCTTGGTCCTCTCCGACGGGGGTACTCTCTTCATGGGTTGAGCCTCCTTCTTTGGTTGACAGCCGAAGCCTAGCGCTTCGGTCAAAGAGGGCTCAACCCCCTTCCGTATTTACAGCAAGTCTAGGACGCAACCGACCCCAGCAAGAGTTTCTTGAGTGGCACCAGCAGTACGTGTTTAAGGGTTGAAAGTTGCCAGCCAGTTCGCATTCAGAGCTTGGGCTTGTCGCAGGAACATCTCAGAGTGTCTTTGGGACCACTGGTGACCGCAGGATTGGTAGGGTAGAGCAGTAAAGTTTAGACTGCCGTCAAGACGGAGCGACTTGGAGCTTCACGCTCAACTTTTTTCCCTTTGGAACATATGCCACACCCGGAGAGTTAGGTGGCTTACAAGTCCTCCTGCAACCCGATCTTCAGAAGGCCCGGCTCGCCACGCGCCTGGAAGCGCATGCCGTCAGTGCGTCACGTGAAGGCCGTCCGCTCTGCGTGTAACCGTCGCCGACCTCTCGGCATACGGATAGCCTCACAGGTAACCGAAAACGCTGGCCTGGCAGGGCACTGGCGTCCACATCGAAGCGCCGCACCAGGATGTCGGAAAAGGAGTGCCTGAAGATATTGTTCACTTCAGCATTCATTGAGATCGGTGGAGGATGCGCCCAACACTATCGAGGGGCACGAGGAGCGCGGCGATCTGACTACCCCGTCCGCCGCTGATTATGGCTCGTCTTGCTGAGCAAGGTGAGCTCTAAGCAGAGCTCTGAACAGGTTGCCGTGGTTTGGCACCTTCAGATGCAGTAACTCGTGCACAATCACCTCGCGCCGAAAGGCAGCAGGCCGCCGCAGTAGGTCAACATCAAAGGTGAGGCGCCCTTGTGATGAGCAGCTGGCCCATTTGTGTTTCAAAGGGCGGATGCGAACCTCGCGCGGGGTAACGCCAATACGCCGCGCCCAGGCTTGAACCTCGGCACGAAAGACATCGGCCGGCACGGCTTCCTCTAGCGGCTGCCACTCGGTAGCGGCTTTTCTCATTCGGCGGCCCTCCGGAGCAGATTCAGGATTGCGTCTGCCCACCGGACAACCTCAACCACTCCAATACCCAGCAAAGCCTTGTAGAGGCGGGCGCGCAGTTCACCCTCCTGCCTACGATCTCTCATCCAATGCGGCAGTTCGGCGAAGGCGGTTTCCATATCCTGTGCGACCCGTGTCGCCTGCTCCCGACTAACTTCTCGCCCACGCAACCACCATTCCACAGCAAAAGCCTCCGGAGAGAGGGGACTAGCGCGGCGTTCGTCGTTGGCCTCTTGGAGCTGACGCACCAGCTCTTCCAGCTCAGCAAGTGCTTGTTGGGATTCGATCTGCCGCTCCTCGAAGCGCTGGCGAATAGCCTCAGCACGCTCGCCAATCGAGAAGAGATAGGGCGCAGCACGTCCTTGTTCGTGAACGAGGTGATGGAGTTCTTTGAGCAGGTTGAAGACTTTGACTGTGCCAGGCTTCTCTTCATGGATTAGGGCAAGCAATGCAGCCGGGCCCACTTCGTATGTTGCAGTTGGCTCCTCGATCACATCCGTGCGGCTGTGCCGCTGGATGATTTCCGCGGTCTTGCGCAAGAAGGATTTGTCCACCGGTACATGCGGCTCGTAAGCAGCCCGCAAGAGACGATACATTTCGAGCAGGCGCTGATAGTCTTCCAGGTAGGGGCGCAAGAAGGCGTCGGGCGAGAGGATTTCGTAAAGTTCCTCCAATTCCCGAAAGAAGCGGTAGAAGGCCTCGCGTTTTTCCTTGTCACGGAAGCGCTCCAGTACCGCCTCGGCGAGCTTGTCGTTAGTCACCACAGAGCCCTGTGCAGGAAGATACTCGTCGCGGCCTTTTTCTATGAGGTCTTTGAAGCGGGCTTGTAGAACCTCAATCCCCTCCACTACGCCACTCACGTCCTGAGAGTCAAACGCCAGGGCGCGCTCAAGATTCTCGAAGACCCCGACGAAATCTAGGATCAAGCCAGCGGTCTTACGTTGGCCATCTTCACTTTCGTAGGGCCGGTTGACGCGGGCAATTGCTTGCAAGAGGACGTGGTCGCGCATGGGTTTGTCGAGGTACATGCAGTAGAGGATGGGCGCATCGTATCCAGTGAGCAGTTTCTCGGTGACAATGAAAATCCTTGGATCTTGCCCCGCTTTCTTAAAGGCTTTGCGCAGCTCTTTTTCTTTTTCCTCGCTTAGATGATGACGTTTGATGTGCGGGGGATCGTTGTGCCCTGTGCTGATAATTACCGAGCTCCATTCCGTCGGCAGGTGGCGGTCAAGAGCTTCTTTGTATAATGCGCAGGCTTCGCGATCGACGGCGACCAGGAAAGCTTTATAGCCCATTGGCTCAACGTAGGCCTTGAAGTGCTCAGCTACAAAGGCCGCAATTTTCTCAACGCGATCACGATTCTTAAGCATGTTGAGAAGAGTAACGGCACGATCGAGGACTCGGTTGATTTCCTCTACGTCAGCCACACCTTCCAGTTCGGCGGCTGCCCAGAATTCCTTTTCCATCGCCTCACGGTCGGCGATAAGGTCATTGGGGGCCAATTGATAATGGAGCGGAACAGTCGTGCCGTCTTCGATGGACTCGCGGATGGAGTATTTGTCTAGGTAACCCTGCGGATCATCACCACCGAAGGTCTTGAACGTGCCTTTGCCGTGCGCGGTGCGGTCAATCGGAGTGCCGGTAAAGCCAATGAAGGTTGCGTTGGGCAGCGCGCCCATCAGGTAGTTGCCCAGGTCACCGCCGGTGGACCGATGGGCTTCGTCCACTAACACAAACACGTTTCGCCGCGTGCATAGATTGGCGGGCATATCGTCGAACTTATGGATCATGGAGACGATGAGGCCGCGCGCATCTTGTTTGAGCAGGTCCCGCAGGTGACGCTTGGACTTGGCTAAGTGGACATGCCCAAAACCAACCGCCTCCAAGTTCTGGAAGAGCTGCTGTTCAAGTTCGTTGCGATCCACGATAAGCAGTACGGTGGGGTTTTGAAATTCAGGCGTTTCGATGAGCCGACGAGCGACAGTGAGCATGGTGTAAGTCTTGCCAGAACCCTGCGTGTGCCAGACAAGCCCGCGATGCCTATTGGGATCACGCGCCCGTCCAAGGACACGTTCGGTAGCACGCATCTGATGCGGACGCAGGACGACCTTGCTCAGCTCGCCATCTTTGCGGGCAAACAGGACATAATCGGTAAGCACGCGCAGCACACGGCGCGGAGCCAAGAACGATTTCACCAAGGTCTCGAAATCGGGCGCTTGGCTTTCCTCCCTCCAGTTGAAGAGCGCCTTGCGCGAAAGTGACCAGGTGGCACCATAGAAAAACTGCACCAGATGAGTGAGTGCAAAAAGTTGGGCTTGCGCCATAAAGTCGGGGGCTTCCTGGTGGTACCGGCGAATTTGGTCAAAGGCTTCCGCGATTCCCTCTAAGTGCGTGGCAGCCTTTGTCTCGATGACGATAACGGGCATGCCGTTGACGAAGAAGACCGCATCGGCTCGGATGTGGCGCGCCCCGCTTTGAAAAGTGAACTCGTCGGTGACGTGGAAGCGGTTGACCTGCCAATTTTCAGCATCCAGCAGGCGCAGGTTGCGCTCACGGCGTTCGGCCTCGACAAAGACCGTCTTTAACCCTCTCAGATATTCCCACGCCTCCCGGTTACCCTCAATGTCGGCGCGGACGCTCAGGAGACGGCGGACCACCTCCTCAGCTTTGGTGGCAGTGGTCACCACCCCAGGATTGAGGCGTTGCAACTGCTCTACCAGCACGGGATGCAGGAGGGGCGTGGCTTCCCCGCCGCGCAGGCGTAGAGCCTCTTCGGGCGGCAGATATTCCCACCCCGAATCTTGGGCATAGCGGACGAGCGGATTCTGAACGGTGTAATGTTCGGAAGAAAGCGTCATAGGGCATCTTTCTCTAATAAGGGCAAACACTCTTTTGTCTCGGCGCCTGATCCCGCCTCTATTCTGACCCGCCGTCGCCCGCTCATCAATTCGCCCAGCAGCGCACGGAACAACTCGCCCAGGGCGCGGGCATAGGCTTCCTCGGCCTGTATGCGCCTATCCACTGCCTGCAGGATGTGCGCGATCGCCCGCTGCTCGGGAAGAGGGGGGAGGGGGATGGAGATGCCTTTCAGTCGCTGAAGACTGAGACTTGCCTGATTAACGTGCCGCCGGCATAGGGACCGATATACCCTCAAGTGCCACAAGTAGTGGAGTTGTCGAGAAAGCCAGTATGGATCTATTTGGTCTCGTGCCAGAACGCGCAAGAACGTCATATGATTTGAAAGAACGAACTTGCCTTCACATTCAAGGAGAGCAGTTTTGCCGACAAGTTCCTCACTATTAGTGTTGTTGAATATGATGTCATTTAGACATAGCCAGTGAGGATCTGTCTCAACAGGAGGAGCAACATATTTGACATGTGAAAGATCCAAGACACCACCTTCCGTGATGTTAAAGGGCCGCAAATGTGGCACGCCCTTCCCCGTGTCGTTATGCTGGCCTTGAGGAAAGCCGTTCCTTACCAGTAGAATATTTTTGTCTACCAGTTCCCCCAACCTCACCACCCGCCAATGCTCGGGGATGGGGCCGATTTCGCTCTCGCGCAGACGTACCGTCTCAACCTGACCCAAGGGAACCGGCCCGTAGGTGAAGAGATGCCGCATCAGGCTCTTCTTCAAGTCGCGCAGGGCGGCAACGACACGCTCCGTGGCCGCTTTCGCCTCCTGCACAGTCCGCAGCACATGCGCGATCGCCCGCTGCTCGGGGAGGGGAGGGAAGGGGATGGAAAGATTTTTGATTATGGTCTGGCTAATGTTTGGCTGCGCACCGCCATATCGTTGATTCAACAAATCTTCTCTTAAGTAAATCAGGGTATAGAATAAGTAATCTGAGAGAAGATGCGGATATGGAAAAATTGCACAAATGGCTTGATTAGTGGCAGCGTCTAGTCCCAACAACCCCACTTTTCCAGCAGTAGCGCCATACATTGCAAGTAATAACGTGCCTCTTGGAAATATTTTAGCATTTGAATTCTTCAATCCGCTCTCAGTCAGGCTTTCGCTTGTGAACTTAACCTCAGTGTCATTCAACTCTCCCGATTTGACCCACGCGATCGGACCGCCGAAATACTCCGGCTTACCTCTATCGGGTGTTCCGCCACTCTTGGTTTCCACCACCTTCCCCAACCTCACCACCTGCCAGTCTTCGGGCAGGGGGCCGAGTTCGGTGTGTTTGAAATTTGTCTCAGAAACCGCAGAGATTTTCATACGCCCTCCGCGCTCTCCAGGCTAAACAGTCCCTCCAACACCTCCCGCAGCGCCCGTTCCGCCTCAGCACGCTCTTCTTCGGCCTCCTCCAGCCGCACCAGAGCCTCCTCCAAGGGAAGGGTCTCCTCACTGCCGTTGGTGCTCACGTAGCGGCTAGGGGAAAGGTTATAATCATTGCGGGCGGCCTCCTCACGGGTGATGACGGCTGCGATGGGTGGAATGTCGTTCTCCCCTATGTTGCCCCAATGGTGATAAATCGCGGCGATGGTCTCGATATGCTCTTCGGCTAGGTAATTCTTAGGTCGCCCCTTGGCAAACTGCTGACCGGCGTTGATGAGCAGAATCTCCCCTGGATGACGCTTCTGGCGGTTGATAACGATAATCACCCCCGGCGCGGTGGTGTTGTAAAAGAGATTTTCGGGCAGCAGGATGACCGCCTCTACAAGGTCGGCTTCCACGAAGGCCTTACGGATGTCGCGCTCGCGGTTGCTGCCCTGGTTACCGCTGCCCCGGCTGACGGCGCCCGTATCAAGCACCACCGCCATACGCCCTCGCTCGTTGAGCGAGGCAGCCATGTGTTGGAGCCAGCCCCAATCGGCAGAGGATGAAGGCGGTATGCCATAGTGAAACCGCTCAAACGGATCGTTCTCGTAGAGCTCCTGCCCGAACTTTTGATTCCACATCGGGTTGGCCACCACTAAGTCAAAGGTCTGTAGGCGGCCGGCACTGTCCTTAAACGCGGGCTGGCGCATCGTGTCGCCGATTTGGATGTCGGCGTCTATGTCGTGGCCAAAAACGCGCAGCGGAGCGACGGTGGTGGGGAGAACGCGACGGTTCGTCCCTGCGGCCGGGTCGGCATACCGCTCCATGAGCCGCAGATGGCACTTGATGAGAAGCCCGCCCGAGCCGCAGGCTGGGTCATAGACCGTCATACCCGGCTCCGGCTCCAAGATGCGCGCCATCAGGATGCCGACCTCGCGCGGGGTGTAGAACTCGCCGGCGCTCTGGCCCTGACCTTCGGCAAACTTGCGCAACAGGTATTCGTAGGCGCGGCCCAAAATGTCCGGCTCCACGTCGTTCAACCCGAGACGATGACGTGAGAGCACTTCGATAAGCGCCGCCAAGTGGTCGTCCGAGATGATGCGCTGACCGGCAGCCGTGGCATTGAAATCCACCATGTCAATCACGCCCGCAAGGCGCGGATTTTCGCGGGCCACGGCGCGCACCGCGTCGGTCAGGTACTGTCCAAGTCCGGCGGTATAGCGGCGGATAGCTTGCCATCTGGCTTGATCGGGGATGTAGAAGCGGACTAGCGAGACAGATCCGGTCTGCCGCTCCTGTTCCAGTAGGGAACGGGCGATCTGTTCGCTCCCGAATTGAGCGCCAAGACGGGCGAGTTCGTCATCGAACACGTCCGAGAGCCGTTTGAGAAAGACCAGCGGCAGAATGTAATCCTTGAACTTCGGCGCGTCCACCGGCCCACGAATGGCGCATGCAGCATCCCAAAGCCAGGTTTCGAGGGTTTGGATATCCATGATCTTCACCTCTCACAGAGGAAGTGAATACCTGACCGCAATTCCGGCGAGGATCGCTTCGTTGTTGTTTTTGAGAACTGCGTGGTTCTCTTCACAAGCACCTGAAACGCTCTTAACACCAATCACCCCGTCAGCAAGGTAATTTAACAATCGGTCACAGCGCCAGTTCTCGCAGGAAATTGTTGGCCTCTTGCGCCAGCAGCTGCGCCCGCTCAATCAGGAAATCTGGGTATTTATCCACGCCCCACTGCTTCTCCAGAAGTGCCTCGTCGCCGGCCGCGCTAGCGAAGACTTCGGGTATCAGATGAGCGCGCAGGTCTTCCTCCGAAATTTGGAACTGCTGGATGTAGCGCGAGGGCTGCTTGCCAGACAGCTTGTTGACATTGGTCCGCTCATTCAGCACGGTAAGGTTAGCCAGAGCTTGAATCTCGTCGTCAGAAACCTTGGCATTTTTTAGCAAGCTACGGGGATAAATATGGTGCCACTGGGGCTCAAATCCTGAGCTTATCGGAGCTCCGGTCTTGTCATAACCAATGCGCGTGTCATCCACCCAGTCTCGCGCGCCGCGATGAAAGAGAACCAGATAAAGCATGAGTCTCAGGAAACGCTGGCCGGCTCGGTCATACCGGTTCAGGAACTCGTCCTCGGCAATTTCCGGGGACACTCGCAGGCGCCGCAATAGACTTTCTAGGGCCTGGTCGAAATCTGCTGCTTCCGTTATGTCCCGGACGTCCTCATTCAGGCTGGTGATGGCAGAGCCACTGTAGCGGCCATCCCGGTTTGCCAAGAGGAACCACTGCAGGGCTTTTCTGAAACGGTAGTTTGGGCTATTTCCCCAACGATACTGCAAGACAAAGAGCGGAATCAGACTGTTGGTCGAAGGGAGAAGATCAGCAGACATGATGCCGAACTCAGCCAACCGCTTCAAAACCTCCGAGATAGTCTCTTTAGCCTTCTTCCAAACGGAATACAAGTTCTGGGGATCCCAGAAGTCCCTTGGTACTTCGATAAGCCGGGCACGGCCTTTGCCAATCCCTGTCATGGTGCGAATGAAGACACCCGCATCCAGATCCCACCCGCTATCTTCGAGTTTATTGCGAAACGGGAGGTACTCCTCACGCACCCAGCCCGGATTCCGCACAGCTGCTATGGCCAGTATCACATCAGCCTCTTTGACACGCGTCCCCTCCTGGTTCAGACGCGCAAAAATCTCGGCAACGTCCTCCACTTCGTGGTTGATCTTGATAATCGGAATATCCCGCTCCCGAATTTGCCAGACACGCTGGATGCGGGCATGGACCCTCCCAAATCGCTCCATCATTTCAGAAGTATCACTGCTCATGCGCCCAACGACTTCTTGGGCTAACGAGGTTAAATCCTCAACTTGCTCGGTGCTAAGCACACGGCGGACGGCTATCCAGTGGGGGTCACGGCGGCGAATCGGGTTTGGGAGAGCAAATTCCAGCCGGTCATCTCCGTCGTCGGAGCAAAGATTGACCATCACATCATGGCGCTCCAAAGCTTTGTTCCAGCTTTCCGCATCGTCCCACCAGTATGGCTTCTGACCCAAGAGTAAGCAGAGCGCTGTTGTGCGTTGCTGGCCATCCACAATCCAAAGTGAAGCCTGAGTTCCCTGGGCAGTCTTGGCTTCCTGATACTTCGAAGAGTCCCAGAGCAAGAACGAACCGACCGGGTAGTCACGGTAGAGAGATTCAGCGAGCTTCTTGACTTGCTCCGGATCCCAAACAAATTCTCGCTGGAATTCGGGGATATCTACTTGCTTGCCTACCGCCTGCTTTACGATCTCCCAAATCTTGCGTTGTTCAAGCGCCATAACTTACCCCTTCACACTTAGCTTCTAAACTCTCACCGGTTCCTTAGCAAGAAAATCACACGGCCTGACAGGAGAGAAGGAAGTTCCCCGAAAACGCCTCTCCAAGCGCTCGAGACGGTTCCTGAGAGACTTGTGGATCGCCTCCGGGGAGCTCGCTAGACGTCGCTGCAAAGTCTGCAGGGCAAATCCCACCGCATTTCCGCGCTTTCTCTCCCCGGCCTCCATAAGCTTGTCCGCGCGGTTCATCTCCTCGCGGACATACACGGTGACCTCGGCGTAGAGAGCCGCCTCCAGATCGGAAAGCTGGTAGCTTACGGTGTAGGCGAAGCGCTCCGGAAATAGCGGGGTTCCATCAAACTTGACCAGCTTCTCCTTGACCATCCTGCGCATAAGATCAGAGACATCTACTTAGTGCACGCCATCGCGGAAGCGGCCCTCAAAGCGGTCACCATCCAGAAGAGCAAGGAAAAGCTGGAAATCTTCCTGTTTGCCGTTGTGGGGGGTGGCGGTGAGAAGCAACAGGTGGCGGCAGATCTTTCCCAGACGCTCACCAAGGTGGTAGCGCTTGGTCATCTTGACTTCGCCGCCGGTGAAGGAGGCGCTCATCTTGTGGGCTTCGTCGCAGACGATGACGTCCCAGTCGGTGAGGCGCAGCTTGGCCTGTAGGTCTTCGTTACGGGACAGCTGGTCAAGCCTACAGATGAGGAGGTCATGCTCCGCAAAGTAGTTGCCGGTCCGGGTCGCTTCGATGCCTTCGCGGGTGGCGATCTCGAACGGTAGTTGGAAGCGCAGGTTCAGCTCGTCCTGCCATTGCTCGGCCAGACTGCCCGGGCAGACGATGAGGCAGCGACGCAGGTCCCCGCGCACCAATAGCTCTTTGAGTAGGAGGCCATTCATGATGGTCTTGCCCGCCCCCGGGTCGTCGGCCAGTAGGAAGCGCAGGGGTTGGCGGGGCAGCATCTCGCCATAGACGGCGGTTATCTGGTGGGGGAGAGGGTCGAGCAGTGACGTATGAACAGCGAGATAGGGGTCGAAGAGATAGGCCAGGCGAATGCGCTCAGCTTCGGCCGCCAAGCGGAAAAGATGCCCGTCGCCGTCGAAACTCCAGGGCCGGCCGTGGGTGACGAGCTCGAGGCGTGGTTCGTCGTCCCGGTAGAGAAGGACGTTGCCTACGTTGCCGGTGGGGTCTTTGTAGGTGAGCTCTACGCAGGCTGAACCGTGCCACCGGACATCGATAACGGTGACCGTCTTCTCGTGAAGCACCCCCCTGATGGTGGCGCCGCGGTGTAGGTCTTCGAGTTTCAATAAAGCCTCCCGCGGTTGCGTGTGGTGGCGCAGCTTCTCCGGGTCCGGCGTACCTTGTCGCCAGTTTACAACCGACGTCGGACAGGGTAATGCCCCGTGGCTCTTGCACCACGTGATGCGGAATTGCCAGCGCTAGACCTGTCTTCGTCGCTCGCCCACGATTGACCTACGTGGCCAGCCTGGGACGAATCAATATCAGAATCAGAGCCTTCTGGCCACCAATGCTTAACAATACCTCCCAACCCTTGGCGGACACCTGATTGAGGTAGGTTGCGAGATCGGTAGGTGGTATCTGAACACTGTCTCTCAGGGTCGGTACCAGGCCTTTGGTGCGCCCCCACGACCTCTTCTCCGAGAGTGTGATAACGCTGTATTCCCAAGGGGTGGAGAGCGGTGCTCCGTCGCCGCGTTCCGATTTACCGCCGCGCAATTTCTTAATCAGCTCGCCGACGATTCGAGCGATCTCCTTAGGGTCTATCCCTGCTTCTCTAAGCACTTCTTCAAACGCCCCAATCACCATCGCAACACGGCCTAGTGTGTTTATTGTATTCGCGACTGCCAAGAAAGCCGCCATCGCCCCACCTCCCTTGCCGATGAGTGACCTGACAGATTCCTACTCGTTTCCGAGCACTTGAAGCCACGCCTCTTGCCCTGGGGCACCTTACCCTTCACGTAGACGTATCCGGCTGCCATTCTTCTCGAATAAGTCACTGTAGTTTCTCGTCCGAGCGTGGACCTGGTTCACTTCGACCGGCGACCCGTCGCGCTTGTGATACAGACCCCGACGGTTGACCTCATCCGTCAGCTCTCGCGCAGTCATCCACCGGTTGTGATTCTCCCGGAGAATCTGCGCCAGAGCTTGATGGAGCGTTTGGTCCTTCGGACCACCTTCGTTGGTCACAGACATGCGCCCAATTCCGAGGGCCGCCTTCGCCCGCTCGATAAGATCGATGAGTTCCGCTCGTCGGGCATCCAACGCGGCCAGTTCCGCCTCAGCCTCCTCGAGTCCCGCTTCTAGAGCGAGACGGGCTTCCTCCAAAGCCCTCGCGAGTTGTTCTCCACTCATAGCTCCTCCTCTAATGCACAGTGCACTGTGCAATATAACTTGTATAGTGCACCTTGTCAAGTGGTACTTTTCGTAGCACGCGAGCCCAGTGACTCATCCCATGATTGACATCTCGCGCTCTTCGGCCTCGGTGGTGGACGAAGCTCTGCGCTATCCCGTTCGAGCGCTTTGAGGCGCTCGCGCTCGGTCGCAGAGAACTTCGGGAGATTCGGGGCTGCCGTCGAGGTGCGACCACGTCTCGGTCAAGGACTCTTCAGTCTGGCCGTCCGGGATGCGTATGGGGGAGCCTGCGCCGTTACCCGTGAGCACTCTCTTCCGGTTCTGGAAGCGGCCCACATCCTGCCCTACAGTGCCGGGGGAGAACACCGCGTGGACAACGGCCTCTTGCTCCGCAGTGACCTTCATCGGTTGTACGATCGGGGATATGTCACGGTGACGCCCGACTACGTCTTTCTGGTAGGCGAGCGTCTGCGCGATGACTTCCGGAATGGCCGCAGCTACTACGGCTTGCATGGCTCGAAGATAGCAGTGCCTGAGTGCCCACAATGGCGCCCCAACCGCGAGTTCCTGGATTGGCACCGGGAGACTGTGTTTAGGGGGTGACGGCCGCAGTCCCGCTGACGCGCAGGGCGGAGCGAGTCAGCCAGGCTTGCCCTGGGCCTCGAGGGAGAGATGGTGCCCCTCGCGGTGGCGTGTCCGGGCGGCTTGGGCGCTCTCGGCAAGCAAGGCTAGCGGCAGATCCGGGGTTGTCTCGTGAGCGAGCGAGGTGCTAAAGTACGCGTGCAGCTGGCTGCGACCGCTTGTATTGCCTGGGGCCCCCTACGGGCCCCTTATTGTTTTGCGTGTGCTTCCTGAGAGGGCGTCTATGCAACGCTTCCTGGTGTGGTCGACCGTCGGCGATTCTCAGTCGATACGGCGGGTTTGGTTCGGGCGTTGGTTGACCTAGGGTCCGGGGACTCCGGCAAAGAACATCTCCGGACCTATTGGTACGACGGTGCCCGAGACCTCGTGCCAACGTCCCAGCAGCTCGAGATCGCGAAGGTACCACGTGTGAAGCTGAGATTAGGTCGTCTGACCGGCCAAGGGCAGAAAGGGGTCGACTCGCGGATCGTTCGTGACCTCATCATGCTCGCGATTGAGCGCGCTGTGAGCGACATCTACCTAGTGGGCGGGGACGAGGACTTGCGAGAGGGTGTCTGCGAAGCTCAAGAACGTGGTGTGCGGGTCGTTCTTGTCGCGGTAGAGCCTGTGGGGCGGAGCAATCTTTCCCCTGCTCTCGCCATGGACGCCGACGACGTCATCGTTCTGGGGGACGATTTCCTCGGTCCGTTCTTCCTGCGCGACTCTGACGGCGTGGGTCACATGGAGAGTGTGCCGGTTCAGGCGAACGACCCCGAGTCCTTAGCTCGAGCGTTCCTCGACGAATACTTGAGTCGCGAAGGAATCGAGGCCGCGGCTTGTCTGCTGGACGGCGTGGGTGGGGTGGTCCCGCCTCGGCTCGACCGGGAGCTACTTTGCTACGCGTCTCGAGCCTTGCAAGTCGCCCGGCTAGGTCACGAGTTCAAAGCTGCACTGCGGGCGGGGTTCTGGTCGGCAGTCAGAGAGTCGGAGTCCCGCTGACGGCGGATGAGCGTTCGTAGCGGGGCTACGGGTAGACAAACAGGCGCCCAGCGAGGGTACGATATGGAGACTGGTGAGGATAGGCGCGGCCCTCTTGACCTAGGCAAATGTGTCGGGCTGCGCGGCTGACCAAGACGAGGAGAAACCAACATGCCGGATTTCGGAACCGCTTTTTCAGGTCTTGCTAACGACCGCAATCTCACTCACGAAGAGTTGGTGAGGGCTATCCGCTTCATGGTGGCCGCGGAGTACGAAGCCATCCAGCTCTACATGCAGCTGGCGGAGTCCACCAACAACCAGCTGGCGGCCGAGGTACTCAAAGACATCGCCGACGAGGAGCGAGTCCACGCCGGCGAGTTCTTGCGGCTGCTGTATGAGTTGGAGCCCGACGAGGAGAAGTTCTACGCCGAGGGCGCGGCCGAGGTGGAGGAAGAGATCAAGAAGCTAGGGTAAGAGGTCGGTCAGCGGGTTGGCCTGGTGGTCCAGCCGCCAGCCGCGAAAGGGGGCGACTTGCAGACGACGTGCTGGCTCTTGGGGGTGGAGGAAGAGCAGGCCCTCGACATGCTCCCCGACACTATCTCGATGGGCTTCCCTTTGCTGGGGGACTTGAACCGCTACGGCTGCGCCTGGGCGGCCGATGACCCGGACTACGATGTCGAGACGGAGCGCGAGCAGCGTCGAGCCTTGGTGGCGGAGTTCCGGCGGCTCTACCCGGGGGTACTCGAGGCGAGAGAGAGGCACCCGGTGCGCATCGTCGACCCCTTCGGACTGTGGCTCTTCTCGAAGAAGACCGCCGAGCGTGACCTGGTGGTGGTCCACGTCCGGCGGGGGGAGGGCCGGGAGGCGGTGGCCATCGTGCGCATCACGGGGCCGTACTTCTACGCCGGGGGGTCGCGGTGGCCGCATCGGCTGCCGGTCGAGGTGGTGTGCGAGCTCAGCTTCAAGCTGCCAAGCCCTTACTCGGGGTGGGGCGAGGTCTTCAGCAAGGCTATCGAGGATAGCTCGGTCGATCATCTGGCGCGGGTGCGAGCGGGAGAGCCCGTGGAGGAGTGAGGGGCGGCTCGCGGCGGCGTCTTCGGCCTGGCGGCGCCCAAGACCCGGTGGCTCCTCGGCCGCGACGGCGCCTCAGCCGCGGTAGTGCCTCAACTCCTCGGCCCCTCAGCCCCGGCGCCGCCTCGATTCAAGCCTGGTACGTCAACCCAAACCCGTATGGGTAGGCGGCCGGGACTCCCAGATGGTCGAGCAGCGCCTGACCATGCAAGGCACCGTACTCCACGAGGTCTGCGTCAGGGTCGAAAGGTGGCAGGTGCTCCGGGCTAGTAGGGATGGTGACCGGTAGCCGGCCGGTGGGCTTACGGCGACCGAACAGGATGTCGGCCAACGCGTGACCGCCTTCCATCCCCGGGTACCACAAGATGAGGATCGCGGGTACCAGGTGTCGCCAGCTCTCCATGATGACGGCCGAACCGCACATAAGCACCACCACCGTGCGGGGATTGGCGGCCGCCACCCGGGCGATGAGGTCTTCCTCGTCTGGATGAAGGGTGAGGGAGCGCCGGTCACCTCCGCCAGCCAGGAATGCTCCGCCGTGGCGGCGCAAGGCGAGGGCGGCCAGGAGCACCTGGGGTAGGAGCCAGAGGGGCGGGCGTGGCAGCAGCTTCTTCAAGCCCGGCGGGGGGAAACTCCCCAGGTATTCGCCTTCATCGCGGTAGTCATAGCCGGCGACCATGACCACGGCCTCGGCTCCCGCGGCGAGGGTGGCGGCGCGGTCGGGGTCAGACCCGTCGTCGTGAAGCACCACAGTCCCGTGCGGCTCGAGCGTGGCCCGTAACCCGGCGAGCGGGGTGACCACATAGGGTGGCGTCACCTGGCTTGAGCCATGGTCGCCGAGATTGGGCACGTCGGCCAGGCGGCCGATGACGGCCAGGTGGCGCAAGGTGCGCGGGTCGAGGGGTAAGAGGGGTCGCGGGGGCCCGGGCGGCGCGGTGCCGAGCGTCGACCCTGGTGAGGGCGCCCCGACGTTGGCGCCCGCCACCGGCGCCGGGACCGGCTCGTTGCGCAACAGCACAATGCTCTTGACTGCTGCTTCCCGGGCCAGAGTCCGATGTTCGGCGCAGGCGATCACCTCGGGACCGTATTCACGGGCATTGCCAGGCCTCGCACCGAGGCTAGGAACGAGGTCGGCACCGGGGCTGGCCGCGAGACTGCCCGCAAGACCTGCGGCAAGACCGGCCGCCCCGCCTTCCGGCACTGCCCCACCCAGCCTCTCCGCCCTCAGTTGCGCGCGCACTATGCGCAGGGCGGCGTCTTCTATACGCGCATGCAGCAGCCTGCCCTGGGCCACCGCCTGGGTGAAGGCGGTCCCCTCCTCGTAGGCAAGGTGGTACAGCGAGACATGGTCGGCACCGGTCGACGGCACGACGCCAAGATCGTGGTCGAGATCACCCGGCACGTCCCCTGGCAGGCCGGTCATCAGGTCCAGAGACAGGCGTGGAAAGAGGCGTCGGGCGAGGTCCAGCGCCCGCCGGGCCTGATCGGCGTCGTGGGCGCTGTGGTCGGTTGTCTGGCCGGTGTTGGCCTCGTGGAGCTGATTCGGCTGGCTGGCGGCATCGATTTTTCGTTTGCGGCCGGCATGGGCGAAGTGACGGCGCTGATGGGCGACCGCCTGATCCCGAGCCTGAGCACGCTCGACGTCGCCGGCCGCGGGCTGATCGTGGCCATCATTGCGGCGCTCGCCTCCCTCTACCCGGCCTGGCAGGCCGCGCGCATGGGCCGCAGCGCCGAAAGCGTCACCGCCGCCAGCCTGCCTTGGCTGGCCGCCCTGAACCAGAGCGGCAAGCCACCGACCGCCGTCACCGCCAACCCCCAGGTCAACCTCCACCTGGAGGTCCACGGCAACATCCTGGGCAACGAAAGCGGCCTGGAAGCCCTGGCCCGCACCCTGGAGCGCAAACTGCGCGAGATCCAAGGCAACCGCTTCGGCTACGCCCTGGGGTAGAAGAGAAAAGAAAAGAAAAAGAATCTGGGGGAAACCCTTTTCTTTGGGGGCCAAAGAAAAGGGTTTCCGGCACCCCAGCCAGCAGAGCCGGCCGGGGACCCCGCACCCCCCAGGCCCCCTTCCCAAAAGAAAGCCGGGTG
>Ga0101944_10004638_pt1 | contig 16702 bp, 14 predicted proteins | sample DewCreD2012metaG_FD_75245 | JGI IMG/M metagenome (GOLD analysis project Ga0101944, IMG submission 75245) | Hot spring sediment bacterial and archeal communities from British Columbia, Canada, to study Microbial Dark Matter (Phase II) - Dewar... ...
TCGCTGGCCTTTGAAACCACCATCCTGGTCATTTTGCTGGCCTACCCGTTGTCCTACTTCATCGCCCGTTCCCCGGCCAAACGGCGCACTACCTTCCTGTTCATGGTGCTGGTACCGCTCTGGACGAATTTTGTCATCCGCGTCTATGCCTGGATGATGCTTTTGCGCACCCAGGGCGTGATTAACGGTATTTTGGGCTGGCTGGCTGGGTTGGTTGGGATTCCGTTTACGCCGCTGGAAATGCTCTACACGCCCGGCGCGGTGCTGGTCGGCATGGTGTACGAATTCCTGCCTTTCATGATTCTGCCCATTTACACCTCGCTTGAAAAAATCGAACCGGCCCTTTATGAAGCCGCTGCTGACCTGGGCGCAAACTCGCTGAAAACTTTCTTGCGGGTCACGCTGCCGCTGTCTATGCCGGGGGTCGTGGCAGGAACCATCCTGGTTTTTATCCCGGTCATGGGGACGTTCATTGTCTCTGACTTGCTGGGCGGACGGCAGGTCATCCTGGTCGGCAACCTTATCCAACGCCAGTTTCTTGACGCGCGCGACCCAACCTTTGGCAGCGCAGCATCGCTGATTCTGATGGCGATGACTCTGATTGTGACTTATTTTTACACGCGCAAGTTTGGTTTCGGAGAGGAGATTGTTGTCGGATGAACCCACACCGCCGCTCTCCGCTCGTCCTGATGATGACCGTCCTGGTGTACCTGTTCCTGTACGCGCCGATTTTCGTGCTGATTACCTACTCGTTCAACGCCTCGCGCACCAACATCCTGTTCGAGGGCGTCATTAGCAACTTTGGCCCGTTGCGCATGGAGGGCAGCCTCGTCGTTCAAAGTCCGTGCGGCCCCTTTCATTGGTTCTGTGAATTGGCAAAGAACCAGGAAGTCATGAACGCGACCCGCAACACGCTGACCATTGCATTCGTTTCTACCTTCATATCGACCATCATTGGTACTATGGCAGCCGTGGCGCTGCAACGCTATGATTTCCGGCTGAAACCTTTTTCCCAGTTATCGCTCTACATTCCCATCGTCATTCCCGAAATTGTGATGGGCATTGGCATCCTGACGCTTTTCAGCCAGTTATTTACTTTCCTCAACGAGTCGCTTGCGCTCAGCGGCACCGCGCGCCTGACGCTGGGCATCGGCACTGTGATTGTTTCTCACATTGCCTTCAGCGTGCCTTTTGTTACGTTGGTCGTCCAGGCGCGCTTGCAAGGTTTCGACAAGTCCTTCGAAGAAGCCGCCATGGACCTGGGCGCCAACGAACTGGTCACTTTCTGGCGCGTGACTTTACCCATGCTGCTGCCCGGCGTGCTTTCGGGGGCGCTGTTGGCCTTTACCCTTTCCCTCGATGATTTCGTCATCACCTTCTTCACCAATGGGCCGGGTTCTACCACGCTGCCCATCTATGTCTATGGCTTGCTGCGGCGCATCATCACGCCACAAGTTAACGCATTGTCCACGGTCTGGATATTGACCGTTTTCGTGGCGGTGTTCCTGCTCCAACGCTTGCAAAACCGCGAAGTCAATTAGTGGATATGCGCGGGAGAAGCCCGCGCCGCCAAAATTACCAAAGGAGAGAGAAAATGGATAAACCGCTTGCTTGGAAGTTACTGGTATTCGCCACACTCTTGAGCCTGCTGCTGGCCGCCTGCGGAGGTGGTGGAGTCAGCACAGCCGGGGACAAAGAAATTGTCACGTCCTCGGGCTTCGTCTGCCCCCTGCCCGACCAGGAATTTGAGGTAACCTCGAAAGAACTCAATCTGTTCGTTTGGACGGAATACATCCCCACCGAATGGAAAGAGTGCTTCACGTTGGTCTATGGCGTCAAAATCAACCACGATGAATATTCGGCCAATGAAGAGATGTATGCCAAACTCTCGGCTGGCGGCACAAACTATGACCTGGTGCAGCCCACCGATTACATCGTCAGCCTGATGGTTAGCAAAGGATTAATCCAGAAATTGGACAAAACCAAACTGCAAACCGTCCTGGCAAATCTGGACCCAAACTACCTGGGGCTGGAATTCGACCCGAACAACGATTACACCCTGCCCTACCAGGCCGGCACCGACGCTCTGATATATAACGCCGACAAAGTGCAAAATCCCCCCCAAAAGTGGTCCGATTTGTGGAACCCGGAATATGCTGGACGCATGGTCTTCTTGGACGACTCGCGCGTGATTATCGGCATGACGCTCATTTCGTTGGGCTACGACCCTAACACCACCGACCCGGCGCAATTGAACGAAGCCAAAGTCAGGCTGGCGCAACTCGTCCCGAATGTCAAACTATTCGACAGCGATTCTCCCAAAACCGCGCTCATTGCAGGGGATGTCGATTTGGGCGTCACCTGGACCGGCGAGGCGTTCACTGCCCAGCAGGAAAATCCGGCCTTTGTCTATGTTTACCCTGAGGAAGGTGCCATCCTGTGGCAGGACAACTGGGCAATTGTCGCCAACGCTCCCCACCTGGATGCAGCCTACGCCTGGATAAATTACACCATGCAGCCCAACATGTTCTGGCTGATGCTGCGCGACTTCCCTTATATCAACCCCAATAAGGGCGCGCTGGAGTTTGCCAAAACCAACCATCCCGACCTGTACGAACCCTACATGGCATCGACAATTACCAACGTCCCGCAAGATGTCATTGAAAAAGGTCACCGCATCGAGGACGTTGGAGACGCGCTTCCGCTGTACGACCAGATATGGACGGAAGTCAAGGGCGGACAATAAACTCTTTGTCCATCTGTACCAGCCTGAACCGGCTCCAAACTTGGAGCCGGTTTTTGCGTAATAGCACAAAAAATGTCGTTTTTTGTGCGCATTATTCAAAAAATCGTTGACTTCTGTGCTAAAAAGTTATAGAATATTAATATGGAAAACTCAATCAGCACCCTGCGGCAAGACGACCTGGACGAAGTTGACCAGTACATTATTGAGGCCATGCGTCAGGATGGCCGGATTGCGTTTGCGCAAATTGCCCAACAGTTGAATGTTTCGCCTGGCATGATTCGGGTGCGCTACAACCGCCTGGTCGAGATGGGCATTCTCAAAGTCGTAGCCGTCACCAACCCGCTGCGCATGGGATACAAGACGATGGCGATGATTGGCATCCGCACCGAGGGCGAGAAGATGCTCCAGGTGGCCGAGCAGGTGGCAGCCTTCGAGGAAGTCATCTACCTGATTGTCGTCAGTGGCCGCTACGACATCATCGCCGAAGTGGTCTGCCGCGACCATGCCCACCTGTTGCGATTCCTGACCGAGAAGTTATACAAAGTCGAAGGCGTGCGCGAATCCGAATCCTTCATGCACCTCAAAATCCAAAAAGAAGTGTATTTCTAGCGTAGGACAAATTTGTAATTTGTCCTACTTTTTTTGGAATCTACCGGCCCGTTGGCTGGTATAAAACCATAAGGAGAAACTCTTGATGAAGGTACTACTCGTTGGTGTTGGCGGCGTGGGTGAGGCGATTGCGCAGATGGCAAAGCGCCGCCCCTGGGTCGAGCAGATGGTGCTTTGCGACTACAACGTCAAGCGCGCCGAAGAAGTCCAGGACAAACTGGGCGACAAGGCGCGGTTCCCGGTCGAGTTCATCGACGCCAGTAAACAGGAGATGATCGAAGACCTGGCTCGTAAATATGGGGTTAACCTTATCATGAATGCGGTTGACCCGATCTTTAACAAACAAATTTTCGACGCCGCCTTCGAGGTGGGTGCTACCTACATGGACATGGCGATGACGCTCTCTGAACCGCATCCCGATCGTCCGTATGAATTGCCGGGCGTCAAATTGGGCGATTACCAGTTCGAGCGCGCCAAGAAATGGGAGGATAAGGGTCTTCTGGCGCTGGTCGGAATCGGCGTGGAGCCGGGCATGGCCGATATCTTTGCGCGCTATGCCCAGGAGCATTTGTTCGACGAAATCGAAGAAATCGGCATCCGCGATGGAGCAAACCTCGAAGTGGAAGGCTATGAGTTTGCGCCGAGTTTCTCCATCTGGACGACCATCGAAGAATGTCTGAACCCCCCTATCATCTGGGAGCAGGATAGGGGCTGGTTCACCACTGCGCCGTTTTCCGAGCCAGAAGTCTTCGATTTTCCTGAAGGAATTGGGCCGGTGGAAGTGGTCAATGTCGAGCATGAAGAAGTCTTGCTCGTACCGCGCTGGGTGAAGGCAAAGCGCGTTACTTTTAAATATGGCCTCGGCGACAAATTCATCAACGTTTTGAAGACACTGCACATGCTGGGCCTGGATAACAAAGAAAAAATCAACGTCAAAGGCGTAATGGTCGCCCCGCGCGACGTGGTGGCGGCTTGCCTGCCCGACCCAGCCCATTTGGGCGACAAGATGAAAGGCAAAACCTGCGCCGGAACTTGGGTCAAAGGCACCAAAGACGGTCAGCCGCGCGAAGTGTACCTGTACCAGGTAGCCGATAACGAAGCCTGTATGAAGGAATGGGGCTGCCAGGCGGTCGTTGCGCAAACCGCTTTCAGCGCGGTGATTGCCATGGACTTGCTCGAACACGGCCAATGGAAGGGCGTTGGCGTGCTAGGCCCGGAGGCGTTCGCGCCTGACCCGTTCATGGAGAAAATGGCCGAATATGGCTTCCCTTACGGAATCAAAGAAATGACACCGGAAGCCGTCTAATTGTGAATACTCATCCCCCTTCCTACCGCCAGAGGAAGGGGGGTGCTCGTCAGTTGCCTTGGCGCGCAACGGGCGTAACTTTATCTGCCTTGGGAGGGCATCGATATGCAACAATATGAATACTCTGGTCTGATAGTGGGAGGGATTGTCGTTATCCTTTTTGTTCGGCTGGCCATTGGCTATTGGGCCTCCAAGAGAGTGGAAACCACCAATGACTATGTGCTGGCCGGCCGCCGCCTGCCTATCTGGATGGCTGCGCCGTCCATCATGGCGACCTGGTTCGCCGCAGAGACGCTGATGGGGTCTAGCTCAGAAGCCTATAAGTATGGCTTGCAAGGCGTCATTTTCGACCCGTTTGGGGCAACGCTATGCCTGGTGCTATCCGGCCTGCTGATTGTGCGCCTGGCGCGCCGCGCCCAGTACATGACCATCATGGACTTTTTCCAACATCGCTACGGAACTTTCATGTCGGTCGTTGGCTCGGTTGCGCAAATCATCGGCTATTTCGGCTGGACGGCGGCCCAAATTGTGGCGGGCGGCGCAATTTTGCAGGCCCTGCTCGGCTGGGATTTGTCGGTTGGCATGATTCTGGTAGCAGGCGTGGTCACCATCTATACGATGGCAGGCGGCCTGTGGGCCGATACCGCGCTCGACTTCATGCAGATGTTCCTGACAATGGGCGGTCTCTTACTTATCTTTGGCGGCATTCTTTGGGCCGTTGGCGGGCTGGATGCCTTCATCGGCATGGCCGGAGCGCAGAACACTGAGTACCCGTTTGCCATGGCGCCCACCGCGGAAGAAGGCTACCTGGGCTATCAGGGCTACATGGGCTGGTTTTATTACCTGGCGGCCTGGATGGCGATTGGCCTCGGTTCCATCCCCGCCCAGGACTATCTCCAGCGCACCTGCGCGGCCAAAAACGAAAACGTAGCCGTCAAATCCACATACCTTGCGGCTTTCCTGTATATCACTTTTGGCATATTATCCCCCTTCATCGGCATGGCAGCCTATACGGCGATTGGACCGGAAATCGAAGGCGAGGCTACCCAATTTGTTCTGATTATGATGGCGATGAAATACCTGCACCCCATTCTGGTAGCGCTCTTCGTGGCAGCTCTGGCTTCGGCGCTGATGTCCACCTCCGACTCGTCCATGCTGGCCGGGGCAACCATGTTCACCGAGAACATTGTCAAGGTCTTCAAGCCTGACCTGAGCGACAAGTCGCAACTGTTCCTGACGCGCGCCGCGCTGGTGGTCAGCGGCCTGCTCAGTCTGGCAATCGCGCTGTGGGCTGAAACGATTTATCAGTTGGCAGTGTTAGCCAACACCTGCATTCTGGTCGGCATGGTCGCGCCGTATATCATTGGCATGTATTGGAAGAAAGCCAATCACATCGGGGCGCTGACCTCGTTCTTTTCTGGCACGCTTTCCTGGATTTTCCTATCCATGTTCTACTATCAGGAAACCATCATTGCCAATGAAGGCTATGTGCAGGATGCCGTCTGGGATGCGGTTTACATCGGCTCAACGCCCGCCTTCTTTATCTCGGTACTTGCCTTCATCGTGGTTTCGCTCGCCACCGGCAAGATTGACCCGCCCAAGGTTTTGACCAACATCTATGGCAAGCCGGTCAGCATGAAGAATGCCCTCGGTTGGAGTAAGTTGAACGAAGAACCGATGGAAGCCTCTGCCGGAGACGACTAGCACAGTGTATATTACTCGCCTCCTTTCCAGACAGGGAAGGAGGCTTTTTTGTAGAAAAGTTTCACAATTGTTAAAAATTACGTCGTTTTCGGCAAAAATAATTTGCCCGGCGGGTGTCTCGACCGTATAATAGAAGCACAAGCCCAATTTGAACCCGACCTTTCGTTAGAAGGAGAAGTCCTATGCCACATGGTTACAACGGAAAAATATTGCATGTCGATTTGACCACCGGCGCGCTGACGGTGGAAACGCCCCCTGAATCGTTCTACCGTACCTATATGGGCGGCTCGGCGATGGGGCTATACTACATCCTGAAAGAGATGCCCGCCGGGGTTGACCCACTTGCCCCCGAAAACGTGTTGACCATTTTCACCGGCGTTACAACCGGGGCCAGCGTCAGCGGGCAGAGCAGGGTCAACATCAACGCCAAGTCGCCCATCAGTGGCGCGATTGGCGATTCGCAGGGCGGCGGCTTCTTTCCGGCAGAGATGAAATTCGCCGGGTTCGACGGCATCGTCGTAAAGGGCAAGTCCCCAAAGCCGGTTTACCTGTGGATTAAGGACGGGGTAGCAGCCTTGAAAGATGCTGCTCATCTTTCTGGCAAAGTGACCGGTGAGGCCGAATCTGCGCTGAAAAAGGAATTGGGCGACGAAAAAATCGAAGTCCTGCAACACGGCCCGGCAGCAGAAAATGGCGTTCTCTTCTCCAGCGCGGTCAGCATGTCGAATCGCAACAACGGGCGTACCGGCATGGGCCTGGTGATGGCCTCTAAGAACCTGCGCGCGGTGGTGGTACGCGGCACGCAAAAGCCAACCGTCGCCGACCAAAAGGCGCTGGCGGCTATCAATCGCCTGGGGCCAAAATGGATGCCCGAAAACCCTGATATGGACGGGCTAGGCAAATACGGCACGGCCAGCGTGGTCATGCCGCAACACTCGATGGGTACGCTGCCCACGCGCAACTACAACGAAGGCGCGTTTGAATTTGCCGAAGAGATTAGCGGCGAGCGGCTGTATGATGTTTACCTGAAGGGCGCGGCGGAAGGCAAACAAGATAAACTGGGGCGCGATACCTGCTACGCCTGCGTGGTGCGCTGCAAGCGCGTGGTGGAGTTGGAAGGAAAATATCCGGTGGACGAAAAATACGGCGGTCCGGAATACGAGACCATCGGTACGTTTGGCTCGTACTGCGGCGTGAAAGATTTGGCCGCCATCTCACGCGCTAACCAGCTTTGTAATCAATATGGCGTGGATACAATTGCCTGTGGCGCAACGATTGCCTGGGCAATGGAGTGCTACGAAAAAGGCATTCTCACTAAAGAAGACACCGGTGGCATCGAACTGAAGTTCGGCGACGCCGACGCAATGCTCGAAACCCTCGAACAAATCGTCACCGGCAGCAGCGACTTTGGCCGCCTGTTGGGGCAGGGTTCGGAACGCGCCGCCAAGGCAATTGGCAAGGGCGCGGACGAATGTCTCATCACCGTCAAAGGCGCAGAGGCCCCCGCCCACATGCCTCAAGCCAAACGCTCGCTGGCGCTCATTTACGCCGTCAACCCCTTTGGCGCCGACCACCAATCGAGCGAACATGACTGGATGATTGAAGAAGGCATTGCCTCAGACCTGTATTTGGGACGCATGAAACTGCTTGGCCTGGAACAGGCCCTTCCGCCCATGAGCCTGGGACCTGAAAAGGTCAAATTTGCTTACCTGACTGAAGCCTTTTACTCGATGATGGACTCGGTCGAACTCTGTCAGTTCGTTTGGGGCCCCGGCTGGACGCTCTACGGCCCCAAAGAAACCGCCGAAATGGTCAGCGCGGTCACCGGCTGGGATGTGACCATTGAAGAACTGGTGCGGGTTGGAGAGCGCCGCCTGAATCTGATGCGCGTCTTCAATGCCCGCGAAGGATTCGACCGCAAACAAGACAAACTCCCCAAGAAATTCTTCAAGGCTCTGCAAGGCGAAGGCCCAACCGCTGGAATTGCCCTGACGCACGAAGAAATCGAAGCCGCGCTGGATGAATATTACCGTCTGGCAGGCTGGACGAAGGATGGCAAACCGACCAGGGAGCAGTTAGAGAAACTCGATTTGGACTGGGCGGGGGAATGGTTGTAGGTAATCTGTAGAAGATATGTAAACAGGTAGACAGGTAGGCGCGCAACCAGCACTTGTCTACCTGTTTCCTTCTCTGCCTGTTTCCTTGTTTCCCTGTTTCCCTGTCTACTTTTGTCCTTTCTGGAAGGAGCAACTTGAATGACAACACCCCTTTACGAAGCCAATTTTCCCCACATGTCCCCCGTTTGGTCGCGGATTTTTCCGATTGAAGCCGAGCGGGCAGAGGGAAGTTACATCTACGCCACCGATGGCCGCAAGTACCTCGACTTCACCTGCGGAATCGGCGTCACCAACACCGGCCACTGTCACCCCAAGGTGGTCGAGGCCATCCGTGAGCAGGCCGGGCTGTTCCTGCATGCCCAGGCCAATATCGTCGTCCATCAGCCCATGCTGCAGATGATAGAAGAACTGCGGACAATCGTTCATCCTTCGATTGACGGATTCTTTTTCAGCAACTCCGGCGCCGAAGCGGTGGAGGGCGCGGTTAAACTGGCGCGCTCTGCTACCGGGCGGCAGGCGATTATCGTCTTTACCGGCAGTTTTCATGGCCGCACCGGGCAGACCATGATTTTGACCACATCCAAGACCGGGTATAAAGGCAATTCGCAGTTGTTCCCCTCGGGGGTATATGTCGCCCCGTATCCGTATGCCTACAAATTGGGCATGACCGAGGCCGAAGCTAGCGATTACGCCCTCGAATCGCTCGAGGAATTGCTCGTTAGCCAAGTCGCTCCGCACGATGTGGCCGCGATTTTGATCGAGCCGGTGCTGGGTGAGGGTGGCTATGTCCCGCCGCCCGCCTCCTTCCTGAAAGGATTGCGCGAACTCTGCGACCGCACCGGAATCCTGCTGATTTTCGATGAAGTGCAGAGCGGCTTTGGGCGCACCGGCAAATGGTTTGCGCAGGAACATTACGGAGTCGTTCCTGACATCATGACCGTCGCTAAAGGCATTGCCAGCGGCCTGCCGCTTTCAGGCGTCTTCAGCCGTCTCGACCTGATGAAAAAGTGGCCGGCCGGTTCGCATGGTGGCACGTATGGTGGCAACGCGGTGGCCATGGCGGCGGGCGTGGCGACTATCCGCGCGATGAAGGAAGAACGGATGCTTGAAAACGCCACTGCGCGCGGAATCCAACTCCAGACCGGGCTGCGCAAACTCCAGGAGGAGTATCCGCAAATCGGCGATGTGCGCGGCCTGGGTTTGATGATTGGCTCTGAGTTCGAGGTCGATGGCAAATACAAAAAAGCCAAAGACCTGGTGAAAAAGGTTATTAAATCTGCCGAAGATAAAGGCCTGCTCTTGCTCTCGTGTGGAACGTATGACAGCACCGTGCGCTGGATTCCGCCGCTGAATGTGACGGAGGGGCAGGTGAATGAGGCGCTGCAAATTTTTGAGGCAGCGTTGGCAGAGTCGGCGGGATAAATCCCTGCCTCAGCACAAAGAAGTCCGCTTAAGCGGACTTCCGTGACATGAGGAAGGGCTTCAGCCCGCGCCGAGGAGAATGAGATGACCTACTGGCGGTTGCACTACCACCTCGTCTTTAGCACGCTCAACCGTCTGCCGACCCTGACTCCAGAGCGTGAAAAACTCTTTTACACCATCCTCTATCGCAAAGCCAAAGAACTCGAGGTGATTATTCACGCTGTCGGGAATGTGGAAGACCACGTTCACCTTGTGCTTTCCATCCCGCCCAAACTTTCTGTGGCAGATTGCGTCCGACACCTGAAAGGCGCAAGCGCCCACGCCATTAACCTGATGCCCGGAAATACCGAGAAATTCGCATGGCAGCGCGGATATGGCGCTTTGAGCATCGGTGATCGCTCTTTGACAACCGTGATGGAGTATGCCGCAAAGCAAAAAGAGCGTCACCGTGAAAACCGTGTTCTTGCAGTGTATGAACGCGACGATGAAGAATGAATTGGTCGGGCTGGAAGCCCTCCCTCAAAATAATGAAGTCCGCTTAAGCGGACTTTACCGAACTCAGGCAGGGCTTTAGCCCGCCACGCTCTCGATAAAAGGAATTCCCCTATGGTCAACCGCAATCGCCTTGCACAACTGCTCCAAGCTGAAGAAGCCCTTTTTCACAAAAATCACCCCAAATCTTACGAACTCTATCAGCGCGCCCGCAAATCGCTCTCTGGCGGCGTGCCGATGTTGTGGATGATTCGCTGGGCGGGGTCCTTTCCGGTCTTTGTGAAAGAAGCAAAAGGCGCTCACTTTACCGATGTGGATGGACATGACTACATTGACTTCTGCCTGGGCGACACCGGCGCGATGACCGGCCATGCCCCGGAAGCCACGCTCAAGGTCATTTACGAGCAGGCTGCCAGGGGAATCACGCTCATGCTGCCCTACGAGGATGTCATCAGTGTTGGAGAGGAACTCCAGCGCCGCTTTGGGCTGCCGCTCTGGCAGTTCGCCCTGACCGCCACCGATGCCAACCGCCACGTCCTGCGCATGGCGCGCATGATTACCGGCCGCCCCAAAGTGCTGGTTTTCAACTATTGTTATCATGGCACGGTAGATGAAACGTTTATCGTCCTCGATGAAGAAGGCACGCCCATCTCACGTCCGAACAATATGGGGCCGCAGATTGACCCAATCTACACCACCAAAGTCATCGAGTTCAACGATGTTGCCGCGCTGGAGATTTCGCTCTCTGCTGGGGATGTGGCCGCCGTTTTGGCAGAACCCGTGATGACCAATATCGGCATCATCCACCCTGAGCCCGGCTTTCACGACGAACTGCGCAGGTTGACGCGGAAATATGGCACTTATCTTATTATTGATGAGACCCATACGATCTGCGCTGGCCCGGGCGGATACACCGCCGTGCACGGGCTGGAGCCAGATTTTCTGACCATCGGCAAGCCCCTGGCTGGAGGCGTCCCCGCCGCTGTTTATGGGTTCACCCAGCAGGTGGCGGATGAATTTACCGCCCGCCTGAATGTGGATGATTCGGACGTGGGCGGCATTGGCGGCACGCTGGCTGGAAACGCGCTCTCAGTTGCTGCCATGAAAGCCACGCTGGAGCAGGTTCTCACGCCGGAATTTTACGAAAAAGCCATTGCCCTGCAAGAGAAATTCACCGCCGGGGTCGAGTCGGTTATTGCCGAGTACAACCTGCCCTGGATTGTCAAACGCCTGGGCAACCGCTCCGAATACTGGTTCCGCCCCACCCCGCCCAAAAACGGCGGCCAGGCGGCAGCGGCCATTGACCACGAACTTGACCGCTACATGCACCTTTATATGCTCAATCGCGGCATCCTGATGACCCCCTTCCACAACATGGCGCTCATCTCGCCCGAAACCACCGAAGCGGATGTGGACTATCACACCCAGACGTTTCGCGAGGCGGTCAAATCGCTGCTGGGCTGAACGACGTGTTTGGGGATTTTCGAGTCAAGAGCCGGTGGAACGTCCACTGGCTCTTTTGTCTTATTCTTAATCCAACCATAACATTGCTTCTTTGCTTTCTTTCCCTATTTTGCTATACTTACTCCAATATCAGATTCTCAGAGAGGAGAGTGCGTTATGATAGGTTTCGGTTTAGGCTTGGTGATGGGATTCCTCGCTTGGTTTTTCCTGCGCTACGTCCTGACCTCGTTCTACACAGTCGACCAGAACGAGCGCGCGGTTAAAACCATCTTTGGACGCGCCGAGCGGGTGGGCAAGGCCACCACCGCCAACTCGCCACTGGGTGAAACGTTGAGCGAGGAGCACAAACAGCGCTACAACTATCCCCAGGTGCGCGTCATTCAGCCGGGCGGACCGTACTTTAAATGGCCCTGGGAGAAAATCCACAAGGTCTCCATCGCCACCCAGACGATGAATATGGCCCAAGACCTGGAAGACCCACGCGCGAATTCGGGCGGCATGTTGTTGGAAGCGGTCACCAAAGACCAGTTGAACACCGGTCTGACCGGCCAGATTCGCTATCGCGTTGCGGAGAACAATTTGTACGCCTACCTGTTCGGTGTCAAGCGCCCCATCCTGCACATCATGGGCTACTTCGTTTCGGTGTTGCGCGAACGGATTGCTGGTTTCGAGGCTCCCAAATCCAGCGAAGAAGGACTTGGCGGCCTGAGCGGCGTTTCGGGCGTTTCCATCAACGACCTGCGCAAGAACCTGCGTGACCTGAACGAACACATGGAACGGGAATGCGCCTCGTCCGCGGCGCGGTATGGAATTATCCTCGACGCCTCCTTGATTACCGGAATTGACCCGCCCGCCGAGGTGGAGTCGGCCCTGGCGGCGATTAACACTGCTCACAACCAGGTTTCCTCCGACATTAGCCTAGCCCAGGCAGCCGCCGACCAGAAAATCGTCCAGTCGAAGCGGGCGGTCGAAATTGAGACCCTCAATGCCCAGGCGGAAGTTGAGCCGCTGATAGCGCTGTCTGAGCAGTTGACTGCGCTCCAGAAGAGCGGGCCGGGCGCCCTGCAATCGTACCTGCGCAATGTGCGGCTCAAACTTTACAGCCGCGCCCAGCAAATTGTACGGGAGGTGGAATAATGGAACTCGAATTGATTAGTTTTTTGGCAGGGGCCGCGATTTCTTTTTTCGGAATGTGGTTTATCATGCCGATTTCGTTGTGGTTTTTGCGACACCTTGGCTTTTACACCACCGTCGATGAAGGCACTTGCCAGGTTTATATCCTGTTTGGCCGCGTGGTTGGGATACTAAAAGAGCCGGGACTGGTATTCCTGCCGCTCAAACTTGGCCCGAGCGCTTTTCTGGTCAACTGGCTGGGCAGCCGCAAAGTACTCGATATGCGCATTGATCAACAATATCTTCGCAGCGTGCCGGTCAACTCGGAGGAAGGCGCGCCAATGGGCGTGGGCATTTGGTACGAGATGTATATCAGCGACCCGGTGGCTTACCTGTTCAAGAACGCTGACCCGCGCGGTTCGCTGGCGGCCAACGTCAGCAACGCAGTGGTACGTTCGCTCAGCAACATGCCGCTCGAAGAAATGCTGATTAACCGGCATGGCATGAGCCGCACCGTGCGCGAAGAAGTCTCGCCGCGTTCGAGTGAGTGGGGCTACAAGTTGGGTTCGGTCTATATTCGCAAAGTGCATTTCCGCGATATTGGCATGATTCAGCAAATTGAGGCCAAGGTGGTCAACCGCTTGCGCCAGGTGACTTCGGCCATCAAGCAGGATGGAGCGAACCAGGTCAACATTATCACAGGCACGGCGGAGCGCCAGGCGGCGGTTGAGTTTGCCAAAGCCGCGGCCATCCGCCCGCGCATTGTAGGCGAGGCCATGCAGAAGATATCAGCTGATCCTGAAGTGGCCTCCGCCTTGTTCGAGATTTTGGAGACTCAGAACATCCTCGATAGCAAAGGCAATCTCACGCTCATCCCACCGAACAAGGAGCTGCTCAAAGAATTGTTGGCGGCGGGCTAATCTGGGCGCGCGCTCGAAAAAAGAGCCAGCGAAAATCCGCTGGCTCTTTCGCATATCACTCGTTACAGTTTACTTCGTTCGCGCCTCCACATAGACCTTGACCGCCTCGCGCATGAACTCCGCCAGTTGCGGGTGCATCGCGTTGAAGTTGGCGCGGAAGCGCGGGTCATCGACGTAGCCGTCCGCCAGCCCGAGCAGTTGCTCCAGGCTGGGCGTCCAGAAGTAGTTCATGTGCGCCCGCCAGCGTTCGACAATTGCCTGAGCCTCGGCGGACGCTGCGCCCTTCGGTAGGACGGCAATCATATCGCGGTAAATCTGGTTGCCCTCGGCCAGGATGGCCTGCTGTTTCTCCTTGCCGTAAGCCTTCCATTGGCGGTTCGATTCGCGCACCGTTTCGGGATCGTACATTCGCTCGGCCTCTGCGGCCAGTTTTTCCTGTTCCGCTTCGCTAAACGCCGCGAAGAGTTGTTTTTTGCTCATCTCTTTTTGTCCTTTCATATGTAAAATCGTGTTGTCCACCGTCTCCACCAGGCGCAACAGGCGCTCGATGCGCTTTTCCAGTTCCAGTTTGTGGTTTTCCAGCGCTGCCAGCGCGTCGAAATCACGGCGTCCCATGATTTTGCGAATCTCATCGAGCGGCAAACCCAGTTCGCGGTAGAACAGGATTTGCTGCAAACGCAGCAAGGACTCCTCCCCGTAATAGCGATAGCCGTTCTCGCCCAACCGGGACGGCTTGAGCAGCCCTATCTGGTCATAGTGGCGCAGGGCGCGAGGTGTGACTCCCGCCAAACCGGATAACTGTTTGATAGTGAACATACCCCCAATATAAACCCTGACGTAACGTTAATGTCAAGGGGAAAGCAGATGAAGGGTTGCAATCTGTGGCATAATCGGGGAAACTCTCTACAGGAAGAAAAAATGCCTTTACTGTTGCTCATACGTCACGGCGAAAACGATTTTGTCAAAACCGGCAAGTTAGCCGGGCGTTTACCGGAAGTCCACCTGAACGAAAAGGGCCGCCAACAGGCGGAAGAACTGGCCCAGTCGTTGGGCAGCCTGCCAATTCAGGCGATATATTCCTCCCCGCTGGAGCGGGCGCGCGAAACTGCTGCCCCGCTGGCCGAAAAACTGGGGCTGGAAGTACAAATTCGCCCCGGATTGATTGAAACCGGCGTTGGCGAGTGGGCCGGGCAGGAACTCAAGACGCTGCGCAAATTGCCGGAATGGAAGACGGTGCAGGCTACCCCGTCACGCTTCCGTTTCCCTGGCGGTGAATCGTTCCTCGAGTGCCAGGCCCGGCTGGTGGGTGAAATCGAATCGATTATCAAGGCCCACAAACCGGATGAAATCATCGCCTGCGTCTCGCATTCCGACCCGATTAAGTTGATTACCGCCTACTACTTGGGGATGCCGCTTGACCATTTCCAGCGCCTGGGCTGTGATACCGCTTCGGTGACGGTTTTTTTGCTGGGGGAAAAGGGTGTCTTGCTCTCGAAATTGAACCAGAGACCGCCGTTCAGTTTTCCTGTATATGCGAAGGGTGGTCAGCGCAAAACACAATGATAAAACATTATACTTTTGGGGATGGGCTGTGAGTAAAAGCAAATTTTTTCTGGCTATGAAAAATATCCACATCGTGGTTTCAAGCCCTGCTTTGCGCATTCTGGTTTGGGCTATGTTTTTTTGGCTTCTCGACGAATATCTTTTGGGCTGGCCGCAAGTTCATTTGCTCTTATTTTCGCGCTTCTTTCACCCTGTTTTGCAGGCCATTTTGTATACGACAACCATTCTCTCTTTCGGCCTCTTGGTTGCTTTTTTATATATGCTTCGCTTGGCAACTGCGTGGGGTAAGGCGGTCGTTCTTGTTTTTTTGGGTGCCGCCATTTTGGTCCAATACTCCTTTCAAACGCTTCTGGGTAGGTTTATCGTTCCTGGCGACGTTATAATGGGGCTGAATTCGGGGATTGATGTTTGGTTTGATGCCGGTACGCTTTACTTTCAGCCAAAATCCCTTATTCCAATGGCTGCTATTGGGTTGTTTTTGCTGTTGAATCGCGCGCCTTCGCGGCCTAAAGAAAGCGGGTTGATTTTTACCCTCATCTTGGTTTCGCTTGTCCTAATGGGAGCAATTCCTGTTGAGCAAATAACCACAGCCCAAGCCGATAAGGCAATCAATTATGGATGGTCATCTTTGCAGTTTGCGGCAACTGTCGTTCAGGCAGCAAAGCAAAAGGTCATAAAACCTGAACGTCAGGAATTAGACCTTTCTCTTTATTCCCTTGCCCATGCAGCGAAAAAAAACATAGTTCTCATCATCGACGAAAGCGTTCGCGCGGACCATCTTGGAGTGAATGGCTATGCCCGCCAGACAACGCCTCATCTCTCGTCATTATCTACGGAAAGGGCTTTATTCCACAACTGGGGAATCGCCGTGGCTGGCGCTACTTGCAGTGAACTCTCGAACGGCTTGATTTTAACCGGTCTCCCCATTGAACCTGACAGTCCTTCAAAAATTAGGAAAGCCCCCACCTTGTTTCAGTATGCTAAGGCAGTTGGATATGAAACCTACTATCTTGATGCCCAAACCACTGTTTTTTGGAATGGACTTTCAGAGAATGATATCGTTTACATTGACCACCTATATCGAGCCAATCAGTTTGGCGACAACCCCATGGTTTATGATTTCGTAGCCGCAAAAATGATACGAGAGATGGTTATATCTGGCTCTGGGAAGTTAACTTGAGTTTAGAGTTAGCGAAAACGGCGCAGTATCTGCGCCGAGAGCGATAGAACCTTGACAAACGAGAAG
>Ga0101944_10004639_pt1 | contig 16702 bp, 2 predicted proteins | sample DewCreD2012metaG_FD_75245 | JGI IMG/M metagenome (GOLD analysis project Ga0101944, IMG submission 75245) | Hot spring sediment bacterial and archeal communities from British Columbia, Canada, to study Microbial Dark Matter (Phase II) - Dewar... ...
TTTATGTACAACAGTCAGAGTAGTAGCCCAACGCTGACCAACGTCACCTTCTCCGGCAACTGGTCATCCCTTCGCGGCGGCGGGATGTACAACTGGACAAGCAGTCCGACGCTGACGAATGTAACCTTCTCCGGCAACACGGCGGCAACCGAATACGGTGGTGGGATATACAACGACTCCAGCAGCCCGACGCTGACGGGCGTGACCTTCTCCGGCAACACGGCAAAAGACGGCGGCGGGATGTCCAACAACTACTCCAGCAACTCGACGCTGACGAACGTGATCTTCTCCGGCAACATAGCGACCTACGACGGCGGCGGGATGTACAACTACGACTCCAGCAGCCCGACGCTGACCAACGTCACTTTCTCCGGTAACTCGGCATCCAATCGCGGCGGCGGGATGTCCAACAACTGGAGCAGCAGTCCGACCCTGACCAACGTGACCTTCTCCGGCAACACGGCAACCTCCGGCGGCGGGATGTACAACGACTGGATAAGCAGTCCGACCCTGACCAACGTGACCTTCTCCGGCAACACGGCGACCTATGGCGGCGGAATGTACAACTTCTACAACAGCAACCCGACGCTGACCAACATCATCCTGTGGGGCAACACCGCCACCAATGCCCCAGGCATCTATAACAATAGCAGCACGCCAAATATTTTCAACAGTGACATCCAGGGCTGCATCGTCTCTGACAGGTGGAATTCGGCCTGCGGCAATGACGGCGGCGGCAATCTTGACACCGACCCGCGCTTTGTGGATGCCGCCAGCGGCAACCTGCGCCTGGACTTCGGTTCGCCCGCCATTGACAGTGGTGCACCCAGCGGCTGCCCCAGCACCGACCTGGACGGCCTGCAACGCCCCGACGATGGAGATGGCAACGGCACCGCCACCTGCGACATGGGCGCTTACGAAGCCGGACAGATGATTTGCAGTGTTGAGGACGACAAAACCTATATCTTCAACCACCAATCCGGCGTGAGCATCGAAATCTCCGACCTCGGCAGCGAACCGGACAGCCAACTGTTCTGCCTGTACGTAGATGAGATGGAAACCAACCATCCCAACGCCACGCCCGGCCTCCAGACCGGACGCTACTGGCTCATCCGCGGCTTAAAGAACGACAAACAGACCAATGCCAGCGGCTTCACCCTCAACCTGACCCTGCCCACCACCTTCACTCCCGATGCAAACGACAAAGTCTGTCGCTACACCGGCAGCGGGCAGGTGTGGGATTGTGGACAAAGCACAATTACGGGCAATTCCATCACCCGCGAGAACATAACCGTCCTCTCCGACTGGGCGGTGGGGAACGATGTCGGGCCAACCTCTGTGAAGCTCAGGGACATGCGCGCTCATCTTTCCCCCTCACCCATCACCTGGCTGTTTGCAGTCGCGCTGGCAATTGGGCTGGCGATCGAAAAAGCCATCCCTTCCCGCTAGGCGCTCAGTTTAGCTGTGTAAGCTGAGATAGTTGGTGGAGGTAGAGCAGACCGGCAAACAAGCCAATCCAAAACACTCCCACAAGATGAATAATTTGAAGACTGCGCTTGCCATTCCTCCTGAACAACTTAGTCGAATTGGGTCATGCTTTGCTCCCCCACTCGAACTTCAAAACCGCCGGGCGGTGAGAGCCACAGCGTACTTCCACCTAACAATTTCATTAGGTCCCACGAACCAATCCGAACCGTGACGTTCTCTTGACGCCCGATTCTTAAAATAAAAACCGAACAGGTTTCTCAAAAGAGATTACATCAGATGGTTTGATTCATTGAAGGATAAGTCCAATAAGCCATTTGCCTTTGCTCGTCTTCCACACCCGACTGGACGGAGCACAACCTGCCCAAACAGCGCCTGTCCTGCTCTCTGCCTGCCTGTTGCTCCTTACCGCTCGCTTTTGGAAGGGAAAAGCGCTGCCACCCAGAGAGAAATTGACCGTCAGGGAGATGATATGGATCGAGATTATCCCATAGAAAACAACTTGTTGACCCACTTTCCCGCAGGTGAAAAAGATGCTGGCAAGCCATCCCCCCGTCTCTGCACAACAGGTTAGCACTCCACACAGAGAGGATTCCAGATGGATGCCGGGGACAATGACGCCGTGCCCGCGGGCGTCACCACCGACCTGGATGGCAAGCCGCGCGATTCTGGAGGCCATCGCCGCAGGCCAACCCTGGGGCTTTGACAATATGTCTGACCGGATCGCCTTCCTGGAGGCACACACGCCAGAGGGTGAGGATTCGGACGGAAAAGGTGAAACGTAAAAATTACTCCTCACGCTTCACGTTTCATTTTTGGAGGTAGCAATGCTCAAGAAATTATCCCTGCCCATTCTGCTCGCCGTCGCGCTCCTGGCCGCGCTGTGGCTGAGCGCGAAGGCATCCACGCCAGCCCAACGGGCGGTGACGGATGCTCAGCGCCAGTGGGACAACGTAGTCTTTTACCGCTTCTCCGCCACGCTGGACCAGGAACGCTTTCCCAATCCCAGCGTGACCACACTGGGACAGAGCGGTAGCCGGCAACGTTTCTACTTCTCTGGCCATGCCTGGCCCACCGAGCAACGGATGGAGGCAAGCATCTGGGTGCAGGGCGGCGATGTGCTCACCGGTCAGGGCAAGATAGACCTGCGTATCGAAAACGGTCACACCTGGGTGCGCGTCGGCGACGAGTGGCAGGAGATGAACGATTTCAGCGCCACCTTTGCCCCCAACGGCGACTGGCTGGCCTTCCTGGATGCCGCGCAGGAGGCGATCGAAATGGAGGATGGGGCGGGCGAATCGGTGATTCGCTCTTACCGTTACCGCCTGGACGGCCCGCGCCTGGCCCGCGCGATGCAGGAATGGACCGTTGCCGCGATGACCGCGCGCGGCGAATTGCTTCCCGGAGCGGAGGTGCAACTGCCCGCCGAATTGCGCGGGATGAGCGGCGACGGCGAACTGTGGGTAGATGGGCAGGGTCTGCCGGCGCGCAACGTGCTCAACCTCACGCTGCCCGGCCCGACCGAACAGGTCCGTCTGACCGCCCAGGTGGATTTCAGCGATGTACACCTGGCCGATTCACCCCTGGCGCGGGCGCTGGGCGTGTCCCGCTTGCCCACCCTGCCGCAGGTGGGGATATCGGCGGTATCGGTTGCGCTGGCCGGCCTGGGGATGGTAATCGTAGCGCGCGGCGGGCGCTCGCGCCGCGTCCGCGGCGCGGTGAACGCCCTGATGGCGGCGCTCATCGTCGTTGTTCCCTTGCTGCAATCCGACCGGGTGGTGGCCGCTGCCGAACGTCGCCAGGCCGCGCAGGCCCAACAGCAAGCCCAGGAAGCCCGCGCCGAGGCCTTCACCGAATTGCAGAAAGCGTTGGCCGAACCCTCTGCCGCCGGCAAATTTGCCATCGCTGGCATCTCACCATTGGAGGCGGCGCGGGATGGCGCGTTACCCTTACACCTCCCCCTTGATCCCCTTCCCCTCTCCCAGGTTTGGGAACTGGGAAAGGGCGGCGGCGTAGCCGCCGGGGATGAAATGAGGGCGCAAAATAATCCCAACGCCGATGACGACGACGACGGCCTGACCAACGCCGAGGAGGACCGTCTGGGCACACTCTCCATCAACGCGGACCGCGACAACGACGGCATCCCCGACGGCCGCGACTCTGACGCTGACGGTGTCTCCGATGATGCCGAAGTGACCGGCTTTTCCTACAACGGCCGGATGTGGTACGGCGACCCGCTCGCGACCGATACGAACAATGATGGCATCGCCGACGCGATGGAGTGGAACCAGGATACCGACGGGGACGGCACGCCCGACCTTTACGACGACGACAACGACGGTGACAGCGTCCCCGACCGCTACGACCTTTCGCCGTTTACGCGCCAGACGACGGTCTTTTCGCAGACCAACCCGCTGAAATTCAGCGTGAACAACTTCAACGCCGGCAAGTACCTCTACGTGGAGGTTCAACTGCGCCCGACCAACCCCGACCACCTGTGGTACGCGCTCAGCACGCGCGACTGGCCGCGCGATGAGGATGGTCAGATGCAGGATCGGGACGGTAAGACGTTCCTGGATGTGAACCCCAATTCGGAGCGCCCGCAGGATGCCTACGGCGACGTGCGCCTGGTGCCGATGCTGGAGATTCAAATCCCCGATTCGCCCAGCCAACTGGTCACGGCCAACCCGTCTATGGACCTGACACTGCGCGAGTACACCGACCCGCGCTTCCGCGTCGGGACACCCTTCACCGGCACGGTGACATTGAGCCGTAGCGGGGGGGGCTCAGTGCAGTTCGATGCCACACTGTCTCGCGCGGGATGGGGTGAGCGCATCGCGCACTATCTGGCTGTCTATAAAGGCACGTGCGAGCAACCTACCCAGTTCCTGGCGCGCCGCCTGGTAGAGACCACCCAGACGAGCGGCGCGCTCAGCGTCACGTTTGATGCCCTGTTCAACGAACCCCACGCCATCCTGTTCTACGAGGATTTTTGGAACAATTTCAATCCCCACCACCTCAACGCCAACTATGCCTGCGCCGACATCCCGGCCTTTTTGCCCTTTGAAGCCTCGCCAGCGCAGATGGCCGACCTGGACTTTTATCAGGAGTACAGCATCGCCGTCAACGGCCTGGGGCCGGGGCGGGGACGCGCCGTCTACCTGCCGCTGCAACTCATCACCGACCCCACCAGCGGCGCGCAGTACGCCTTCCAGGGGCGGATGATCTATCGTCCGCAGGGCAGCGCCTGGGGCGCGCCGCATCAGGTGCGCCTGGTGTGGGGCGTGATTGGTTTAAACGACCGTTGTGCCGACGCCGCCTGCACTTACAACGAATCGGACCTGCTGCTGGTCTACCCGGACGACTGGCAACTGACCGGCTTGAACGTGCGCGAGGATCACGGCCTGGATGCCGCCATCATCTACGAAGACCCGCTGGTGGACCCCGACCGCAACGACGACCGCGAACTGGTGCTGTTGACGATGGGGCTGGATGACGCCTTCCTCTCCGGGCGCGATTGCCAGGAGACGCCTACCGGCGCGTGCTCCACCGACGGACGGCGCGACATCACCGTGAGCGAAATCGCCCGACGTTTTGATCGCGACAACTTCTACAACACCTACCTGCCTTACAATGAAAATGAACATTGGGGCATCGCCAACACGCTCCAGGTGGAAACGCACAGCTATGTCCATCAGGACGCGGCGCTGATCGGCATGGCCGGGGCGGATGTGACGGCGGCGCTGGACGCTTTTCAGCCCTATACGCCCATCACCCCCACCTTGTTGATTGCCACCGAGGAGCGTTTCCGCCTCATCAACCTGCAATCGAGCGCGGCGGTGACCGAGACCCAGGCGGTAGCCTGGAACGGCGCGCAGGTGACGGTGGACTTTGCCAGCCCGCCGGTCAACGCCGTGCGCGTCCACGCCGGCCTCAAATGGATGCCCTATCGCTACAACAGTGCCCGCAGCGCCTGGGAAACGGTGTCGATAGAGGATTACTGGCAGGAGATCGAGCGGCGCTACCCGGCCGCAACGCTCATCGGCGCAGGCGAAACCCTGCGCCAGGGCGAGGGCAAACAGTTTGCCTATCAGTTGTACTACCTGGCGCTCTACAAGGGCGTGGTGCAACTGGTACAGGTCGGCGATCGCATCGTTTCGTACACCTTCACCGCCGACACCGGCATCGTCGCCAAGATCATCAAACTCAGCGGCACGATCAGCAGTGGGGCGATCAGTGTGGCCACCAAGATCGGCAACCTGTTCGTAAACGAGATTCTGCCACTGATGAACCTGCCGGCCAACTTCAGGCCGGGCTTTGAACAGGCCGGCGGGATATTCGGCCTGCTCGGCGACCTGAAGACAGTGCTGAAGAATGCGGCGCTCGGCTCGATACGCGATCTGATACGCGGAATTACCGATGAAATCAGGGGGGCGTGGAGCACACTGACCGAAAAATTCAAGGCGCTATCGCTGGCTAAGGGGCTGGGGATCATCATCGTCGCAGTGATCATCGTGGCGGTGTTGCTTGCGGTGGTCACGCCGTTCATCGGCGCCTTCATTGCCGCGCAACTCGGCGCCCCGGCGTGGACCAAAGTCGTCGCCAGTGTGGGACTCGCCCTGATCGTCTCGGCCGTCTATATGCTGATCAAGACCGTCTCGCTGCTGATTCAGATCGGCAAAATGCTCTACGCCGCCTACGAAGCCGGCTTCGCGATATCAGGGATTATCAGGGCGGCGAGCAATTTTGCCACGGCGGTCTTTGCCATCACCAAAGCGATGATCGTGCTGGAAGTGATCGGTGTCATCCTGCAAGTAGCGGCGCGCATCGCTTTCCTGCTTTACGTCTACCTGAGCGGCACAGTGGCGTTCAGCAGTGTGGCCGGCCACATTCTGCTCGCCGAAACGATTGCCGATATTGTGGTGATTCTCGCCGTCGAGGGGCTGATTCTGGCGTTGATGATTCTCGGCTTTGCCACCGGCAACCTGGTTTTCGGCGCCATCGTGGTGGTCGTCGGCCTGGCGATGGCAGTGCTGTCGGCAATAGACCTGGTGGCCACCGCGCTGTGCCAGACCGGCCTCTGGGCGGCAGCCTGCAACTTTAGCATCGACGGTTCCATCAAGTCTTACCTGCGCAGAGCTTTTTACCGTGTCGGCGTGGTGACCGAAACCGGCAACGACCTGTTGCAGATTCGCGGCATTGATCTCTTGCCGGTGGGGAGCGGCGCGCAACCGATGTTCACCGGCGGCAGCAGGCTGATGCCGATGTTGCGCCTGCGCCACTACGCCAAGACGCCGCGCTATGAAGATGTCGAGGAAATCCTCTTCATCGAATACCTGGCAACCGCGCCCAAAGAAAGCACCCAGCGCGGCACAGCCCTGCGCTACGCCTTAGGTCCCTTCATCCAAAATGTCGGGCAGGCGCAGTTGAACGAGATGTACGGCGCGTGGGGCAACTGGCATCAGTTCGGCTCGGCGCAGTTCACCCGCGAGGTGCGCTATAACGATTGGCTTACCACGACCTACGGCCTCTACGCGGTGAGCGCCGACCGCGTCATCAGCAGCACGCAGGCCATCCTTCTGACCACCGGCATCAACCGCCCGCACAGCCTGTGGCTTTCGACCGCCTTTGCCCTGCCCGCCGCCGAGTGCTATCTGTCCACCGAGACGAAAGCCAATTGCAGCATCAACCAGCTCCAGGCCAATCAAGATTTCCCCATCAACCTGGTGCTGGATGTCTTCCCGTCCACGCTGGACGCATTTGTGGCCTGGACCTGGGATCCCAACCTGCCGCCCCTGCGCGACCGCGATGGCGACGGACTGCTCGCGGCGGCGCGCGGCGGCAACGACCCCGACGACACAAAATGGGACACCGACGGCGACGGTGTCTCCGACCTGGTTGAATTGCGCTGGCGCGAGCAAGGCGCGCTGTTGAACCCCAACGCCGCCGACACCGACGGCGACGGCCTGAGCGATGCCGAAGAATTGCGCCTGGGAACCGACCCCACCCGCGCCGACACCGACGGCGACGGCCTGACCGACCGGCAGGAGACGCAGGGCTGGACGTTCACTTACAACACCGACCCAACACGCACCACCACCGTCACCTCCGACCCGCTGTCCGCCGACACCGACGGCGACGGGATGAGCGACCTGCTGGAGCGCAACCTGCACGGGAGCGACCCGGCGCAGTATCCCTTCCATCCGAGCGTGCCCAATCCCTTCGGCCTGGCGCTGACGCTCGCCACCAGCGACGCCGACGGCTACCTCAGTCGCGGGCAACAGATCGTCATCACCACCACCGTGCGCAACCAGATGGCCCAGATTTCGGCGTCGCAGGGCGGGCTGACCCTCACCCGCCCGGCCGACCTGGGCGGCAGCGCGACGACCTGGACGTTCGGCAACAATCCCGCCCTCGCGCCGGGTCACAGCCAGAGTTTCGGGGCCGGCGCCACAGTCGAGTCCTCGGCGGGGTCCCACGTGGAGACCTTCCAGGCCAACGTGCGCGCCACCGGCGTCTTCTCCGACGGCAGCCGGCTGGCCGGCGACCTGACCGCTTCCGCAGCACTCGCCGTCACCGTGGACGCCGACCTGCCCGAAGCGAGTATCACCTGGCCCGGCGCACACGCCTACCTGCTCGCCGGGCAGACGGTCATCATCGGCGGCGTCGCTACGGATACCACATCCTACATCGGAAGTGTAGAAGCCCGCGCCGACAACGACGCCTGGCAAACGGCCAACGGCCGCGAGATGTGGAGCGCCGCCGTGCCCATCCCCGCCGCCGAGGGCAGTCATACCCTCTGGGTGCGCGCCACCGACGCAGTTGGCAACGTGCAATCGCCAGCCAACAGCATCGCCGTCTACGCCGACGGCACGCCGCCCACGGTGAACGCCGTCATCGCGCCGCTGACCGTGCTGGCTCCCATCGTGGAGGAGGACGGCCGGCGTCAACTGGCCCTGCGCTTCACCGCCAGCGATCCGAATCTGCCCGGCTCTGTGCCCGGCAGCGGCGTGGCGCAGGTGGAAATGGACCTTGCGCCGCACAGCGCCGGCTGGCAGGCGGCCACCTTGATCGGCGGTGAGTGGGTCATCACCTACACCCTGCCGACGGTCGGCGCCGACGGCCTGCCGCTGAGCGAACCGAACGGCGTCTACACCGCACAGGTGCGCGCCGCCGACACCGTCGGCAACGTCTCCGCGCCCTTTGCCTTTGCCTATCAGGTGGACGGCACGGCCCCGTGCGTGCTGATGCAGCATCCGCCGCGCAGCGAAATGACCGTCATCTCGGATACGATCGTGCTCTATCCGCCGCCGCTGCCCATCACCGGCACGACCCCCTTCACCGGCACGGTCTATGAGACCGAAACAGTGCGCAGCGGCGTGCAAGCGCTGGACGTGCGCCTGACGCCCGCCGATTTGGGCGTGGCGCCGGGACTGTGGCGCGGCCGCTTCTACAACCTGGATGGATCGCAGACGACGGTGTACACGACCACGCCCCAAATCAACGCCGACTGGGGCAGCGGCTCGCCCGCGCCGGGCATCAACGCCGACGATTTCATCGCCGAATGGCAGCAGGAGGCGCTCTTCCGTGTGCCGGGCGTCTACACCTTCACCGTGACCAAAGACGCCGATGCCACCGCCGCGCTGTGGATAGACGGCGACCTGCGCCTGAGCGCGCCGGCGGGGCAGACGAGCGCCGTGCTCGCCCTGGCCCTGGATGCGGGCCTCCATCCCCTGCGCCTGCGCTACAACGAAGCGACCGGCGAGGCGCGCGTGCGCCTGACGGCCGAACTGGCCGAGGCCGACTGGAACGCGGCGACCCTGGCGCAGAGCGGCGCCGGCGTGACAAGCACCACCTGGCAGTACACCCCGCCGGACGGAATGGAGGGCCTCTACCGGCTGGACGCGCGCGCCGCCGATGTGCTGGGCAACGCCCTGACCGGCGCGGCCTGGCGCGGCGAGATTGACACCGCCGCGCCGCGCGTCGCCCTGGACGTGACCTACACCGGCATCGGCAGCACTGCGCAGACCCACTACCGCGTGTGGGTCAGCGATTTCAACCTGGTGGAAGAGGGGCTGGTCTCGCCCTGTGGAGGCGCAGCGGCGCTGCGCCCCTACTATTATGACACCGCCTGGTGGCGCGAATTGTTCGGCGAAACACAACGCCTCTACCAGTTGTACGGCGAGTGCAGCGTCCCCGGCTATGTGACCACGCCGCCGACCGTGACCGCCTACGACCGCTACGGCCGCGCCACCACGCTCACGGCCACGCCGCCCGAAGCGCCCAATACCCGCGCGCTCTACTGGGACTATAGCCCCACCCCCGACGGCGCGCTGCACCGGCTGGACCTGAACACGGCGGCGAACACGAAGTTGATTGACCTGATAACGTTGGGGGACAACCAACTGTACGGCTACCAGAACCTCAAGGTGCATCCGCACAGCGGGCGGCTGTACGCGGCCCTGTCCACCGCCAGCGACGACCGCATCTGGCGGTTGAACCTGGACGGCAGCACCCCAGAATGGATCATCACCCGCACCATCCCCGGCGACATCCAGGCGGTGGCGCTCACCCGCGACTATCTCTACTGGATAGAGCGCAGCGGCGATAGCGGTGCGCTCCTCCGCGCCGACCTGGACGGCAAGAATGTCATCACCCTGACCGCAGCGCTGAGCAGCCCGGTCGGGCTGACCGCCGACCCCTTCGCCGGGGTGGTGTTCGTCGCCGAAAACCTGGGGCGCATCCGCTTCTACGCCGAAAGCGGCGGCAGTGGCACGATGGACCCCGCGCTGGAAGGCAGCCCGCCCCAGCCGATCGTGCAGGTCTTGCTGGATAACGGAATGGCCGTTGACCCGCAGGCGCGGATGCTCTATGTGGCCGGCGAGCGCACCGATGGCGGCAGGGGCATCCTGCGCATTCCCTATCCGCCCTCCTGGAGCGGCGCCCACACCTACACCGAAGCGACCGTCGTGGTCCCGTCCAGCCTCTATCTGGGACTCTCCGGCCTGGCAGTGGATGCCGGCGGCGACAAACTCTACTTCGGCACGCTGACCGGCAGCGGCCCGTACACCGCCACCGTCCGCCGCGTCAACCTGGACGGCAGCGACCCGGAGGTCGTCTACACCGCCGCCGACCATCACCCCTGGACGCTGAGCCTGGACCTGGACATCAACCATCCGCCCACGGCAACGACGCAGATCGTGCAGGTGGCGCACAACACGCCGGTCACCTTTACGCTGGACGCAGGCGACCCCAACGGCAACCCGCTGCGCTTTACGCTGCTGAGCGCGCCGGAAAACGGCGTGTTGAGCGGACTGCCGGTCACGCCGACCTGGAGCAGCCCGGTTGCGACGGGGTATGTCGTGACCTACACGCCTGCCGTCGGCTTTGTCGGGCAGGACCGCTTCACCTACCGCGTGGAAGACAACCGCGGCGCGGGCGCGGTGGGCGAGGTCATCCTGCGCGTCTGGCCCGCCAACCCGGTCTATGCAACCATCGCTTCACCGGCGGATAACGCCGTGGTCGTGCCCGGCGCGACGCCCATCACCGTGAGCGGCTATGCGCTGAATGCACTGCAAGCCATCACCCTCACCGTGAACGGCGCGCCCGTGCAGACCTGGACCTATGGCCCCGGCCTGCTGGAGGCGACCGAAACGCAACCCTGGACGCCGACGGCGGGGCTGTATACCCTGGCCGCGCAGGCCCAGGACCGCAACGGCAACGTCGGCGAAAGCGCGCCAGCGCGCGTCATCGTGGACGCGACCCCGCCGACGGTCACGCTGACCACGCTGATTTACACCTCCACGCACGCCCTGCCCGGCCTGAGCACCTTTACCCTGAGCGGCAGCGCCGGCGACGACAGCGGCATCGCCCGCGTAGGGGCGACCCTTGCGGTCGCCCCGGATGCTCCGGTCATCCCCGCCGAACTGGACGCCGATCCCTGCCCGGCGTGCGGCTGGCGCCTGGCGATGACCGCGCCGGGCGGCGTGGAGCCGTTCACTCTCACCGTGCAGGCGACCGACCTGGCCGGCCGCGTCACCGTCATCACCCCCACGCTCGTCGTGGACCTGCTCCCGCCCGAACCGGTCACCGTCACCCTGGCCTACACCGACAGCCTGGGGCAGCGCGTGCCGCTTGGGTGGGCCAACCCCGTCATCCGCGAGAACGCGCCGCTCATCATCGAATGGGATGAGGCCACCGACGGCAGCGGCATTGAGGGCTATTACGTCGGCTGGACGACCAACCCGACGGTTACGGTAGATGCGCAAGGACTTGCGCTCCTACACCGCTACGCGCCGGCCGACCCGCGCCACCACGCGCAGACCGTCGGCGAGGCGCAGACCGTCTACGCGCACCTGGTCATCCGCGACGGGCTGGGCAACGCGCGCGTGCAGACCTTTGGCCCGTACATCGTGGATTCGCCGCTCACGCCCGATCTGATCGGCGCCTCGCCCGACGGCGTTTGGTACAGTCACTGGCTGGAGAGCGGCGCGTCGCTGCTCAGCCGCGAGCGCAGCAGCCAGGGATCGCACCGCCTCTACGGCTCCTGGAACGCCGACGCGCTGCAACTCACCTGGATCGCCGAAGACGGCGATTGGGACGTACACGGCGACCTGTGGGTCTACTTTGACACGCAACCCGGCGGCACGACGACCGCCGATCAACCCTATCCGCCGCAGGGCTGGCAGAATGCGGTGGCCGTGACCCTGCCCTTCGCCGCCGATTACGCCATCCACGTGCGCGACGGAGACACGGCCGTCATCAGGCAGTGGAACGGCAGCGCGTGGATCACCAGCACGCTGATGAGCACGACCGCGCGCCCCACGCCGTCCGGCCCGCCGGTCTACCGCCTGGTGGGTGACCAGATGCCGCGCCGCACCGACCTGTACATCCCGTTGGGTTCCCTCGGCGCCAGCGCGGCCAACCCGCTGCGCCTGGCGGCCTTTGTCGCCAACGAGGCGTACAGCAGCGGCTCGCTGCCCTGCCTGGTCGTCGGCGCGCCCGACCTCAACCCGCTCAACTGCACCGCCGACTTGCACCCGCTGGCGCGCACGGGCGACATTCACGCGCTCACGCTAACGCAATTCCTGACCTTTGAAAGCCTGCCCGATGGCGCGCTGCCCAACGCCGGGCGCTACAGCGGCGCGGTGCCCGCCGTGGACGTGCAGGTTCAGCCGCGCGGCGCCACCGTCGGCTACCTGCAGAGCGACCGCTACGACGTGCTCACGCCCGGCCAGCCGATTGACGCCGACCTGGACGGCGTGATTGACCACCCGTTGAACGTGACCTCGGGCGCGGTGGGGAACGGGCAGACGGTGACCTACACCGTCGCCGTGCGCAACAGCGGCGACGGCGCAATGCCCGGCGTGGTCATCACCGCCACGGCGCGCGGCGCGCTGCAACTGACCGGCCCGGCCAGCGTGGCGCTGGGCACGATTCCGCCAGGCAGCGTCGTGACGGCGACCTTTACCGCGGAGGTGAGCACCACGCTCAACACCAACGCTGCCGAGTTGCTGCTGGCGCTGGACGACGCCACCCATCAGCCCTTTGAATGGTTCTGGGTGCATCACGTCGTAGACGGCACCCCACCACAGGCCCCGCGCATCGTCGAACCGATGCCGGCCAGTTCGCAACTGGAATGGGCATTCATCCAACCTCTGACCAACACCGTGAGCGGCTGGGTCTATGATGAGGACGTGGCCCGGCTGCAACTGGAGGCACAGCCGTTGTCGGGGGGCACCTCGCACACTTTTGATTGCCCAGGGTACGGGCGAAATATATTTCGCCCCTACTGGACGTGCGCCTGGGATGCCGGAACGAGCAACGCGCAGTACCGCCTGCGGGCGCGCGCCCAGGACGCGGCGGACAACTGGAGCGCCTGGAGCGAGCCGATCACCGTCGCCGTGGACACCACGCCGCCGCAGGTCGCGCTGGATGTCAACAGCGAAGCGATTCTGGCCTACAACACCTTCGGCGGACTGAACTGGCCGACGATCAACCTGGGCGGCGTGATGACCGACAATCTGAGCGTGGCCGGCGTGCTGGCCTGCCGCGTGGACGGCAGCGTGGAGACCTGCCAGAGCGACGGCGCGCTCCTGCCCTGGCCGGCCACCTCGCGCACCTGGTCGCTGCCCTACACCATCGCCGCCTGGGGCGAGGGCGTGACCGAGACGGTGCGCTTCTACGGCGTGGACGGCGCGGGCAACCGCTCGCAGCCGCTCACCCGCACCCTGCGCGTGGACACGCTGGCCCCGCGCCTGACCGTCACGCAGACGCTGACCGAAGTGTGGCACAACGACTATGTCAACCTGGGCTGGGGCGGGCTGATGAATCCGATCACCGACGCCGTGCCCATCCTGACCGGTACGCTGACCGAGGCGGCGCTGGCCTGGGCCGATCTGCGCATTGAGCAGCCCAACGGCGGGCTGTGGACGACCTATCTGGTGCGCTTCCCCGACGGCCGCTGGCACGGCGTGCCACAACTGGACTTTTCCGTGCCGGGCGTGCACACCATCACCGTGCGGGCGGTGGACATAGCGCACAACTGGACGGTGGCCGGGCCGTTCAACCTGCTGGTCAAGCCCGTCTATGACCTCTCCCTGAGCAAGACGGTGACGCCGACGACGGGCGTGAGGGCCGGCGACCTGATCACCTACACGCTGGTGATCCTCAACCGCACCGAACTGGGTAATGGCCTGGTGACGAACCTGCGCCTGACCGACACCCTGCCCGCCGCAGTGACGCTGGTCTCCGCGCCGCCGGAGTGCAGCGGGAGCGGCGAACTGGTCTGCCTCTGGCCGGCGCCGACCATCGGCTGGAACGAACGCCTGACGGTGACGCTGACGGCGCGCATCACCGACACCTGGACAGGCGCGCCGTTCGTGAACCGCGCCGAAGTGAGCGCCGACGGCAAGGATAGCGACCCCTCGGACAATACAGCGACGGCGGCGACGGTCGGCGCGATCCTTTACGCCGCGCCGACGGCGCGCGGGGCCGGCGACTGCTCCTCGTGGGCGGACGCCTGCACCCTGCAGAGCGCCTTGAGCGCCGCCGGCTACGGGAGCGAAATCTGGGTGCAATCGGGGGTGCACTACCCCGGCCCAGCCCGCACCGATACCTTCACCTTGAAGGACGGCGCGCGGCTCTACGGCGGCTTTGCCGGCACGGAGACCGAGCGTGACCAGCGTAACTGGCGGGCCAATCCCACCATCCTCAGCGGCGACATTGACGGGAATGACATCGCTGCCAACGGCGTCGTCACCGATGCGGCGAACATCGTGGGTGCGAATGCCTATCACGTGCTGCGCGGCGAAAACCTGGGCGCCAACACTGTGGTGGATGGCTTCATCGTCACCGCCGGGCAGGCGAACGACACCGGCTATTCGCACATTTACGGCGGCGGGATGTACCTCTACAACAGCAACCCCACGCTGGCCCACCTGACCTTCAGCGGCAACCTGGCCACCTCCGAGGGAGGCGGACTGCGCACTTACGGCGGTCATCCCGTCCTGAACGATGTGACCTTCCGCGGCAACCTGGCCGGGATGGGCGGCGGGATGTACAAAGGATTTGAGGGCACCGCGACGCTGGTCAACGTCGTTTTCAGCAATAACCGGGCGAACGACAACGGCGGTGGAATGGTCAACAATGGCAGTGCAACGCTCAGCAACGTGGTGTTCAGCGCCAACAGCGCCGGCACCTACGGCGGCGGGATAGCGAATTTCGGCGACCCGGCGCTGGTCAATGTCACCTTCAACGGCAACAGCGCCGGCACCGCCGGCGGCGGGGTGTACAACTCCTGGGCGACCCTCGCCCTGACCAACGCCATCCTGTGGGGCAACAGCGCCCCGACGGGACCGGAAATCGCCAACGACAACAGCACCGCGACCATCGCCCACAGCGACATTCAGGGCTGCGGCGGCTCCGGCGGCAGTTGGAACTCCGCTTGCGGCGCAGACGGCGGCGGCAACATAGACGCCGACCCGCGCTTTGTGAACGCCGCTGGCGGCAACCTGCGCCTGCGACCGACTTCACCGGCAATTGACGCCGGAAACAACAGCGCCGTCCCCTCTGGCGTCACCACCGACCTGGACGGACGGCCGCGTATCACCGATGGGAACGAAGACGGGGTGGAGACCGTGGATATGGGCGCTTACGAGGCGCAGATCACGCAGGTCTTTCTGCCTCTGGTGGTGAGAAATCGCTGATCTCAGCCTGGGGGGCATTGGGGTGGGCAAGGGCAATGCCCTTGCCCACCCGTGCTATTTTGCCCCGGGTGGAATTGGGTGCATTTCAGAATGGGGGCGACTTTTCTTAAATTGCACCGCAGAGCACGCAGCGTCCGCAGAGTTGCCAGAAATTTCTCCGCGTTCTCTGCGAACTCTGCGGTTAAATCAGACGTTTATCTGGCTTTTGCCCCCCATTGAAATGCACCCCTGGAATTTTGCCCGATTCCGGTGCATTGAATATAATTGCCTCTCAATTGGCATTGGCAAAATCCTGTAGCCTATGAAAGGAGGCCTGGAATGAACAAAATGACTCGTTATCTTACGGCGGGGACGGCCCTGCTGATCGGGTTGCCCGTGGCCCTGGCGCTGATCCTGGCGACGCCGTGGTCTGTCCGCGCGGAGGGCACGGTGCGCTACGCTGCGCCCAATGGGTTGACCACGGGGGATTGCGATGGGAGTTGGGCCAACGCCTGCACCCTGCAGCGCGCCCTGGCCGTGGCCGTCAGCGGCGATGAGATCTGGGTCAAGATGGGCGTGCATTATCCCGGCGGCGCCCGTACCGACACCTTTACGCTGAAGAACGGCGTAGCCCTCTACGGCGGCTTTGCCGGCACGGAGACGCAGCGCAGCCAGCGCAACTGGACGGCGAACAAGACCATCCTGAGCGGCGACATTGACCAGAACGACATTACCGACGGCGGCGTGGTGACCACCACCGCCAACATCGTTGGCAACAACGCCTATCACGTCGTCACCGGCAGCGGCACGGACAATACCGCCGTGCTGGACGGTTTTATCATCACCGCCGGGCAGGCGAATGGCAGCACGCCGAATAGTCGAGGCGGCGGGATGTATAACTACACTGGCAGCCCGACGCTGACCAACGTCACTTTCTCCGGCAACTGGGCATTATATCGCGGCGGCGGGATGTACAACAGTCAGAGTAGTAGCCCAACGCTGACCAACGTCACCTTCTCCGGCAACTGGTC
>Ga0101944_10004641_pt1 | contig 16694 bp, 19 predicted proteins | sample DewCreD2012metaG_FD_75245 | JGI IMG/M metagenome (GOLD analysis project Ga0101944, IMG submission 75245) | Hot spring sediment bacterial and archeal communities from British Columbia, Canada, to study Microbial Dark Matter (Phase II) - Dewar... ...
TTCCTCTTTTAGCGTCTGCTTGCCCCTGATCGTTGAGACGTCACTGTAGCGTTTGCTGGACAGAGTCGTCATGACCACATCGTCAATAATGGGCCGTCGGGCGTCGAGGGCTGACAAGGCGGCAGTGTCCCCGGCATTCTCGGAGCCATGCCCCCCGCTGTCAGCGCCACTGCCAGTTGCCGTGCCTGCCGCCGCATCTTGCGCTGCCAGATAGGCATTGAGCTCCGGATGCACTTCCAGCACAATTGAGGTCTGGAGATAGCGCAAACCACCCGGATCGGCCAGATTGACGATTTTTGTGCCCAGCTGGTACATAATACCCGGTCCGGGCTGTTGAAGCGGTGGTACCGTGGCCACCGGCACCGCCGTAGGCGGCTGCAGGGGCTGGAGGGGCTGGAGGTGTTGCTGCTGCGGCTGTTGGAGCGCGTGGGCTTCGGTTGGTACCACTGCGACAGCGGGCGGCGATGCCACCCCCGCGACGGGTGTCACGTCCTCCATCTCCACCCGGACATACAGCGGCTTCCACATCGTGTCGGGTGCCAGCATGATGTAGGCACCCAGGATGATCGGCAGGACCGTGATCAGAACGACGACAATGAGCATCAGCGGCAGGCCCTTTTTCTTCTCGGAAGCACCTCGCTCCCCCGGCCGCCGACCGCCGCCGTTCGTTGATCGGCCGGTTCCTTCGCCATCCAGCATATCCGCCGGGACCCCCTGGCCACGCGCCGCGAAAGCACGGGCCGCCTGCCCGGCCGTGCCAGCTCTGGCAATACTGCTCGTTGCTGTTGCCACTTTTCGCCTCCGCCTCTACTTCCCTTCCTCTGCCGGCTTTTCCAGGGTGTACTGCCGGGAGCTCTGAGGATAGATGATGACAATATCAGCGCGTCGGTTGAGCGCACGGTTGGCGCGGGTGTCGTTGGCCGCGACCGGCTTGAACTCGGCATAGCCGGCCGCCGAGAGACGGCTGGGGGCGATCCCCTCGTGCTCGATCAGGAAACGCACAATCGCTACCGCGCGCATCGCCGACAGCTCCCAGTTGCTCGGGTACAGGGGATTGTTGGTCGCCAGATTGTCGGTGTGCCCCTCCACCCGGATGCGGTTCTCGGTGGTCCGAAGCACCTTGGCGATTTCATGGAGCGTCTGGGCGGCTTCATCTCGCAGCTCGGCGCTACCTGACTCAAAGGTCAACGCATCGGACAGGCTGATGATGATGCCTTCCACATTGGTGTTGACATTAATCTGTCCCTCGATACCCGCCTGCGCCGCAAACGCCGACAGATCAGCACTCACTGAGACAAAATCCCTTTGCATAGGGGACAGGTTCTTGAGCACGGAGGACCCCTCTGCGCCGGGTTTGGTCTTCTCCAGGACGCCCCCTTTGCCAGTGCCCACCCCCAACGTATGGAACGCGATTTGCATCGACTCGGCCACCTGAGCGAACTTTTTCAGGTCTGTGTTTGCCATCGAGTACATGACAATGAAGAAGACCATCAACAGGGTGATCATGTCGGCGTAGGTAATCAGCCATCGCTCGTTGCTTTCGTGGCCTTCGTGCTGTTGACGCGAAGATTTGCCAGCCATCGAATCGCCCACCTATTCCTGCTCGGCAGCCTCGGTTGTCGGTGCCTTGCCGCGTTGCTTGGGCGCCAGGAATGACTCCAGTTTCTCTCGCACAATGCGGGGGTTCTCGCCGGCCTGAACGGCTAACACGCCCTCAATCGCCACCTCGCGAGCCTGAATCTCGGCGCGGCTCTTCTGCTTCAGCTTGTTACCCAGCGGCAGCCACAGGAGGTTGGCCGACGAAACGCCGTACAACGTGGCGATGAACGCCACCGCAATCGAATGGCCCAGGTTCTCCGGATCAGAGAGGCGACTGAGCACATTGATCAGTCCCATGACGGTGCCGATGATGCCCATGGTGGGTGCGAAACCGCCCATAGCTTCCAGCATCGAATAGCCCGACTTATGCCGTTCACTGACCAGATGCGTGTCGGTCTCCATAATATCCCGTACCACGGCCGGGTCGACCCCATCCACAATCAGCATGACCCCTTTGCGGATGAAGGCATCCGGAATCTTGCTGGCCTCCTCCTCCAGTGACAGCAAGCCTTCGCGCCGTGCCTGGTCAGCGAGCTTGACGAACAGATCAATGATGGTCTGCGGATCGCCTTTGTAGGCCTGAAAGCTCTGGGCGATCAAACTGCCCAGCGCCAGAAACCGCTTGAGGGGGAACGAGATCAACGTTGCGCCGAAGGTACCCCCGAAGACGATCACCGCCGCTGGCAGATTGACCAGCGCCATCGGCGACCCCCCCTCCAGAATCACCGAGATGATGAGCGCCCCGAAGCCGAGCATCAAGCCCAGACCGGTCGAGATTTCCACGGCTGATTACTCTCCTTCAACAATCATGGGGGATTGGTGGAGGATCCTGCGCCGGTAGGCGACCACCGCATCAACCACCTCCTGCGGACGCTGGGTCACCACAATCTTGGATCGGCTGATGAGAGAGATCACGGTATCAGGTGTCGCCTCGACAAATTCGATCATCTCCGCGTTCACCCATAGCTCACTACCATTCAAGCGATTGACCTTGATCATAGCACCCTCCGAGGCAGCCCACGCCGGTGAGGCGGCGGATGCTTTCCACCTGCCACTATACCATTCAACCGAAGGAAGGTCAGTAAATGGCACGTGAAGGGAGCATAAATCTTGCGTAAATGCGCCGCACGAGCCCGTTTACGCGAAATTGACGCATGGTTCACGGCAAGTTTACTGACATGGGGAAGGGGGCGTGATACATTGGTGCACGGAACCAGTCTGCGTGCCCCCAGCGCATCGCGCTGGCCGTCTCCCGGGCCAATGTGAGGAGCACCAGCCGCCAAGTTCGGGGCACCGTAGCAGCGGAGACTCTGACCTATGGATAGCGCCAGCTCACCCATCTCGTCTCAGCCACGGGCGGCCGTTTCAGCGACGAGCCTTTACCAACCAACCAGCCCACGGTTGGCAGGACCTGGCGATGGGGCACAGACCTCCTTCGCGGCTGTCCTCGATAGCGCCCGGTTACCCTCCACACTGCTGCGTGCGCCCTCATCCAGCCGTTGGGCCTCCCTGGGCTTCTTGACCAACTACACTGTGCCGCTGCTTAACTGGCGAAGTGTCCAGCCAAGCTTCAGCCTGTTGCAACAGTTCCTGGCCGCAGCAGTCGGTGCCAATGCTGATTCTTCTTCCACAAGCGCTCCACTCAGCCTCGCTGATTTCCCTCGTCCGCCCGGCGACAATGGCTGGGGTATTCACTGGATCCCCACGGTCAGCCAGTCACCCGAAGTCGTTGATCGCTACGTGGACGAAGCAGCGGCGATGGGCATGAAGTGGGTGGTGTTCCTGAATGATGGCGCTCAGGTGGGCGCCAACGACTACCTGGTTAAGCGCCTGGTGCAGCGCGGCATTGAACCAATCATGCGCGTCTATACCGCCGGTTTGATACCCATCCAGGGCGATCTGAAGGGAATGGTTGAGCACTACCGCCAGCTGGGCGTCCACTACTTCCAGCTCTACAACGAGCCGAACCTCAAGGTGGAAACCAACGGCCGGGAGCCGGACGTGGAGCATTACCTCGATCTGTGGGTGCCCGCAGCGCAGCAGGTGGTGGCTGGCGGGGGTCTGCCCGGGTTCGGGGCGCTCAGCCCCCAGGGCGAAGCCGACGACTATACCTTCTTGCAGACTGCTCTGAGCCGGCTGAAGGCGCGGGGACTGGCCAGTGTGCTGGACCGGGCCTGGCTGGCATTGCACAACTATACGGGGCCGCGCGCACTGACTGACCCGGACGGCTTCATGCGCTTCCGCAAGTACGACGCTATTGTGCGCTCTGTGCTCGGCCGCTCGATGCCGATTATCAGCACCGAGGGCGGCACCCACGTCTCAGAGTACGTCACCGAAGAACAACAAATTGCGGCCATGACCGGCGCCTACGACTACATGCGCCACAAGCCAGAGGCCTATTACTTCGCCAACACCTACTGGATCATCGCCAATGGTCACGACGCCAGCTGGGACCAGCACGCGCTCATTCGCCCCGATGGCCCGACGGCGCTGGCCAGCGCACTCAAGCAAATGGCATCAGGGGGAAGCATATGAGTGGCATCTTCTCAGCCTTCAAGATCACTGCCTCAGGCCTGACCGCACAGCGCCTGCGGATGGATGTGGTGGCCGCTAACGTGGCCAACGCTGAGACCACGCGCACCGCCGAGGGCGGACCCTACCAGCGCAAAGTGGTGGTGTTCAGCACCCAGGAGCCACAGAAGCAGATTACGCCGCTGGCAGCCCGCTTCGCCTCCCGGACGGCTGCGACCAGTGGAGTGCGCGTTGAGGCTATCCTCAGCGACGAGTCACCCGGTCACCGCGTATATGACCCGGATCACCCCGATGCCGACGCGGAGGGTTTTGTCACCTATCCGAATGTCAACGTCGTCACCGAAATGACCGACATGCTATCGGCAACGCGATCCTACGAAGCGAATGTGACGGTGTTCAACGCCCTCAAGGCTATGGCGCTCAAGGCACTCGACATAGGCCGCAGCAGCTAGGCAAGACGATCAGGTGTTTCCGTACCAATAGGCAGCCCGAGGTGAAGCGATGCCAATTCAACCAATTCTGCCGATCAGTGGTCTCTCCCCGCTGGAGAGTGCCGCCGGGGGACAGTCTCAGCGCGCGGCAGTGATTGACAGCTTCGGTCAGATTCTGGGTGAAGCGATCAACAACCTCAATCAGAAGGACGCGGCGGCCAACGATGCGATCGCGCGTCTGGCCGCCGGTGAGGATGTCGAGCTGCACCAGGTGATGATGGCCGTGCAGGAGGCCGACATCTCAATGCAGCTGGCGTTGCAGGTGCGCAACAAGATCGTGGATGCCTATCAGGAAATCATGCGCATGCAGGTGTAACCGAAAGGGACGGTGAGCCGTGACTCAAGCCCTGCTACCCATGAATGATCTGCAACTGCCCGCGCTGTGGAGTCAGCTCAGTGTCAACCGCAAGATCGGCCTGGGTGTGTTGGTCGCGGCAGCTGTGGCAGCGGCTGTGCTGTTCGCCACGTGGTCACAGACGCCCGACTACGTGGCTGCCTTCACCGACCTGAAACCGGAAGATGGCGCCGCCATTGTGGACTACCTCAAGGAAAACAACATTTCCTATCAGATCAGCGACAACGGCACCACCATCAAGGTACCCGGCGCGCAGGTGCACGAAGTCCGACTTGCCCTTGCCAGCAAGGGGCTGCCCGGCAAGGGTACCGTCGGCTTTGAGCTGTTCGACAACGCCCCGCTGGGAATGACCGATTTCACCCAACAAGTCAACTACCAACGGGCTCTGGAAGGCGAGCTGGCGCGCACCATTGCCAGCCTGACGGCCGTGCAATCGGCGCGGGTGCATATTGTGATCCCCCAACCCACCCTCTTCACTGAGGAGGAGAAACCGAGCACCGCCTCGGTGGTGGTGGACCTCAAGCCAGGCCAGAAGCTGACCGCTGGACAGGTACAGGCAATCAGTCATCTGGTGTCTTCGGCAGTCGAGGGACTCACGCCGGAGAATCTCACCATCGTGGACATGGAGGGCAATGTGCTGGCTGATGGCAGCGCCTCGGCGGCGGCCGGCGGAGTCACCTATACGCAGAGCCAGCTGGACGCCCAACGTGCCTATGAACGTGACCTCGAACAACGTCTTCAAAGCATGCTGGACAACGTGCTCGGACCCGACAAGGCCGTGGTGCGCATCGCCGCCCAGATGAACTGGGATCAGGTCAAGACAGAGAAGGAAGTATTCCTGCCCGCCGAGGAGGGCAGCGTGATACGCAGCGCCCGACAGACCACCGAGACTCAGCTGGGCGAGGGTGCCAACGTCAGTGGTGTACCCGGCGTGCCCAGCAACGTTCCTGATGAAGCAGCGCCATCCTACCAGACGATTCCGCTCGATCAGCTGGGAACGAACGGCTATCAGCGCACCGACCTGATCACAAACTATGAAGTCTCGCGCGCAGTGTCACACATCATCTCTGCGACTGGCACTGTGGAACGATTGTCGGTCTCAATTTTGGTGAACGACATCACCGACCCGACTCAGTTGGACACAATCCAGCGTGCCGCGGTTGCAGCCATCGGCATTGATCAGGCGCGCGGGGATGTGCTGACCGTGACCAGCATGCCCTTCGACCGCACCTTCTACGCAGAACAGCAGGCGGCGATGGAGGAAACGCAGCAGCGCGATTTCTACTTCCAGATTGCACGTTGGGGCGCCATCGCGCTGGCGGTGATCGCCCTGTTCTTCATCGTATTTCGCACGCAGCGCAGTCTGCGTATGCGGCCGGTGGAGATCGTGGACGAACCGGATGCTCGACTCGCGCTCCTGGAGGAGATGGCACGTATGCGGGCGCAGGACGAATACGAGATTCCCGAGGACGCTGATATGGACATGGTGTCCATCGGCCCGCCGACCTTCAGCGAAGAGCAACGGGCAGCGGTCGAGAAAGCCCAGATGTTGCGTCAGCTGCAGCTGATGAGCAAGAACCGGCCCGAATCCCTGGCGCAGATCATTCAGTTCTGGTTGTCTGAGGAGGGTAACCGGTAATGCCTGAGATTGAACTCACCGGCGCCCAAAAAGCAGCAGCGCTACTCATCTCGCTCGGTCCGGAAGCATCGGCCAGTGTGCTCAAACACCTCGACGATGAGGAGATCGAGCAGATCACGATGCAGATCTTCCACATGGAGTCCGTTGCGTCGGCGGTGAAGGACGAAGTGCTCCGCCAGTGTTACACCATGTCCTTCGTCGGCGAAGGGGGGATGCCGGCCGGCGGCGTGGAGTTTGCCCGAGATGTGCTGTCGCGCGCGCTCGGCAACCAGAAGGCCACTGAATTCCTCGACCGGGTGCGCACCCGCTCTCAAGGCGCCCCGTTCGACTTTCTGGAAGATGCTGATCCGGCTCAGCTGGCCACCTCGCTGAAGAACGAGCATCCTCAGGCCATCGCACTCATCCTGTCACACCTCAAAGTCGCCAAGGCCGCAGCCGTCATCACCCATCTCGACGACAAGCTTCAGGGTGAAGTGGCAACACGCATCGCGGTGATGGACCGCGTGTCGCCCGACGTGATCAAGGCGGTGGAGGCTGGCGTCAAAGGCAAGCTTTCGTCGGTGTTGACACAGGACTATGCGACCTCCGGCGGCGTTTCGGCGCTGGTCAGCATCCTGCACCAGGTGGACCGCGCCACCGAAAAGACCATCATGGACGCGCTGGACGAAGAACAGCCTCAGCTCGCCGAAGAAGTGCGCCAGAAGATGTTCATGTTTGAGAACATCGTCGCGCTGGATGGGCGCACCATTCAACGCATTCTGCGGGACGTGGACAACAAGGACCTTATTCTGGCGCTGAAGGGCGCCAGCGAGGAGGTGCGTCGTCTCATATTCGCCAACATGTCCAAGCGTGCGGCAGATCTGCTCAAAGAGGACCTGGCGATTGTCGGTCCGGTGCGCCTGCGCGACGTTGAGGAGGCGCAGCAGCGCATCGTCGCCGTCATCCGGCAACTGGAAGCTGCCGAGGAGATCGTCATATCGCGTGGCGGCGAGGACCAGATCATCACGTGATTGCCAACCGACCGACACGTTGGCTGATGCACTGCGCTGACACCGCCTCTCGTCGCTGCTGCGCTCCTACGCGCGCCGTGCTGCCTCAGGGCATCGTGTGAGACCACCATGCCAACTATTCTGAAGTCGGTCAATCTCGAATACACCCATACCGTGGAAGTCGGTGCCGGCAAGGCGCAGGTGACGCCTTCGCCAGAGACGGCGTCCAGCGCAGTACCGCCGGCCGAGCCGGTGGAGGTGGTGGTCGTCCCTCCAGCTCCTGAACCGGAGGACGACCTCGCCGAAGTCCAGAAACAGGCCGAAATGATGCTCAACCAGGCTCGCTCCCAGGTGAGCATCTGGCAGCAGGAAGCGCGCCAGGCGGGTTGGCAGGCCGGGTATGACGAAGCCAGACAGGCGGCGTTGGACAGCCTGGCCGAGACACTGACTACGGCGCGCCAGATTGCCCGGTCTGCGGTTGAGGCGCGCGACCAGCTCCTGCGCCAGAGCGAGGCAGAGCTGCATCGGCTGGCTATGGCCATCGCACGCAAGATCATCGGCCACCAGCTCGAAGTCGCACCCGAAGTCGTAGCCGCCATTGTACAACAGGTGATTGAGAATGCGTGCGTGCGCGAAGCCTGCGTCATCCGGGTGAACCCGGATGACTATCACGTCGTGCACGATCATTGGGCTCAGATCGCCGCTGGCCACACGTCAGACAATCCCTGGGAGCTCGTCGCCGACCGACGCGTCGGCCGTGGCGGCTGCATCATTGAGGTGAACGGTGGCAGCATAGATGCCCGTCTGGAAACCCAGCTGCAGCAGATCGAACGAGCATTCGAGCAAGTCGGCACCTAGCCAGTTTACTCTTCCTTTACGTTGGTTTCACGTCAGCTTTACTGACACGGGCGGCACCATGTGATACAGTCACTGTGAGACATTGAGGCTAGGCGACACCTGTGCAGCGCGCCATGACAACGACACTCGATTGGGACCTGTATCATCGGACACTCGCAGACCTCACCACGGTGGTACGCTACGGCCGCGTCTCCCAGATTATTGGCCTGACGATTGAGGTCGAGGGTCTCCATGCTCAGATCGGCGAACTGTGCTACGTGATCCCGGAAGTGGGCGACGCCGAAATCCCGGCCGAGGTGATGGGATTTCGCGACAATCGCACCCTGTTGATGCCGCTGGGCGAGATGCAGGGAATCGGCCCCGGCAGTGCGGTGCGCTCCACTGGAACATCCTTCATGGTGCCGGTGGGTGACTCGCTCCTGGGCCGCGTTCTCAATGGACTCGGCCAACCCATTGACAATAAGGGTCCCCTTGTCCGCACCTGCGAGTACTCCAGCAACGGCACAGCCCCCCACCCTCTGGGTCGCAAGCGCATCAGCGAACCGCTGGAAACAGGGGTGCGTGTCATTGATGGCTTTCTGACGGTTGGAAAAGGCCAACGCATCGGCATCTTCGCCGGCAGCGGCGTCGGCAAGAGCACAATGCTGGGCATGATCGCCCGCCACGCCCGCTCGGATGTGAGCGTCATTGCGCTCATCGGCGAGCGGGGGCGGGAGGTACAGGAGTTCATCGAGCGCGACCTGGGTGAGGAAGGCCTGGCCCGCTCCGTTGTTGTGGTCTCCACCAGTGACCAGCCGGCGCTCGTGCGACGCAAGGGGGCCTTGGTCGCCACGGCGATCGCTGAGTACTTCCGCGATCAGGGGCTGGATGTCATCTTCCTGATGGACTCGGTGACGCGGTTTGCGATGGCGCAACGCGAAATCGGGCTGGCGATCGGCGAGCCACCAGCGATGAAAGGCTATACACCCTCGGTCTTTGCACTGTTGCCCAAGCTGATGGAACGCACCGGTACCAGTGATCGGGGCACGATCACCGGTCTGTACACCGTGTTGGTCGAATCGGATGATCTCACCGAGCCCATCACCGACGCGGTGCGATCCATCCTCGATGGCCACATTGTTCTATCGCGCGAGCTAGCAGCGCGCAACCACTACCCGGCCGTGGACGTCCTGAACAGCGTCAGCCGCGTCATGCCAGCGATCACCGACGCTGATCATCGGGCAGCAGCGGCCCGACTGCGTGACCTGCTCGCGACGTATGAGAAATCAAGCGACCTCATTAACATTGGCGCTTACGTCGAGGGCTCGAATCCGGACATTGACCGGGCCATTGCCCTGATGCCACAGATACTCAGCTTCCTGCGCCAGGCAGCCCACAGCCCGACGCCATACTATGAGACACTCGGTTGGCTTGCCCGCCTGGCCAACACCGATGCATCAACCACACGGGAGGATAAGGCTTCATGAGTCTCAGTACCGACTTTCGATTGCAACCCGTTCTCAACTACAAGTCACAGATGGTGGATGCTCTCGAGATGGAGTTTGCACGACTCAAGCAGGCCTACCAGCGCGAGCAGACCCTGTTGGACAATCTGTTGCAGACGGCTGAAAAAGAAATGCAGGCGCTGACCGAACGCCAGGTCGGGCCGCTGGACTGCGCCGAGATCCAGTTGCGCCAGGATTACCTGCTGGGGTTACACGAGACGGTCCACGAGCAGACCGGACGGGTCGCTCAGGCGGAGCAACGTATGGGAAGCAAACGCGAGGAACTGGTTGATACGCTACAGGATCAAAAGGCGTTAGAGAAGTTGCGTGAGCACCATCAGGCGCAGCTGCGCAAGGAGTTGGAGCGCAAGGAGTCGCGCGTCGTTGATGACCTCGTGACCGCGCGCTTTGTGCGAGGAGGAGGATGCCATGCTTGATCCTATATTGGCTCAGCTGCAGCACACGATGGTGCAGTCGGTGCTGGAAAAACTGCAGCTGGTCCTCGGTTCGACATCATACCTCGCGTCCGGGCTGAGTGGACTGTCTGCCCAACCCTCCGCCTTCGATGATTTGATCGCCGAGGCCGCCAGACGCCACGACCTTGATCCCGCCCTGCTCAAAGCCGTCGTGCACGTCGAATCACGCTTTGCACCGGAGGCTGTTTCGCCGCGCGGCGCGAAGGGCCTCATGCAGCTGATGGACACGACCGCCGCACAGGTCGGTGTGACTGATCCATTTGATCCGGCTCAGAACATCAATGGGGGAGCCCGCTATCTGCGCCAGCTGTTACAGCGCTATGATGGCAATGTGGCGCTGGCGCTGGCAGCGTATAACGCCGGACCGGCCGCCGTCGAGCGCTGGGGTGGCGTACCGCCCCTCGCTGAGACACAAGCGTTCGTGCCTCGCGTTCTCGATTTGCGCAATCAGTACCGCGGTTGGTTGGCCTAGTCAGAAGGGAAATATCAGGAGTATGTCCACACCATTCTGGGGCAACCTCGGGTTGCGCGCCATCTCGATGGCACTCGATGGCCTGTCTGTGCGCCAGCGGGTGACAGCCAACAACATTGCCAACATTGACACGCCCGGCTACAAGACCCAACGTGTCAGCTTCGAGTCTCAGTTGCGGCGTGCGCTGCGTGGCAGTGACGATGGTCTCACCCTCTTCAAGACCGACACGGACCACCTCAGTGGCAGCGCCGACGAGCCAACCGCATTCGTTCAGACGACGCATCAGCCCAACGACCTGCGCAACGATGCCAACAACGTGGATATAGACCTGGAGATGACAACCCTGGCAGAGACGACGTTGCGGTACCAGGCTCTGGCCCAGCTCGCCGGCTCCAAGTTCGCCTCACTCAGGAGCATTGTGCGGGATAGTCGTTGATCGGGACCGAGTTTGCTCAGCGTGGTCGTCGGAGGATCGCACACTCGGGCAGCGGTCATCCCGCACCACGCAGGCAATAGATCAACACAGTCTACAGAACAAAGGAGGTGATTAAACTGAACGTCGGAAATGTGTTCCTGAATATGGAACCACAGATGGCGCTCTTGGACCCGGCAGCAGCCGGCGCGGCTCAGGGCGAGGCAGGATTGTTCACCCAGATGCTGGAGGCCCTCCTGGCCAATGCGGTCAGCACCGCTATGGGTGGCGAATCCTCACCCGACCCGAACGGCACTGACCGCACGCAGATGCTCAGCGGGATGCTTGGCCTGATCAATCCCGCTACCGGCGCGACGGGAGAGAGCGCAGCGGCTGACGCAGCCCTGAGCGTGCCACGGGCGTCAAACTCGCTCCTGGACACATTGGCAGCATTACGGGCCGCGATGGCACAGGACACCGCCAGCATTGTCGGTAACCAGTCCCGGGCCACCGTCGCGAATGAGGCCGATGCAGCCGAAACCGACTCGGCACACGACCAGTTGAACGATCTGTTGGCGCTGGCCGCTGCCGGCTGGCTGGTGCCGCCGAGCGTCGTGCCAGTCGGAACGGTTGGGGACGCTGCAAGCGACTCGCAGCAGCCAGGAGACGCGCTGACGCCGCTGCCCGGAGCAGTGGTGGCCGGGATTGCCCAGAACCGGGGCGAAAAGCCCGCCACCTTCTCCCGCGAAGCGATCCAGGCAGCCGCATCGGGCGATCCGGTGGACGAAGCGTCACCGGCAGATTGGATCGCCCTCGACCCACAGCCGGCCGACCTGTCTGCACCTTCATCAGACAGGGCGATTCCCCAGGTGACGGCGCGGCGAGAGCCACAACCACCCGCGGAGACGGTGGAGTCGGTGACGCCCGCGGTGCATCCGCTCTCTGCCGGGAGCGTCGAGCAAATCACCGTGACCAATATCGGTGACCTCGACAGCCCGGCTGGAGTGACGACACCTCCATTGCACCAGATCGTGCAGGGGGTTTCTATGCTCGTCCGCAAGGGGGAGACCCAGGTCCGACTGCAGCTCCATCCCGAATCGCTCGGCCAGGTGTTGGTTCAGCTGACGTGGTCGAAGGGCAATATGTCGGTGCACCTGATGGCCGACACGGCTGCAGCGCACAGCGTGATCCAGGATCACCTGACGGACCTGCGTGCAGCCCTCGCCAGCCAGGGTCTGCAGGTAGACGGTCTATCTGTCTCGGTGGGCAACGATCCGTCGGCTTTCAATGCGATGGCCCAGCACCAGCACGACTGGGCCGGAGGCAAAGGCCCTGGCTGGATCGCCGCTCAGCCGACCCAGGAGGAACATGCTGTCGCCCCTGTCCGCAATCGCGCGGCAGGCAGCGCGCGCCAGTACCTGGTTGATTACCACGTGTGATCGGCGTAAGCGACAGGAGGAACAACAGCCTATGCCAGTTACCGGCATCACCCCGAGCCAGAGTATCACCGGCACCGCTCAGACGGGATCGGCCTCGACGGTCAAGAACGATAGCCTGGGCCAGGATGCTTTCCTGCAGCTGTTGCTCGCTCAGCTCAAGAATCAGGATCCGTTCAAGCCGATGGAAGATCGGGACTTCGTCGCCCAGCTGGCGCAGCTCAACTCGCTGAACCAGCTGACCGAGATGAATGCAACGCTCACCCAGCTATCCTCATCGCAGACGCTGGCGCAGGCGAGCGCGCTCATCGGCAAGACGGTCACCGGTCTGACCACCCTGGGCAGTCAGGTCACAGGCGTCGTTGCTGGCCTGCGCCTTCTCGATGGCAAGGTCATGCTGAACGTTGACGGAATGACGGTGCCCTTCGATACGATCCTCGAAGTCAGCCAACCGGAGCCCGAGCCGGTTACACCGCCGACGACCTAGGGAGGTTACTCTCGCAATGGTAGACAAAGTGACACTTGCGACGGGTGCGGTTGGTGGCGTCGGCAACCAGCCGCTGCGTTCGAAACCACAGCCAGCCGCTACAGGCGGCACCACCTTTGAGGAAGTGCTCAAGGCCCAACTCGGGCGCGAGCCGGCGGTGCGGTTCTCCGCTCACGCCCAGCGGCGCATCCAGAGCCGCCAGATTGATCTGGGTGGTGAGGAAGCCGTGCGCCTCGAACAGGCAATTGACAGGGCGGCCCGCAAGGGCGCGCGCGAGTCGCTCATCCTGATGGATGACCTGGCCTTCGTGGTGAACGTCAAGAACCGCCTCGTCGTCACGGCAGTGGATGCGCAGAGCCGCAAGGAGGACATCTTCACAAACATAGACAGTGTGGTACTGACCTGACGACCGACCACCAGGCCCTGCCCATTCCACATCAGACGGGCGACCGGGTGGAGGACATTCGAACAACCAGTAATCTGACTCCCAGCTGGCCCTCCTGGAGGAGGCTGGGGACACCAAGAGGAGGAACCCCAAAATGATGCGCTCGATGCTTCTGGCGATTGCAGCGTTGCGCAATCACCAGGTCTACATGGACGTGGTTTCCAGCAACATCTCGAATGTGAACACCACCGGCTTCAAAGGCAGCCGGGTGTCGTTCCAGGAGCTGTTCAATCAGACCATTCGCGGCGCCAGCGCACCTCAGGGTGCGCTGGGTGGACTGAACCCGATGCAGATCGGCCTGGGTGTGGCGCTGGGTGGCGTGGACACTCTGTTTACCCAGGGCAGCCTGCAGGATACTGGCAAGCTGTCTGATCTGGCCATTCAGGGCGACGGGTTCTTTGTGCTCGACGGGGGAAGCGGCTTCCTCTACTCCCGCGACGGTGCGTTGGACGTTGGCCTCGACGGCACCCTGCAAAGCCTCGCCAGCGGAATGAAAGTCATGGGATGGTCAGCCGACGCCGACGGCAATATAGACACAGCCCAGGCACTCGGCCCGATCCAGATACCCTTCGGGCAGAGCCTGGCACGCCCCACCAGCACGATGGTGCTGCGCGGCAATATGGACGCCCAAGCAGCCATCGGTACGACGGTGAACTCAACTGTCAGCGTCTATGACTCGCTGGGTGTGTTGCACGCCGTTGACCTGACCTTCACCAAGACATCAGCCAACAACTGGTCGTGGGCGGCGAGTGACACCGACCCCCTGGTCACCGTCACCGGTGGAGGTAACATCGTGTTTGACGACGATGGCACCTACAGTACCACCAATCCGGCGATGACGATATCAATGACGTGCACCAACGGGGCGGCCAACAGCACGGTCACTCTTGACATGGGCAATCTCACTCAATTGAGCGGACTGAGCAACGTAAGCGCCGCCAGCCAGGATGGTCTGCCACCCGGCTCGTTGAGTACCTTCAGCGTCAGCGACTCGGGTGAGATCGTCGGAGTGTTCTCCAATGGACTGAACCGGCGGCTGGGACAAATTGCCCTGGCCAAGTTCGTCAACCCGGGTGGCCTGCTCAAGATGGGCCAGAGCCTGTACGCGCCGTCGGCGAACTCAGGTCTGGCCCAGGTCGGCCTGCCGGGTCAGGACGGTCGCGGGCAGGTGGCGGCCGGTTATCTCGAGATGTCGAACGTGGAGCTGGCCAAGGAGTTCACCAACATGATCATCGCTCAACGCGGATTCCAGGCCAACAGCCGGGTGATCACCGCGTCGGACGAAATGTTGCAGGATCTGGTCAATCTGAAACGCTAGCGACGCACCGGCAGGCAAGCTGGCTGGTGGGCCACGTGCGCTGAGCGCACAGCCCACCAGCCATGGCTTCGCCGCCACGTGGGGACAATGGTGATATGGACATCCAGCTTCTGGGTGCAGCGCCGGTCCGGCCGACAGACACTCCGATACACACCAACACCCAGGGATTGCAGCTGACGGAAGGTCAGTTGATCCGGGCGATCGTCCAGCGCAGTGCCGATTCGCTCGTCTGGCTCAACATCGGTGGCCGAACGCTGGCGGCACGCAGTCAGTTGCCAGTCCAGGAGGGACAGGAACTGACCCTTCTGGTGGCCGAGGTCGGCGCGAATCGGATCACGTAACGACCCGCCATCCCGGCTGATGCGACAGTCCTTTCACTGACGGCCGACACGACCGGTGGCCTTGAAGCGTTGTTGACTGAGTGGGGCCTGGCGGTCGACGCCACCAACATCGCGCTGGCTCGGGCGCTGCTGGCACAGCAGGGTAGTGTCAACCGAATTGAGGTGCAGACACTGCGCAGTCTGTGGAACCGGCTGTCCAACAGCACAGCCCACAGCCCGGTGCAATCCGACGCAACAACAGCCCCCCCTGATCGTGCGGCTGCGAAAGCGTTGGCGACCCTGTATGCCAATCAGCTGCCTATCACCCCCACGACAATGGAACTGGCGCACGAGTGGGTGAACGGACCTCCGCAGCTGGCCCACAGTCTGGCCGAATTGGAGAATGCGTTGACCGACGCCATTCGCCAGCTGCGTTCGCCGGGTCAGCACTCGCTGGCCGCACAGGATCTGCTGGCCGAGTTGGAGCAAGCGGTGCAACGCACCGCACTGTGGTCGGTGCCGCTGGATTCGTCAGCCACGATCGTGGCGCGGCGGCTGCCCGCGTCTCTGGCAGCGGCCGGCATCCCGCAAGACACGATGCTGTCAGAATACACGGATCTGGCGGGCTTGCTGCAGCGTGCAGAACGCGGTGAGGGGCCGCTCGCTTCAGCCGATGTTCAGGCGTTGCTGCAGGCAGTCGGCGAGGCTGAGAGCGACAACCCCGGCCGATGGCTTCAGCATCTGGCGTCAAAGGTGCATAGTTTTCTGAGCCAGCTGGACGCTGACTCAAGATTGACACCCTCGCTGCTCCGGCTTCAGGGACAGATTGACCGGGTTGCCACGGACCTGGCTTCCATTCAGCTGATCAACACCGGTCACTCCGCCACTATGGCTGCCGACGTCGCCTACATGTTTCCGCTCCCCATGACAACGCCGGATGGTCCGAGCACCGCCTATATCAAGGTGTACCGCCGCAACGGTCACAGCGAGATTGACCCCCAGAACGTTCGCCTGGCCCTGATTTTTGACCTGCCGGAGCTGGGGGAGATGACCTTCAACCTCAGCATCGTCGAGCAACGGCTGAACGGCCAGATACTCACCCTTCGCGATCGCACCCACCATCTGGTGCTGGAGCAACTCAGCGAGCTGCGGGACAACCTGGATCAACTGGGCTATCAAGTCGAGGGACTGACGTGTGGCAGGCTGGTGACATCGCCAGGGAATGACGAGACCGTGTCGCAGAACACGTCCTCCCACCTTATCAACCTGAAGGCATAGCTGTGGCGATGATGGAACACTCCCCGACCGATCGCGATCGAAGGCCGACCCCGGCCACCCGAGGCACTCGGCTGCGCTCCGGAAACGGAAGCGAGGTGCAGAA
>Ga0101944_10004643_pt1 | contig 16687 bp, 16 predicted proteins | sample DewCreD2012metaG_FD_75245 | JGI IMG/M metagenome (GOLD analysis project Ga0101944, IMG submission 75245) | Hot spring sediment bacterial and archeal communities from British Columbia, Canada, to study Microbial Dark Matter (Phase II) - Dewar... ...
GCCGGCCCGTGGGGGGCCGGCCCGGTTCCTGTGCCCCTGCCGAGGCGGGCTGCAGCGCGAGCGCGAGGACCACGAGGGCCGCCGCGATCGCCTCGGCGCGTCGTCGCCGCCGGGTGATGATCACCGACCCCAAAAACCCGACCTCGTAGAGCACGAGGAGCGGCAGGGTCATCAGGATCATCGACAGGACGTCGGCGCCCGGCGAGAGGAACGCGCCGGCCACGAAGGCCCCGACGACCGCGTACCGGCGGACGTGGTTGAGCCGCGCCGGCGTGGCGACGCCGAGCAGGGCGAGGATGATGATCAGCAGGGGGAGCTCGCACGACAGCCCGAGCGCCAGCACGATCTGCAGCACGAAACCGAAGTAGGCATCGTACGTGATCATGGTGGCGAGCGCCTCGCTCTGGAAGCTGAAGAGCACGCGCAGCGCCTGCGGCACGACCACGAGGTAGCCGAACGCCCCGCCCAGGAGGAAGAGCAGCATCCCCACCAGCAGCGAGGGCACGATGACCCGGCGCTCGCGGTCGTAGAGCGCGGGCGCGACGAACGCCCAGACCTGGTAGATGACGTAGGGCGAGGCGAGGACGAGCCCGGTGACCAGGCCGAGCTTCAGCACGATCATCACCGGGTCGGTGGGGCTCAGCACGACGAGCTTGCCGTCGGGCAGGAAGGGCTCGATCGGCCGCTTGAGGACGGCGACGAGCCGGAACCGCTCCACGAGCACGAGCCCCGCCGCGAAGCCCGCGATGACCGCGGCGACCACCTTGAGGAGCCGCGTGCGCAGCTCCTCGAGGTGATCCAGGAACGGCATCTCGCCGCCGCCCTGCCGGCTCATCGCCCTGCACCCGCCTCAGCGCCCGAGCGTCTTCACCCGGTCGCGGGCGAGGGCGGCCTCGTCGGACTTCGGGAACTCGCGGATGACGCGCTCGTAGAACCGCCGCGCGCCCGCGACGTCGTTCCGCCGCTCGGCGAGCAGCCCGAGGTTGTACACCGCCGTGGGCGCGCGCGCCGACGAGCCGTGCTGCGTGGCGACCCGCTCATAGTAGGCCGCCGCGGAGTCGGGATTCTCGGCGGCGAAACTCTGGCCGAGGAAGTAGAGCGCGTCCGGCACGAGCTCGCTGCCGGGATACTGGCGGACGAGCTCGCCGAAGCCGGCGCGGGCGGCGCCGAGGCTGCCGCGGCGGAACTGCGCCAGCGCGGCCTGGTACATCTGGTCGGCGGAGGCGGCGCCGGCGGTGCCTGCCTGCGCCCCGCCCGCGGCCGGCTCGATCCGGGCGCCGCGGGCCTCGATCTGGGCCCGCAGCTCGCTCAGTCGGCGCTGGCTCTGGCCGGTGAGCTCCTGCACCTGCACCAGCTGCTGCTGGATCGCGAGCAGGTCGTTCGACAGGTCGCCGCGCACGCCGCGGATGCGGTCGTTCAGCAGGCCGAGCGAATCGAGGATGGCGCGCTGCGTCGAGACGAGCAGGTCGAGCTGGGCCGCGGCCACGGAGTCGCGCCGGGCGCTCTCCGCGCGCAGCAGGCCGAGGTCGGTCTCGACCTGCTTCATCTGGCCCGACGACGCGCAGGCCGCGGCGCCGAGCGTCGCGGCCCCCGCCAGCAGCCGACGGATCACCGCGGCGCCACCAGGCGCTCGGCGCCCGCCGTGATCTCGAACTCGTCGCGGCGATTCTGCGCCCACGAGCCCTCGTCGCTCCCGGCCGAGAGCGGGCGTTCCTCGCCGTAGGAGACGGTCTCGAGGCGGTCCGCGGCGATCCCCTTGTTGATCAGGTACTGCCGGGCCGCGTTCGCGCGGCGGTTGCCGAGCGCGAGGTTGTACTCGTCGGAGCCGCGCTCGTCGCAGTGGCCGGCGATGCGCAGGCGAACCGCCGGGTTCGCGAGGAGGATCGCGGCCTTGGCGTCGAGCTTCGCGGCGTCGCCCGGGCGGATGTCCGACCGGTCGAAGTCGAAGTTGATCATCGCCGTCAGCTCGGCAGCGAGCCGGCGCGTCGTCTCGGCGGCGAGGCGCTCGGCCTCGGCGCGGCGACGCGCCTCGGAGTCGTCGGCCGGCGGCGGCGCGGGCGCGGGCGTCGGCGCCGCCGGGGGCGGCGTCGGCTCGGGCGCGGGCTGCTCGGGGGCCTTCTTGCCGCAGGCAGCGACCGTCGCGGCGGCCGCGAGGAGCATCAGGACAGGGACTCGCATGGGTTCTGACTCCTGGCGTCAGGGAGTGGAGGAGACGGCGGCCGTCGCCAGACGACGCGACCACGCGGGCAGGCGCACGCCGCCGACCGTACCGACCTGGCGCACGCGGCTGGTCTCGACGTCGAGCACCCAGAGCTGCCGGCGACCGGACCGGTCCGAGACGAATGCGAGGTGCCGGCCGTCGGGAGCCCAGCTCGGGTCCTCGTTGCGGCCGACGGAGGTGAGCTGGCGCAGGCGCCGGCTCGCCACGTCCATCACGAAGAGCTGCGGCGCGCCCGACACGTCCCGGTGGAAGGCGATCGCCGTCCCGTCGGGCGACCAGTCGGGCGCGTTCGACGCGCCCGTCGCGCCGTAGTCGAACGGCACGAGCAGCTCGGCCCCCGATCCGTCCGCCGCCATCTCGTAGACCTGCGGTGCCCCCGCGCGCGTCGAGACGAACGCGAGGCGCCGGCCGTCGGGCGCGAACGTCGGACTGAGGTTATCGGCGAAGCGACCGACGGTCAATCGCCGGACGCAGCAATTCGCTGCCGCGTCGACACTTACGAGGTTCGTCCCGTCCACGTCGGCCCGCGCGAAGACGAGCGTGCGCCCGTCGGGCGAGAAGGCGGGCGTGATGTTCAGCGCCGTGCCGGTGCCGGCGACCGTCGTGCGCGCGCCGGACGCGAGGTCCTGCAGGACGATGGCGCCGCGGCCGTCGGCGAACGCGGTGTAGGCGATCCGCCGCCCGTCGGGCGCCCATGCGGCGGAGAGCGGCTTCGTGCCCGCCGTCGCGATCACGCGATCGCCGGCGCCGTCGCTGTCCACCACGTGCAGCCGGTTCCCCTCGAGGTACGCGAACCGCGTCGCGGCGACGCCGGGTGTCCCGGTCACCCACTTCACCACCGCGTCGGACAGGTGGTGGACGGCCATGCGGAAGCCGGGATCCTCGGGCGCGGGGAGTTGCACCGTGGCGCTCGCGGCCTCGCGGCGGCCGTTGAGGTCGTGGAGCCGGGCGAAGGCGCCGTCGGGACGCGGCACGAGCTCGAGCGCGAAGCTCGCGCCCAGCTTCTGGTAGAGCTCGTAGTTGAAGGGCGCGCTGCCGGCGCCCGTCGCGCCGCCCCCGGGATCGGGCAAGAGCACGACGTCGAAGCGGTCGCTGAAGTCGAGGTCGCGACGCACGATCGCGCGCACCGAGTCGAGGCCGGCCCCGGGCACGAGCACGAGCCCGGGCCGCGAGCCGGGGGCGTAGCTCAGCACCACGCGGACCCCCTCGCGCACCACGGTGGAATCCTGGGCGGCGAGCGGCGCGGCGAGCGCCGCGCCGGCGGCCACGGCGAACGGGAGGGCGCGCCTCATCGCCGTGGCTCGAAGACGATGGTGACCGGCAGCACGTCGGCGGGCCACCCGTCGGGGAGGGGGCCGAACGCACGCGCGTTGCCGGCGGCCTCGATCGCCCCCTGCGCGTCGAGGTCGAAGGCGAAGTTCCCCGACCGCTGCACGAAGCCGATGCTCTTCACGCTGCCGTCCCGCAGGATGAGGAACGAGAGCTCGGCGCGCAGCGCCGCCGCGGGCGGCGACCACCGCCGGTAGACCTCGTTCACGATGTTGCGCAGGTACTCCGGGTACGGGAAGGCGAGGCCCGGCGTCCTGAGGTTCGCGACGTCGGTGCCGGTCCCCGGCGCCTCGCCGGGCAGGGGCTCGACGGTGCTCGCCGTGCGCGGCGGCGGCTCGCGATCGTCCGGCGCGGCCGCGCGCGAGGGCGCCGGCGGCTGCGGCCTCGCCTTCGGCGCGGGCGCGGCGCGCTCGCGCGGGGGCGCCGGCGTCGGCGCCGTCATCGGCCGCGCGACGGGCGGGCGCGCCACCGCCTCGGTCGCGACGCGCCGCGCGGCAGTCGGCGCTGGCGCGGCGACGAGCTCCACGGCATAGACCTGCGCGGGCGGCGGCGGCGCCTGCACGACAAGCAGCAGCAGCCCCACGGCCGCCGCGTGCACGAGCAGGGTGCCCGCGGCGCCGACGCGCGCGTCGGGCCTTGGCGTCGCCGCCGCGGCGAGCCTCACCGGGGCTCCTCCTCCTCGGCCACCAGCCCGATCGTCTGGACCCCGCTCGCGCGGATCACGGCGAGCACGCGCACCACCTGGCCGTATGCCGCGCCGTCGTCGGCCCGCACGTACACCGCCCCCGGCTGCCGCGTCGCGACGAGCGCCTTGAAGGTCACGCGGAAGTCGGTGTAGCTCACCCGCGTGTCGTCCACGAAGATCCGGCCCTGCCGGTCCACGCTGACCACGAGCCCCTCTGACGCGGTGATCGGCCGCGCCTCGGCCTTCGGCAGCTGCACCTCGACGCCGCCCGACATGATCGGGGCGGCGATCATGAAGATGATGAGCAGCACGAACGCCACGTCCACGAGGGAGGTGACGTTGATGTCGGCGTTCAGCGGGAGGTCGCCGTGCCCGCTCTCGATGCCGCCGAGGGAGCCCGCCATCTCAGATGAGCCCCTCGCGCGCCATGGTGCCGATCAGCTCGTTGGCGAACCCCTCGAGGTCGCCGGTGAGGGAGCGCACCCGGTTCACGAAGATGTTGTACGCGATCACGGCGGGGATCGCGGCCGCGAGGCCGGCGACGGTCGTGATGAGCGCCTCGGCGACGCCCGGGGCCACCGCGCCGAGGTTGCCGGAGCCCTTCGTGGCGATCCCGATGAAGGCGTTCATCACGCCGAGCACGGTGCCGAGGAGGCCGAGCAGGGGCGACACCGAGCCGATCGTCGCGAGCCACGGCACGTAGCGGGCGAGCGCCTCCCGCTCGGCGGCGATCTCCTTCGCGAGCACCATCTTCAGCGCCTCGAGCTGCGTGAGCGGCAGCGGGCGCACCTGCGCGTCGGCCGCGCCCTCGAGCACGCCCGGGCGCAGCTCGGCGTAGAAGTGCATCGCCTCCTTGAAGAGCCGCGTGTACGGCGAGACCGCCAGCGTCCCCACCGCCTGCAGCGCCTCGTGGAGCCGGCGCGTGCGCCCGAGCACGGCGAAGAAGCCCGTCGCCGACCGGCCCACCTGGCGGTACTGCCACCACTTGAGCACGATGAGGAACCACGAGACCAGCGAGCCCAGGAACGTGAGGGCGAGGACGAGCCTGGTCTCGGTGGAACTCGCGAGGACCAGCTCGAGCGGGGTCCCGGGGACGGCGCCGCCCTGCATCAGGCGCCCGCCCGGAACCAGGCGGCGAGCTCGCGGAGGCCCTGCTCCAGCGGCACCTCGGGGCGCCACCCGAACTGGGCCGTGGCCTTGGCGTGCGAGAGCGCGCTGCGGCGCAGCTCGCCCGCGCGCTCGGGCGCGTGCTGCACCAAGGGCGTGGCGCCGACGGCGCGCCCCACCGCGGCCGTGAGCTCCAGCACGCTCGTCTCCGTGGCGGTGCCGACGTTGAACGCGCGCGCGTCGAGGCCGGTCGGCGCGGGCAGCGGCCCGGTGGACGCCAGCACGTTCAGCCGCGCCACGTCCGTCACGTACACGAAGTCGCGCGTCTGCATCCCGTCGCCGAAGACCGTGAGCGGCTGGCCCGCGAGCAGGCGCGAGGTGAAGATCGACATCACCCCCGCCTCGGACTTCGGGTCCTGCCGCGGCCCGAAGATGTTGGCGTAGCGCAGCGCGACGCCCTCGAACCCGTGGAGGTCCCCGAGGGCGCGCAGGTAGTACTCGCTGGCGAGCTTCGCGATGCCGTAGGGCGAGACCGGGAGCTTCGCCGACGACTCGGGCGTCGGGAGGACCTCGGCGTCGCCGTACACGGTCCCGCCGCTGCTCGCGAAGACGACGCGACGCACCCCGCCGGCGCGCGCCCCCTCGAGCAGGTTCGTGAACCCCACCAGGTTGATCGACGCGTCGGTCGCCGGCTCGTCCACCGAGACGCGCACGTCGATCTGCGCGGCGTGGTGGTTCAGCACGTCGAACCCGCCGCCCGCCAGGAGGTCGCGCGCCTCGCGCGAGCGCACGTCCGCCCGGACGAAGCGCGCGCCGGCGGGCACGTTGGCCTCGCGGCCGCGCGAGAGGTCATCGAGCGCGGTCACCTCCCAGCCGGCGGCGAGGTACGCCTCGCAGACATGCGAGCCGATGAACCCGGCCCCGCCCGTCACGAGCACCCGTCCGCTCATCGCGTCCCGTCCCGCATCATGCGCCGCCCCCGATCCGTGAGGATGCCGACCACCGCCGCAGAGCCGCGGAAAGATAAGCGTGACCGTGGCCCCGCGCCCCCCGAACGCACGCGGCGCCGGGAGCCCGTCAGGGTCCTCCCGGCGCCGCCACCCGCGCGTCGGCAGGCGCGCGTCAGCCCGGCAGCCGGCGGATCTGCCGCACCGTCGCGCCCTTCTCGAGCGCCGGCCGCAGGATGTTGATGATGCGCGCCGACGACGTCGTCTCGCCGACGTGCAGCACCTGGACGACCGCCATCACCTCGTCGGTGAACCAGCCGCCCTCCGCGGTCGCTCGCGGCTGCCGCCGGACCTCGAAGACGTCGCCCAGCCGCACCCCCGCGTCGCGACCCTTGTCGAGGAAGATCGTCTGCAGCGGCTCCATGATCTCGGTGGTCGCGGCCCACCCGATCACGCGGCCCTCGATGCCGTTCTCGACCTTCTGCTCGCGCACCCGCCCCGGGTCGGCGAACCGCTCGCTCGGCAGCAGCAGGTCGCTCGGGCCGATCTTGCCGTAGAGCTCGATCACCCGCGCCGTCCACAGCCCGTTCGGCGTGGGCGCGGTCACCACCGCGCGGCCGAGCGGCGTGATGACGTCGCCGTAGCCGCCGAGCTTCGTGTAGTTGGTGACGACGGTGATCGTGTCGCCCGCCTGGTAGATGCCGCCCGCCGGGGGCTGCACCGCCAGCAGGTCGTACTGCGCCGACGTCGTGCCGACCATCGACGTGTAGATCTCGGAGGGCTGCACGCGGCCCTTGATGCGCCCGAACGCCAGGGCGCGGCCCTCGGTGAGCCACGGGGTGCTGTGGAACTGGCTCCTGCTGACCGGCTTGTACGCCCGGCTCATCGCGACGACGAGGCGGTCGCCGATCACGCGAGTCCGCTGGTCGGCGCGCGGGAAGAGCGATTCCTCCCCCTCGCCCATCGGCGGCTCGGCCGCGGCGACCGGAAACGCCGGGACGGCGCGATCGGGCGCGGGCGCCACGGGAGCCGGCGCGCCTGGTGCCCCGGGGGCCGCCGCGACGGCGGGCGTCGGGGCCGGGGTGTCTTCTGCCGGGACCGAGGTCACGCCGGGCCGACCCGCGAGGCGCAGGGTCTCGCCCGGGTAGATCCAGTGCGGATCCTCCACGACGTCGGTGTTCAGCTTGTAGATCTCGGGCCAGAGGAAGGGGTCGCCCAGGTAGCGCTGGGCGAGGTCCCAGAGCGTGTCGCCCTTCCTGACCGTGTGGCTCTCCGCCGAGGCCTGCTGGGCGAGCGCGGGACGCGCGAACGCCAGCGCGCAGGCCACCGCGCCGCCGAACCGAAGGAAGCTGGAACCGGACCGCATTCGTTGATGCCCTCCCCCGCGTGCGGGACGGGATTGACCGGTGACCACCGCTGCCTGAGCGAACGTTAAGGGGGCAGCAAGAGCGGCGCCAGCGTGACCTTGCCCCCTAACCCTTTCAGGTTCAATGGCTTGAACGGATCCGTCAGCGCAGCCACCGGGCAGCTCCCGGGCGGGTCGCCACGGGCCGCCACATTTTGCGCGAGGCCCTCGGTCCCGACGGGAAGCTACGGGCGAGGCGCGGGCGTGCGCTGGGGTCGGCTGGGCGCCCCGCGCTTGGTCCAGATCACGATGATGCCGCAGGCGGTATTCCCGCGCATGAACTGCGCGGGCACGCCGACGAGCGAGGGATAGGTCTCGATCCCCTCGATGTCCTGCGGCGGGATCGGGAGGTTGAACGGCGCGTTGAGGTCCGTGGGCGGATTGAGGATGGCGCCGTCGACGTAGTACTGCGGCTGGCAGTCCTTGCCGAGACCGGCGCCCGCCGTGCCGAACGAGCGGGTCATCCGCACGGTGAACCCGAACCCGCTCGGCAGCACCTGCACGCCGGGGATCCCGCGGAAGAGTTCCTCCGTGGTCACCGAACCCTTGCGCCGGATGTCGTCGGCCGTCATGAAGTAGCCGCCGCCGCCCTTGCGCCGTGACTCGAAGCCCACGCGCTCGAGCACGGGCACGAACTCGGTGGTCACCGTGAGCGGGTCGAGCACCTGCACCGAGTCGGTGAACTGGATGTCCACCACCTGCCGACGGCCGGGGCGCACGACCACGGTGCGCCGGAGCGGCGCGAAGCCGATCGCACGCACCTCGACGATGCGCGAGCCCGCCGGCAGGTTCTCGAGGGTGTAGCGCCCGTCCTGGCCGCTGCTCGCCCGCGCGGGGAGGCCCACCACGGTGAGCTGGGCGCCCGGGATCGGCGAGAGGTCGCGCCGGCGCACCACGCCGGTGAGGTAGCCGGTCGCGACGGCGCTCGACGCGAGGTGCAGCTCGCGCACCGCGAACGCGCCGCCCGCGAGGTCGAGGCTCACGAGGGCGCTCGCCTGCCCCCGCTCGGCGCGCACCGCCAGCTCGACGTCGTTCGGGACGCCGCAGAGGCGGAAGCGCCCCGCCTCGTCGGTCGTGTCGCGCGCGGCGCGCTCGGCGTTGCCGGCGCGCCCGCCCCCGAAGGCGAACTCCGTCCACTCCGCGCTGACGGTCGCGCCCGCGACCGGCTCGTCGGAGCCCGCATCGCGCACCACGCCGACGAGCACCGCGGTGTTCGCGGCGACGGTGTCGCCGCACGCGCGCGCGCGCAGCGTCGCGCCCGACGGCGTGGCCAGCTGCACCACCGCGCCGACGCGCGGCAGCACCTGCACGCGGACCGCCGGCGCGATCACCCCCGCGCTGTCGAGCGCCGGGTGCTCGAAGGTGACGCGGACCTCCCCGGCGGCGACGCGCCCGAAGAGGAAGCGCCCCCGCGCGTCGGTGCGCGCCGTCTGGTCGGTGCCGCCGATCCAGACCGTGGCGCCCTCGAGCGGCGCGCTGGTCACGAGGCTGTCGAAGACCACGCCGCGGAGCGGGCCGGCCGCGAGCGTGTCGGGCGTCCCCTGGGCGTGCGCATGCGCAGCGCCCGCCAGCGCGAGCGTGGCGAGCACCGCCGACCGGGCGAGGCGGAGGACGGACGAGCGGAGTGGCATCAGGACGAGCATGCAGGCCGCCCGGCCGGCGGCACGGGGCCGCCGGCCGGCAGCGCGCGACTCAGAAGGGCAGGTCGTCGTCCTCGGAATCGAGGGCGTCGGGGAACTCCTCGAAGTCCTCCTTGCCCCCGGCCTTGCCGGCGGGCGCGGCCGCACCGGCCGCGGCACGGGCGGGCGGGGCGCCCATCGGCTCGCCACCGCCACCGCCGCGGCCGGAGAGCAGGATCAGCTCGCTCGCGCGGATCTCCGTCGCGTAGCGCGTCTGGCCCTCGCGGTCCTGCCACTGACGGTACTCGAGGCTGCCCTCCACGTAGACCTTGTCGCCCTTCTTGCAGTACTTCTCGGCGATGTCGGCGAGCTTGGAGTAGTTCGAGTTCCAGAGCACCACCCTGTGCCACTCGGTCTTCTCCTGCATCTGGCCGTCCTGCCCCTTCCACTGGCGGCTGGTGGCGACGGACAGGTTGGCGACGCGCGAGTTCGCGGTGGAGCGGACCTCGGGATCGGCGCCGAGATTGCCGATCAGGATGACTTTGTTCAGGCTGCGGCTCACACGCACCTCCGGGGACAGGACGGTTGGTCGGGGACTGGCTGGAACGGCCCCAAGCTGCCGCACCGACCACCGGCAAGAGTAATCAAATCGCCCCCCCGACGCCTCCTTCCGACGCAGGCGCGAGGTAGCGCAGCACGAGGGCATCCTCGACCGGGTTCCGGTAATAGCCGGCGCGCCGACCGACCTCGACGAACCCGGCGGCGGCGTAGAGGGCCTGCGCCGGCGCGTTGGACGCGCGCACCTCGAGGTAGACCTCGAGCGCGCCGCGTCGCCGCAGCCGACCGAGGGCCTCGCCCAGGAGGTGCCGGGCGAGGCCGCGCCGGCGGAACGACTCGGCGACGGCGAGGTTGAGCACCTCCGCGATCCCGGCCATCTCGCGGCCGACGACGTAGCCGGCGAGTTCCGTCCCCAGTTCGGCCACCAGCACCAGCGACCCCGGCCAGCGGATCGCGTCGCGGAACGAGGCCTCGCTCCACGGGTCGCCGAAGGTCCGGCGCTCGAGGCGCCAGATCGCCGGCGCGTCAGCGGGACGCGCGATCCGGATCGACCAGGGTGCGTCCATGCGTCGCCTCCCACCGGGCCTGCGCCTCGGCCGGGCGCCCATAGTCGGGCTCCCACGCCAGCGGCTCGGCGGGCTGCCACGTGCCTCCCGCCACGGCGAGCAGGCCGAGCAGCGCCCCCGCCTGCACCGGCTCGCGGCGCCACGGCGGGGCCGGCGCGTCGGGCAGCGGGGGGGCTGCCGCGTCGGCGGTCACGACGGCCGCGCCCGCGAGGAGGCGCCGCAGCGCGTCCTCGCGCAGCACCGCGGGGGGCGCCACCTCGTGCACGCGCGCCTCGTCGAGGGCGTATCGTGCCGCGAACCACTCGCCGCGCAGCGCGGAGGTGACCGCCACGACGTCGCCCGCGCCCGGCGGTCGTGCGGCCCACGCGCGGCCAAGGAGCGTCGAGGCGACGCGCAGCTCGAGGCCGGCCGCGTGCACGAGCGCCTTGGCGACCGCCGCGCCGAGGCGCAGGCCGGTGAAGCTCCCCGGGCCGTCGGCGAGCACCACGCCGCGCAGCGCGCGGCGCGACGTGCCGGTCTCCTCGAGCAGCGCGTCCACGAACGGCAGGAGCAGCGCCCCGTGCTGGCGCGGCCCGTCGGCGTGGCGCTCGGCGAGCACCCGCCCCGGCTCGCCGAGCGCGACGCTGAGCCGCGGCGAGGCCGTCTCGAGGGCGAGCCACATCAGCCCACCTCCAGCGCGCGGCGGTCGGGGTCGGCCACGTGGGCGAGCCGCACGCGCGCATCGGGCGGGGGCGCCACGCCATACGCGCGCGCCGGCCACTCGACGAGCAGCAGATCCGCCCCCTCGCGCAGCGCCGGCCAGTCGAGTTCCTCGGCTTCCGCCGCCGAGCGCAGGCGGTAGCAGTCCACGTGCACGATCGGGCCGCGCGGGCCGTCGTAGCGGTGCACGAGGGCGTACGTGGGGCTCGTGGCGACGTCGCCCCCGCCGCGGGCGCGCACCAGCGCGCGGGCGAAGGTCGTCTTGCCGGCGCCGAGCTCGCCCTCGAGCCAGCAGGTGGCGCCGGCGGGAAGCCGCGCCGCGAGCTCCTCGGCCTCGCGCGCGAGCCCGGCGAGCGTCACCTCGGGCACCGTCAGCCGCGCCGGCCGCGGCCGGGGGCCGCGCGCGCCGGGCGCCGCACCTCGGGCGCGTCGGCGGCGCGCAGCTCGTTCAGCTCGTCGCGGAGCTGCGCGGCCCGCTCGAAGTCGAGGTTCGCCGCCGCCTCGCGCATCTGCCGCTCGAGCTCCGCCATGAGCGCCGCACGCTGGGCGGGGTCGTGCAGGTCGCGCGCCGGGGCCGGCGCCTCCCTCGACGGCTTCTCGGTGCGGGCGTCGGCCACGCGGGTGGAGAGGCGCACCTCCTCCAGCGACTTCACGATCGACACCGGGGTGATCCCGTGCTCCGCGTTCCACGCGCGCTGCCGCTCGCGGCGCCGCGCCATCTCCGCGAGCGCGCGCTCCATCGAGCCGGTGATCGCGTCGGCATAGAGGATCGCCCGCCCGTGGACATGGCGCGCCGCGCGCCCGATCGTCTGGATCAGCGAGCGATCCGAGCGCAGGAACCCCTCCTGGTCGGCGTCGAGGATCGCGACCAGCGACACCTCGGGCAGGTCGAGCCCCTCGCGCAGCAGGTTGATCCCCACGAGCACGTCGAAGTCCCCCAGGCGGAGCCCGCGCAGGATCTCCATGCGCTCGATCGCGTCGATGTCGGAGTGCAGGTAGCGCACCCGCACGCCGGCCTGCGCGAGGTAGTCGGTGAGGTCCTCGGCCATCCGCTTGGTGAGCGTGGTGACCAGCACGCGCTCGCCGCGGCGCTCGCGCAGGCGGATCTCGTGGAGCAGGTCGTCGACCTGCCCCTTCACGGGGCGCACGTCCACCTCGGGGTCCACGAGCCCGGTGGGCCGGATGATCTGCTCCACGACGACCCCGCCCGAGAGCCGGAGCTCGAGCTCGCCGGGGGTGGCGGAGACGTTGATCATCCTCGGCACGAGGGCCATGAACTCGTCGAACTGCAGCGGCCGGTTGTCGAGCGCCGACGGCAGGCGGAAGCCGTACTCGACGAGGGTGAGCTTGCGCGCGCGGTCGCCGTTGTACATCCCGCCGATCTGCGGCAGCGTCACGTGCGACTCGTCCACGACGACGAGGAAGTCGGCGGGCAGGTAGTCGAGGAGGCAGGCCGGCCGGTCGCCGGGGGCGCGGCCGGTGAGGTGCCGGGAGTAGTTCTCGATCCCGGCGCAGGTGCCGATCTCGAGGAGCATCTCGATGTCGAACTGGGTGCGGCCCTCGAGGCGCTGCGCCTCGAGCAGCTTCCCCGCGGCGCGCAGCTCGGCGAGCCGCTCCGCCAGCTCGGCGCGGATCGCCTTGACGGCGCGCTCCACCGTGGGCCGGCGCGTCACGAAGTGGGTGGCCGGGTACACCGCGAAGCGGTCGAGCTCGGCGATCCGCGCGCCGGTCAGCGGGTCGATCCTCGTGATCCGCTCGACCTCGTCGCCCCACAGCTCCACGCGGATCCCCTGTTCCGCGTACGCGGGGAAGATCTCGACCGAGTCGCCGCGCACGCGGAAGGTGCCGGGCTCGAAGCTCGTGTCGTTGCGCCGGTACTGGATGCGCACCAGCTCGGCCAGGATCGCGTCGCGCCCGCGCTCCTCCCCCTTCCCCACGCTCACCACCAGCTGCCGGTACTCCGCCGGGTCGCCGAGGCCGTAGATGGCGCTCACCGTCGCCACGATCACCACGTCCTCGCGCTCCATCAGGCTCGTGGTCGCGCGCAGGCGCAGCGACTCGATGTCGGGGTTCCGCGAGGCGTCCTTCTCGATGTACAGGTCGGTCGCCGGGACGTACGCCTCGGGCTGGTAGTAGTCGTAGTACGAGACGAAGTACTCCACGGCGTTGCGCGGGAGGAACTGGCGCAGCTCGCCGTAGAGCTGCGCCGCGAGCGTCTTGTTGTGCGAGAGGACGAGCGTGGGCCGCCCGTGGCGCGCGATCGTGTGCGCGAGCGTGAGCGTCTTCCCCGACCCGGTGACGCCGAGCAGCGTCTGGTAGCGGTCGCCGCGGCGCAGGCCCGCGACGAGCTCCTCGATGGCGCGGGGCTGGTCGCCCGCGGGCGCGAACGGGGCGACGACCTCGAACGGCTGGCTCACGCGCGCCTCAGAGCCCGGCGAGGCGCGCGAGCCGCGCCCACTGCGGCGCCGTCACGGGCATCACCGAGAGCCGGGGCTGCCTCACCAGGCCAAGGGTCGCGAGCCCCGCGGTGGCGCGGATCGCCGCGAGGGGCACCGGTGCCGGGAGCGCGCGCACCGCCTCGACGTCCACGGCGACGGCCTTCGGGTCGCCGGCACCGCCCTCGGGATACGGCGCCGACGCCACGCGCGCGAGGCCCACCAGCGCCCGCTCGGCGCCGGAGTGGTACACCAGCACGTCGTCGCCCGGGCGCATCGCGCGCAGGTAGCCCTGCGCCTGCGCGTTGCGCACCCCGTCCCACCGGGTGCGCCGGTCGGCGAGGAGGTGGGCGAAGCCGTAGGTGTCGGGGTCCGCCTTGAGGATCCAGTGCCCGCGCGCCATGCCGGGAATCTAACGGCTCCCGGTGACCTCCCGGCGCTCGACGGAGGTGACGCCGCGCACGCGGCGGATCGCCTTCATGACCTTGGCGAGGTGCGGGAGGTTGTCCACCTCGACGAAGAGGGTGCCGAGGACGGAGCCGTCGCGGGTCTGCAGGTCGGCGCCCTTGATGTCGGTGCCGCTCTGGCTCACCGCCTCCATGATGTCGGCGTAGAGCCCCCGGCGCTCCTCCGCGCCGACGGCGAGGCGCACCGCGAAGGCCTCGCCCGCGACCTCCTGCCAGTCCACGTCCACGCGCCGCTCGTCGTGCGGGAGGGTGAGGAGGCTCGGGCAGTCGGCGCGGTGGATGGAGATCCCGCGGCCCTGCGTGACGTAGCCGACGACCTCGTCGCCCGGGACGGGCTGGCAGCACTGGGCGTAGCGCACCATGAGCCCGTCCACGCCCTGGATGCGGATCCCGCGCCGCCCCCGGAGGCGGTCGAGGACGCGCCCGATCACCGTGGGCGGCTTCGGCTCCGCCGACTCCTCGTGCGAGGCGTCGGGGAAGATCGCCCGCATCGCCTGCCCCACCGAGACGTCGCCGCGGCCGAGCGCCACCTCGAGCGCCCGCGGGTCGCTGGTGAGCCCGAGGGCGTGGGCCGCCTGGGCCAGCACCGGGTCGTCGGGGAGGTCCACCCGTCGCCGCCGCAGCTCGCGGAGCAGGAGTTCCTTCCCCAGCTGCAGGCTCTTCGCCTCCTCCTCCTGGCGGATCCACGCCTTGATCTTGTGCCGCGCGCGCGCGGTGCGCACGTGCGCGAGCCAGTCGCGGCTGGGCCGCGCGGAGGGGCCGGTGAGGATCTCGACCGTGTCGCCGTTGCGCAGCTCGCGGTGCAGCGGCGCGATGCGCCCGTTCACCTTCGCGCCCTGGCAGCGGAGGCCGACCCCGGTGTGCACGTGGAAGGCGAGGTCGATCGGCGTGGACCCCTTCGGCAGCCGCTTGACGTCGCCCTTCGGCGTGAAGACGAAGATCTCGTCCTGGTAGAGGTCGATCTTGAGGAACTCGAGGAACTCCTCGGGGGTGTGCGTGTCCTGCTGGAGCTCGAGGAGCTGCCGGAACCAGCTGAGCTGCTGGTCGAGCTCGTCCGGGTGGCCGCTGGCCTTGAAGAGCCAGTGGGCGGCGATGCCGTACTCGGCGGTGCGGTGCATCTCGAGCGTGCGGATCTGCACCTCGAAGAGCTGGCCGCCCGGCCCGAAGATCGTGGTGTGGAGCGACTGGTAGCCGTTCGACTTCGGGCTCGCGATGTAGTCCTTGATCCGCTCCTGCAGCGGCGTCCAGATGTGGTGGATGATGCCGAGGACGTGGTAGCACTCCGGCACCGACTTCACGATGACGCGCAGCGCCATCAGGTCGTAGATCTCGTCGAAGGTCTTGTTGCGCCGGCGCATCTTCTGGTAGATGGACCAGAGGTGCTTCGGCCGGCCGGTGACCTCGAACGACCCGATCCCCGCGCGCGTGAGCTCGTACTCGAGCGGCGTCTTGAGCTTGTTGATGAGCTGCTCGCGCGCGGCGCGCTTCGCCTGCACGAGCTGCACGAGCTCGCGGTAGTCCTCCGGCTCGAGGAACTTGAACGCGAGGTCCTCGAGCTCCGCCTTCACCTGCGCCATGCCGAAGCGGTGGGCCAGCGGCGCGTAGATCTCGCGCGTCTCCTGGGCGATGCGGCGCCGCCGCTCCTCGTCCAGCGGCTCCAGCGTCCGCATGTTGTGCAGGCGGTCGGCGAGCTTGATGATGATGACCCGGGCGTCCCTCGCGATCGACAGGAGGAGCTTCCGGTAGTTCTCCACCTGCTCCTCGGTCGAGGAGCGGAAGGTAAGGTGCGAGATCTTGGTGAGCCCGTCCACGATCGCCGCGGCCTCGGTGCCGAACTCGCGCGCGATGTCGTCGATGCGGACGTCCGAGTCCTCGGCCACGTCGTGCAGCAGCGCGGCGACGATCGACGTGGTGTCGAGGAGCTGCTCCGCGAGGATCAGCGCCACCGCGATGCTGTGCGAGACGAAGTCCTCGCCCGACATGCGCTTCTGGCCGCGGTGGGCGGCGGCGCTGAAGCGCAGCGCGCGGCCGATCTGCTCGAGGTCGAGCCGCTCGGCGTGCCGGTAGAGCACCTCCCGGAACTCGGGGGTCGCCTCCGGCAGGGCGGGCAGCGCGGCGGACGCCAGGGTGGGCATGCGCGAAGGATGCCCCGCCCGCGGCCGGAGCGTCAACGGCGGCGGCCGCCCGGGTCGAGGAGGCCGTCGGCGGCGAGGCTCCGCCAGGCGTCCCCGGCGACGATCACGTGGTCGTAGAGCGGGATGTCGAGCAGCCGGCCGGCCTCGGCGAGCTGGCGGGTGACCGACCGGTCCTCCGCCGAGGGGGTCGGGTCGCCGCTCGGGTGGTTGTGCACCACGATCACCCCGGCCGCCGCCTCGGCGATCGCCGGCCGGAAGACCTCCCGCGGGTGGACGATCGTCCGGTTGACGAGCCCGACAGTCACCTGCCGAACGTCTAGGACCTCGTTCGCGCCGTTGAGTATGACGCAGAGGAAACGCTCCTGCTTCTTGTCATCGAAATGACGAACTAGTTGCCAGGCGTCGGCCGGTGACGAAATGCGCGCGTTGCGATGGCCATAGTATCGCCTACCGAGCTCAAGGGCCGCCGACAGCATGCAGGCCCTGGCTTTGCCGATACCTCGGATCCGTCCGA
>Ga0101944_10004644_pt1 | contig 16686 bp, 11 predicted proteins | sample DewCreD2012metaG_FD_75245 | JGI IMG/M metagenome (GOLD analysis project Ga0101944, IMG submission 75245) | Hot spring sediment bacterial and archeal communities from British Columbia, Canada, to study Microbial Dark Matter (Phase II) - Dewar... ...
CGATGGCGGCCGCTGCGACCACTGCCCGCTCGACAAGCTGGATGCCGCACAATCCTCCGAAGCGGGACTGTTGCTGCGGCGCGCGCTCGACCTTCGGGCGGCGCTGAAGCTGGGCGTCTGGATTGGCCTTGACGAGATCCGGGCCGACGAGTTCCGGGCGCTTGTGGTGCTCGAAGAGGAACGCGACGCGTTGGACCGCGAGCAGATGGACCCGCATGGCCGATAACAGGCTCGAACTCGTCGTTGAAGTCGACACCAACAGGGCCAATGCGTCCATCAAGAGCGTCAACGCGAGCCTGTCCAGCATGGAGGCGGCGGCGGTGAAGACCGCCCGGGGCGCGACGCAGGGGATCGACGGCATGACCGCCGCCATGGTGAAAGGCGCCACCGCCGGGAACCTGCTCGCCGACGCCATCAAGAGCGCGCTCGCCTGGGCCAAGGAGTTCACCGTCGGCTCCGTCATGATGGCCGCCCAAAACGCCAAAGCCGAGGCCTCGCTCAAGGCGCTGGCCAACGCTCACGGCGTGGGCGCGGCTGCTGCGGCCAGGCAGGTAGCGGCGGTCGAAGAGATCGGCTTCGAGTACACCGAAGCCGCGCATGCCGTTCAGCGGTTGATCGTGGCCGACCTGGAACTGTCGAAGGCGCAAGGCTTGGCGAAACTGGCCAAGGACGCGGCGGCGGTCCAGAACATCGCCGCCGGCGAGGCACTTGAATCCATCGTAATGGCCATCGAGTCGGGCGCCTCGCGCGGCCTGCGCACGCTGGGGCTGTTCGTCGACTTCCAGAAGGAATCTCAAATTGCCCAGCTTCAACTCGGCCGCGCACTGACCGAGACAGAGGAGAAGCAGCTCCGCTATAACGCGGTGATTCGCGAAGGCGCGAAGATCCAGGGCGCGCACGCGGCGGCGTCCCAGACGGTCGAGGGACAATTGGGCGCGCTGCGCCGCGAATTCAACAACCTGCGCGAAGACATCGGAGCCAAGTTCCAGGATGACTTCAAGGCGCTGATCGGCAATCTGCGTGGTCTGGTCGCCTGGCTCCGGGAAAACACAGATCTGCTCAAGAAGTTTGGTGAGGTCGCGCTGTGGGTGTCGGGCATTTTGGCGACTTACGCCCTGGCCGACAAGATCATGGCGCTGGCGAAGTCGATCGCCGCGCTCCAACTCGCCAGCATCAATCCGTATGCGTTGCTTGCTGTGGGCGTGGTAGGCGCGGGCTTTGCCATCTACTCGCAATGGAAGGACACCCAGGATCAACTTCAGGCTCGCTTCGACGAGATGCAGCGGAAGGCGATGCGCGAGGATCTCTTCAGCGGCCGGACGAGCGTCGATGCCCTGCGCAAACAGGGGATGACCGACGACCAGATCCGCGAACTCATCATCGGCAAGCGGTGGCTCCCTGGAGAGCAGCCCTTCGAGTACGAAGGGCCGAAGCTCACCATCAAGACGTCTCCGGAGCCGGACCTCGAAGCACTGAAGCGGGCGGCCGAGATCCGGAAGCGCCAGTTGGAAGTGGAGCGGGAGAGCGCACGCGCGCTCGACGAAGTGCGGCGGCGCGGGCTGACAGGATTCGCGCGGGACATGGCCGAAGTCCAGGAGCAGCTCCGCAAGTGGACCACGTTCGTGGACGATCGCGGAAACGAGCAGCGGATTGCACTGACGCGCGAAGCCTGGGAGAACGTCATCGGCGAACTTCGCGTGCGCTTGACGAACTGGCAGAAGGAAGTCCAGGAGACCAACCGCAAGAACCTCGCCGAGTATCTGGCTGCGGAAGAAGAAGCCGCGCGCCGACGCCTCGAGATCGAGTCGCACCTGTTCAGCCAGCGGCTGGCCTACAACGAGGAGATTTCCAAACGCAACCTCGATCACCTGGAGCAGATGCTCGGCATCGAGGAGACACGGGCCGGAATCGCGCGCGAGGCGCAACTGCGGGCGCTCGACGCCACGAATGCGCAGACTCTGGAGCAGAAGGTCGCCGTCGAACAACGCAAAGCGGCGATCGAGATCGAGTACCTCACCCGCGTGCACGAGATCCGCATGCGTCTGTTCGACCTCGAAACCTCGAGGATGGTGATCGAGGAAGAGGCGGCGCTGAAGCGGCTCGGCTACCGGGCCGATGAAATCGAGGTGCGCATTGCTGAGCTGACCGTACAGCGGGATGAGATCCGGCGGTTCCAGCAGGAGGCGACGGACGCCGCGATCCAGGGCGCGCGGGAGAATGCAGCGATTCGCCAGGCGCAGTTGGTGAGGGATCACAATCAGCGGATCTTCGAGTCGTTCAAGCGCCAGGCCGAGGGTGTCTTCGACGCGCTGCTCACCAAGTCGCAGTCCATCTGGTCGGCCATCGGGAATTCGCTCAAGACCGCTCTATTGACGGCCATCAAGGACGTAGTCACCTCGCGCGTCGCCGCGATGCTGATGCAGTTGTTCACCGGCACGCGGGTCTCGATGGCCGGTGGAGGCGCCTCCGGCGGGGGCACGCTCGGCAGGATCGGCGGGCTGCTCGGCATCGGCGCCGCGCCGGTCTTCGGAGGAGGCAGTGGTGGTGGTCCCATTCCCGGTGGCGCGGCCGGAGGGTGGGGCACGCCTCCCTTCGTCCCTTCGACTCGCGGCAGGGGCTGGAGTGGCCTGCTCGGCGGCTGGAAGGATTTTCTCGGCTTCGGCGGCGGTGTCCAGTATGCGCCTGGCAAGGCCGTGACGTGGGAAGCGGCCACCGTGGGCCAGAAGCTGTCGGCGCTCGGACGGTCCAATGCCGCGCTGGTCGGCGGTGCGACGCTTGCCCTAATGGGCCTCCAGCGCGGCGGTGTTTCCGGCCTTGCCATGACCACAGCCGGCGGCGCGATGATCGGCTTCAAGTATGGCGGTCCATTGGGCGCGGCGATCGGCGCCGGAATCGGCGCGGTCGCTGGGCTGGTGCGGCTGTTCGTCAAAGGCGCCGAGGAGAAGGCGCGCGAGAAGATCAAGGCCACCTACGGCGTCGACATCCGCGACAAGGGTGTGCTGAACCAGATCGTCGACATCGCCAAACAAGGCTTTGGCGGCAATCTGGAGGCGGCCATCCGCAGCCAGCAGATCCGTGACCTGGTCGAGTTGTACGCGTTGTCGACCGGTCAGAGCACTTCGGGGCTCCCGGCAACCGTACGCCCAGTGTCGCTCCTTCAGCAAGGGGGCGGGCTGTTCCAATCGAGTTCCGGCGGCCTAGTGATTGACCGCATCGGAGGTGTCACGCCATCGTCCGCCACTGGGCCCACGGTGATCAACATCACCGTGCCTGGCGCGAAAGAGTTCTTCGAGAAGGAAACGGTGCGCGTCGTCGTCGAGAATCCGCACGCCGTGCAATCGGCTGCAATGACGGCGACCAAAGCCAGCGCCGGCCGCCGCGAGATGACCGGCTTGCAACTGAGTCCAGGGTTGATTCTGTCATGACACGAGCAGAGCTGATCGAAAAGATCGCGCGGGCGATCGCCGAGATGGAAGGTTTCTATGTCAATGTGGCAAAACCGACCCTTGCCCAGAGGAACGCGAACCCAGGAAACATCCGGCAGTGGCGCGACGCGCGCGGCCGGCCGTATCCGACCCATCGCGGTTACGTCGACTTCGTCGCATGGGCGTCTGAGCGGTTTCCCTGCGCCTCGCGCGAGGAGATGAGCCAACGAGCGATCGAGGAAGGCTGGCGCATCCTGCGCGTGCTCGTGGGGCAGTACCTCGATGGAAAGTACACGCAGGGCAAGCCGCCTACGCTCGATGAGATGTTCCGGGTCTACGCGCCCTCGGCGGATGGCAATCATCCGGCCAACTACGCGCGCTTCGTCGCCCGAAGGATCGGCGCGCGCCCAGACCAAAGGCTCCTCGACCTGGTGACCGCTTGATGCCCGGCTCGGTCCAGAACGCGGCGCCGCTCACCGTGCTGCCGGCCAGCCTCTCCCGCGCCTTCGTCCACGAGCGCGAGTATCCGGTCGTCGGCAATGAGTACCGCAACGGCGAATCGCAGCGGTCCGTGCAGGCCACCAACAGCCGCAAGCGCTGGCGGCTGGCCAAGCGGCTGACTCCGGCGCAACTCGCGGCGCTGCGCGACTTCTTCGACGTCCGTAAGGGCCCGACCGAGCCGTTCTACTTCTACGACCCCTATGAGACCAGCCCAAAGTTTGCTCATGATCCCTCCGGCCAGGCCGTCGCGGGCCGCTACACCGTTCGCTTCGCCGGCGAGTGGAGCCAGTCGGTCTCGCTCGGCCGCGCGGACTTGAACATCGAGTTGATCGAGTTGGCCTGACCCCCGAGGAGATCTAAATGCCGTTTTCCGACTACCTCGACCAGAAGATTCTCGAAAAGGCGTTTCTCGGGCAGGACTTCCAGGTGGCCGAACACTGGTGCAGTCTTCATACCGCCGATCCGGGCAAGACCGGCCAGAGCGAGGTCTCGGGAGCACCATACTCCAGGAAAGCCGTCACGCCGTTCACCAGCGTGGACAGTGACGGCAGCGCGAAGCGCGTTCGAAACGCCGCTGTGCTGCTGATACAGGTCCCTGCTGGAACCTATACCCACATCGGCCTGTGGGATTCGCTGACTGGCGGCAACTTCCTCGGCGGTGGCCCGCTCTCCTCACCAGCAACAGTCAACGACGGCGATTTCGTCATCGTTCGCGAGAACGACCTTTCGATCTTCCAGGACTAAGAGGCGCACGTGTCCACCATTCGCACGGAATTTGGCCCGGTCGCCAACTTCGGCATCACGCTCAACGGCCTTGCATCGGGCGCCGCCCGCAGTTCCGCGAAAGTCGACAACCAGAACAGCCGTTACATCGACGCCATCTGCCAGTTCAAGATCAAAACTGCCACGGGCACCTTTGGCGACCGCTATGCCGTCTACTTCTTCGCCTGGGGCGCGGCCGACGACACGGCTCCCATTTTTCCTGCGGGCGTCACCGGCGTGGATGAGGCGGTCTCCGTCAGCCTGGAGACGCTCTCCATCCGCCCGATTGGCTCGCTCTATGTGGCCGCCGCGGGCGCCGTGATCAGCCCGCCGTTCTCCGTAGCATCCGCATTCGGCAATGTCCTTCCGCCGGTGTGGGGCGTTCTCGCCATCAACCGCTGCGGCGTTGCGCTCGACGTCGTGGACAACCTCGGCTTCTGGCGCGGCGTCGACTTCGAGGTCTCCTGATGCGGCAGTTCCTTCTCAACGCCGAGCCGCAGACGTGCTTCCCGAGCAGTCACTACGAGGAACTTCCGGACTTCACCTCATCGCTGGCGGGCGGCCTGCATTCGCTCTGGCTGCCGAGTGCGATCGAACCCAGGATGTCGCTCAATGTTCTGCACCTGAACAGCAAGCGGGAGACGACCACTGGAGAATTCACTGCCGCGTACTACAGGCGCAGGGCGCAGTCTGGCGGTGCGCCCGCCGGACTCGTGGTCCCAGCCGGCTCGGGCGGCAATCTCGCCACGCCCTTCGGTCATGCCTTCGCTTACAGCAACGAGCAACTCGGCTTGTCAGTCGGCAGCCTCGGCTACTGCCCGATGTACAGTAGCGATGGAACAAACAAGACCATCTCCGTCTGCACCTGGTTCCGGATCAACCGCGTGAACGGCTCGGGCTTCCCGACGCTGCTCGGCAACAGCTACACGACCACCTGGTGGCTGGGGCTACGAACCTCAACCGGCAAGTACAAAGCGATCTTCCGAAACAACTCGTCGCCGTACGGGCCATTCGAGTGGGGCTCCTACGGCGCGGATCTTCGCAAGGTCGCCTGCGTGGCTTTCGTCCTACCATGCGACGCCAACAAGACCGCCAGCGTGTACCACAACGGCGTGTTGGCGGTGCAGAGCACGCTCGCCAACGCCAGTTCCGTTGCGGGCAACCTCGATGTCTGGGCGTTGTCGTCAGCCACTCCGGGGATGTTCGCCGAGATCTTCGGCTTCGCCTCCTGGACGCGCGCGCTGTATCCGGAAGAAATCCGCGAGCTCGCGTTGGGTCCCTGGGTGCTGCTCGGCAAGAGGCGCCGGTTCTGGTATGCGCCGTTGATCGCGTACCGTTCCGCGTCAATCGCCGGCGACTCGTTTTTCACGTTAGTGGGGTTCCGCGGCACATCGCGAAGCGCGGAAATCGCGGGAATCTCAAGTCTCATGGCGCACCTCCGGCCGTCAACGGCTCTGGAACGCACCTTGCCGGTCCGGTCCGAGGGCCGCTCGTTTTCGCCAGCGGGCGAGCCGCGCACGCTCGTTGTCCGGCGAGAGAACCGGGGCATCGACGCATGACCTTCCCGAAAGACCCGAACGCGGTCCTCGACTACACGATCGACTGGACCCGCTGGCTTGCCGCCGATCAGGTCGTGACCAGCGAGTGGCTGGTCCCGACTGGACTCACGAAGGTCGGTGACTCGAAGACTGCGTCGTCTGCCACGGTGTGGCTTTCCGGCGGGACGGCGGGGCAGTCCTACACGGTTACGAACCGCATCACGACCACAGGTGGTCGCACGGAGGACCGTTCGTTCACCATTCGCGTGGAGGAGCGCTGATGCCTGACTACATCGGCAACATCGCGGTCCCGGAGATCGTGCCGTCGGGCGTGTTTCCTCTCGTGCCCGATTACCCGTTCGAGGTGCGTCGGGACGATGAAGTCGTGGTGCATCAATTCGGCAGCGGCAATGCAAAGGTCGAGCAGCGCGTCCTCCTCGGAACCGGCGCTCGCCGCTTCACCATTCGCAAGCAGTGGCTGCGCGACGCCGAGCGCATCGCCCTGCGTAACTTCTGGGAGTCGAAGTATGGCCCCTACGGAGCTTTCACCTACAACGCTCCGAACGATAGCGGCGTCGGGACCACGCCCGTGATCTGCCGCTTTGCCAACGAGCCGCTCTCCTGGGAGATGGTCGCCGACTGGGCTTGCTCGCTCGGCGTGACGCTGGTCGAGATCCCCCAGACCAGCCCGTCGTATCCGCTCAACCAGACCGTCAATCGCTTCCCACCCGCCGCGCTCCAGAGTGCACTGCTCTCGCAGGTCCAGGAGATCATCCCGCTCGTCTGTATTCAACCTCTTCAACCTGGTTATCCCGCCATCCATGTCAGTGATCGCCGCTGCACGATTGGGAGTCAACTCTACCAGGCGCGCCTGGTCGAATTCGACGGCATCTTGCAATCCATCGGCAACGAATCTGACGAGGCCCAGTTCACCTTCGGCAACGCCGACCGCGTGATGCGCGATCTGGCCAACGACGTCGACCTCTTCCGCGCCGAGATTGCCTTCAGCCTGTTCCACGTCGGAACCGGGATCAAGCTCGATCTCTGGAAGGGCAACATCGTGAACTGGTCGTGCGATGCCGGCCCGGAGTTCCGAGTGACCGCCACCGATGGCCTTTACGAGTTGAACCTGCCTTACCCCACGCGCAAGATCTCCCGCACTTGCTGGAAGCCGTTCAATGCCCCGGCATGCCCGTTCGCCGCGCAGGGCGCGCTCGACTTGGTCCACTTCCCCGAAGCCGACCCCACGCGCTGCGACAAGGGTTTCGACACGCCGAACGGCTGCCGGGCGCACGGCATGAACGACTACTACGGCGGCATCATGGCCAAGCCGCAGGGCGTGCGAATCAAGGACAACTCGACCGGCGTCTGGGGCTTTGGCCGCTCGACGCTCACCTCCGTCTCGCTGGTCGCCGACTCGATCTACGATCAGGTCCTGCCCGAGATCTACACCGATTCGGCGATGCCCGTGAATGCCAAGGTCGCCATGGGCCGCGACGAGAGCGACTTCTACGCTGCTGTGGGCATCGTCGGCGAAGGGCCGCTGGGGGCCTATGGCACCGGCCACAAGCTCGACGGGCAGTACCATCACGGCTACCCGGGTTCACTTGGGCTGATGACCAGTCTGGGCACAGATCCGAACCCAACGACCTTCGGCATGGACACGGACGCCGGCCCGGAACGGGCAGCCGGTACAGCGTTCCTCATGATTCGGCGTTCGGACGCCAAAGGATTGCAGCTTTCGCGCCTGGGCGAACACGCGATGGAAGCCGTCGTCGCCCAGGGCCTCGGCGGCTGGGTGTGGACGGCTCCAGAAGAGCGCGCATGGCAGACGGCGCTGACCAACCCGATCTGGATCGCCGTCAACATGCTGCTGCGCGCCCGAGGCCTGCGCCTGGGCGCGGGCGCGACGACCGAACAACTCGACTTCGCCGAGACGCTGTTCGATGTCGATGCGGCCATCGCGGCAGCGGCGATTTGCATCGAGCAAGTGTCGAAGCTGGTGGGCACAGGCACGGAGACCCAGTTCAAGTTCCGCGGCGTTCTTCAGGAGGAGAAACCGCTGCGCGACTGGCTCCAGGAAGTGCTGATGAACTGCCTGGGCTACTACACGTTCGCCAATGGCAAACTGAAGCTCGGCGTCCGCGTGAACTCCTCGGCAGTCGAGGCGTTCACTGAAGGCAACATTTTGTTCCGCAGCCTCCAACTCGCTCCGCTCAAGCCAGGCTTCAACCACCTGACGGCCAACTTCGCCGACGAGGACTTCGAGTTCGTCGCCAACTCGATCTCGCTCTACGACATCGACCACGCCACATTGATCGGTGGCGGCGCTGGGTCACTGTTTCTGAAGTCAACGGTGAATCTGTCGGGCACAGCGTCGAAGTCGCAGGCCGCCCGGATCATCACCGTCCGCCTGCGAGAGGAGTTGGGCGGCATCACCCCGGAAGAATGGAAGAAGGCGCGTCAGATCGGCTTCCGCACGACCGTGCTTGCGCTCAACACCGAGCCCGGCATGGTCTGCTCGATGACCCATCCGGACATGCCCGGCGGCACGGGCGAGTTCCGCGTGACCGGCTGGCGGCTCAACCGCGACTACTCGATCGACATCCAGGGCCGCACCACTACGGACTCGATGTACGACTTGGTCGCCGGCCCGAAGCCCGCCGACGTCGTGCCCGAGCCGCCCGCCGAGGAAGTGCTCATCGACACGGGCGTCCCCGGCGTGCTGACCGGCGTTCCGCGCCTTGGTGATTACGGAACCTTCGCGATCGACGACATGACAGTTGCGCCCGACGCCTCCGGCAATGCCAACATCGTCGGCGCACACGAGATCACCCTGGCGCTTTACTACGTGGACGAATTGACCACCGATCTCTGGGCGTCCATCGACACCGCCATCGACGCCACGACCGATCCGGTCAATGTGGTCTGTACAGTGAACCCCGATACGCAACGGGTCTTCCGTGTAGGCGACTTCATCGTCTTCAATGATGAGTCCGCCGACACTGCAAACCCTGGCCGCCGCTCCTACGAGTGCGCCCAGATCACCGGCCCCGGCGCGCCCGGCGACGTGGTGCCGAGCGGCGAGTTTCACCTGCAACGCGCCTACCCTGGCGTCCCCGAAGGCCAGGCGACTTTCGGCACCCTGCGCTGTGCACATCTCGCCGGCATCCGCTTCTACAAGCTCGACCAGAAGACGTTCACCTTCAGCGTCCGGAAGGGCTTTTTCCGAACGCCGGGCCTGCCCGCGCGGATCGAGGCGAAGCTGCCGAGCGCCTGCATCGTGGCGGCACTGGCCGGCGTGGCGAACCACTTCGGCTATGGGCCGTTCACTGTCTTCCCGCTCTCGCGCCACAACGAGCCTCACATGCCCGGCTTGCGCACCTGTAACGGCGGCGCGTACACCTTCCAGGTGCCGGGCCCGCTCACGGTGCAGGAGAATGTCGTCATCCCGATGAAGGTGCAGGACGCCGCCTCGATCCGCTGCGTCTACGCCTATCTCCAGCGGGGCACGACCGACGGCCAGTCGGCCTTCCTGGTGAAGATCAGCCGCGATGGCGGCGCGACGTGGGAACCGCTCGAGTACATGGGCATCGCGCAGGCACTGCCGGACGCCTACAAGACCACCTACGACTTCCTGGTGAACAACGAAGGCTTGGGGCTCCCCGCCACGCGCCGTCTGCCGTATGCCGACTACGGCCTGGTGCTGATCTCAGCGGTGACCGCCGGGCCCGACCCGCAAACCTTGCAGACGGCTTCGTATGGCGCAAACCGGCTCGGTCTTGTGCCTAGCGGCTTCGTCTTCCTCGATCCCGGCGGCGCGAACGAAGAGCACGTCCGCGTGATCAGCGCCGATCCGGACAATCAGACGTTCGAAGCCATCGTGACCAAGGACCACGCCGTAGGAGAGCGCATCCGGCCGACCATCTGGCCGACGCCGGTGCTCAACGAGGGCGACGATCTAGCCTTTGACATCCTTGCCGTCGCCTCGCCGGATGCGGGCAGCGACCTCACCCTGGTCATCCAGACTTAACTCACGGCAACCGGCGACTTCAGTCAAACAAGATCGACATCCAGTGCGCCTGGCGCAACGGGGTGCGTCGCCGGTCGCCGCGCCGCAGGTCCAGGTGTTCGCCGTCGTATTGCAGAAGGTCCAATTCGTGAGACGTGAAGCGGTGCTCATCGCGAGGGTTGAACATGACCACTTCTTGGGCGTCCAGCTCGATGTGTGGCCGAACGAAGAATAGGTTATAGGCTTCGCCGTTCGGTTCGTAGAGAAACCGCTCGATGCCGACGACTCCAGTAGGGACATCCCGATTTAGGGACTGCAGGGAAACAGGGTAATGTCCGCGGCGCTGCCGGAAGGACTCGATCTCGGTGATGAGTGGGACGCTATGTTCTATGGCGCGGTCCCGGCTCCATTGCGCGGCTCGCGGGAGCACTGTGGCGTCAAAAGTGACGAGGAGAATTGGAAGCAGCGCAAGGCGGAAGGGGAGCGAGTACCCTCCGTCATCGACGGGAACCGAGCCGACTCGCACGCGGCGGTACGCGCGCCAAATGAACGCTGCGGCGCCAATCCCAAGAATCACGCCAATGGCCAGTTGGTTCACGGCCACAGCGGAAACCGCGGTTACAAACGCGATAAGCCCCGCCAGCACCAACGCCGTTCTGTGCCAAAGCCTGGACTGCCGGCGGTTGATCATCCAAGCCAAACCGACTGGCGACAGAAGCAGGCTCGCATAGCTGGCAGCCCGGGTCAGGAACGAGAGCGTCGCAGCCGATGCGTCGAACCGGCCGGGGAGGTAGGGCAGCAGCATGGCCGCGCACAGGATTGCGACCAGCAGAATCGTGCTCAACACGGCCAGTTTGCGGGTTGACATAGCGACAGGATTTACCCCGAACCAAACCTCCGAGTCAAGCGATCGCTGTTAACGCGGGTCTCCAAATCGATGTCGGCTCCCCTTCTCCTCTTCGACCCCCGCCGTACCATCCAACTCCAGGGCTTCTCGGGCCGCGCGGCGACCACAACGCTCCACGACGCCACGGAGACGGGTTTCCAGATCTCGGGCATTTTCCAAGCGGCCGAGGACTTCGCCAACATCCAGCTCTTCTCGGCCTACGACTACTTCAACCACCTGCGCGTGAAGCCCCTGCCCGTCACGGACCTCTCCGGATTGACGCTCCAGTTCGACATGGAGGTTCTGCCCGTAAACGGCGAGGAAGGTAACGTCCGTCCGGACTGCGTCCGGTACGCCTCGGTGGGATGGGACAAGCTCACCGTCACCACCGGCGCGGGTGACATCTACGAAGTCCCCCTGATGCACCACGCGGCAGTCGTCTCGGGCGACTACGCTCCCGGCGGCTTCGGCTTCTCGCTGCACGACCGCGACGCTGCAACCCTCGACGAGTTCCTCGTCGGCCAACCCACGCCTGCCCTCACCGATACGGCCTACGTCTACTTCATGGGCACGCGCTGGTCCTGCTCCTCGGCCGAGGCCATCGCCTTCTGCAACCTCGAAACCCGGCTCCTCAACAACATCGGTGCGCCTGACGTGCCTTCCTGCGAGCAGACCATCTGGTGGCAGGACGATCCCAACTTCTGGCACTATCTGCTGGTGAACAATGGCGGCGCTGGCATCCAGGAAGCCGGCGCGACCGATGCCGCTGACATCGCTTCCCGCTTGGCCTCGATGGTGGGAATCTCCAGTTACCTGGTCGATTGCACCGCCTCGGGCAACGTCATCACTGTCTCGCTCGAGCCGGGCGTGAACGGCCCGGTCGAGGTCTCGACGAACAGCGGTTCAGCGCCCGCCACGCTGAGCCGGTCGGTGCCGGGCATCTACACCGCGCAAGTTGCCTCCTCGGCCGAGATCCGCGTGGGCGACTACGTAGGCGTCGACATCGGCAGCGCCAACGACGAGGTCGTCAAGGTCCTGGCCGTTGGTCCGGGCACGTTCACGGCGTATTTCAGGAAACCGCACTACGGCAGCGTCTACAACATCCAGTGCCGTGTGCTGCCAAGGGCGCGGCATTTCGGGCGAGTCCTGAAGAATCGCATGGTGGACGCGCCAGCACCCGATTACGGCGAGCAGCCAAGCAGCCTAGCCGTTGAACAATTCACCACGACGAACACCTCTTGCGAATTGAAGGTGCGGCTCGTGGGGCAACTGGGCGCATATGGGCGCGACGCCAACGGCATGCCAGTCCGCGTCTCGGTCGACGGTGAGAACAAGATTGTCCGGATCGAGAAAAAGGACGACGCGTTCGGAGCGACTTCGATCGCCACCGCAGTCGATGGCGCGGCCAACGATCGCGTCTACCGCTTCACGTTCCCCTTCGCATCCCTCTCCGGCTACCTGAACGGCGACCGCAATTCGCTCGTGCCAGTTCCCGCCAATGACATCGTGAAGGTCCATCTCACCTTCGCGCCACGATTCGAGGACGTTGAGGCAGGCCTCCGCGAAGGAGGGCGGCTGAAGGAGGCAGTCACCGCCACAACGCCCGGCACGGAGGAGGAATGGCATCTGACGGACGCCGGAGAAATGCTCGCGGGCCGGAAGTACTACGTCGGCACGCCGTCCGTCGAAGAGCGCATCTCCTGCCTCGCCAACTTCGGCCTCGAAAAGCCCGATCCCGACGACCCGGCAACGTGGTACTTCCGCGTGCTCGTGCGCCGCGGCGAGGACTCCTCGGCACCCCAGTCCTGGCCTGCGGGCACGCGCGTCCAGCGGGTCTCAACGATCACCGGCACACGTTCCGATATCGAGTGGCAGGTGAAGATCTCGAATCTCACCGTCACCGGCGACCGGACGCTCAAGGTGGGCGGCGATGCGCCGCGGATCGAAGAGTCCGATGGCCAATGCCGGTATGAAGGCTTCTGGGAAGATTACCGCTACGGGGCGCCGGGCTGGCCGACGCAGTGGTGGTCGCTCGGCCATGCCAGGCGCTGCGCACCGAATGACGCTCAGGATCAGCGTGCGGTGACCATCCGCTACTCCTACCCGCACGAGCACGATCTCTACCTCGGCACCTGGCTCGGCCGCGACGCGGGCCGGATCGAGATCACGATTGACAGCGGCGCGCCCGTTGTCCACGACCTGTACCTCAACGACTACAACGGCCTCGCGGCGATGAAGAAACTCGCCGCCGCACTTCCTGGCGGAGCGCACACGGTCGAGATCCGGGCGCTGTTTGACAAGCACCCGGCCAGCACCGGCTACTACTTCTACTTCGACTACCTCTGGCCCTTGGAACCTCAGGACCCGCCCGACCCTCCTAAGGTCTATCCTGACGTCTCTCTCGCCATCGACTTCGACACAGACCACGGCTACAAGAAGCCGGCCGCCTGGCACATCTGGCACCTGAAGAAGCTCGGCTTCATGGGCCACGCCGACGTCTACATGGGCGTCTTCTGGAACAACAAGCGCCGCCGAGTCGAAGCGGCCTACCCGAATTGCACGCTCGTACTCGGCTCCTGGGAGCCCGACCAGCCCCTCTGGATCACGCTGGGCGATCCGCTCGAGCAGCAACCCGGCACGACGCTGTACTTCTCGCCTGGCGCGGGCCTCGCGACTGAGGACATCACCGCGCATCTGCGCGCGATGATCAACGTCACCTTCCCGGGCGTCTGGTGTACGAGCGACGGCAATACCATTCACCTCCGCTCCCGCGCCCCGAGCTATGCGTTCGCGATCTCCACCAGCGCGCAGTTCTCCGTCTTCCACGGCTCTCCGCCCCTTGGCCAGCCAGGCGCTGAGGGCGATTGGGAGATGATCGACTCGATCTCGCCCGTGATGACACGAGGGGTTCGGAACTGGATCCGGGATCTCGCGCGGGAGTTTAAGCAGGCAGGCATCAGCGCCACCTTCGCCTTCTCCATGGAGTGCTACCGGCCGCCGGCCGAGATGCGGGCCCGTTATCTGCACTACGAAAACGGCGTGGTCTCGCCCGGGCAGGAGGTGTTCCTTCCCGTTCCGTCCCATCAGATGCACTTCGGCACGCGCGTCCGTGGCTACCTGAAGCAGATGTACAAGGAGTGCGCGGATGAGTTGGCCGCGGCAGGAATGCCGATCGTGCTGCAGTTCGGCGAGACGCAGTGGTGGTACTTCGACAACATTGGACCTGTCGAGGACGGCCTCGACCCCAACGGCGGGATGCCGTTCTACGACGCGGAGACCATTCAAGCGTTTCAGCAGCGATACGGCCGCCAGATCTGGCCCTTCCGGCGCAACACCGACTCGCCCCGGGACGACATCGAAGCGGCAGACTTCCTGCGCGACCGCATCTGGGAGTATTGCGCCGAGGTGATAGATTACGTGCGGCGGTTCCATCCATCGGCGGTGTTCGAGTGCCTCTGGCCGCTCGACGCCAACCAGGGCAAGCCCGCGCCGGACCCTGCCTTCCGCGCGCTCAACTTCCACGTGAACCTGCCCAACGAATGGAAGACCTCCGCGTACGGCGTGAAGTACTTCCGCGCGGAAGGCTTCGACTATGACGTCTGGCAGAAGAACACACGGCTCATGCGGCAGACGCTCGAGTTTCCGCTCAAGCTCGGCCGCCCGGCGTCGGAGTGCATGTACCTGGCTGGCATCTACGGCCCGCCCGACCCGCCGATACGCGAGGCCTACGGCATGTGGCGCAATCGCGGCCTGTACTCGTTCTGCTTCTGGGCCTTCGATCAGTTCTGTCTGAACTCGCGTCCAGTACCGCTGGAAGTACCCGCACAGTCCACAGCGACGCTTGTCTCCTATCGCCGGCCGCGCGCCGCGCGTTCGCCCGAGGCGCCCGTCGCCGTGGCCTATGCGCCTGAAGCCAGCAGCCGGTTGAATACGTTCCGATTGAACGCGAGGAGGTTGAACGGATGAGCCAATACCCGAACGCGATCGACGATGCATCGAGCCTGTACTCGCCCGCGGACGCCTTCTCAGCCAAGCCGCTCGAAACGATCACCACGATGCCGGTCTATGCGAGCGACACGACCATCAGTGTGGAGTCCACGGGCGTGGGCTTCCCCGATGAGTACGGGATCCTCTCGATCGACGACGAGTTGATCGTTTACACGGGCAAAACCGCCACGCAGTTCACCGGTTGCCGGCGCGGCGCGTTCGGCACCGTCGTGGCGCAGCACACCTCCGGCGCGACCGTGCGCGCCAATATGGTCTCGGCGTATCTGAAGGCGCTTCAGGAAGCCGTCATCGCCATCGAGCAGGAACTTGGGGTCGCGTCGAGCCCGAACTACGTCCGCAAGGACGGCCCTGTGACGATGACCGGCGCGAAGACCTTCGTCGACGGCGCGGAGTTCGGCTCGGGCTACAAGGCCGCAACGGGGCTTGTCCGGCTGCCGGACAACGGAGCAGTGAAATGGCGCAAGGCCGATGGCTCCGGCGACCTGGGGCTCGCCTTGAACGCCAATGACCATCTGGTCTCGGACGCGATCATCGACTTCGCGCCGGGGCAGACGTTCGGCGCGTTCTCCTACCCGGACGCAGGTTACGGCAACAAGGGTATCGTGCAGGTCGACGCCGCCGGAGGCCTCGCCGTCGACTCAGGCGTCCTCTCGATGCCGCCGTCTGGCGTCACACCAGGGACTTACCCGAAGGTCACCGTCGACGCCAAAGGCCGCGTGACCGCCGGAGCGAACCTCGGGGTCGGCGACCTGCCCAGTCACACGCATACGGCCGGCGACATCGTCAGCGGTGAGCTTCCGCACAAGGTGCAGAAGAACGGCTCAGACATCGGCACCCGCCGAGCGCTCAACCTCGTCGAGGGGAACCGTGTGTCTCTGGCTGCCGCCGACGACCCCGCCAATGACCGTGTTAGCGTGACCATCAGCGCCAGCCCGCCCGAAGCCGGTGAGATCACGAACGCCCTCGGCTACATCCCGGCCAGCCGTGCGGGCGAACACTTCACCGGGCCCATCGACTGGGGCCCGCACCAGGCCATCGGCGGCCCGCTCGAGAACATGGTGAAGCACTCCGAGGACTTCGCCGCCGCCGTCTGGGACAAGAACGGCGGGTCGTGCTCGGTCCCTTCGAACGCCGTCATCGCCCCGGACGGCAATCAGACCGCCGACATCATCACAGCCGTCACAGACACGCCCGTCATCCAGCAGCAGATCGCCGGTCTCGCCGACGGTGGCGCCTACCCCTTCTACATCTGGGCGCGCGTCCCATCCGGCACGCGCAAGGTCTCGATCGCCATCGTCGATAACCCCTACGCCGCCTAACTCGCCGGGCCAACCCAGATCACGCTCACGACCTCTTGGGAGCGCTTCAAGATCACTGGCACGCTGTCGAGCGGCCAGACCCGCCTCTGGATCGTCGTCCGTCTGTATGCCGCTAACGGCGACGACTGGACCACCGGCGACATCCACCTCTGGGGCGCCTGCCTTCAGAGGGGCGACGATCCCCAGAAAGCCTACGCCCGCACCTGGGCGTCGCAGGCGCCGCACATCGCCTCCG
>Ga0101944_10004647_pt1 | contig 16668 bp, 13 predicted proteins | sample DewCreD2012metaG_FD_75245 | JGI IMG/M metagenome (GOLD analysis project Ga0101944, IMG submission 75245) | Hot spring sediment bacterial and archeal communities from British Columbia, Canada, to study Microbial Dark Matter (Phase II) - Dewar... ...
GCCAGCCAGCCCCAGTTCATGCGCGGTTCGGGCGCTTTCCAAGCCTGGCGGCGCGCAGCGAGCTCGGCGTCGCTGAGGCGGACGCTGAGTTTCTGGCCGGGAATGTCGATGTCGATGATATCGCCGTCGCGCAACAGGCCGATGGCGCCGCCCTCGGCGGCCTCGGGCGAAATGTGTCCGATGCACGCGCCCGCGGTTCCCCCGCTGAAGCGCCCGTCGGTGATCAGGGCGCATTTGTCTCCCAGGTTCATGCCCTTGATGTAGCTGGTGGGCGCGAGCATCTCCTGCATTCCCGGACCGCCGCGCGGCCCTTCGTATCGGATGACAACGACATCCCCCGGTTTGACCCGGCCGCCCAGAATGCCGTCGCAGGCGTCCTCCTGCGATTCGAAGATAATCGCCGGCCCGGAGTGGCGGAGCATCTTCTCGTCCACGCCCGCCGTCTTGACGACACACCCATCCTGCGCGAGGTTGCCGTAAAGGATCGTCAGCCCCCCGGTCTGCGAGTAGGCCTTTTCGACGGGCCGGATGCAGTCCATCGGATCGAAAGTCGCGTCGAAGGGCGGCAGCGGGGCGACTTCCCATTTCTTGTCGCCGCGGCCCGCCAGCATCTTCTCGACATCGGCCACCGAGCGCCCCGTCCGCACTCCACCCGTCGCATAAAACCGCCGGGCGTCCTTGACGCATTGGGGCGAGCGCAAATCGTATTCGGCGATGTTCTGGCCCAGCGTCTTGCCCGTGACGGTCAGGCAGCCCGTGTGCAGCGCTTCGGGCTTGGAGCGGGCCAGTTCGCCGAGAATGGTATGGATGCCGCCGGCGCGATGGACGTCCTCAACGTGATAAGCGGACGAGGGCGCGACCTTGCAGATGTTGGGCGTCCGTCGCGACAGGTCGTTGATGCGGTCCATGGTAAATGTCTCGACGCCGGCTTCGCGGGCCACGGCGAGGGTATGCAGCAGTGTGTTGGTCGATCCGCCCATGGCCATGTCAAGCGCCATGGCGTTTTCAAGGCTTTCGAGCGTAATGATGTCGCGCGGGCGGATGTTCTTCTCGATGCACGTCATCAGGGCGGCGACCGAACGCTTGTAAAGGCGCTTGCGCTCGACACTCGTGGCCAGGATGGTGCCGTTGCCCGGCAACGACAGCCCCAGCGCTTCGTTGAGGCAGTTCATCGAGTTGGCGGTGAACATGCCTGAGCAGGAGCCGCAGGTGGGGCAGCCGGACAGCTCGTATTGGCGGAGCGTGGCGTCATCGATGGCGCCGACCTGGCGCTGGCCGACGCCCATGAAGACGGAAATCAGATCGACGACCTTGCCGTCGGGCGTCACTCCCGCCTCCATGGGACCGCCGGAGACAATGACCGTGGGGATGTTCACGCGCGCTGCGGCCATCATCATCCCCGGGACGATCTTGTCGCAGTTGGGGATGCAGATCATGGCGTCAAAGCAGTGGGCGGTGAGCATCGACTCGATGGCGTCGGCGATCAGTTCGCGGGAAGGCAGCGAGTATTTCATGCCCGAGTGGCCCATCGCGATGCCGTCGTCGATGCCGATGGTGTTGAAGATGAACGGCATGGCGCCCGCTTCGCGCAGGCATTTCTTGACATACTGATTGACGGCGTTGAGGTGGACGTGGCCGGGGATGATGTCCACGTGCGATCCCACAACGGCCACGAACGGCTTGCCAAAGTCTTCTTCCGTGACTCCGCACGCCCGCAGCAGGCTGCGATGCGGCGCGCGTTCGTTGCCTTTCTTGATTGCGTCGGATATCATGGTAATAATCCTTGGGGTGATTTAAAATTGAATAGTTTTGGCCATGGACAAATACACGGACAAACACAAACACTGTCAATCTCTCATGGTTCCACTTCCGGGCGCGCCTTGACCGTTCAGTCCCGATTAATCTGTCCAGTCTTGGCCAGGATGCGGGCGCTGATGCCGAGGATGCGCAGCAGGCCTTCGGAATCGGAGTGGTCAAATTCGCCAACCTTTTCCATGGACGCCGCGCTTTCGCTATACAGGCTGAACGGCGTATCGGTCGCCCCCTGGAAAATGACCAGCCCCTTGTAGCAGCCGAGTTTCAATGTGCCGGTGACGCGCTCCGCAAACACCTTGACGGCGGCGCGGGCGGCCTGGCTGGCCGGATCGAACCAGAAGCCCTGATAAATCTGCTCGGCCAGCGTCCGCGAGCAGGCCTCAAAAACGCGCCGCGCGCGCCGATCTAACGCCAGCTGCAGCAGCAGTTCATAGCCCTGTCCCAGCAGCTCCATGCCGGGCTGTTCATACACGCCGCGCGACTTGATGCCGACGAAGCGGTTCTCCACAACGTGAATGCAAATCCCGACGCCGTTGCGTCCGGCGATGGCATTGGCCTGATTGAAGGCGTCAACCAACGAAACGGCCTTGCCATTGACTTTCACCGGCACGCCACTCTCATAGCGGATTTCGCAGGTTTCAACCTTGTCGGGCGCCTGATCGGGCCGCACGCCGAATTCCGGCGTCACTTCCCACGCGCCGGCCTCCAGCGATTCGAGGCTGCCGGCCTCGTGCGTCAGACCGAGGAAGTTCGCATCCGTGCTGTAGGGCTTGGCGCGCGTGTGGCGGACTTCGACGCCGTTGGCCTGGCAGAAGTCGATCATCTGCGCGCGGCCGCCGAATGTTGTCAGGAAATCGGGATCGCGCCACGGCACATAGCACTGAAAATCCGGTTCCAGCATGTTTGTGGCAATCTGAAAGCGAACCTGGTCATTGCCGCGTCCAGTGGCCCCGTGACTGATGATCGAGATGCCGCGGCGGCGCATCTCTTGAAGGATCAGGTCCGTCGTGACGTAGCGCGCGATGCCCGTCGTGTTCCAGTATCCGCCCTCGTAGCGCGCCTGCGCCTGAATGACGCGCAGACCTTCCCGGGCCAGATAATCGCGCCCGTCGATGACCAGCGCTTCTTTCGCGCCCGCCCCGATCATGCGGCGGCGGACGGCTTCGAGATCCGGATCATCGGGTTGCCCCAGATTGATTGTCATCGAGACAACATGGACGCCCTGATTGGCCAGCCAGCGCGTGATCGTGCAACTGTCCAGCCCGCCGGAGCCGGCAAATGCGATGGTCTTACCCTTGAGTTCGCACGCTTTCATCGTGGTTGGGACTCCCTCTGGCGCGGCGCGGATTCTGCCGATTCGATTGAGCGGCGCGACCGCGTCCGCCGTGGCGCCAATAAATGAGCCAAAGATTATCAGGCGCCCTGGCCGGCGCCGCGCAAGCCCAAAAGCCTCAAAAGAAAAGCCCGCGGGACAAATTGTCTCGCGGGCTTTGGCTGGCGCTGGACCGGTTCGGACGTTCGATGACGCGCCGACCGCCGCCATTACGGTTCTGCCGACAGCGCTTCGCAGGCGTTAACGTTCATATCACTGGCGTCTCCGCCAACGAACTTCAGACGGCTCTTGTCACTGACATAGGCGTTGCCAGCGATGTCGCTGCCCTTCCTGGTCTGCATTTTCTTGATGAGTCCATCGCCGACACAGCTGCCATTGTCTGAAGTGATTTTGCCCGTGACGAACTTGCCGAAAACTCCGGCGTCGCCGACGATCGTGTTGATGTCAGACGAAGAACTGCCTTGGCCGGCCCACACCTCGAGGCGGCTGGGACCAAACGGCTCGGTTCCGACCTGCCCATCGAGGCCCAAAGCGTTCTTGGCCGAAATCTTGGTGATCTTGCCATCTGACAGAATACGATAGGGCTCGATGTTGCCGCCGCTGACCGAAATAAGACCGAACTCTTCAGCGCTGATGACCGAACTGGCGACGCAGCCCGGGCGCGGCGCGATCTTCCCGCGATACAGTTCCCCCTTCTTTTTCTTGGTCATGACCTTGACGATGGCTTTTTGATCGGGCGCGGCGAACTTGGCCAGCGTCACGCCCATGAGGACCGCGTTGACCGTCTTGTCCGAGTCCCCCTTGCCGATAATCTGGACGTAGGGCGTTTCGGAACCGCCGACCGCGGACATTTTGATGATGCCGAGGCCGCCGGCCTCGATGATCCGCGCGTAGGTGCTTTGCCCGTTGAAGTTGCCCAGCTCCTTGTCCACCTTTACGCGATGAATGGGAATGCTGGTGCTGATTTTCTTGATGCTGCCGTCGATCTCAAGGACCGGGATCATGCCCGGGATTTCTCCTTTGATCGCGGACTTGATGGTGACATTGGTGGCGTTTTCGATTCGCAGAATGCCCTGGCTTTGCCAGTTGGTGTCGTCCATGTCTCCATTGGTCGTAATCTTGAGGTCGTCGAGGTCAAACGGCGCCGGTGTGGGGTCGGGCGGGCAGGTTGGCGTTGGAGGCGTCGAGGGCGTGGGGGTCGGAGTAGGGACGTTCGCGCCGGCCAGACAGATGTCATCGACGAAGAAGTTAAGGGCGGAGGAGCCGGCGTCGGTGTGGGATTCAAAGCGCAGCGTGTGATTGCCGGCATAGGCCGATACGTCCACGGTCACAAGTTGATAGGTCGCATAGGCGGCGGCATCGGCCTGTGTTACCTGGAAGACTTGCGATTCTCCGATCAGGACTCGCATGTAGCCGGTGGTTCCCGCGGCGGGGATTTCCAGATAGAACTTGAGCGTGGCGCCCGACGGGATCGTGACGTTTTGTTCCACGGCGGCGTCTTCTGCCAGTGTCGTTCCCCCAAACCAGGCCCACCATGCGCCCGAATGCGGGCCGGTTCCAGTGCCGGCGCCGCATGTGTTGATCGTGCAAAGCGGCGTGCCAAAATTGGTCGAGCTTTCGGTCCACTCTGTGCTGGGGGTTCCGGCCTCAAAGCCCGGATCGCTGACGACGTTGTTGGGGCATTCCGAAGGCGTTGGCGACGGCGTGACGGTCGGCGGCGGGGTGGGCGTCGGGATTGGCCCGCCGAGGCCGTTAATAGCAGCCGCCAGATTGACGCGCGGCTTAGTGATCGCAACCTTGGTGTCGGTGATGGGATCGCCGGTGGTGGCAAGGAGGCTGCGGACCTGGGCAGGCGTCAGATAGTACCCGGTGACCGCCTTGGCGGCCGATTGCAGAGCGGCGACGGCGCCGGCGGCATAGGGGCAGGCGGCCGACGTGCCGCCAAAGGTCAAATCATAGTCGCCGGTGTCGTAGCCACCGACGCCGACAATGTCGCACGTGTAGGCATTGTTCGAGGAGGCGAAGATGTCGAGGAAAGATGCGGAGTTGGAATAGGCCGTGACCTTGTCGGCGGCCGACGGATCGGGCACATACCAGCCGCTCGGGCATCCGACTGTGGGCTGCTTGTCGGGATGGCACGAATCGCCCGAGACGCACCAGTTGCCGGTTCCCACATTGGCGTCATAGACGGCGCCGACGGAGATGGCGTGCGTGATACAGGCGGGCCAGCCCATCGAATCGCAATAGCCGTCATTGCCCGAAGAGGCCAGAACCGTGATGCCGGCGGCGACGGCGTTGGCTGCCGCCGTGGTCATGGCGGGCGAATCGGCGTCGCAGGTGGAGGTGTAGCGTCCTCCCCCAAAACTGGTTGAAATAACCATAATGGGATAGGAGGCATTGTCATTCTGGTGGGTGACGCACCAGTCCCATCCGGCGATCATGGCCGCTTCGGTGGCATTGCCGGTGTTGCCGGTGGAGATTTTGATGGCATAGAGTTTGGCGCCGTAGGCGACGCCGCCGATGTAGTCGCCGACCGTGCCGGTGTCGCCGGCGGCGATGCCGGCGCAGGCGGTGCCGTGGGCTTCGCCGAGCGTGGCGTTGGGCCGCGGGTCGGCGTCGTTGTCTCCCGTGTCATAGCCTCCGATGACCTTGGCGTTGGGGAATCCGCCGCCGCCCAGGCGCGGATGGCTGGTGTCCACGCCCGTGTCGCAGATGGCGATGGCCATGTTCTGGCCGTTGTAGGTGGCCCGATAGGTGTCGGCATGGATCAGCGGAATGCCCTGGGCCAGATGCGCTTCGAGGATCATCACCGGTTTGACGTTGACCACGCTGGAATGGGCCGCCAGGCGCGCCAGGCCTTCGACTGACAGATGGCCGGAAAATCCGGCGATGTTTTCAAAGCGGTATTCGAGTTGGAACTCCCTGGGGGGCAATTCGGACAGAACGGCGTCCTGGAGCGCGCGCACTTCGCGGCGCAGGCGGGCGCGGTCGGCTTCCCGGGTCCAATTCATGGCGGCGCGAGTCTTGTCTGGCTGTTTAAGCGAGATGATGACGTGAGCCATGCCGTTGGGGCTGGTGGCAAAGGCGTTGGCCATTTCCGACCAATCGACGACGGGTCCGGCGGCGATGCTGCGCGACGCGGGATTTCGCTGGTCTGCGGCGGACGTTGGTTGGGCGTAAGCGTCCAGACGTGTCAGCAGGACGACAGCCATGGCGGCCATCGCAATGCCGGCCTGTGTGGCCCAAAGGAAGGAACGACGGTGTGTGAACATGATTTGAGCTCCTCGGAGCAAAAAAAACGCGCACCGCGCATAGAAATCTCTGCGCAAGCCTGAATGGAGCCTACAGGTGGTCATTTTCAAGGTCAAGCTCAAACTTGGCTTGGCGCGGGGGGCGCGGTTCAACGTCCGTCCACGATGACCCAAATCCAGTTGAGAATGAGGGCCAGTGAAATAAGCGCTCGCAGGACAATCCAGTCCCCGCGCGCCATTTCCAGGCGCAGGCGGGGGGCCTTGGCCAGCGATGCTGGAAGGCCGTAAAGGATGTAGAGAATCCATCCGGCCCATGCGGCGGCGCCGAGGGGATTCCAACGAAATGCCTGAACCAAGTCCAGGCGTCCCAGTGCGATGAGAGCGCGCGTGGAGCCACACGTCAGACAGGGATAGCCCGTCAGGACGTGAAAGGCGCAGCGAATCGGCGGGGGGGCTGGCAGAGCGAAGTAGAAGACGACGCAACCGATCGTGAAGAGGCCCACCAGGCTCCAGATCAGCTCGTGGTCGGTTTCGCCCGGCGCCAGAGGCCGCCATCGGAGTTTCATGTCGCGCCTTCCTGAAGAGACGTCGCGCGGCGGGCGGGCCGTCCGGGCGCTATAGGGCCAGAGCGAGCATCAACAGAGCGGCGCAGCAACACAGCGCGACGGACAGCAAGGGCCCCAACACGGCGCCCGCGGCCGCGAACGCGCCGGACCGGTGAGTCCGCGTCAGGCCAATGATCGTGACTCCCAGCGCCCAGATAAAGAACACCGGCCGGCCGCAGCAGGGAAACAGTTGAAGCCAGGCCAGCGCGCCCCAAGCATAGGAGGCCACGCGCAGCGTCGCTTCGAAGGGTTCGCGGGCGCCTCCCAGCATGGCCAGAAACAGATGGATTACGCCGGAGACAACCAGCAGCGCGAAGGCCGCCATGAAGGGGGCCATCAGGACCGCCGTCAAGGCTCCGCGGGCCAGTTCGTGGGCGGTGGCCCGGGCGCTTGACTCGAACTGGGCGATGAACTCGGCGGGCAGGCCCAGCTGCCGCATGGACTCAGTGGTCTGAGCGATCCACCAGCCCTGATCGCCCCCCGGCATCAACTGGAGCGCCGTCGAATACATCGTCGTCACGATGCTTCCGATCGAGAGTCCGATCACGCCGTAGGCCAGCGGCATGGCGATGCCGCCACGAAGCCGCAGATTATCAAAAAAGTCCGAGGGTTGACCGAAGACTTCCATAAGGGTGGCGAAGTAGCGCTCAAACAGCCCGCGCGCGGGATCCTCCCATGGAGGGCCGGATCGCCAGGAGTCTCCCGGTGGAGGGCCGGCCGATGGCTCCGGTCCGGCGGGGCTGGGCGGCGTCCAGGAGAGGTTTTGGGCGTTCGGACCTTCCAGCGATGGCTCATTCGTTCCCGGCGCCGGTCCTGCGGATGGATCGCTCATGGGATTGCTCCGAAGGCGTATGGGTCGCATCTGAGAGACAGGACTGAGTCTGGCGCACGACGGGGCCGGTTTTCCACCCCAGACTTGCGCCGGGGCCGTTGCCGGGCGTGTAACCTAACTCCCCTCGAAGTGTAAGAGGGTCATGAACAGCACAACGAGGCCCTCGGGCCCATCCTCTCAGAAGGAGACTTCAGACCATGAAACGCTCAACCGCATTCGCTGCACGAACCGTTTCCGCCATCGCTGCCATGATTGCCGCATGCTCAATGGCTCAGCCCACTATCGTCCGCGCGGAGGAAACGCCACTGGAGGCCTACGCGCCGGCGGACTATCATTTTACGGCGCGATTGAACGTGCGGAAGTTGTTTGACGCGCCCGAAACGCTGGACTTGCGCCAGAAGATCACCGGCGGTGTGGGTCAGGGCATCATCGACATGGTCCAGATGGGGTTCGGCGTCAATCTGGCGACCGATATCGACACGCTGGTTTTGGTGGGCAATCCGAAGCGTCCGGGACAGGACAAGGGCGAAGGGGTGATCCTGCTGCGGGGCCGGATGACCGAATACGAGGTCACCACCGCGATGAGCCAGTTGCCCAGCTATGAGGCCATCGCAGTGGGCAACCGCAAAATCCACGGTTTCTGGAGTGAGAAGGACCAGGAGATGCGTTACGTCGCTTTCCTGGTTTCGGGCGTTTCGGCTTCGGCGGTTGCCGTGATGGGAGAGCGCGCGCACGTCGAGGCGGTCGTCACTGCGCTGGACCAGAAAAAACCGCGCCTGATGGACAATCCCCAGTATGCCTCGCGCCTGCGGTTGGCCGGTGATACGGCATTGGCCGTCATGGTGACGGCCGGCGCGGCGGCCTTCGAGGACAATCCCGCCGGGCGTTTTCTGGGCAAATATGTGTCTGCCGCTTCCCTGACGCTGGACCTGAACCAGGGATGGCGGGCGAGGCTGGACATTGACACGCCGGATGCGGAAAATGCGGCCCTGATGCGCAAAGTGATCGACGGGGCTGTGGCGCTGGGACAGATGGTGGATGAAAAGCCCGCGCTTCAGGAGTGCGCCCGCAAGGCCCGCGTTTCGTCACAAGGCTCCACGGTTTCGGTCGGACTGGAGTTGTCGGCCGACGAGGCCCGGACGCTGATCGAACAGGGGCGGCGACTGGGCCAGGGCGGGGGCACGGGATTCGAAGGGCGATGGCGCCGTGCCCCGGGAGACAATGGGGGGCCGCGCCCCTTTGCCCCGGCGGGACAATGAACCGCCAGCGGACGAGGCAGGCCCTGAGAGCCGGCAAAGGCAGGCGGATTTGGCGCTGGACGACACAGCGATTGTCAAGGAGGTTCTGGCCGGCGACCGCGAGGCCTTCCGGTTGCTGGTGGACCGCTACCAGGACCGGGTGTATCATGGCGTCTGGCGGATCATTCGCGATCCGGACGAAGCCGAGGATATCGCCCAAGAGGCCTTTGTCCGGGCCTTTACGCGGCTCGGAGATTATGATGAACGATGGGCGTTTGGGACCTGGATACTGACGATCGCCACGCGGATGGCCCTCAATGCGCTTCGAAACCGCAAGACGCGCCCGACGGACAGCCTCGAAGACCTGCCGCCCGGTCATGAACCTTCGGGCGCGCCCGACGAGCCGCGCGAGCGCGCGGCGGCCGGGGAGTGGATGGAACGGCTGCGGCGCGAGGTCGAATCGCTGAGCGCAAAGATGCGGCTGATCTTTTCGCTGCGGCATGAAGACGGCCTGTCCATCGCCGACATCGCTCAGGCCACCGGCGCGAGCGAGTCGGCCGTGAAAGTGATGCTGCACCGGGCGCGCAAGATTCTGCGCGAACGGCTGGTGGAGTTTGCGGACATGGGATGATCGCCGGAGACAGGAATGGAACCGACGCCCGGGATCGCAGGGAGACAAGGTCATGCATTCGACACATGAGCAGGAGTATCTGTTGCAGAAGGCAATCGACGGCGAAGTGATGTCGCCCGAAGAACTGCGCCAGTTCGGCGCCGCCATCGTGGCCGATCCGCGACTGGCGGAGGAACTGGTCTTGATGCGCCGAATTGCGGCCGATGCGGCCCGACTGGCGCGGCGCCAGCCCTCGACGGGATTTGCCGACCGGATAATGGAACGCGTCGCATTGGCGCCGGCGCCGGCGCCATTTGTCACTCCCAGGATATGGGGACGGCGGCTGGCCGTGATCGCGGCCGGCGGAGTGGCCGTGCTGGCCATTGCGGTGGCGTGGGGCGCGGGAACGCCGCTGGCAGCCTGGCTGGGCGCGGAATGGGCCGGCGGCATCCTGGGCGCGTGGGGCGAAATCGAGGCGGCGCTGTCATCGGTCTGGGCCACCGCCATCGTCGGCGCGCTCGTCGGACCCCTGACGGGGTATGCTGTTTGGCTGGCGCTGGGTTTGCCGGCGCTGGCCGGGGCCTTGAACCTCTGGTCCCTGCGACATGCCAATCGATGACTTCTGGAGCAATGGAGAGGCGATATGAGATCGCACTGCAAACATTGTCCGCCCTACTGGCTCTCAAGGGCGCGTGGCCATCTGGTCTATGTCTCGTGGGTGATCCTGCTGCTGGGGCTGGGTCTTGCCGACGCGTGGGCGCAAGACAAGGCCGGCGGCGCATCCAACGCCAAGTCGTTCGGATTCATCGCGTTTTGCCTTGGGATTCTGGCGCTGGCCACGGTGGCGACGCTGACGCGCGTGGGCCGGATTGGCGCGGCGGCGCTGGTGGCGGTGGTCTGTCCGCAAATGGCGGACCGGGCGCGCGAACACGTCATGGGCCGTCCCGTGGGAATGTTCTTTCTCGGGCTGGCCGATGCCGTTGCGGCGGTGGCCGTCATCGGGATTCTGTTGCGACTGGGCAATGGACGGCCCCTGCTGGTTCTGCTGGCCGTGCTGATAGCGGCCGTGGTCGCGGGCTTTACAGCTGTTGGATTGTCCGGCGTTTATGGATGGGTGGGACGGAACATGGGAGGGGCCGAAGCCAAGGCGCCCCAGCGCATCCTATGGGGAGGCGTGCTGGTTGAGATGGCGACGCTGCTTCCATTTGCGGGGTTTCTGGGACTGGCGGCGGCGTGCTGTATCGGTTTGGGAACAGGGACTTTGATGCTGTTTGAGGGCAGGAGCAAAGCGAGGCCGGCGAGTGAAAAATCACAAGTCAGCCCTTGACTTGCCGCCGGTTTGAGCCGATAAATAAAACCAAGACTGAATTCGAGAGGAGACAGGCCATGAAATGGCAGTTGCTGATTGTTGTGATGGTATCCGTGGCGGTTGTGGCTCTGGCCAGGCCTGCATCGGCGGACACATATGTCCGCACGGGCAGTTCCGACAATCCCATCCGCCTGATTGCCTATGTGGTTCACCCCATTGGCGTTTTGGTGGAATACACGCTGTTGCGCCCGATTCACAAGCTCGTGTCCCGGGAACCGGCCAATGCGATTTTCGGGCATCAGACAACCGTGGGCGACGAGTTTCCGGGGTGGAAGGGCCGTAAATCGGTGCACAATCCACGCGCCTATACGCCCATTTATGGCAGCGACGGCAAGGAGGACTCGGAGGCCGTTTCCGGTTGCTGCGGGGCCGGGGAGGAAGCTTCTGCGTCGTGCGCGGCCGAAGAAAAGCCTGCTCAATAGATTCGGCGTGATTGTTTCGAGCCGCCTTTTGGACGTCGTCTGAAAGGCGGCTTTTTTATTGAAAAGGGGGCGATATGGGTCCGAGCGTCGGGGATTGCTCCATCCTTGGGTGAGAGTCTTGCGATGGGTTTGAAGATTGAAAAAGAAAAGCGCATCATCGCGACGATGATCGGACTGTATTGCCGCAAGACGCACGGCACGAAAAGAGGATCGCTGTGCGCCGAATGCCGGGAATTACAGGACTACGCTCACCAGCGCCTGATCAAGTGTCCCTTTCAGGACGACAAGCCGGTTTGCCGCGAGTGTCGCGTTCACTGTTACAAACCCGACTATCGCCAGCGCGTGCGCGCGGTGATGCGGTTCAGCGGTCCGCGTCTTCTGCTCTATCACCCCATTGAATGGGTGAAGCACACATTCGGCGGCTGAAACGCGCCGCGGCAGGTCCACAACGTCCATGGATTGCGGGGGCTACTGCACGTCGAAGAACGTCTGGCTCAACCACACCAGCAGACCCAACAGCCCGATGCCCAGGACCAGGCTCCAGACCACAAGTTTTTTCTCAACGGGGAGGATTTCCTCGCGTTCCATCTTCTTGAGTTCATCGGAAATCCTGGGAGTCGTTTCCATGATTGCGTCTCCTTGAATGGGGCGCTCGGGCTTCTGCGGCCACGGCTCAGGACACCACGGGCGGCTTGACGCCGTGGAAGAACAGCCATGACACGGCCAGTCCGATCCAGATGATGAATCCAAACAGGCAGATGACATAGACGGCGGCAAGCCGTCCGATGCCTTCCTGCCACAGCCGCTTGAAGTCCGAAACCAGGCCGATCGAAAAGAACGTCAGGGCGAAGAACAGCGTCCGAAAGGCGTTGGTTTCGGCGGTGACGGATTGGGCGCGGCCGATGAGGTCGCGGTTCATCAGGCAGATAAAGAGGAAGACGACGAACAAGGCGGCGTAACCGAGGACGAACTTGGGGAACCGATGCCAGATTTCGACGGCGCGCACGCGCTCGCCGGGTTTGCGGTCGATGAAGCCGCACCAGATGACGGCCAGGATAAAGGCCCACACGCCGATGAAGATGTCGATGAAAATCTTCACTGTCGTGGTGGTCATGAGCATGAAGCCTTCCTTGTATTCCACGCCCTGGGACAGTTGGGCCTGGGCGCGGATCAGCGAGTCGGTGATCGCGCCGCTGGCAATGGCGCCGCCGTCGGTCTTGACGGCCAGTCCCATCCATGCGGCGGCCACCATCGGCTCTTTATAGAGGAACGCCTGGGCGACGAACGGCAGAATCACCAGTTCGATGACAGCGAAGATGACCACCAACGAGGAGACCATGACCGGGACGATGGGCCGGGCGCGGATGGCGCCGCCGGTGGCGATGGCGGCCGAGACGCCGCAAATGGAGATGCCGGAGGCCAGGGGAGCGGCCCATTCACGGCTGAATCCAAAATAGCGGCGGGCGATGAAATACACCAGCGCCCAGTAGATCAGGTAGGCTTCAACGATGGCGCAGAAGCCGCGAAACATGATCGCGGCGGCCAGTTCCTGCTGGGCTGCGGCCTTGACGCCGATATCCGCGCCCATCAGGACGATGGCCGTCTTGATGAACCATTCGGGCTTGGTCGCCTCGCCCAGCGCGCGGGCAAGGCGCGGCAGGAAGTTGCCGATGATGAGTCCCAGCGCCAGCGACAGGATGAAACCGGCCTCGCCGGTCAGGCGCAGCGACCATCCGCCATACTTTTCGATGTCGGCGGGCTTGTTGGCGGCAACGTTGCCCTGATGGCCCAGGATGAGGCACAGATACGTGAGAAAGAAGATGACCGTGAACCCGGCGGCATACCGTCCCATGCGCGCGCCCATCGTCCAGGCGCCGATGCTCGTGACGCCGAGGATGAGGACGTAGGTCAACACCAGAGCCGTTGCGCCGCTGACCTTTCCGGCCAGTCCCGCGGCGACCGGCGCGACGGCCCCGCTCAGCGTCCCCCACATTTTGGGCGACGCCACCCATCCCAGCAGATCATATCCCATAAACGCGCCCATGGACAGGAGGAACAACAGCGTTCCCAGGATCACCGCCCACCAATCCTCGCTCTTCAGAAACGAAGTCCGGCTGTCTGACATGGCTGAATCCTCCCCGGATCATTAAATCCGCATCGGAACATCGACACAACGACACTATCGCCGCGGGGGCGCCGCCGTCAATGGGATTGTCGCAGGCCTCGAGCGCGCACGGGCGGGGCGAAAAAGGATTGTGAGGGGGAGGACCGCGAACATAGGATGGGGAGGCGATCTCACGCAACAAGCAAGGAGTCGGGTATCATGAAGCGAACCGGAGCGCAGGAAGCCTCCCACCAGATGCTGGAGCAAAGCGCCAGGATACTGGGTTTGGATGACGAGACGCTCGATCTGTTGCGGCATCCGTCGTCGGAGTTGCACGTGTCGATTCCGGTGCGCATGGACAATGGCAAACTGCGCGTCTTCCGGGGATACCACGTTCAACACAACACCTCGCGGGGACCGGCCCGCGGAGGCATCCGTTTTCACCCGAATGAAACGATCGAGTGGAACCGCGCGCTGGCGGCCGGGATGACCTGGAAATGCGCGTTGCTGGACCTGCCGATCGGCGGCGCAAGCGGCGGCGTTGTCTGCGCGCCTAAACAAATGTCGCCCGGCGAACTCGAACGGCTCAGCCGCGCCTACGTGGGCGCCATCTGGCGTTCGCTGGGTCCCGGCTGCGACGTGCTGGCGCCGGATGTTTACACCGACGGGCGCATCATCACCTGGATGCGCGACGAATATGCTCGGCTGGCGGGGCAGGCCTCGCCACCGGGCGGCGCGTTGCGCGAGGACGCCACCGCGCGCGGCGGGGTTGTGGTTATCCGCGAGGCGGCCCGCCGCATGGGTCTGGACATGAAAAACGCGACCGCCGCGATCCAGGGCTTCGGCAAGGTGGGCCGCCACATGGCGAGGATTCTGCGCCAGGAACTGGGCGTGCGCATTGTCGCCGTCAGCGACAGCCGGGGGGGCGCCTTCACCTATCAGCGCGAGGGGCTGGACCCGGACGCCGTTCTGAGGCACAAACTGACAACCGGTTCGGTGGTCCAGATGCAGAACACGGTTCCCAAGTCCAACGACGAATTGCTCGAATTGGACGTGGACCTTCTGATTCCGTGCGCGCTGGAGAACGTCATCACGGTTGATAACGCCCCGCGCGTCCGCGCCCGGATTCTGGTGGAAATGGCCAGCAGTCCGACGGCGCCCGGGGCCGACGGCCTTCTCGAAAAGAACCGCGTCCACGTGATCCCCGACCTGCTGGCCAATGCCGGCGGCGTGACGGCCAGTTATCTTGACTCGGCCCAGCGCGGCGCCGACGGCCGGTGGGACGAGGCGGGCGCGAATCGCGCGCTGGATGAAAAGATGGCCGCCGCCTATCATTCCGTCGCCGAGGCCGCCCAACGTCTGCAGGCGCCGGCGCGGCTGGTGGCCTTTGCCGTGGCCGTTGAGCGCGTGGTTGCGTCAATGAAGGCCGGGCAAACGGGCGCACGCTAAATGGAAGGGACGGTCGGGACCGGGGTGAGGCGACTTTCTCACAATCCTCCCCACCGCATGGGGCCTCTCGCATGGAAGCCTGGAATGGCTTTTTGGACATCCTGATCCTGCTGACGGCCGCGCTGGTGATGGGCGCGCTGGCCGAGCAGTTGCGGCAGAGCGCCATCATTGGCTACCTCCTGGCGGGGATGCTGGTGGGGCCCAATGTGTTCGCATGGGTGAAGTCAAGCGACAGCATGGACCTGATCGCGGATTTGGGGGCCGCGTTGCTGCTGTTCACCATCGGCTTGGAGTTTTCGGCCCGGCGTCTGGTGCGCCTGGGTCCGGTGGCTTTCGTCGGCGGCACGCTTCAGATCGTGATCACGGCGCTGGCGGCCTGGGTGGCGGCGGGCTTGTTTGGCCTGGACGCGCGCGCGGCGCTGGTGGTCGGCTTCATGGCGGCCATGTCGAGCACGGCGTGCGTCATGCGCGTTCTGCATGACCACACGCTGACCGAGAGCGTTTTTGGCCGCACGGCGTTTGGCGTGTTGCTGTTGCAGGACCTGGCGGTCGTCCCGCTGGTGTTGCTGGTGGCGGCCCTGGGCGAAGGAACGCCGTTGGGCCAGGCGGGCTGGAAGCTGGCGAAGACGGGGGCGGCGGGCGCCGGCGCCTTTGCGGTGCTGTATCCGCTGTTTAATTACGTGCTGCCGACGGCGCTGCAGTCGCACCGATGGACGCGCAACCGTGAGTTGCCGATCCTGCTGGCGGTCATTTTGTCGCTGGGATCGGCATGGGGGGCGCACGCGCTGGGCCTGAGTCCGGCGTTTGGGGCCTTCCTGTCGGGGATGCTGCTGGCCGAGTCGCCGTTTGCGGTCCAGATTCGCGCGGACGTCTATCCGTTGCGGACGGTGCTGGTGACGCTGTTTTTTGCGGCGATCGGCATCTGGGCCGATCCGAAGACGGTGGCGGCGCACTGGATACTGGTTGCGTCGGTGGTGGCGTTGATCGTGCTGGGCAAGACGTTTGTCGTCTGGGGCGTGTTGAGGATGTTTCATCTCAGCCACGGGGCTGCGGTGGCCGCCGGCTTGACGCTGAGCCAGATCGGGGAGTTCTCGTTTGTGCTGGGAAAGATCGCCGCGATAGGCGATCCGGCGGTGCTGTCGCCGGAAGTGTTCCGTCTGCTGGCGTCGATCACGTGCGTGACGCTGTTTGTGACGCCCTACCTGGTGGCCGCGGCGCCGCGGGTGTCCCGGTGGATTGACGAGGCGGTATGGCGCCGGTTTGCCTGGAGGTCTGGCGCCGGGGCGGACGTCCGCGCGGCCGAGGACGTGCACAAGCCCAGCCCCATCGTCATCATTGGATTCGGTCCCGCCGCCCAGCGCGTGGCGCAGTTGCTGGCGCCCCGCCATCGCGCGGACATGGTGATCGTGGACGCCAATCCACGCAATGCCCTGGCGGCCAAGGCTCTCGGCGTGGAGTTCCACGTCGGAGACGCCACCGGCGGCGACGTGCTCGAACACGTCAACGTGCCGCTGGCGCGGGCCGTCGTAGTGACCACGCCGGATCCCACCACGAGCCGGCATATTATTGAACTGTGCCGGGCGCTGGCGCCTGAGGCCCGGATCATCGCGCGCTCGCGATACAGCCGGTTTCAGGAGGAC
>Ga0101944_10004648_pt1 | contig 16667 bp, 23 predicted proteins | sample DewCreD2012metaG_FD_75245 | JGI IMG/M metagenome (GOLD analysis project Ga0101944, IMG submission 75245) | Hot spring sediment bacterial and archeal communities from British Columbia, Canada, to study Microbial Dark Matter (Phase II) - Dewar... ...
ACCAACGCCGGCAGCAACGGCAAGTTCCTCGCGGTGCTCGACTTCGAAGTCAAGGGCGGCAAGGTCGTCGACTACCGTTACAAGCTGCTTCCCGTGTTCGCCAATCTGCTGCCGGCCGATGCCGAGATGGACGCGGTCATCAAGAAGGTGCGCGCGCCGTTCGAGACGAAGCTCGGCGAGAAGCTCGCCGTCACCGAAGGGCTGCTTTACCGGCGCGGCAACTTCAACGGCACGTTCGATCAGTTGATCTGCGACGCGCTGATCGCGGTCAAGGGCGCGCAGATCGCGTTCTCGCCCGGCTTCCGCTGGGGCACGACGCTGCTGCCCGGGCAAACGATCCTGATGGAGCACGTGCTGGACCAGACCGCGATCACGTACCCGTACACGACGCTGACCGACATGCCGGGCGAGATGATCAAGACGATCCTCGAAGACGTCGCCGACAACCTGTTCAATCCCGATCCGTATCTGCAGCAGGGGGGCGACATGGTGCGCGTCGGCGGGTTGCAGTACGCGATCGACCCGAACGCGACGATGGGCAGCCGGATCTCCGACATGCGGCTCGACGGCAAGCCGATCGACCCGAAGAAGACCTACAAGGTCGCCGGCTGGGCTCCGGTCGCGGAAGGCGCGCGGGGCGAGCCGATCTGGGACGTCGTCGCAGGCTACCTGCGCGATCAGAAAGTGCTCAAGCCGCGCAAGCTCAACCTGCCGACGATCAAGGGCATGCAGGGCAACCCCGGCATGGCCTGAGCGCGGTTCACCCGCGCGCACGCGTATGGATTCGTGGCAGCTCGAACGACGGCGCTGGCTCGCCGCGTTGCCGGCGCTTGCACTCGCCGGAGCGACACGCGCGCGACAGGCGACGGGTGAAATGCTCGAGCCGATCGACGACGTGCGCGCGCTGCTCGCGCGGGTGCGGCGCGAGCGCGTGCCGCTGCTGCTCTTCTTCAGCACGCCGGGCTGCCCGTACTGCATCGAGGTCCGGCGCAACTATCTGGCGCCGCGGGCGCGCGAGGCGCGCGCCGGCGTGCTGATCCGCGAAGTCGACATCGTCAGCCAGCGCAGCTTCATCGACACCGACGGCAAGCCGATCACCGAAGCGCGGTTCGCGGCGCGGTTCGGCGCGCGCGTCGTTCCGGTCGTGCTGCTGGTCGACGCGAATCTGACGCCGCTCGGCGATCCGCTGATCGGCCTCGACGGCGCCGGCTTCTACGAGGCGTACCTCGCCAACGCGATCGAGGCCGCGACGGCGAAGCTGCGCGCCCGCTGAGCGCCGCGCGCGGGGCGCGCGCGTGCGGCACAATGCGCGCCTTCGGAGGCGTGGCCGAGCGGTTTAAGGCACCGGTCTTGAAAACAGTTGTAGGAGGTGTGGCAGAGTGGTCGATTGCACCGGTCTTGAAAACCGGCAACGGGCAACCGTTCGTGAGTTCGAATCTCACCGCCTCCGCCAATAAAAACAAGTACTTACGCAGCATCCGCCGGTATGCAAAGTGCTTGCAGTAAGCAACGAAAAGCCCCGCTAGTCGGGGCTTTTCCCTATTGGGCGGGAATGCGCACCGTAAGCACATGGTAAGCGGTGCGCACAACGCCAGCGAAGTTGGAGCGTGAGCTATGCGTGTTGAAGCTGGGCGACGCGACCTTACCCGTCGCCCGGGTCGGGGTTCAAAGCAGGGCCGTTTGATCCGGCAACACAACCTTGGCCGCAGCTTGGCGCGCACGGGTCTTCTTAACCCAATCCTTCACGATCACCGGCAGCCGCGTCTCGATCTCACGCCCAAACAGAACTTCATCGACGTAGCCCATGTGCAGCATGTCGATCATCCTGCACAGATACGCACGACCGCAGTCCCACCATGTGTAGTGAGCGTCCACGACGAGCAGGTGTTCGACCTCGATGCCAGTCTCAAGGCGCATCTCCTCCAACTCCATTCCGTCGAGCAGCGTCTCATAGACACCATCGGCAACCCGACTCCCGAACGTCGTCGTGTGGTAATACTCCTTGATCTCCCATACCGCGACCGGATTAACGGGGGACGGGAAAGCACCATCGACCCGCCGCGACAGTGTGCGAAGTGGCCGCCCGTCCTTCGTTACCGTGGTCAGTTCTCGGGGATCATGGTCGTAGTCGATGCCGTCGGCGTTAGCCTCGACCAGCATATTGACCATCGCGGTCAGGTAGGCGACCTGCTTCTTCTCGCCTTTCTGCTTGTTCATGGTCGCGGCAATTTTGTAGTTTTGAAGACCAAGCAATCTTTCGTACATTGCTTTGGCCGCAGCAGCGTCCATAAGCTGATGCTGAACAGTGTTGTTCAGCACGTCGGCACGGAATGCAAAGTAATCAAGGAGCTTCTGAGCAAACTCCGTGGGCTTTCCCCCTTGAACAAGGTGATCGCTCAAGAGCTCCAGTTTTTTCATGCCGTCCAGCACTTCGGCAAGCGTCGGAACCTTGATTGTTCCCGTGCCTCGTGCCGTGTAGCCTAGTGTTTGAGATAAAGAACGAACATGAGCCCAGAAACTCTTATCGAGACCTTGGAAATTGACGTTAGCCCGCATGGATCTTGCTCCTCCACGACTACAAATCGTCGAGGATACATCCAGGAAGCGCTGCCGTTCAACGTAAGTGAGCGCGCTATGCCTCCACTGAAGGGGCAGCTTCTCAAATGGATTGGCAATAAGCAGAAGTTCGCCAACGAGATCATCGAGTACCTGCCCAAGGACTTTGGCACCTACTTCGAGCCCTTCCTTGGCAGCGGGGCGGTGCTTGCGCATCTAGCGCCGAAGCATGCTGTGGCAGCCGATGTATTCAAACCGCTGATTGAAATCTGGCAGCAGCTACACGACGACACCGAAGAGCTCATCCGCTGGTACGAAGCCCGTCATGCGCTGATAGAAAAGATGGGTAAGGTCGAGGCCTACGAGAAGGTCAAGGCCGACTACAACGCATCGCCCAACGGTGCAGACCTGCTGTTCCTATCTCGTGTCTGCTACGGAGGCGTCGTTCGCTTTCGCAAAGCAGATGGCTACATGAGCACACCCTGTGGCCCCCATCGACCTATGCCACCCGACAACTTTGCTGAGCGTGCCCGAATTTGGGCTGCTCGCACCAAGGGCGTCGAGTTTGTCCATGCGGACTTTGAAGAAACTATGAGCCGCGCAAAAGCCGGTGACGTCTGCTATCTCGATCCGCCGTATGCCGACAGCCAAGCGATCATCTATGGAGCGCAGGCCTTCAGCCTTCCGCGCCTATTCTCTGCTATTGCGGACTGCAAGCGCCGAGGAGTTCGAGTTGCATTGAGCATCGATGGCACCAAGAAATCTGGCAACAAGAAAGTTGAGCTTCCTATTCCAGAGGGGCTGTTCGAGCGCGAGGTTTATGTCCATCTCGGGCGCTCGATGCTTCGCCGTTTCCAGATGGATGGTCAGACCCTTGAAGCCGAGCACGTTTCGGATCGGTTGCTGCTGACCTACTAGCGGTTTGTTACGCTGGGCTTATGCGCCGCGCCGCAAGCTGACCTAACCACAGCAGCGCCAAGCCCTTAGCGGGCAAGCCCGAATAACTCCGTGTTTGTCGTTCCTTGCCTACCGGCTAGAACGCCGCTACAGGCCGCGTGCCGTGCTCGCCAGTACCCTAGCGGCGGCAGTGTGGTGATCGTCGCCTGTGCCGCCCCGTAGCCGCCCCAGCCACGACAACGGGTGCCAGCGGCACCCGTTGAAGGCCAGGTCGCACGGGTAGGAGCCGCCCCGTTCCTGACTGAGCCCGTTTGATTAACGTCCAACGGTTCCCGATGGGACGGCGCAGCTTCTCCGGGACTGCGCGCCACTGCACCGCTGACGACGATAAGGGCGGTGCAGGGTTTTTCAGATGCCGTCGTCGTCTTGCCTGCTCCTGCATCCTTGCCGGTTCGGTTGTGGGGTGCAGAGACGCAAGCGCAACACGTCCTCCGACCAAAAGAGCTGGCCACACCGCATGCACTTCTTCCACCCGACATATCGGACGGCACGGGGTGGCTTTGCGTCCATGTCCATCACAGGCTCGCGCCGCGTTCCGCCGTCCTGCGGCCACATACGAGGCTCAATGAAACCTTGGAAATTCGGCTTCAACGCAGCAACCCCCAGCCAGCAGTCCCGGCGCGTGCGGTGCCGTCGTCGATCCAGTTCAGCAGGCAGTGCAGCACCACGGGGGCATCGACCGGACAGATGCGACCGTCTGCAATGGCTGCGAGAAATGCGTCATTGACCCACTCGCGCATTTCGTCGGTCGTACCCCGCGAGCGCTCCAGCTTGCGCACCCGTGCCAGCAGCCCCCGCGTGTCAGCCATGTGGTCACTCCCGTAGCTCGCGCAACGCCGCGCCCAGCTTGAAAGCGCGGAGCAGGTTCAGCGCGTCGCTGGTCTCACGGGCTGCATGCGCCTCGATTCGGCGCTGCTGCATCTGTTGCAGGTCGTCTGGCGTTACCGTGTGCTTCACGGGCGCGTTTTCGCGCGGGTCGGTGTGCAGGTTCTTCATAGCAGCCGCCCTCCCGCGCTCACCTGCGCGAGCAGTTGCGCCGCTTCCACGCGCACCTCCGGTTCGTCGCAGTCGCGGATTATCTCGTAGCAGGTATTCACGACCAGACGGCGAACTGCTTCGCGCTGTATGTCGTCGTTCATCTGTTGAATAGCGGCGCGCGGTTGCAACCATGCGCCCATTCCGCCGGGCATACGGATATTGCTCATGTGTTCTCCTTCTCTTCGAGTGCAGCGATGCGTGCTTCAAGTTCTTCGGTTGCGCGGATTTGGCTAAGGGTGCCGATGGTTTCCACAATCGACTTCGCAACGTCAGGCGCGACAAGTCCCTTGGCGACAGCATCAAGCACCGATTCGACTTGCTTGCTGATAGGCGCGGTCGCGTCGTAGTCAAACTCCACGCGCTCCGCTTGGGAGCGCAGGCTGGGCATGACTTTGGAGAGCAACAGCGCAGCGGCGGCAGTGTCGCCATTCAGCGCGTTCGCCTTCACGACTTGGAGGATGGCGTGTGCATCATCCAGAATCGATTGCGTCATCTTTGTGCGACGATCAACGATGCCGCGCGGGCGTCCGGCAGGGTTCGGACTTTTCATGCCCTTCGTCCATTTCGGGTTGCCCTTGGGCGGCGAGGTATCGGGCTGGTAGCCCTTCAACCAGTCCGGTTGAACTATCTCGGTCATGTGGGAATCCTTGATTACTTCAGCTTGTCATCATTGGCTGTCGAACTTGAGAGCAGCCAGCGCCTTGCTGTTCCCTTCACGAAGTGCGGTGACGCGACCCCAATCTGCGCCCATCGCTTTCTCGACCTCTTTGAACAGCCGCGCACCTCGTTCTTCGATAGCCGCTTTTGCGTTACGTACTGCCTTGAGCTTCGCTGCCACTTCCGGGGCGGCGCGCTCGTGCCAGACGCGGGTATAGGTTTTGGCGAATTCCGCATCAAGACCGGACAGGTACGGCGGCGCTCCAAGGCAGGCGGATACCGTGATGGAATCTCCTTCGTCGATTGCCTGCTGCAAGAACTTGTGGCGCTCTTCCGTCGGCATCTCTTTAACGAACTTCCGAATCTCGCCGGAGATACCCACACTGGCGCGGGACTCAAGCGGCTGCGAAAGCTCCTGCTCGAAGTGCGCGATCTGCTTGTCCAGCGTGGCGCGCACGTTGTCGAACTTCTTGGCGAGCCGTTGCTGTTGCTTGTAGGCGGCATCGGATACGGCCAGCACTTGCTGTCCCTCCGACCAAGCATGATTCTTTCGGGCAGCGTCCCGGCCATCATGGAGTTTGATGAGGGTGACGTAGGCGTCATCCAGCGCTTCCATAGCGGATGCAAGCAGGGGCGCAGTGTTATCGTCGTACCCGTCAATGGCTTTGAGGGTTTCGGCGTGCAAGCTGGGGCTAACTCGTGAATCAATAGGCGTGGGCATGATGAAACTCCTTTGATAAAGCGCGTTGCGTTACGCATTGCTTGCAGTGTGGGAAAAATGATCGTAAGTCCGCAAGGAAAACAAAAACTTGCATGCGTCGAACAAGTAATTCAGCGTTATTCGTTCGGCATCTCAGGGGCTTTCGGGTGCATCCAAAAAGTCGTTGCCGAGTCTCGGAGATACGTCTTAGCGTTGCCCCATCTACAACCCGCACAGGAGCAACGACATGAACTTCGTCAATACGCTGAAGGCCATCAACGAAGCTGGCGCCACGCAAGCCAAGACCTACACGAAGCGCGAGAACGCCAAGCGCGCAGCCATCGCCGCAGGGGTGCCCGCGGAGCTGGTGCAGATCACCGTTCACAAGAACGGTGACGAAGTACGTTTTGGCTGGAAGGCGAAGCAGCCGCCCGTAGGCGCTGCGCAGGGTGTGGCCAATACCCCAGCGGCGACCGCTACCGAAAGCGAGCCTGTAGCGCCCGCTGTCGCCGTGCAGGTAGTCCCCACAGGCAAGGGTGCGCCCAAGGTAGAGCGCGAGGAACGCAACGGGGTCAAGCGCCCGCGTGCAGGTGGCCTATGCGCTGCCGTCTGGGCGTGGCTGGACGCGAACCCGGGCGCAACGATCAAGGACGCGAAAGCTGCCGGGACTGACCACGGGTGGAACGAGAACAACGTCGCCTGCGAGTTCTACGCTTGGCGCAAATTCAACGGGCTGTCCCGTGCCACCGCCACGAACTGATGCAGCCGGTTTTGCAGCGCAGCCCCCCGTGCTAACTGCTGCAAAACTGCAAAACCAAAAAACGATGATCCCCGTTTTGCAGTTTTGTAGTTTTGCACTTCCCCCACACGGGGGGGGCGGCTGCAAAACCGAATCGCTCATGTCAGTGACGCTTTTCGGTATATCGCGCAGTTGTTGGTGCCACGCGCAACATCGATTCGGTACTGGAACTGCGCCATGTTCAGCACCTCCTCCACGTCTTGCCAGCGGCGGCCATTCACGTCCCGATTTAGCACGGCATGTACCATGTCGCGGGTTACGTCCTGCCCCGCATGGGTCACATGAACCATTTCCACCAGCGCCTGGACGACCTGCGACACTGTGGTCATTTTTCGGTCAAGGGCGCGCCCGGTATCCTCTTCTGTATCCTTGCCCGTAGCCGCATCGAATATGCGCGCCGAGTCGTCCTCGCCCCAAACAATGTCCTCTAGTACCGCCTTGCATAGCACTGAAGCGGGGGCATCCACACGTTGCGCCAGCGTATGCACCGCCTCGCTCTTGTAGGTGACGAGGAAGCGGGGCGTGAGCTGGGGCTTCGCCAAACGCATCACGAAAGCATGTTCCTCGCGTTTGTCACGGGCGTGAATGAAGGCAACCCGTGGTGACGTTACCCATGCGCCAGCCCCGGCCACCATGTCCTCGAAGTGCTCGGTGTTCTGACTACTGCGCTTGTTGTTGTGACCGATGAAGGCAACCGTCACGTCATGCTTCTCCGCCAGCGTTTGCATGTAGGCAAGCAGGCGCTTAACGGGGGCGTCATGGTTGGGACTGTCGCCCGGCGGCCAGATGGTGAGCGCAACGGCAGCATCAAGCACCACGAGACGCACGGGCGGCGTACCGGCATTTTGTGCCGCGACGTTCGCCATCGTGATAGCAGCATCCAAGTGCTCATAGACTCCAAATACCTGAATCTGCTGGCCGCTGTTCTCGTCCGTTTCAATGCCACGATAGACCTGCAAGGTTCGCGGTGCGCCACCCGCCTTGATGTGGCGAGCCTTAATCCAGTCGGTCAATTCCTCCGAACTGATCCACAGGGTGGATGCGCGGGGACTAATCATGGCTGCCATCGTTGCGAGGAACGACGACTTTGAGGTGCCGCCCCGCCCGAAGAAGCCGACAACGCATCTGGATGGCAGGAACGGATCGACAAGGTAGGTGACTGTGGCGGTTTCGGTATCTCCAGACATGGCAAACTCCAGCTTGATCTTGTTCGGGTCAACGGTCTTGGCTTGCGTATGCACACGCTGGCGGACTTTTTCCCGCTCAACCCGCTTTTCTTCAATCTGAACCTCCAGCTCCTTTTGCTTGGTGGCTTCGCGCTGTAGATCGGCTAGTGCCTTTGCTGTCTCGGCCTTTGCCTGCTCTTGCGCGACCTCGGGCGTGAGATGCCGGTTACGCTCTGCGGCTTGCTGCAACCATGCGGGCAGCGTAGCGGCGGCAGGGGCGACGATCGGCACCGCGCCAGTGCTACCCCATTGGCTTGGCGGCAGCGTCGCCCCCTTGCCGTTTTGCAGTCGCGGCATTTCATCTTGTATGACCTGCGGCGGCTGTCCTACAGTGTGTTTGTCCATCACGGTTGTACCTCTTCAAAGCCCGCCTGACCCGCGGGCTTTTTTCTTGATGTAGTTACGAGGTGCTTGCCAGCGAGTGTGCGGGGTGGGCACGTTGCGCGGCTGCATTGGGTTTGCGTCGCCATGAACGTCAAACAGCTTGTTTGGCGTTCGGCGCGTAGGCGCTGGTGCTGCGGAACTTCCGCGACTCAAGCCAAGCGTTGATGTCGTCGATGTGGTAGCGAACTGGTGCCTGCTTTGAATCGCCCAGCTTGATGAACTCTGGGCCTTTGCCTTTTCCTCGCCAGATTTCGAGGGTGTTGGGCTTGATGTCCAGCAGGGCGGCGGTTTCGTCGTTGGTGCGCAGGTTCGGGTCGAGCGCGGAAATTGTGGTCATGGGTGGAGTCCTCAGACTGTCCACCGCGCGCAAACAAAAAGGGCAGCGCGATGGGAATCTGCCACCTGTTTCCAGATGACTGATACCCGCCGCCTGCCCATGCAGCGCGTCTTCTCCAGTCCGACCCCTCGCGGGGTATCGCATCACGCTCGAACTGGAGAGCGAGTTAGTTGAAGCAACTATAGGACAACTTTACGCAGCAATGCAAGCGTAAGTTGTTGATATAAAAGGGTGTTTAGCTTTCTGAACGGTCGTTTATGGCCGCTGCCTGCTGCTCGATCCAGTCAGATATGCGTTGCGTCTCGGGTCGCAGGTACTGCAAGTGATTCGTCTCAAGATAGTGTTTGGCCGTTACGCCCTTGGGTACATGGTTCGTGAGCAGTTCGACCTTATGTAGATCGAGCTTGCACATGGCGATGCCGATGGTCGTGTAGGTGCGGCGCAGGTCGTGCGGCGTGATCTTGGTGCCCGCTACCTCGCTGACCTTCTTCATGGTGTCGCGCGGGTCTTTGATGTGCCCAGCCTTGCCCCAGGACGTAAAGACGAACTTGCTACCTTTCACGCGCTGCCGGGTCTTCAGCAGTTCCACCGCCTGCGTGGATAACGGTAGCCAGACAGGATTCGAATTTTTGGGGTCGGGGATGTGTATCCAGCCTTCATCCAGATTGACCCGATCCCACGTCAGTTCGCTGCATTCGCCGATGCGCAAGCCTGTGAGCATCAACAGCATCACAAGGTCAATGCTGGCCAGCGTGTCACGGTTGTAGGCTTCCTCGCGTGCTTTGGTGAGGAACGACCATACCGCGCCGACCTTGTTATCCGGCACGCGGCTGGTGCGGGGCTTGAGCGGTGCCCACTTCTTGTAGAGCACATCAACGGGGTTGTCCGTCAGCACAGGCGCCCCGTCCGGCTCGCGGTATTCGCGGATGGCGTAATTGAACAAGGCGCGAAGCACCGCGAAGGCCTGATTCGCTTGCGCAGGTGCGGGGCCGTTGCCCGTCGTACCCTTGGTCTTGATCTCGTTGAAGCGCTTCGTGACCATCTCGCGCGTGATGTCCCTGAGTGGCTTCTTCAACCATGCCTCGAAGGTCGTGGTCACATGGCGTTCAATCTCGGCCTTGCTGCTGTCCTTCAGCGGGCGGTCGCGCTTGTACCCGTCGGCCACGTCGCGGAGGGTGACACGCTGCGCCGCTTCCTTCTTGGCGACGGCGCGCGGGTCGATGCCCATGCGCATGCTGCGCAGATGTTCGCGGGCAACATCACGGGCTTGATCGACAGTGAAGACCCCATGCGGGCCGATGCTGATGCGGGGCGAACTGCCATTGACGCGCCCCTGCACGATGTAGGTGATCTTGCCGGTAGGGGTGACCCGGAGGCCAAACCCCTTGAGCGAGTCATCCCAGTGAAACGCCTCTTTGTCAGCGGGCGCTGTGATCTTGTCGATGTAGTTCTTAGTCAGCTTAGGCACGGCGCACCTCGCTGAATGGCGGTGTTGTGGTTACTATCGTCACGTTGGCTTCCTTCGTATGCAAGGGAGTTGACCACGCGGTCGGGACTGTTGGCGCAGTCGCCGGCCGCATCTTTTCAGGCGCTCATAAGCGGCTCGTAAGCGCCACAGGTAAAGTTACGACAAGTTCCACAAAACAAAAAGCGAGCGTAACCTATTGACCTGTAAAGGTGTGCATGGCTTACTAAAGCAACGGAAGGAAGTGTAAAGTCCGGTTCCGGGAAACTTGAAAACCGGCAAGGGGCAACCCTTCGTGAGTTCGAATCTCACCGCCTCCGCCGGTAGCCTTCCCCCAAGACGTGCAGCAACGTGCGAGGAAGTGAAGATAACTCGTTGATTTGACACGGGTTTTCAACTTCCGCAGAATCCTCGTCGTGCAACGTCGATCCCGCAACGTGCGGCCCTAGGCGACGCAAATTGGTGGATAGATTGGGGGTCAGAAATGGCAGGCAGAGCAAGCGGCATTCACCGGTTGACCGCGCTTCAGGTGATGCGTGCCCGGCGTGACGCGAGCGACGGAGGCGGCTTGATGTTGCGCGTGCCGCGCAGTGCAACAGGCGGTCCGGTTTGGGTGTTCCGGTTCACGTCGCCGACGGGCAAGCGGCGCGAAATGGGGCTTGGCCCGGTCGCGCAGTCGAGCGCCGAAGCGGCCGGCGCATCGCTTCGTGAAGCGCGCGCAGCGGCCGCGCGGGCGCGTGCGCTGCTGCGCGATCACGTCGATCCAATCGAGCACGAGCGCGAGCAGCGCGAGGCCGCGCGGCGCGAAGAAGAAGCGAAAAAGGCCGCAGCACGCGCCGCGCAGGTGACGCTGATTCGCTTCGCGCGCCGCTACCACGAGCAGCACGTCGAGCCGATCCGCAGCGACAAGCACGGCAAGCAGTGGCTTGCCAGTGTCGAAGGCCCGCCGACGGACTCGCGCACGCCCGAGCAGAACGCGGCGCGCCGGCTGCTCGACGCGCTGCTGCAACGGCCGATTGACAGCATCGCGCCGCTCGACGTGCTCGACGCGCTCGTGCCCTTGTGCCGCGCCACGCCCGAAACGGGCCGGCGCGTGTTTCAGCGGCTCGGCGCGATCTTCGATGCTGCCGTGCTCGAAGGCTTGCGCGGTGACAATCCGTGCGCGCCGATCAAGCGCGAGTTATTCAAGCGGGCCGGTCGCCAGCAGCGCGGACACTTCGCGGCGATGCCGCACGCGCGGCTGCCCGACTTCGTGCGCCGCCTTCGCGCGGCCGAGGGCACGGCAGCGCGCGCGCTCGAATTCCTGATCCTGACTGCCTCGCGCACGAGTGAAGCGCTCGGCGCAGAGTGGCGCGAAATCGACTTCGCGGCGCGCACGTGGACTGTCTCGGCGCATCGAATGAAAGCGCGCGTGCCGCACGTCGTCTATCTGAGCGACCGCGCGCTCGAAATCCTCGAAGCGCAGCGCGAACTGCACGCCGGCTCGCGTTACGTGTTCCCGAGCACGCGAGGCGACGATGCGCCGCTGTCGAACATGGCGCTTGCGATGACGCTGCGCCGGCTCGGCGAGCGGGCGATCACCGTTCACGGTTTCCGCGCGACGTTCTCGACTGCGTGCCACGAGCTTGCGCTCGCGCGCAGCGATGCCATCGAGGCGTGTTTGGCGCACCGCGAGGCTGATCGCGTCGCCGCTGCCTACAACCGCGCGCAGTTTGTCGTCGAACGGCGCGCGCTGCTTCAAGCGTGGGCCGACTACTGCGACGGCGAGGCGCCGGCATCGAACGTGCTTCCGCTGGCGCGCGCAGCGTGACGGACCTTCACGATATCCTCTGGCGCGGCGCGCTCGATGCGTTCGCGGCGGGCGATCCGCGCGAGCTTGCGCGGTTGATCCGCAGCCGCACGCCCGCGCCGGCCGACGCCGCGCTCGCCGATGCGGTGTCCGCGCTCGTCGCCGACGTGCTCGAAGGCCGGCGGTCGCCGCGCAGCAAGCGCGGCCCGGTTGCGCGCTTGACGACGCCGCAAGCGTTCGCGCTGCGCGTCGCCGCCGACGACATGAAGCGCGCGGGCGTTCCCGAGTCCGTGCGCGTTGACCGACTCGCGTCGCGGTTCGGCGTGTCGGCCGGCGCGGTTCGCGACGCGCTCGCGACACGCCGGCGCGCTTCGAAAGTTAGCCGCTAACTTCCGAGCAACAGTCGCCGTTTTGGCTGCACTCTTCGCACGTCATTGCTCGACGCGCGAAAGATATGCAGCCGATCCTTGTTTCGATCAACGAAGTCGCCGCGATGCTCGGCGTGTCACGCCGGACCGCCTACGCGATGCGCGCGCGACCCGGCTTCCCGCGCCCCGTCGTGCTCGCGCAGAGGTCGATCCGGTACAGAACGGCCGAGGTCGAGGCCTTCGTCGCTGGACTCGCTGCCGAGCAGGCGCAGCGCCCCGAGCCGCCTGAGCTTGCGGACGCGCGCGGCAAAAAGCGGCCGAAATCGGGTGCTGGTGGTGGAGATTTCGGGGGTTTTTCAAACCCCCAGAGCGAACACTTACCGGGCGAGCCGCGCCGCGCCAAGGCCGGAAAAACCGATTCGACGGAGCGTTCGTCCGTCGAACTTGAAAATTCGAACTCGCCGAGGTCGGCATGAAGCCGGTTTCGACCGCGGCCGACGAGCGCGTCGATGCCTACGTCACCGAAAACGTGCCCGCAAAGTTCGCCTCCCTCATCGGTCGAGCACTTCGCGGCGGGATGTTGTCTCCGAGGCAGGCGATCAAGGCCAAGTGTCTTGATTGCTGCAACTTCTCCGCTCGCGAGGCTGCGGCCTGCACCGTTTGGAAATGCCCTCTGTACCACCTGAACAAGTACAGGCACGGCGCCGAGGCGGAGGGTGAATGAGCATCCGCCTCGTGTCCCTTGTCTGGCGCGCCGACCGCGCCGATCTGCCCGTCACCGACCGGATCGTGTTACTGCGCTTGTGCGACCGCGCCGCCGACGACGGAAGCCGCGTTTACCCGGCTGTCGAAAGCGTGGCGCGCGACTGCGGGCTGACGCGCCGCGCGGTGCAGGGTGCGCTGCGCCGCCTTCGCGACGCCGGCCTGCTCGTCGCGGTCGGCGCCACGACCGGCGGGCGAAGCAATCCGACGCGCTATCGCATCGACGTTGACCGCCTGACCGAACTCGGAAACCGCGCACGTGGTGCGCCCTTTGAGGACGAAGAAAGGGCGCACGTGGTTCGCGAAAGGGCGCACGTGGTTCGCGAAAAGGGCGCACGTGGTGCGCCCGATACGTCAGTTAACCGTCATGAAACGTCATCCCCCCTACACGAAGCTTCGCTTCGTGTATCCCCCCGGGGGGATAAGCCGAAGAGCCGTAGCCGAATCCCGCACGACTTCGACTTGACCCCGCAGCGGGTGACCGCTGCGATCACCGCCGTCAAATCCGAACGCGGATTTGCGCCGACGCCGGACGAGGTCGCGCTGCGCTTCGAGATGTTCAGAAATTTCCACGAAGCGACGGCGGATGTGCGCGCGTGGGGGGTGGATTGGGATGCGCGGTGGAGGCGTTGGGCGGTCGAGAACTGCAGGCCAGCTCGCGCTAGCCCGTCCGCGCCGCCGCCCATCGACGCGAGCGCCGACGAACTCTTCCCGGACTAAACATGGACAAGCTACAGATTGACTACGACGACCCGTCGATCATTGCGGTGATCGACGAAGCGATCACGATGAACGCGGCGCTTAGAGACAGCGGCGTCTACCTGTGGCTCGATCCCGCGACGGGATCGCATCGACTGTGGGCCGATGACGGCAAGATCAGCGAGGGCTGCGCGAGGCTACTGATGAACAACTACCCGGCGATCAGAGTAGCGCACGACGCACTCATGAAGGCCAGAGCGGCCATTGATGCAGCCGCGAGCGGCCGGCGCGCACCGAAGCGACGGCCGCGCAACCGAGCAGAGGCGAACCGATGACGCGCGTACTGATCGACTGGCGCGAGCACGCAGGCGACGGGACTTACATCGCTGCCGCGGCGGTGCGGTCAGCGAACGGAGGCGTATCCGTCGCCGTGCTGACCGGCATCCGTGGCGACTGGGATCAACTGCTGCTCGCCTTCGAGCGGGCATGCGAACTGCCGCCGCAATGAAAACCACGCGACCGATAGCCGAGCAACGGATGAGCGATCCTCAAGGCGAAGTGCGATACATCCCGGCCGAACCCGGCACGCGCCTTCTTAGCGCGTACCTCGATTTGAACGACAAGGCCGAGCCAGTCTTTTTTGAGTCCTCGCGCGTGATCGCGTGGGAACTTGGCATCGTGGCGGATAGCGAGGGCGACCCTCGCTGCGAATGGTCGCACCCGATCACGGTCGGCGAGCAGCTAAGACGCTCGCAATTTTTCGGCTCCGATCGCATGCACGCGATCGTTTTCGCCGACGGCCGCGTCGAACTGCTCGACGGCTATAGCTTCACGGGTGACGCGAAGGCGTGGAAGGCATGGGCCGCGCGCGAGCTTGTCGAGCGGCCCGAGCGAGAACGCGCTTTCGTCGCCGAACTCGAACGGCGCAAGCAAATCGAGGCTAACCGCCACGAGGAGCCGAGGCAATGACCGGGCGCGTGCTGGTCCGGCCCAAGCAGTTTTCGCTTCCGCGCGGACTCGCCGTCGCGTGGGCCGAAATCGACGACGACGGGCGCATTGACGTGAAGGTCGAGACCCACCCGGCAAGTGCGCGCGGCGCAACCCTGCACTTGCATGCGATTCGGGCCGCAGTCGAACGGCAGGCGCGGGAAGTGCTCGCGGCCGAGCGGGGGCGACCGTGAAACGGCGTGACCGTTCCCAACTCGTCGCCGCGACGCTGCGCGGTCTTGCGCCCGACCCGGCGCGCGCATCGCAGGCGATTGACCGCGCGCTGCCGCTCGAGCTTGCCTATCAGCCCAAGCCGACCGATAGCCTGCCGACGCCGCAACCGAAGCGAGGCGACCGATGAGCTTTGACCGTCACGCCGCCCGCGACCTGAACCCGCCGCGCAAGCTGGCCGAGCGCGAGCAGACGCCTATCGACGTGATGCTGACCGCTGCCGCGTTGCTCGAAACGCACGGGCCGCAGTCGAGCGAGTGCCGGGCAACGGCCGAGCGACTGCGGCGACTTTCCCGCGCGTTGGCGGATGCGGCTTCCGCCGAAGTCCGCGCCACGGCTCGCGCTGCGCCGATGCCTGCGCGTGACCCCCGTTCCATCCGCCACGGGTGATGCGATGCCAGCAAGGCGGCGCACGCACCATGACTTTCACTTGCGGCCCGGGGATCGCATCGCGCTCGCGCATGCGCTTGCGGCGCAAGAAGTGCGAGCCGTCTTGCTTCGACTCGCGCCGACTTCGCCTCAAGCGCGCCGGCTCGCACGCGCGATGGAAGCCTTGACCGATTTTTTGTGGCCCGACGACTCGCCGCGAGTCGGCGAAGAAAGGAATGACGATGACAAACGTTGACAACGTTAGCCTGCTCGTGACGCTTGGCACGCGCGAATTGCACGCGCCGCCGATGCAGCACTACCTTGACGCTTTCGACGGCGCCGAAACGCGCGCGGCGCTGAAAGCGCGTGATGGCGCGCTCGACGCAGTGCGCGCGTTCTCGCGGCGCATCGACGAAATCCGCCGCAGCCGCATGCTGACCGATCACGAGCGGGCGGCGCTTCGACTCAAGGCAGCCGACGACGCGCTCGCCAAGCTCAAGCCCGCCGAAAGTTTGATTTCCATGAACGAAGCGGCAGCCGACAAGCGCGAGCGTTCGCTCAAGCCTGCGGCCGACGCTGCGACGAGCGATTCGCAAGTCATGCTCGACCTGATGCTCGTCGAGCGCGCCGAGCGCTTCGACGCCGAGCGCAAGCTGCGGTTCTTCGAGGGTCTGCGAAGCGAAAATCCACTGCCGAGCGAGATCCGGCTTGCCGAAGCCATCGTTCGCGCTGGCCCGCTGTCCACGCTTCCGGCCGCAGAATGGGTACAGGCACATGACCTTCTGCACGAGCATCGCAACCGGCAGGCACTCGTCGAACTGCGCGCGATCCGCGCTGCGACGGAGCAGACCGGCCGCTTTCTCGCCGAGGCTCGGCGCATGATCGAGTCCGAGGTCGCACTCGAACGCTCGCGCAGCGAGCCAGCGGCAGGCGGCTTCGTCGAGGTGCCGACTGCGGCGTAACGGTCACGCCGGGCAGGTGGCCCAATGCGGCGCGGCATCGTCACGCGGACGCGCTGCATCCTGCCCGGCACCCATTCGGAGAAAGATGCATGAAGTTTCCACGTTTTCCCAAGCTCCCGCGTCGTGTGCCGCGCCGCCGGCGATAGGTGCCGATGACGGGTTCAAGAAACCGCCGCAAACCGCATGCGACCGAGCTTTGCGCAGCACCCTCCCTCCCGCCGATCCGGCCGCACGACTTGGCCGACGCGGAAGGCGTGCTGCGCGAGCAGCGGCGCATCTACGTCGCGGCGCGCATGGGGCAACTGCCGCTCGCCGATGCGTGCCGGCTTGCCTACCTGCTCGGGTTGATGCTGAAAGGGATCGAAACCGTGACACTCGAAC
>Ga0101944_10004649_pt1 | contig 16663 bp, 14 predicted proteins | sample DewCreD2012metaG_FD_75245 | JGI IMG/M metagenome (GOLD analysis project Ga0101944, IMG submission 75245) | Hot spring sediment bacterial and archeal communities from British Columbia, Canada, to study Microbial Dark Matter (Phase II) - Dewar... ...
ACTGAAAGAGAATGGCCGCTTCCGCCTCCTTGATGCTTCCGGCGCGGTACACCCCTGCATCCACGATCTGTTCGTAGACGGAGGCCACCACCTGGAGCGTTTCTTCATCGTCGCCGGAGACCACCTTCACAATCCGCTCCAGGGTGTGTTCCCTGTCGCCGGGGTTGATGCGTTCGGGAGAATAGCCCACGTGGAAGTGCTGCTTCCAGCGAAAGCCGGATTCCTGCTCCAGGATGGGCACGCACACTTCCTCGGTCAACCCCGGGTACACCGTGGACTCGAAGACCACTATGGCTCCCTCCTTGAGGTTGCGGCCCACGGTTTCGGTGGCGCTCTTGACCGGCCGCAGGTCCGGACGGCGGGAGTCATCGATGGGCGTGGGCACGGCCACGACCACGATGTCCGCTTCCTGAAGCCACCGGGGTTTGGAGGTCACCGTGAGATGCACGGCTTGGCGAAACTGCTCGGTCGTGACTTCCCCGGTGGGGTCGATGTGGTTCTTGAAATGGGCGATCTTCTTCTCGCTCAGGTCGTACCCGATGGTGCGGAACTTCCTGCCGAACGCTACGGCGAGAGGAAGACCTACGTAGCCCAGACCTACGACGGCTATGGTTGCGCTAAAAATCGATTTCATAGTTTATCCGCCGATTACGCCGATTACTTGGATTAGGGACAAAGAGCCAAATGAGAGGACACGATTAACAGGATTTGCAGGCTTAAAAAAGACTGAGGAGCGGCTGCCGTTTTTCATTTTAGGCATTTTGGCACTTTAGCGCACTTTAGGCATTTCAGGGACCTACCCCTGCAGCGAGCGGGGATCGACATCGAAGAGCAGGAGCTGCTTGAGCCGGCCGGCCAGGCTCGACTTGCCCGGCGCCTCCTCGGGAAGGTCCCCGGTGAGCCCGTACTTCATGAGCTCCATCATGGACCCCCAGAACTCCACCATTTCGTTGTAGAGCATTTTCAAACCGGCCGTGTGGCGATACCAATTGGCCCGGTCGAGTTTGCCGGTCGGTACCATCCGGGGCTGGATCTTTATGTCAAGGCCCAGAGTCAACATCCCGAGCAGAAAGTAGGAGCGAGGCATGTGGTCCCAGGAGGTGACGAGAATGGCTGATTCGAAAGCATGATCCTTGAGGATCGCTTTGGTGTACACCGCGTTCTCCAGGGTGGTTCGGGATTTGTCCTCGATGATCCGGCCGAAGGGCTGGGAAGGGACGTACCTCTTCTCGTAGACTCGAAGGGTTCTCTCCGTTGCAGGGGAAATGACCAAGTTCTGAGCGTAGGACCTTTCCAACAATCTGTAGGCCTCGGCGGCTCGGTTGTCCCGTCCTTCAAAGGCGACGATAAGATCCGCTTTGCCGAGGTCGGCTTCATAGCTCAGCATTCCAGCGAAGTAACCTGCTTCCAGTGAAAGCAGGAGAACGGGGAGCGCGAGGGCAGCAAGAGTGATTCTCCGGAGGGCTTTCACAAACAATCAGTCTCTCGCAGAGCCCGCAGAGAGCATTAGCCACAGTCACACACAGACAACATTAAAAAGAGGGGAGTGATCCGCAGACTTGTCAGCCTCTGGCTGATGAACGCAGATTCATGAATAAACAACCGCTCGCAACGAGCACCGAATCGAAGAGAGAAAAAAATTCATCACAAAAAAACCTTGTCTCTCACAGAGTCACAGAGGTCTCAGAGAGACCGCTCAACACCAGCGCGGCAGTTGCCAAACCGCAAAACCTAGCAAGCTTGTTTTTCCGGTTTCTCAACTCCCTCGCCGCTCTCCCCGCTCCCGCGTCGAGAGCCTCCGCTTCGCGAAGGGTTTTGAGCTTTGAATGAGCAATGCCTGATCCCGTAGATCCTGTCTCATCTCATTTTGCTCTGTGCGCTCTGCGAGAGGCATCTTTTTTCCGCTCAAATCGTGTTTTTTTGCGGCACGGTTCCATCCCATACGTTTCGGATTTTTCCGTCCTGGACGAGGAGGATCCTGGGCATTTTGCCGGTGCCCAGCAGCCGCCAAAAAGCCTTCTCGCTCACCTCGCCGATGGGGAAGAGGGGTTCGTACTTCTCGATAAACTCTTTTCTCTGCGACTCACTGTTTTTGCTCAGGGCCACCACCTTGGGGATGCCCGGATCTTCGGCAAGCCTCTCGATGTCCGGCAAGAGCTCCTGACAGTGGGGGCAGTCGGTGCCCATGAGCACGACAAGATACGAGCCCCGGCCCAGGTCAATGCTTTCGAGCCCCTTGACCTCTTCGGCACTCAAGCTTGAACCATGGAATCCCGGCTCCGTCACGGCTGAGATGGAAAACCCAAAGAATAGAGGCAAGACCAGGCCGGCCAGAGGGGCTGCAGCCACGGCCCAGACGGCTTTCCCGGGCCTCGAAGGGGAAAAGGTCCGGCTCAGCCATGTTCCGAGCAAAGCCGCAGCAAGGAACCCCATGTTTTCAATGGTCGCTTGCCGGGGAGTGCTTTTAAGCCATGATCCATAGCATCCGCAATCGTCCGTTGTCCCCGCAACCCACGCATAGGCTGTCAGGCAGGCGAGGAAGATCCAGAGGAGCGCGGCCAAGGAAAGGCTGACATGGGGCCGGACCGTGAGCAGAAGCGCTGTGCCCAGGGTGAATTGGAAGGCGATCATCGCCCAGGCACCGGCGGTAACAAGAAGGGGATCGGTAAGAAGCCCGTAGGCGGTGATCTGGCGGATGAAGAGCTCCATATCCGTGGCCTTCATCACTGCGGCAGCCAGGAGAATAACGCCCGTTGCCCCGGAGATAATTCCGATAATCCAGGAATTCCGGGAAGCGGCCCCCCTACTGTCTTCTGTATGCTGTTTTCTGTCTTCTTTGTTCACTTCTGCTGCTTACTGCCTTCTGCATACTACCTACTGATACAAAGGCTCCGCCCCTTTGGGTTACACGGGGCAACCCAAGATAACCGCTTGAAATTGCTATGTTAAAATCTCAATTCCCTTGCTTCGAGAGGCCTCGCACAACCCCAGCCTCTCGAACTCTGATTTACAGGCATCCGTGTTAGGCTTTTATTGGGACAAAATGAGATTTTTGCTAGTCTTTGAAAGTTCCGAAATGCTTGAAAGGCAAAGAACTATTGAGACCGGTTTCTTGCCGCCGCCTTATCTTTCACCGCGCGCACAGCGGTGTCAGAGAGACCGCTCAAAACCAGCGCGGCAGTTGTGAAAAACCCAAAAACCTCACCACGAAAACACGAAAACGAGAAAACACGAAAAAGAATGTATCTCTCGCCCGCTCGCTCAGGCTCGCTAGAGCCACAGAGGTATCAGAGAAACCGCTCAAAACCTGCGCGGCAGTTGCCAAACCGCAAAACCAAGCAAGCTTGTTTTTGCGGTTTCTCAACTCCCTCGCCGCTCTCCCCGCTCTCGCGTCGAGAGCCTCCGCTCCGCTGAGGTTTTGAGCTTTGAAGCTAAGTTGTTTGTCCTGCCAATCCCGTGAATCGGCTTACCTCGCTCAAGCCCCCGAAGGGGGAGATGCGGAGCATCGGAGGAGCGGATGTCGTCAAATGAAAAGGCAAGTTCACTTGGTGTTTTCATTGACGACGGCCGCGATGCTTTGAGCGAGTTCTTTTCTCTGTCTTCTCTGTGTCTCTGTGAGAGAGATCTTTTCACTCTTTTGCTTTGTTGAACACCGTTCCCACGATCTTGGAGTCCTTGAGAAGCTCCATGGCTTTTTCGAGATCCCTGGCCGAGGTTCTTTCGCATTCCACCACCAGGAGAACCGCATCCACGAACCGCGACATGACCAGAGGATCGGCACAGGTGAGAAGAGAGGCGGTGTCGATCACGACCACCCTGTCCTCATAGCGATCCCTCATCTCGGAAAGAAGCGCTTCCATGGCCGGGGCCCCGAGCAGTTCAGAGGAGTTCGGCAAGGGCGTGCCCCCCGGCAGGACCACGAGCTTTTCGATTCCAGGATTCACCAGGAGGTCCGGTATGTCCGCCTGCCCGAGCAGGTATTCCGAGAGCCCTGCGTCGACGGGAAAACCCAGGTATTGATGAACCGTGGGTTTTCTCAGGTCCGCATCCACCAGGAGAACGGTCTGGTCGAGCTTCTGCGAAAGGCTGATGGCGAGATTGATGGAGGTGAGGGTCTTTCCCTCCCCTGGGTTGGCGCTGGCAACCATCAGGGTTCTGGCGCCGATCTCCTGCATCCTGTTCAAGACCTGCGTGTGGAGGATTCTCATCTGGTCTCTTATCGGGTCGTTCTTGGACAGGGAGACGATTCGGTTTCTCCTGAGCCATCTCGGATCGACCTGAAGGGTGCGGGTCCTGGAGTAGCTGGGATTGACCGCTTTGCGGGGCCCCCTGCCTTCATTCGCAGATCGCGTTTCAGACACAGGAGAGGTTTTTTCGCCCGCCACCGATAGGGCTTCCACAGCCCCTACCTTTTCCAACGCTTCCTTGATTTTGTTGATCATGAAATCAATGTCCGTAGTCTACCCTGCTCACGAAGGGTGTTCGTTGTCTGTGGCACCAATAGCCAGAATCCTCATCCCGAAAGCACGAAAATGAGAAAACACGAAAAAAACCTTGTCTCTCACAGAGTCACAGAGGTATCAGAGAAACCGCTCAAAACCAGCGAGGCAGTTGCCAAACCGCAAAACCAAGCGAGCTTGTTTTTCCGGTTTCTCAACTCCCTCGCCGCTCTCCCCGCTCCCGCGTCGAGAGCCTCCGCTTCGCTGAGGTTTTTGAGCTTAACCTCTGTTTGCTCTGTGCGCTCTGTGAGATAGCTCTTCTTCCTCGCTCAAACCGCCTATGGCGGGGCTTGCCCGCCGTCCCCACCAGAGGCGGGTAAACCTGTGGCGGATGAATCTGCGGATGATCCGTGTCCCATTTTTCTCTGTCTTCTCTGTGTCTCTGCGAGAGACATGTTTTCCGTGCACCTTGCACCTTGTTTTGCTCATCCCTTGTCACTCGTTACTTGTCACCCCCCTCAAAGCACCCCCATCTTCATCACTTTTCTCTGGAGCCTGGCCCAGAGAACATCCAGGGGCATCACGAACTGGTCCACCAGAATGGCAGCCGCCGCCAGCACGGCGATGGACGCCAGGGTCGCGGCGGCCCATTTGATCCTCCTGGCCCTCCGCTCCTGGGGGCTCACCATCAAGGGGATCACCGAAAGAACCTGGAGATTGACGGTTTGATAGATCTGTTCCGCGGTCTTGATGGATTTGTCCAGGACCTCTCGGACTGCAGCGGCTCCCACGCCTGCCCCGAGGGAGAGGACCAGGGAGATGACCACGATGGCCAAGCGGTTGGGCTTGCTCGGGCTTTCCGGCAACTGGGCCGGGTCGATGATGGTGAAGCGCTCGCCCCTTTGGGTTTCTTCCATGCCCAGGGCCACCTTGGCTTCCAGGTATTTGCTGGTCAATTCGTTGTACTTGGCCTTGGCGTTATCGTAGTCCCTGAGAAGGCTCAGGTATTGCTTTTCCACGACGGGAGTGCTTTCGATCTTCTTTTCATACCGAAGCATCTCCTTGCGGAGCGATGTCTCGTGCTCGATGAGCGCTGCGATCTCGAGATCCGTGGTCTCGATCTGAGTTCTCAGGTTGATGTAGGCGGGGTTGTCCGGTCTTCTGTACGGGGCGATTGCCGCCGCCTTGCTCCCGGGTCCGGGATCCGGCGGTTGCGCGGCTTCTGCTTGCAGGAGCTCGAGTTCCCGGGTCATTTTGACCACCTCGGGATGTTTGGGTCCGAGACGGCCCCTGGTTTCCGAGAGCCGGGCGCTGAGTTCTTCTCTCCTCCGGAGCACCTCTTCTCCGCCCGCGGACTCTCCCACTTGCTTTTCAAGCTCCTGGATTTCGTTCTTCACCCTTTTGACGTCCGGGTGCTTTTCCGAGAGCGCGGCCTGAAGGCTCACGAGCTGAAGCCTCAGGGCCTTGAGCCGATCGGCAGGACTGGTGGCCACCTTGCCGTCCGGGGTCAAGATGGAGGTGTGCGGTTCTACGGTCGCGATCTGACCCTCCAGCAACGTCTTTCGCTCCCGCAGGGCATGGATCTGCATCCTGGTCTGCTCGGCGTCGCGCAGAAGACGCTCGATGGCCTGGAGGTTGACCGCTGCAAACTCGGGCAGCTCCCCGATGTGGGCCGTCTTGAATTCGCTGATCCGGCCCTGAAGCACATCCATTTGAGCTCTGAGCTGATCCAGTTCCTGCTGGAGAAACTCCGTCGTGTTGGAAGCGCGCTGCTCCCTGGTCTTCAGGTTCTCTTCCAGGTAAAGAGAAGTGAGCACATTGGCCACCTTCTGCACGGTGCCCGGGTCCTTTCCTTCATAGGAGAGGGTGAAGGCGATCGTGGCCACGGAAGCCTGGCCGGTTCTTCGATCCTTGACCTCGGCGCTGATGGTCTTGAACTTGATGTCCTTGCGCATGGTCTCGAGGATTTCTTCGGTGGTGTAACGATCCTTCATGTCCCGGTAAAGATCGAATCGGTTGATGATATCCATGAGCTTGCCCCGGCTCATGATCCGCTGGGTGATGATCTGGAGGCGCTCTTCCACGAAGCTCGTGATGGTGGTCCTCACGTACTCCTGGGGGATCTGCTGCCCTTCGATGAGGATCGTCGCCTTGGAGAGAAAGACCGGCGGAAGCAGAAAAGCGATAAGCCCTCCGATGAGAAAGAGGGACAGAAAGGTGAGGAGAAAGAGCCTTTTCCTCCGCCTCACGACGCCTTGGATGGTCTTGATGTCTATACCGTCTTGCATATCACTCGGCTCTCACAAAGGTTTCTGAAATCACAGCCCTACGTGTGCATCACGCTTAGGCCAGAGCGGCCTCAGGGCAGAGCCTTCTTGTTTGTCGGTATCTCCCGACAAACAAGAACTCCTCCGTGCCCTCGGCCTCTGTGGTGATAATTCCATTTTGGACAGGCATGCTGGAACCCCACAGACCACGGACCACGGACTACTGACCACGGACTATCCATCACCACTTCCTCGGGAAAGCCATTCCCAGGCTCACGAAAAAGAGGTGGCGATCCACCTTTCGGTTCTGCTGCAGGGTGTCATCCCAGCTCACCTGATACCGGTAGCCGCCCTGGAGGAAATAGTCCTCCATCAATTTATAGTTGAGGGTGAAAGCACCGTCGAAATACTTGCTGTCGGTTTGGGAAAACCGTCCTTCCGACTTGGATTCATACACGCTGGCTGCCAGCGTGAAACCGAACCGGGCGGTGATGGACCGGCTGTAGGTCCCATAAAGCCTGTGCAGTTCAATGGGGTCTCCCGAGGAGCTGTAGCTCAAGTCGTGGAGGTAGCCCAGCCTGAGATCATAAGCCTCGCCCTTCTTGTTGACCGACATGTCCGCCACGCCGGCCCAGTTGCTGTCCGTGACGTTGACCTCTCTGAAGACAACCACCGGTCGGTATAGGATGATGGGGAAAAAGGAGAAATCGGGTACGAGACTCACCTCCTGTTGGACAAAGCGGTAGTCCGTCTCCGTGTATCGGACACCCAGGAAGGCTTTAAGACTCCATGTTTCAGTGAAGGCGTGAGCCAAGCCGAAAGACAGGCCGTAGCTGCTTACGTCGCTCGCCGCAGAGGTGTAGCGCTCATAGTTGGGCTGAACCGTGAACACGGTCGCTCCGTTTCCAAGAAGATAGTTGTACTGAAAGCTCATGCGGTAATTCTCGTAATCCAGGGAAGGCCCGTCATAGTTCACGTCCTGGTAAGACAGGTCCACCCCTGCGTCCGACCTGGGCGAGAGGCGGTAGCTCAACCCCGCTCCCACGCTGTAGCGTTCGACCTCCTGGCGAAGGGTCACGATGCCTGTTTCCTGGAGCTGGGTTTCCAGGCTCGTGTCGTTGATGTAGGCGGCGCGGCCGCTGGCCTGGAGGAGTTCCGTGACGGCAAACCCTCCGGAGAAGGCGACCCTCTGGTTCGACCGGTCCAGGCTCTGTTCCTGGGCGTATCGCAGGAAATCGGCTTCGGCCTTGACATCGGCATAGCCCCGAGCGGTCCGATAATTCACCGACACCCCCGGCGTGGCGACTCCCACGTAGTCGCTCACGGGCGCCACCCTGCTGAAGAGCACGTTGTCGTCCATTTCGGCCCTCACCGCCAGAGTCGGCACCAGGGTCACCTCGGCGGCCAGGGATTGCACCGTGAGTGCGAACACCATCAGGAAAAGGAGAGGCGCTTTCAGAAAATGCTTTCTCATGTGCACCAAGCATGACAGCCTCGAAAAAGTTCTCCTCCGCCGTCACCACCGTGATTCCAACCGAGCGGGTATTGCATTGAAAACCTCTGCGGCCTCGGCGAGAGACCTCTTCACGGCACCACAACCACGTCGCCCCGCTTCAGCAGCACGTTTTGCTCAAGGTTCTCCCCTTTCTCCACCCGGGGGTAGTCAAAAGGGATCTTGACCGTCACTCCACCGTCCTGCCTCAGAATGAGAATCCTGCTGGAGGCGGCAAAAGGATTGAGGCCCCCGGCCATGGCCAGAATCTGCATGACATTGGTCTCCAGGGTGATGGGGAACATGCCGGGGTTGTTGACCTTGCCGATGACAAAGGCCCTCATGCTTTCCGGCTTGAGGAGGATGGCGGTCACTGTGGGATCCGGTAGGTACTCGGCCAGCCTTTCCGTGAGAAGGGTTCTGAGCTGAGGCACGGTGAGCTTGTTCACCTCAAGGTCGCCCACCAAGGGAAAAGAGAGCACGCCGTCCGGGGGCACGATCATCTGCTTCGTGAGGCTTTCGTCCTTCCACACGGAGAGTTCCAAGAAATCGCCGGGCCCTATTCGGTAGGGCTCTATGTCGGCGCCCTGCCCGCTCGTTGCCGTGAGCAGCGCCAGGAAAACCATCACCCCTGTCTTGATCCATTGAGCCTTCGCCATGTTTCTGCAGACCCTTCCTCGTGTTTGGTTTGTGCGAGGGGCTATCCTGGGACCGCCGTGTTAGGATTGTATTTCCCTTTTGTAAGATTTCGGCTAATTCACGGCGCCCCGGGCATACAAACCTAACCGAATTTTCAAGAAACCCTCATGGATCGCTAACAAAACTCCTTTTTGATTCAGAACGAAGAATGCGCCTGAGGTTTATCCGCCCTCCGGAGGCGGGTAACCCCTCCAAAGGCGGGTAAATCTCTGGCGGGCGCACAAGTACGCCGAAGGCGCATAAAAATGTAGGGGAGGGCTTTATGCCCTCCCGCAAATGGGCGGGAGTAAATCCCGCCCCTACGAGGGCATTTTCACGGTAAAAAGTTGGATTTCTCGCTTCGCTCGAAAGGACATCCAGAAGAGGCTTTTGACGGGATCCCTAAGCCTTAAGATAGGAAAGGTTCCATGAAGGATCGAAAGGTGCTTGTGGTCGACGATGAAGAAGATATCCTGGAGCTCATCTCCTTCAATCTCGGCAGGGAAGGGTTTCAGGTGACCTGTGCCGCGACAGGGGAAGAGGCGCTGAAAAAAGCGGTATCCCTCTCGCCCGACATCATGCTGCTCGACATCATGCTCCCGGGCATTGACGGCCTTGAAGTGGCCAAGCGGTTGAAGGCGGATCGGGCGACCCGGCATATCCCCATCGTCATGCTCACGGCCAAAGGGGAGGAAAGCGATATCGTCAAAGGCCTGGAACTGGGGGCCGAGGACTACATCACCAAGCCGTTCAGCCCGAAGGTGGTGAACGCGCGGTTGCGCGCGGTCCTGCGGCGCATCTCCAATGGAAAGGAAGTCAAGCCCGAAGATGCGGTGCTCTCCATCAAGGAGATCACGATTCATCCGGGCAGGCACGAGGTGCTTGTGAACAACAAGCCGGTGAAGCTTACCTTCACCGAGTTCTCCATCCTTATGTACCTGGCCAGGCGGCCGGGGTGGGTGCTGACCCGGGCGCAGCTCATCGATGCGGTGCGGGGAAAGGATTATGCGGTGACGGACCGCTCCATCGACGTGCAGATCGTGGGGCTCCGCAGAAGCCTCGGCCCTGCGGGAAAGTATATCGAGACCGTGCGCGGCGTGGGCTACCGGCTCAAAGAATAGGGGAGGGAGGGTTCAGCTCCGAAGCGCTCCAAGCCGTTTTCTCAGCGCCAGCCAGCCTCCGAGGGCCGAGACCAGAAGCACAAGGCTCTCCGGCGCGGGAATCACCACCTGCTCCGACACCCTGACCTTCAGTTCCCCCAGAGAAAGAAAGCTCCCTCCTGCGGTTCCTGCTAAGAGCACCTGATCGCTGAAGTCCCCGTGGGATTCGATAAGAAGGGTGTAGATCTCCCCGCCCTGCAAGCTCAGCGGGGCGGTTCGTCCGGTGAGATCTCCTGACCACTGAAGGAGGGTTGACGAGCTTTGGTCCTTGAGCGTGATGGAATGCCACACATCGAAGCCCTGCTGCTGCGGGTAGGTGTTCTGGTAGGAGGCGACGGAGAGGACCGTGTCCGCTTGCCCCGTCCCGCCGTAGAGGGATAGGAGCGAGAACTCATAGGAGACACGGCTGATCGAGTTTCCCGTGACGCTGTCGAAAAAAAAGCCCGAACCGGGAAGAAAGTATCCGGATTCTCCTCCGAAGCCGATCGAGGCTTCGGACCAGATCAGGTCTCCTTCTGTCGCGTAGTGATTGCGGATCGTCTGGTTCGTGACGCCCCGGCCGTTGTAAACCCAAAGCAGGTCAGGGTGGTCAAGCCTGTTTCCCAGTTCGGCAAAGGCATAAGGCCGGCTGTTGGAAACGACAGGGCCGATCTGGGAGCCTCCATACAGGGCGCTCACATCGGCGCGTTGTTCCAGGAATGTTGGGACAAGAGAAATGGTGTAGGCTTCGGACACGGGATTTCCCGTGCCCCAAGCCATCATGAAGGCGAGGAGCAGAACCCAACCCGCTTTTTTCATTTGCCCCATGGGTTCGAGCCTCCGGGTTCAGCCCCATCCTCTCAGGCGGCCAGGCGATCGGCGTTGATTTCGCGCGAGCTCAAGGGGTTCACAAGATGATCAATATCGAGATTCTCTTTGAGCCAGGTTTCTATTCTTTCTCTCGTGCCCTTGCTGATCTTGTGGTCGAGCACGGTGAACTTTTTTGTCTTGGCTTTTTCGTCGTAGACGAACACGACCCGGGTGGAGAGGTTGTGGGGCAAATGAAGCGCTTCCCCGATCGTGAGGTCGAATACAGACATGGCTTTTTCAGCATGTCTTGGTCTGTCGTCCATAAGTTCCCTTCACTTTCATCACTCCCACCTTTGCCCGCCTCTGGCGGGCTGCCCTCCCCCCTCGCGGGATGTGACGGAATTAATGTGGAATGTCCTTTCTGTCATTTCGACCAAAGGGAGAAATCCCAAAGTCCCGCTACATCCAAAATCAGGATTTCTCGGCGATCGCCTCGAAATGACCTCGCGACAAAGTTTCTTGAGAGGGAGGCGGGCCTTTTGAGTCTGTCAGACAGATTCAGGGGATCGCCTTACCGCCTCTGAGAGTGCATCATGGACGAGGAAGGTTAGGGGAGTTTTAATAAATTGTTAGTTTATTGTGAAAAATGCAGAGCCGGGCTCAGCGTTTCCCACCCCGCTCCTTCTTGAGTTTTTCGTTTTCAATGCGTTCCCTGTATTCGGCCAGGAGATTCTCTATTTCCACCTTCTGGATCTGGGTGAACGGTTCGGCCTGGAGAATGGAGGTGGTCACCCCCTTGTTCTTGTACTTCTCGGCCAGCTCCTCGGCGATCAGGGCGAGCCTGGCATTGTTGGCCTCGCTTCGCTCCAGCTTCTGCTGAACGCTTCTGAGCTCGCTCTGCAGATCCGCTTCCATCTGCCTTTTCTCCGCCGTCAGCTTGTCGAGCGCGGCCTGGTGTTCTTTCACGGCGTTGGCGTGCTTCTTTTCGGCTTCAGCCAGGTCGGACTTGAGCCGCTCGATTCTCTCCAAGCGCTCCTTGCCTGATGCATCGAGCAGGGCGGCCTTCTCCAGAGCCTTCTTGAGGTTCTCTTCGGTCTCCGCCTTTTCTTCCGCCAGCAGGTCCTTGTCGCGGCGGAGCTTTTCCAATTCCCCGTGAAGAGCGCGGACCTGGCCTTCCACCTGCGTCTTGGCCCTCAGGAGCTGCTGCTCCAGAGCCCGCTTCTCCGAGTACTTCTTGTCGAGGAGCACGATCTTGTTCTCCAGCTCGGCCGCCGTTGCCATCAGAGCGCTTCGTTCGGCCCGCACAGACACATAGCCGTACCCGAGCGCGGCCAGGCCGGCCAGCGCCAGTCCGAGCAGGATATAGAGAACTAGGGGCGGTTTCTTTTTCATAATGGGTTGGTCCTAATTCGCCCAAGAAGACGATAAGAAAATCCTTGAATCACTAAAAAAACCTTATCTCTCACAGAGTCACAGAGGGATCAGAGAAATCGCTCAAAACCAGCGAGGCAGTTGCCAAACCGCAAAACCAAGCAAGCTTGTTTTTGCGCTTTCTCAACTCCCTCGCCGCTCTCCCCGCTCCCGCGTCGAGAGCCCCCGCTTCGCTGAGGGTTTTGAGCTTTGGGATAAGAGACCTTCATCTTGTAAATCCTGCTTGTCCGCCCTCCATCGGCGGGTAAACCTCTGGCGGAGTAATCCTTTCTAATCTCTTTTTTCTCTGCGTGCTCCGTGAGAGACATCCTCTCTCGCTCATGCCCGCTTGTGGCGGGGCTTGCCCGCCGTCCCCACCAGAGGCGGGTAAACCTGTGGCGGGAGATGCGAAGCATCGGAGGAGTGGGGAACTGAAGATCATGAAGGCAAGCTTGCTTGAGTTCGCGATCTTTGGTCCCTGCTGCTGTTTTGAGCGAGTCTTCTCTTGCCCTAATCCTTCTAATCTGCGTAATCTGCGGATACTTCTCTGCGTTCTCTGCGAGAGATATCTGTCTTGTCCGTGTGTGTCTGTGGCCAATGATTGCTCTAGTACACCGCATTCAGGTCGAGCTGAAACACGTCGATGGCCAGAGGCGGCCCGCTGATCTCGTTCGCTGTGAGCCACCGGGCCACGAGCCAGATGTTCTTGTAAATCCCCAGGCGGCCTCCCAGGATCCATCCCTTGGCATTGGTTCCGCCCAGGTGGAAATCCGAGTTGGTGAAAGCGTCGAGCACCGCATCGGCCTCCAAATACTTGTAGTTGAGGAACACGTTCCAGTCGCCGAAGGTGAGGATCTTGGGATAGCCCACCTGCAGACCGATCTGATACCCGTCCGTCTCCTTTTTCACGTCCGGGTTGCCCGTGAGCCTGGCTACCTCGGACCGGTCGAAACCGATGTTCTTGACATAGTCCGCACTGAGGATGATGTGCACCGGGCTCCAGTAATCGTAGTCCAGCTTGGCGGTCAGATTGATCAGCCGGTAATCCGAGGCGAGGGCGGTCTTGATGCCTGCCCCGGGATCGATGTCAAAAAGGGTGTTGCCTTTTTGCTGGAATTGGGGTGCGGTGTAATCGGTCAAGCCCGGCCGCAGCGGGTCGTTCACTGTGCCGACAATGTTCTTGTAGTCGTAGTAGGCCAGACCGATGGTTCCGCTCAGGCCCATGGCTTGGCGGTAATCCACCCCGATCTGGCCGGCATAGAGCCATTTGTCGTCGCTGGAGAACTCCTCTTCCCAGAGAGGAAAAGCGCCGGCCGTCAAAAACACCTTCCAGGGGTTATCCCTGAGCGTGTCGCTCACCAGATTGACCGCAAAGCCCTCGAAGCTCAGATCCTCGTCCCAGACCAAGTCCGTGGAAAACCATGGTTTCGGCATTCGACCTCCGGTCAGAGAAATCTGGGGGAGCTTTCCGCCTATTTTCATGAGCGGCTTGTAGGACCACTTGAGGTAGGCCTGATCCAGGTAGACCCCGTCCTTATTGTAATAATCGCCCAGCGTATCGTTGGTGGAAACCGGGTCTTTCTCGTTTCCCGTCGCCACCCTGGCTGCGAACTGCACATTGCCCAGTTCCAGTTCTTCATCCTTCAGCAGGGTGGCTGTCAGGCCCGCCCTCACGCGATATCGATACCTGTCCCTGTCCTGCTTGGTGTTGAGTACTTTGGTGGGATCATCCGGCCGCACGAGATCCGCGTTGCCCTCGTCAAAATAGTCGCCCTGGTATCTGAGGCGGATGTCCCCTCCGAACCGGATGCGCTGAGCCCAGTCGGCTTTGCTGAGCTTGGCCGCGATGTCTCCATCCACCTTGGTTTCGAGTCTTTCAACCCGCTCGTCCGTCTCCTGGGCCTTGGCCTTTTGCTCCTCTGCGGCTTTGCGGGCTTCTTCGCGGACCTTGGTCATGTCGTCTTTGAGCCGATCCGCCACCCGCTCGGTGATCTTGGCCGCATACTCCTCTTCCTTTTCCTCGGGAATAATCAAAACGACCTTTCCTTTTGCGCCGGGCGCCGAAGCCTTTTTCTTTTGCCTGGCCATGAACTGGGCCGCCTCTTCCTTGCTGATCACGCCCTTTTCACGCAGGAGCCCGATGAGGGCTTCGATGGTGTCTTCGTCCGTAGCGCCGGCCTTCTCTGAGCAGAGCGCAGGGCTTGCCGTCATGAAGATCAAAGCCAGTGTTAGGCTGATCATCCCTAATAGATATTTGAACATATTTGACAACCTGTTGATCCTGTTGATCCTGTCCATCCTGTCCGACCTTTTTCTTCTCTCTGTGAAGGACAGGTTTCTTGTCTGTGTGGGTCTGTGGCTAATTACCCCTGCGAGGAGACCTTGAGCTTCACGGTCCTGGGCATGCCCTCGGGCGGGCTCTCGTTGACTTTCGCCCCGGCCAGGGCGAGCCTTACCGCTTGGTCCATGCCGGGATTTCCCGAGGAGCCCACCAGATCAAAGCCCACGATAGTCCCGTTGTCATCCAGGACGATTCGAACCAGGGCTTCCAGCTTCCCTTTCGGGATTCCTCCGTTTTGATCCAGGTGCTGCTTCACCCGCTTCTTGAGTTCTTCCTGGATCAGGCCTGTGTACCACCCGTACTTTTTCAGGAAATCTCCGCCGGAGTCGCCGATAAGCGCCCTGCCTCCCTTGACGCCCACCAGACCGAAGCCGTCGGACCCTGCTGTGCCGTCCGCATCCAGCCCGAGCTGATTACCCGCGGGCTTGTCATCAGCCTCCTTGCTCTCTTCCTGTTTTGCTTCGTCCTTCTTCTGTTCGACGATCTCTTCCTTCTTCACCTCCGGTTCAGGAGGCTTTTCCTTGATAGGGGGCGGGGGGGGCGGCTTGATGAGCGTGACCATCTGCACCACCTGCCTCCGTTTGCCCTCGTCGTCCGAGATGAGCAGCTTGGCCACCAGCACGCCGCCGGTCACGAGCACCAGCGCAATGGCGCCGGAAAGGATCCATACGTACTTTGCCGAGCTTCTTTTCTTGTTTTGCTTCATGATTAAAACCTCTCTATGAAATACCTGGAATGCATAAAAAAACGTTCTCTCACAGAGCCACAGAGGGATCAGAGAAAAGCCCGCTCAAAACCGCCGCGGCAGTTGCCAAACCGCAAAACCTGCTTCGACAGGATTAGCAGGATTTTCAGGATGTTTGTCTTTTTCACCTGACAGCGGACAACTGACCACGGAGAACGTCTTTTCCGTGCACCTTGCACCCTGTACCATGCACCTTCTTCGTATCCTGTCTAATTCTTCCTCGCTCAAACCCTCCTGAGGCGGGCAAGCCCCCGAAGGTGGAGATGCGGAGCATCGAAGCAGCGGGGACTGAAGATCATGAAGGCAAGCTTGCTTGGGTTTGTGATCTTTGGTCCCTGCTGCTGTTTTGAGCGAGCCTTCTCTTGCCCTAATCCTTCTAATCTGCGTAATCTGCGGATACTTCTCTGTGTTCTCTGCGTCTCTGTGGTGAGCTATTTCACCAGTTTTTGCGTCACCAGCCCGAGCTGGGTGATCTCCAGCCTTTGCAACAAATCCAGCACCTCGATGATGTTCTTGTAGTAGATCATCTCGTCGCCCTTGATCACCACGGGCAGATCCGGATCCGCCGCCTTGTAGGCCCTCAGCCTCAGCTCCAGCTCCTCGATGGTCACCGGAAAGGTGTCCAGGTAAATCTGTCCGCTCGCAAGCAGGGTGATCGCCTTGGTCTTGGGCTTCTGGAGCGTGGGAGCGGCGCTGGCCTTGGGCAGGTCCACCTTGATGCCCTGGATCGCCGCGGTCACGGCGATGATGAAGACCACGAGCAGCGTCCACGCGAGATCGAGGAGCGGGGTCACGTTGATCTCGTCCATCAGCCTGGTCTCGTAGAGTTCCCTTCTCATTACCGGTTCCCCAGCACTTCCTCGACCTTGAAGGAAAACTGGTCGATGAACACCGCAAGCTCCATGGTCATGGACCGGATCTTGCTGGTGAGGTAGTTGTATTTGAACAGGGCCGGAATGGCCACGATCAGGCCGAACACGGTCGTGGAAAGGGCCGAGGCCACACCGGGCGCAATGGCCATGATGTTGGCTTCCCCGGCCTCGGCCATGGCCGCAAAGGTGTTCATCACGCCCCACACGGTCCCGAGGAGGCCCAAAAACGGCCCGCCGGTGATGGCCATGGTCAGGACCACGAGCCATGCATTGAGCCGCTGGTTCTCCCGCACGTACGCCCTGTCCAGGGAGGATCTCAAAGCGTTCATCTCCCTCTCCCCCACCGGCGCGCATTCCGAAGGCTTGCCGGGATTTCCGACCCTCGCCTTGAGCTCCTCGCATCCTGCCAGGTAAACGCGGTGCAGGGTGGAGTAATGGTAGAGATCGCTTTTCACGAGATCATAGACGGA
>Ga0101944_10004651_pt1 | contig 16642 bp, 17 predicted proteins | sample DewCreD2012metaG_FD_75245 | JGI IMG/M metagenome (GOLD analysis project Ga0101944, IMG submission 75245) | Hot spring sediment bacterial and archeal communities from British Columbia, Canada, to study Microbial Dark Matter (Phase II) - Dewar... ...
GGACTATCGCCTGCCCATCCGCGTCATCACAGAGAAAGCCTGGCACAGCCTGTTCGTGCGCACCATGTTCATCCAGCCGCGCAATCAGGACGCTTACAAGAAGCACGTGCCCGAGTTCACGATCATCTGCGCGCCGGGCTTCAACGCCTCGCCCATCATCGACGGCACGCGGACGGAAACCTTTATCATCGCCAACTTCGCCGAGCGGCTGGCCATCATCGGCGGCAGCGCTTACGGCGGCGAAATGAAGAAGACAGTCTTCACGGTGCTCAACTTCATGTTGCCCTTGGAAGGCGTCTTCCCGATGCACTGTTCGGCCAATGTGGGACCGGACGGCGACACGGCGCTTTTCTTCGGACTCTCCGGCACCGGGAAAACCACGCTCTCTGCCGACCCGTCCCGCCGCCTGATCGGCGACGACGAGCACGGCTGGAGCGATAACGGCATCTTCAACTTTGAGAATGGGTGTTACGCCAAAGTCATCCGGCTGTCGCCTGAAGCCGAGCCGCAGATTTATGCCTGCACTCGCCGCTTCGGCACGATTCTCGAAAATGTCACCATCGATCCCTACTCCCGGCGCCTGGATCTGAACGACTCCAGCGTGACCGAGAACACTCGCGGAGCTTATCCCCTCACCTACATCGACAACGCCGTGCCGGAGAAGATGGCCGGCCACCCGAAGAACGTCATCTTCCTGACCTGCGACGCCTCCGGCGTATTGCCGCCTATCGCCCGCCTCACCCCGGATCAGGCCATGTATCACTTCATTTCCGGATACACCAGCAAGATCGCGGGCACGGAGATCGGCCTCGGCATCGAGCCGGAGATCACTTTCAGCACTTGCTTCGGCGCGCCTTTCATGGTGCACCGTCCTTTGGTCTATGCGGAGCTGCTGAAGTCGAGAATCCTCAAGCATGGCTCCGCGGTGTGGCTGGTGAACACGGGGTGGACCGGCGGTCCGTTCGGCGTGGGCAAGCGCATCAGCATCAAGTACACCCGCATCTTGCTGAACGACGCTTTGAGCGGCAAGCTGCACGACGTCAAGTTCCGCAAGGATCCCATTTTTGGCTTTGAAGTGCCCGAGGAATGCGAGGGCGTACCCTCGAGCATCTTGGAGCCCGCCGACGCCTGGCCGTCGCGCGAGGAGTACTTCCACAAGTACGACGCGCTGGCCGCGAGGTTCATCGAAAACTTCAAGTTGTTCGCCGCCGGCTGCCCCAAAGAGGTCATCGAAGCCGGTCCCAAACGCTTGGTCAACGCCTGACCGTCCCCGGCACGTGCGGTTTTTTATTGCGTCTCGATTACTTCCCGGTAGTACGCTTCGTACTGCGGAATAATCAGGGAAGCGCAAAAGTGCGTTTGCGCTTTGTTGCGCGCCGCCGCTCCCATGCGGCGGCGCAGCTCTTCATTGGTGAGCAGCGACACGACGCGGGCGGCTTGCGCCTCAATGTCGCCCACCGCTTCGAGAAAGCCGTCCTCCTCGTGAGTCACCACCTCGGGCAAACCTCCGGCGCACGTCGCTACCGGCGGAACGCCGCACGCCATGGCTTCCAAAGCCGCCAGACCGAAAGATTCCAGTTCGCTCGGCAGCAACAGGACGTGAGCCAGCGGAAAAATCCGCTCGACATGATCCTGCTTGCCCAGGAAAGTGACGTGCGATTCCAACCCCAAGTCACGAGCCAGGCGCTCCGCCGGGGCGCGTTCCGGCCCGTCTCCCACCATCAGCAGATGCGCCGGCGTCTCCCGGCGCACCCGTTCGAGGATGCGAATGCAATCCGCCACCCGTTTCACCGGACGGAAATTGGAGATATGCATGAGGATCTTATCTCCGGTTTGCACGTACGTCGCGGCGTTGCGCCTCCGCGGATCCGGGCGGTAGCTGTCGCAATTGACGAAATTCGGGATCACCCGAATCGGGTTGGAGACCCCGAATACCTCCACCGTGCGCGCCTTCAGATATTGGCTGATGGTGGTGATGCCGTCGGACTGCTCGATGGAAAACTTGGTGATGGGGAAATAGGAACGGTCCGTTCCCACCAGGGTTATGTCGGTCCCGTGCAGCGTGGTGACAAACGGCAGCCTGCGCCGGCTCCGGGATTGCGCCAGCATCATTTGGCGAGCCAGCAGGGCGGAGATGGAATGCGGAATGGCGTAATGCACGTGCAGAATGTCGAGATCGTAGCTCTCGGCGACTTCATACATGCGTGACGCCAGCGCCAGGCTGTAAGGCGGGAACTGAAACAGCGGGTAGGACGACACTTCCACTTCGTGATAATGAATCCCTGGAATCCCGGGGTCCAGCCGGATAGGGTTGGCGTAGCTGATGAAGTGAACCTGATGGCCGCGAGTGGCGAGTTCCAGCCCAAGCTCGGTGGCGACGATGCCGCTGCCGCCATAAGTCGGGTAACAGGTGATGCCGATCTTCATTCACCCGCCAGCTTAGCACCGGCGGGGCGGAGCACACCGTAGCCAATCTGCCCGTTCAGGCGCTCGTCCGGGCGCGGTTGATCTCCGCCTCCAAACCAAACGCGGACCATATCTGGGCCGCTCATTACGGTAGCGTCGCAAACCACCTTGGCGTTCCAGGACTCCCCGCCTTCGATGACCGGCGCGCGCAGTTTCTGCCAGCGCACGCCGTCGCGCGAGCGCGCCATTCCCATCCGGCGCACCTCTTTGCGGTCCCTCCCGGTGTACAGCATCCAGTAGTGCCCGAACTGGCCCCAGACGGCGGGTTCACCCAGCCCCATTTCGTCGAACTCGCCGATGCCGCCCAGTTCCAGCACCGGATTGCTCCGCAGCTTGGTCCACCGCACGCCGTCAGGCGAACTCGCCACGCCCAGCCGTTGCCGCCGCGCCCGGTCCTGCCCGAGGTAGAACATGTAAAGCTGCCCGCCCGCCTCGATGACGTATGGATCCGCCACTCCGCGCTCGTCCCAGCTTCCCCGCGGACCGGGCTCGAGCACCGGGCGGCTGTGCTTGACGGCGTTCCCCAGTCCGTCCCAACGCGCCAACCCGATGCGGGGCGGATCGCCCGCCTGATACCAGATGAAGATCTCGCCGTTGCGAACCATCGCGTGCCCATTGGCGGCGATGTAGGTTCCTTCCCAACCTTCGGGCGAGAGCAGAACGTTGCGCTTGCGCCAGTTCAATCCGTCGAAGGACTCGGCCACGCCCGTACGCCACGTCTGGCCATCGAATCCCGAGTACAGATTCAACAGCCGGTTTTCCCAACGCAGCACGGAGGGGTTCAACGCGTCCACCCCGTCCCACTCCCCCTCCGCTCCCCGCCCCATAACCGGCCCGCTGTGGGGTTGCCATTGCCAGGCGACTTCCTGGGGCTCGCCGGCAGGCTTAGGAAGCTGGAAATCCCCATACCGCCCGCAGCCCGTCAACCACAGCGCCGCCAGAGCAGCCGCAACGCGCCTCATAACGGAATCCGGATTTGCATGGTCGAGCCGGATCCGGGTCTTGACTCCAGCGTCATTTCTCCATTCAGGTCCCGGACGCGCCGCTTGATGCTGACCGGACCAAGGCGCAGCGCCTCGAGTTCGTCCAATGTGTAAGACCCGGCGAAGGGGAAGCCCGTGCCGTCGTCTTCAATGGAAATCTCGATCCCGGACTCAACTTTTTCCATCGAGACAGCCACGCGCGACGCTTTGGAGTGCTTGTGGACATTGTTCAACGCCTCGCGGACCACCTGCAAGATTTCGCTCGAAGCCTCGGGCTCCTCGGAAAAAGAGAGACCGCCCCGGTGGAAAGAAGCCACGATGCCCGTGTCTTTTTGAAAAAGCTCCACCATGCGCGCCGCGGCTGACATCAAACCCGCTGATTCGTCTTCCGGAGGCCGCATGCTGCGAATGAACGCCCGCAGATCCGCCGCTTGCGTCTTGCACAGGTTCCGCAACTGCTCAAGCTCCTGCATGCCCGCGGAAAGATCGCGCTGCAACAGCTTCCTCACAATTTCCAGCCGCATCTGGAAGCTTATGAAACTTTGCAACGGACCGTCGTGGAAGTCAGCGGCGATTCGCTGCCGTTCCCGTTCGACCGCGTGCTCGGCCTCATCCGCGAGCAGGCGGCATTGCGCCGACGTCCTCTCCAGGCGCCGCGCCAGGATCGTTTTGTAAGCCGCCAGCACGGTAGCCACCAGAGTGCAGGCGCAAACTGAAGTGGCCAGTTCCCCGCTGAAGCCGCGGCGCATCAGGATAAGCAGGAGCGCCGTGCTTCCTCCCGCCGCCAGGGTTTCCTTCCAGGTGAAGTGCAGGGCGGCAAACAACATGACATAGGCGAAAAACAGCGTCCCCGCCATGGCGCCTCTGGCCGGGGCGTCATGCACCCACAACAGAAAGAAAGCCACGTCGATGAGCAAAGCCGCGGCGCCCCTGGCTGCCCTCTCCGCTTCAGGGTAAAACACCAAAGCCGCCGCATACAAAACAAACAGAAGCCAGGAAGCCGAAAAAAAGGAGAGGCCTTCCCAGGCCAGAATCAATATGGCACACGCTACGCCCAGCGTGACTCGCGCCAGGCGGAGCCCCAGCGCCCAGTAGAGTGGCAACTGCGAGCTTTCCGGCGTCATCCTCTCCTTGAGCGGCTCAGCGGCGGTAGAGATACAGCGTGTGGCTGCGGCCTTCGCCGTCGTCCTCGACGTGCTCGGTCTTCTCCGGCGTCCAACCCGCGATCTCGAAGTCGTGAGCCACCACGCGCGCGCCCTTCTTCAACTGCTTTTCCAGGATCGGACGCAGCTTTTCATTGGAAGCAGGCAACAGATATACGGTGACCAAGTCGGCTGCCGAATAATCCTGTCTCAGCACGTCTCCGTGGATAATGCGGGCCTTCTTCAAACCGAGTCCTTTGATCTTATCCGAACTCTGTTTCCACAGGTCGGTGTCCAATTCCACTCCCGTCGCGTCCGCGCCGAATTTTTGGGCGGCCATAATCACAATTCGCCCGTCGCCGCTGCCGAGGTCGAACATCTTCTCACCCGGTTTCAGCCCGCCTAACCGCAGCATCTTTTCGACAATGGTGTTCGGAGTAGGGTAATAGGGCGCAAGTTTTTCACCCTTCGGGGTCTCCTGACCGGCCAAAACCGCGGCCATAAGCGCCGCGCCGGCAAATCGAATCATCATGGCATCTACCTCAGAAGAGATCCTTTAGCCTATGGTTCCACATGCAAGCGGACTCGGTTGCTCGCCACGCCCTCAGCCTCCAGGTACAATTCCAGGGGACCGGCGTTCACCATCTCCGGCAATTCCGCCTCGATCAAGTAAAATCCTACGTACCCCGGGGCCAGGGTCGCCCGGCGGACGGTGAGCGGCATCCGGTCCAGGAAAACTCTCAGCGCCGCGATCACTTGCGGAGGACGATCGAGCGGCGCCGCGAGTCCGGTGGGCCAATCCGGGCGGACTCTTCCGAGACCGGCGGCCAGGATTTGGATCGAAGAGCCCGATCTTGCCGGCGTCGCGGCGTTCAACATCACGCCAGTCGCGGCATCCATGACGAACGGCGCGCCTTCGGGGTCCACAAAAATCGCCGGGGACACCCGTTGCAGCGGTAGCCCAAAGTTCCAGCCGCCGTTCGGAGCTTCCACCGCCACACGCAAAGATTCGCCCTGCGCCTCGAACGGAACCAGCAACTGCGAAACGTCTTCTGCGGAGTGCAAAACCGGCACCGCGAGGTTCCCCGAACGCGCCGCTTGCACCCGCCGCCCGAGCACGCTCAAAAGCGCTCCGGGCGCCGCCGGGCGTTCCGCCAAGTCCGCTGCGCCGACGATTCGAGGATCCACCATTCTGTGCGGCGCAATCGCCACAAAGACGCCCCATCCCTCGACCGCCGCGTATAGCTGATTCGCTCCTCCGTCCAGCCGGACGTCTCTCACCGCACCGGCGGGCAGATTGCCGCCCAGAGCCGTCCAAGGTGTGGCGTTGCTGTCGGCTATCAGGCTGCTGTAAGTCATGAAAACGCCTTTGGCCGTGGCGGCGTAGATCGCGCCGGTTCCGCGATCAGCCGCCAAAGAGTAAACGGCGCCGGCTGGAAGGTTGCTCGTAAGATCTCTCCAGTACGAGCCGCCGGTCACGGTACGCAACACCCGGGGGCCGGATTCCGCCGCTATAGCGGCCAAAGCCGTCCGCGCCTCGCCCGGCAGAATCGTAATGCCCTCAACCCGCCCCGCCCCTGCTTCGAACGGCAGCAGCCATGTCTGCCCCTGGTCGGGCGAGCTCCACAATCTTCCATCCGCAGACCCGGCATAGAGATGCGGCCCAACCGAGGCCACAGCCGTTATCTCGGCTCCTAAGATTTCGGACAAACTGCGCCGCAAGGCTGCCTCTTGAGCCGCTTCCAACGACGCCGCTATCCGCCAAGCCAGTTTTTCGCCCGGCGCCCACTCGATTTCCATCCCGTCTGAGCTTTCCGGATTGTCCACCAGCAAGCGGAGCCCCCGGGCGCCCGAGGGCAATCCGACGATCCGGCGAACCGGCAGGTTGGGCAATCTTTCGTTGATTCCCGTCCAGGACAACCCTCCGTCCAGGGAGCGCCATACGCCGAAAGCATTGGCCAAGGCGACCTCTTCGGGGTTGGCGGGCGAAACTGCCAGGTCGATGACTTCCGCGCCCAGGATGGACTGGCGCCGGTAGCGGGTGAGATTGGTCCAATTCGCCCCGCCGTCTTCCGTGCGCCAGACCCAACGGCCGAAGGCGTAGCCCCTCCCGGGAATCCTGCCTGCGGGTCGCGCCGCCGCCTTCTCTTCGGGAAGCCGGATCGCGCTAAACGGCGGAGGCATCGGCGGATACACCTCTCCGGACGCCTTCCAGGACTCGAAGTCGGTTGTTTCGTAAACAGTTCCGGAGGCGGTGAGCACCAGCAGGCGCGCGCCGCCGCTATCGTACCACACGCGTAGTACGGGGCCGGTCGCGGCGCCCGGCAAAGCCAAGTCGATGGCCGCATTGCCTAGGCGGCGCCAATTGGGGGCGGTGTCGTTCTGAGCCCGGGCCAGCGGTGCAGCGGAAAGCAGGGCGAGCCCCACTGCGCAAACCCAACAAGTGGATCCCACGTTTCCCCGGCTTGTGGCCCAACGACCCATCCTACGAGTCCATTCTACCCTGTTTGACGTAATTTGCTCAGCGGAAAGCTACTGAGAGTACTAGGCTTTCACATTAAATTCCCGCAAGGTCCCTTGTTTGCATGCAATTTTGGTGTAGACTAAGGCTGTGGCGCCGGATCCGGAGCTTTGGATCGGGTGCCCAGGTGTCCACCGGGCCGGGTGGGCAGACAGGCGGATTTTTTATGGTGCGCGCGGGCGCCAGGACGATAGCGTGTCTTCTCGCCGCCGCATGGGCGGCGCCGGGACAGGTGTTTTTTGCGCCGCCTGAACAAGCCGCCAAGGTGGTCGCCCTCACCGGACAAGTCTCTGTCATGCGAGACTCCGTCCCGTGGGCGCTGCATGCCGGCGACTCGGTGCAGGTCCGCCAACTCATTGTCACCGGTCCGGACGGGTTCGCCAAGTTCCAGTTGAGCGACGGCAGCACTTTCGAAGTGTACCCCAACTCCCGGGTGACGTTCCGCAACAATTACGGCAACTGGAAGGACTTGCTGGATTTGTGGATCGGGCGGGTGAAGGTGCATATCGAAAAGCTCGGCGGGCAGCCGAACCCCAACCGCGTTTTGACGCCCACGGCGGTGATCTCGGTCCGCGGGACCATTTTCGACGTAGCCGTGGATGAAGAAGAAAGTTCGACTCTCGTGATGGTCGAAGAAGGGTCTGTCGCTGTACAGCATGCCCTGCTTCCCCGCGGAGAGCCGAAGGTGCTTGGCGCGGGCGATTACATCCGGGTCTACAAGGATGTGCCGTTGGCGCAGAAATCGGTGGACAAGGGAAAGGTCTTACAGCAAGCGTTGCGGTCTGTGACCGACGCGCTGTACACCGTGGTCTACCGCACTCCCAGAACTCCCGGCTCCCCAATACCAGGAGGAACCACCGGCGGCGGTACGAGGCTTCCGGGTGATACGGGTGCTCAAACCCCACCCCCGCCTCCTCCGCCCCCGGGTGATGCCGGTTCGTTGCCGCCGCCCCCTCCACCTCCCGGGCCGTGAAAGCCACTGTGATTCGAGGGGCCGCGCTCTCCATGATATGTGTCGCTGTGTGCGGGGCGCAGTCCGAGGGCCTTCCGCCGGTTTGGGAAGCGCGGAAGACCGTCCAGGATGTTCTTGACAAGCTGACGCCGCTGGGCCCGCTTCTCGAACGCTTGGACGCCTCCGTGTGGGTTGATCGCGGCGCACCCGCGGTGTACCGGGACCAACTCAAGTCCGCGCAGGACCAGTTCGGTTACGTCATTGGGACAGCCAAGCGGCTCCTCCAACAGCCCGACAGCCTCTCGGTGGCCTTAGAAACCGGGTTGAGAACCCAATCGTTGGAGTTCGCCGTGCTTTCGGTCGCCGAAGTCGTACGGCGTTACCAGAATCCGGCCATTGCCGAGTTGCTTACCAGCCAGCTTGGCGAAAGCGCTGCCCAGCGGGAGAAACTCCAGCGGTACATTATTGCGCTGGCGGCAGCCAAAGAGCAGGAGCTTGCGGTAGCCGACCGTGAGGCTCAGCGGTGCCGCGATACGCTGTCGCGTCAGCCCACCCCGGCGCCGCCCAAGCCTGCGGCGCCCGCTAAGAAGGAGGTCAAGAAATGACCAACGCCGCCACCTTCACTTGCAGCATTTGCGGCGAAGCTTCCACGCAGATCTGTGTTTGGTGCACGAAGGATGCTTGCGCCAACCATCTTTGTTCCAAGTGCCAGCGTTGCAGCGATTGCTGTGAATGCGAGGTCAAGTTGGCCGAAACTCCAGCCTGCACGGTCTGCGGGGAGCCTGCCATCGACCACTGCCCCGAGTGCCAGGGGCACATCTGCTCAAACCACCGGTGCCTCAAATGCCTGCGTTGCAGCGATTGCTGCGGCTGCGGCGTGGAGTTGGAGCCCACCGCCGCAGCCTGACCGCTTCCTGCCGGTTTATCCCAGCTTGTACGGCGCCCGGTATTGATAACTCAAGTACTTATTAGCCGCCGGGTTGTTAGTGAACCGCTCCGCTTTGCCGTCCCATTCCAGATAGCTCTTAGTCCGGAGCGAAATATGCCCAAGGATCGTGGCTGCCGTCGAAAGGTGTCCGGTCAGAATATCGCAGTTGCACTTGGCGCGCGTCTTAACGCAATCCAGGAAATTGCGCGCGTGCCAAGTCGTGTCCGCCCGGGATTTCACCGGCTTGGGCGCCTCCATGGCAGGCTTCTTGGAGGCTGAGTAGCCGCGTTCGATGCTCCGGTCCAGCGGCGTGCGGTAGCCGAACAGGGTTTCAGTGGTTCTGTCCGGGACCACCTCCCAGGAGCCGCTGCTCAGGAACATCGTTCCTTTGGTGCCCCGGATTTCGATCTCGGCATCCTTGAAATTGGGCGGAACTCCACAGGCGTTGTACTGAACGAAGATCACCATCACTCCGCCGAAGTCCCACAGGACTTCGCAAGTGTCCGGGATTTCGCGGTTGTCCTTGATGGCGTACTTGCCGCCCATGGCGACCACGGCTTTCGGCGTCTCGATGCCTAGAGCCCAACGGATCATGTCCATATAATGAACACCGAAGTTCGTTATCTGACCGCCGGAGTAGTCGTAGAACCAGCGGAAGTTGTAATAGGTCCGGTTCCGGTTGTAGGGAACCTTGGGCGCAGGACCGAGCCACTGATCCCATTCTTTCTCATTAGGCGGGGCGGAATTCGGGACGTTGCCGATGCCATTCGGCCATTCGTTTTGCACATGGTAACCCTTCGCCACGGTGACTTGGCCCAAGCCGCCCGAGCGCACGAAATCGGCGGCCTCTTTCAAAGACTTGACGCTGCGCCGGTGGATGCCCACCTGAACCACGCGTTTGGTTTCTTCGGCCACTTGCACCATGCGCCGCCCTTCCACCACGGTGAGGCTGAGCGGCTTTTCGACGTACACATCCTTGCCAGCGCGGCAGGCGTCGATGAACATGATGGCGTGCCAGTGGTCGGGGGTGGCGATGGCGACGGCGTCAACGTTTTTGTCTTCCAGTAGCTTGCGATAGTCGGAGTACTTCGCCGGCGTGCCTCTCGACTTCTTGACAGCGAAGTCCATGTAGTCTTCCCGCAGGTCGCAAACGGCAACGGTCTGGCTGTCGCCATGTTCCAGAAAGGCGTCGTGCACCTGGTCGCCGCGGTTCCCGAGTCCGATGAACCCCATCCGAATGCGGTCGTTGGCGCCCAGAATCCGCGAATAGCTCAAAGCGGTCGCCAAGCTGGCGCCGCGCGCAAAATCCCGGCGGGATATGTTTTCCATCTCTGCTCCTTAGCCCGATAAGTAGTAAGCTGCCTCCTCTATCTTATTACTCGCGGTGGGGGGCCGAGAAGCCAGGGACGCCACGGTCAGGCCGGGGCGGCGCGCCGGGTGCGATAGAATGGTATTTCCATGAAAAATCGGATTCATGCCACCACCATCCTGTGTGTGCGCAGGGATGGCAAGGTGGTGATGGCCGGCGACGGGCAGGTGACGTTGGGCTCGGAAGTGCTCAAAGCCTCGGCCAAGAAGTTGCGCCGGCTTTATAAGGACAGGATTCTGGCGGGATTCGCGGGCTCCACCGCGGACGCCTTCGCTTTGTTCGCCCGGTTTGAATCGAAGCTGGAGCAGCACGGCGGCAACATGTCGCGCGCCGTGGTGGAACTGGCCAAGGAATGGCGCACGGACAAGGTGCTTCGCCACCTGGAAGCGCTGTTGCTTGTCGCCGACGCCAAGAATACGTATATTCTTAGCGGGCAGGGCGATGTGATCGAACCGGACAACGATATCGCCGCGATTGGCTCCGGCGGTCCGTTCGCCAAAGCCGCCGCCACCGCGTTACTCGAAAACACCGGCCTCAGCGCGCGCGAGATCGCCGAAAAGGCCATGGCCATCGCCGGCCAGATTTGCATTTTCACCAACCAGAACTTCGTGTTTGAGGAGCTGGACTGATGGTCATCTACCTGCCGGCGCAAGCGGCCGCAGACACTCCGCTGCTCGATGAGTTGACGCCGCGGGAGATCGTCCGGGAGCTTGACAAGTATGTTGTCGGGCAGGCGGAAGCCAAACGCGCGGTGGCTATTGCTCTCCGCAACCGCGTGCGCCGCCAAAAGCTGGATCCTGACATGGCCGACGAGGTCATGCCCAAGAACATCCTCATGATCGGCCCGACGGGCGTGGGCAAGACCGAAATAGCGCGGCGGCTGGCCAAGCTGGCCAACTCTCCGTTCCTCAAGGTGGAGGCCAGCAAGTTTACGGAAGTCGGCTATGTCGGCCGGGACGTCGAGTCGATGATCCGCGATTTGGTGGACATCGCCATCGACATGGTGCGCGAGCAGCGCCTGGAGGAAGTAGCCGAGAGAGCGGAGCGCAACGCCGAGGAGCGCGTTCTGGACCTGTTGATGCCGCCGCAGCCGGAGGGCTCCGAGAGCGTGGAACGCACGCGCGAGAAGCTCCGGGAGAAATTCCGGGCGGGAAAGCTGGACGACCGCACGGTGGAGCTCGATGTCAAAGAGCGGGGGCCCACTTTTGAAATCGTCACCAACACCGGCATCGAAGAGATGGACGTCAACCTCAAGGACGTCCTGCCGGGCTTGTTCGGACAGCGGACCAAGCGGCGGAAGATGCGCGTGGTGGAAGCCTTCGAGTACCTGGTGCAAGAAGAGGAGCAGAAGCTCATCGACATGGATCAGGTGACGAGGGAAGCGCTCGAGCGGGTCGAAAAGAACGGCATCATTTTCCTCGACGAAATCGACAAGATCGCCGGGCGCGAGTCCGGTCACGGCCCGGATGTGAGCCGCGAGGGAGTGCAGCGCGACATCCTGCCCATCGTGGAAGGAACCACGGTCAATACCCGCTATGGTTTCGTGCGCACCGACCACATCCTGTTCGTGGCCGCCGGCGCGTTCCATGTTTCCAAGCCGAGCGACCTGATTCCGGAGCTTCAAGGGCGCTTCCCGATCCGTGTCGAGCTGAAATCTCTCACGCAGGAAGATTTCATCCGCATCCTTAAGGAGCCCAAGAACGCATTGGTCAAGCAGTACGCCGCGCTGCTTGAAACCGAGGGCATTCATCTCACGTTCACCGACGACGCGCTGGTGGAGATCGCGCGCTGCGCGGCGCAGGTGAATGAGGCCACCGAGGACATAGGGGCGCGGCGCCTGCATACCATCATGGAGAAGCTTCTGGAGGAAATCTCCTTCGAAGGACCAGATCTCAAGCGCAAGCGGATCAAGATCGACCGCTCCTATGTGCAGCGGCAGCTCGCCGACATCATCAAGGATCAGGATTTGAGCCGTTACATCCTGTAGCTCCATGCGCCGCGTCTTCCGCAGCCCGCTTGCCGCCTTCGCCGCGGCGGCGCTCGCCGGTTGCGGCTATGTGGGGGATCCGCTGCCGCCGGCGCTGAATATACCCGTTCCGATTTCGGATCTTACGGCTGCGCAGCGGGGCGAAGACATCGTGATCCGGTTTACGGTGTCCAACCGCACGACGGAGAATCTGCTGCTGAAACGCCGGGGACCCGTGGAACTGGAAGTGGCCGGGCGGCTGATTCCGGTGGAGACCCAGGAATTCGGCCCCGTGGAGGTGAAAACGCCGGCGCGGCCCCACGTGAACACGGGGATCATGATCCGTGCCCGCGTACGGAACGAAAAAGGCCGGCCGTCGGACTGGTCGCCGGAACTGTGGTTGAATGTGGCGCCGCCGGTGGAACCGCCGCGCGGCCTCAAAGCGCGCGGCACGGCGGGCGGCGTGGAACTCGCTTGGTCGGCATCGCGGGCGGCGTCGTTTCAAATCCTGCGCAACGGGCAGCCCCTGGCGGTCTCGTCCGCGCCCAGCTATCTCGACGCTTCGGCTGCGTTCGGCGAGACGTATGAATACTCGGTGCGCGCGCTGGCGGACGGCGCCGAAAGCGAGCTATCCCCAACGGTGCGCATTACGCATGCCGACCGTTTCCCGCCCGCGGCGCCGTCGGGGCTGCAAGCGGTGACCGGCCCGGCGTCGGTCGAATTGGTATGGGAAGGTAACTCCGAGCCGGATCTGAAAGGATACCGGGTATACCGCTCGGCCGCCGGGGGTCCCTGGAGCGCAATAGCCTCGGATTTGGAGAATCCCGCCTACAGCGACCGTTCCATCCAGGCGGCGACGCGCTTCACCTATCGCGTCACTGCGGTGGACCAGAATGGAAATGAGAGCGCGCCCTCCGAGACGGTGGAGGTCGCGATTCCCTGATGAAAGAAGAACTGCAATGACCCGCCTTGTCCGATTCACGTTCGACCCCAGCTTGCCTCCCACGACGCCCGACCCGTCTCCGTCGGTGCTGCACGGGGTGCTCGAAGACGGAGTGGTGCGGGCCGCCGACGGCCGCGAGTGGCCGCGCCCGTCGGTCCGGCTGCTGCCCCCCTGCTCGCCCACCAAGATCGTCTGCGTGGGACGCAACTACGTGGAACACGCCCGCGAACTCGGCAACGAAGTTCCGGCCGAGCCGCTGATTTTTTTCAAGCCGCCCTCGGCGCTGACCGGCGACGGCTGGCCTATCCTTTACCCGGCGCTGACCTCGAACTTGCATTACGAAGGCGAGTTGGGGGTGGTGATCGGCGCACGGGCGCGCCATGTGCCGGCATCGGAAGCGAGGCGCTACATCCTGGGGTATACCTGCGTCAATGACGTGACCGCCCGCGACTTGCAGAAGAAAGACGGCCAATGGGCGCGGGCGAAGGGTTTCGATACGTTTTGCCCGGTGGGGCCTTACGTCGTGCCGGCCGAGGAAGTGGAATTCGGCAGCCTGCGAGTCCGGACGCTGGTGGACGGCGCCGTGCGGCAGGACGCGCCCGTCACGGACATGATCTTTCCGGTGGAAGAGATCATCGCCTTCGTCACCGCGTTTTTGACGTTGGAGCCGGGCGATCTCATCGCCACCGGCACGCCGCCGGGCGTAGGTCCCGTTCAGCCGGGCTCCGAAGTGGTGGTGGACATTGCCGGGCTAGGTTCTCTCCGAAACCCTGTGGTTTCAGCCGCGCATGATTTGGAGACGCTTTAAAGACTGGCTTTTGCTCCGGCGCTCGCCCGAGGAGCGGGAGCGGCGCAGGCGGTTGGGCGTGAGCCGCCTTGGCAGGATGGTGGACGCCACGATCATCGACTTCCACGAAGGGGTCATCACATATACATATTCCGTGCGGGGCATGGCGTACACGGCATCCCAGGACGTCCACGCCTTGGGGGAGTTGCTGCCTGCCAACCCCGGGTCGGTCATCGGACCCGCGGCTGCAATGTACCATCTTTCGAACCCCGCCAATTCGATCGTCCTCTGCGAAACCTGGTCGGGCATTCCCGCGAAATCCACCGGCAGGTCAGAGGGAGCCGCGAAGCAAGGCAGGCCGCCGCAAGGTTAAGTCAACTGGCGGAGGAAGAGGGATTCGAACCCCCGAGGGCCTTCCGACCCTAACGGTTTTCAAGACCGCCGCCTTCAACCACTCGGCCATTCCTCCACACTTCCAAGCTAACCTATGCGCGGCGTGGGATCAATCCGGCGGCGTTTCGGGTTCCAAACGGACGTCCACCCGCTCGGCGCCGGCCGGCAGCCACTGATACCATGCCTTGCCCACTTTCACCTTCTTCGCGCGGTAGCCAAGAGCAGTGAAAACGACGGCGTGCGGCTCGGCAATCGTCATCAGTTCGTACCTGCCATTCATGTCTCCGTTGGCGGCGAAGTAGGGTGGATGTCCGGCGGGGTCGTCGAACACATTCACCCAAGCCACCGGCGCGCCGGTGCGGGCGTCCGTCACTTGCCCCCACACTTTGTAAGTGGGACGGGTAGTGGCGGTCACGCGCGACGCCACGAACTTCACCGCGGAGCCCGCCCACCAGAAGGCGAACAGCACCAGCGTACAAGAGCCGAAGAAAATGAGGGACAAACGAAGAGCGTGCTTGCGGAACAGGCGCTTTTCGTCCTCCGGCTCCTCTTCCCAAAACTCGCGCCCGGGCACGATTCAACGGTAGCATGAAGTTTACGGCGTCATGCTCCGAAGACTGTGTGTATTCTGCGGCTCCAACCCGGGGGTGAACGGTGTCTACTCGGATGCCGCCGAGACCTTGGGTTTGTATTTGGCTCGTTGCGGCATCGGGCTGGTTTACGGGGGCGCGAGCGTAGGATTGATGGGGACGCTGGCTGACGCCGTGTTGCGCGGCGGAGGGCAAGTGACCGGCGTCATCCCGCGCGCTCTCGCCGTGCGGGAGATTGCCCACAAAGGCATTCCCGATCTGCGGATCGTCGGTTCGATGCATGAGCGTAAGACTTTGATGGCCGAACTGGCGGACGCCTTCCTCGCGATGCCCGGCGGCTACGGCACCCTCGACGAGCTTTTCGAGGTTTTGACCTGGACGCAACTGGGCCTGCACCGCAAGCCCTGCGGCTTGCTGAATATCGAAGGGTTCTTCGACCCACTGATCGCTTACCTGGACGGCGCCGTCGGCCAAGGGTTTCTCAAGCCGGCGCACCGCAGCTTTCTCGTTGAGTCGGACCACCCCGCGGACCTGGTGGACCGTTTGGCGAACTTGGAACTGCCTCCCGCCGGCGCCTGGATCCGCCCGGACGAGAGTTGAGCGGAGCGGTTAAGCGCCGTGCGAGATGATCGCCAAGCCCGGGACTCCGAGGTAGTCGGCCCGATTGTGGGTCACCAGCGGAATGCCGTAGCGAAGAGCAGAGGCGGCAATCCACGCGTCCGCGCACTCGATCCGGCGGCCGCGCGATTGAGCGGCTACGGTGACTTCCGCCCAGATCCTACACAGCCGCCGGTTATACGGAAGGACCACGAACCGGTCGAGGTAAAGGCGAAGCCATTCCTGCCGTGCTGCCGACCATCGGGACTGAATGGCCCACCTTTCGAGCTCCGCGACCGTCATGAAGGAGATTAGGAGGTTCCGGCCTTGCAGGTCCGGCTGGTACGACGCAGCAACGGGGTGGCCTTTGAAAACGAACGACACCACATCGGTGTCAACGACTACGCTGTTCACGCCGCGGGATCCGCAAGCCGGTGGCCGCGCCACTCATGAAGAGCCGCAAGGAAATCTTCAATGGATTCTTCCTCGGGCCAAAACCCACCCTGGAGAACAGAAAGATCCTCGATCGGCCCTCTTCCCTGCTGGCTGATCAGTTCCTCCAGTTCCGGGTCTGCGTCAAAGTGAAATCGAGGATCCTTAGCGGTGTCGATGTTCAGCCTCCGCAACTCCAAGTATAGCAACGTGCTCTTCGGGCGGGCGGGCCGCGAAGGTCAAGGGGCGCCGTGAGATATGGCGGCGATTTCTGTTGAAGGCCGCATCCGGCCTATGATGGCTGTGGGTGGAGATGGCGCGGCCCGCGCCGGGCGAAGGCGCCGCCTCCCCAGACTTTTTCGGCGCCGGGAGCGTCATAGAAGGGTGGAGCCGGAGCGTTGATATTCCGGGAAGTGGAAGACCGGGACTTGATCGTCCGGGCGCGCCGCGGGGACGTGGATGCGTTCAATCTCCTCGTGTCCCGGTGGGAAAAGCGGGTCTACAACTACCTGTACCGCCTGGCCGGGAACCGGGAAGACGCCATGGACCTGGCGCAAGAGGTTTTTCTCAAGG
>Ga0101944_10004652_pt1 | contig 16640 bp, 15 predicted proteins | sample DewCreD2012metaG_FD_75245 | JGI IMG/M metagenome (GOLD analysis project Ga0101944, IMG submission 75245) | Hot spring sediment bacterial and archeal communities from British Columbia, Canada, to study Microbial Dark Matter (Phase II) - Dewar... ...
TGCGGGCCGGCATCTCCGCGCGCGAGCGGCGGTAGACCAGCGTGGCCGGGTCGGCGCCCAGGCGTCGGGCTATACGCACGCCGTCCATGGCCGTGTTGCCGCCGCCGATCACGACAGCCTGCTTGGCCCGCAGCACGGGCGTATCGGATTGCGGGTCGTAGGCGCGCATGAGGTTCACACGCGTCAGGAACTCGTTGGCGCTGTACACGCCCTTGAGGTTCTCCCCGGGGATGCCGACGAAGATCGGCAGGCCCGCGCCGTTGGCCACGAACACCGCCTCGAAGCCCTCCTCTTCCATCAGCTCGTTGATCTCGACGGTCTTGCCGACGACAACGTTGCACTCGATCTTCACGCCGAACTTCTCGAGGTTCTTCAGCTCGGCCCTGACGATATCCTTCGGCAGCCGGAACTCCGGGATCCCGTAGACCAGCACGCCGCCGGGCATGTGCAACGCCTCGAAGATCGTCACGTCGTAGCCGCGCTTGGCGAGTTGCCCCGCGCAGGTTAACCCCGCCGGGCCCGAGCCGATCACCGCCACCTTCTGGCCCTTGGGCGCCTCGACAATCTCGCCCGTGCCGTTCATGTTGACGCGGGCCCAGTCCGCCACGAACCGCTCGAGATAGCCGATCGCCACCGGCTCGCCCTTGACGCCCCGCACGCACACGCACTCGCACTGCACCTCCTGGGGGCAGACGCGACCGGAGATGCCCGGCAAAGCGTTGTCGCTCAGCAGGATCTCAGCCGCCTGGCGGAAGTTGCCCTCCGCCACCGCCCCGATAAACTCCGGAATCCGCACGCGAACCGGGCAGCCCTCCACGCACTTGCGCGGCTTGCACTGCAGGCACCGCTGCGCCTCGAGGATCGCCATCCGTTCTTCCAGTCCCAGGTTCACCTCGTGGAAATTCCGGCTGCGCTCCACCGGGTCGCGCTGCGGCATCGGCTGGCGGGCGATCTTCATCCGTTCGGCCGGGGTCATCTTCGGCTTGTTCTGGTTGTCTTGTCCCATCCTACGTATCCTTGCCTGTCCCTCGGGCCGCTCGCGGCCTGGGGATATCGCCCTGTCACTTGCCACCAGTGGCTGGCTCACCTTGCCACCGTGTCACTTCTTCTCCAGCACATCATCCAGCTTGCACCGATGTTTCGCCCGCTCGAACGCCTCCTTCTCGAACGGCTTGTACGTCCCCAGCCGGTCCCAGAGTTCCTGGAAATCCACCTCGTGCCCGTCGAACTCCGGCCCGTCCACGCACGCAAATAGGCTCTTGCCGCCCACGGTCACCCGGCAGCCGCCGCACATGCCCGTCCCATCGACCATGATCGGGTTGAGCGACACGATCGTCCGCGTGCCGCTCGGACGGGTCGCCTCGGCCACCGCCTTCATCATCGGCACCGGACCCGCCGCATATACCGCCTGGATCGGCGGATCCGCCTGCGCCATCAGCTCGGCCAGTTTGCCCGTCACCAACCCCTTGTAGCCGTAACTGCCGTCGTCGGTGCACGGGTAGACGCAATCGGCCGCCTTGGCCAACAGGTCCTCCAGGATGACGAGTTCCTTCGTCCGGCCGCCGATGATCACGCTGACCTTGTTGCCCGCCTCCTTGAGCCCGCACACCTGCGGGTAGATCACCGCCGTGCCCACGCCGCCCCCAATGACCGCCACGTGCCCCACGTTCTCGATCTCGGTCGGCTTGCCCAAAGGACCCGCCACGTCCGACAACGCCTGCCCCACCTCCAACGCGGCGATCTGTGCGCTGGTCGCGCCGGCCACCTGGACAATGATAGCGATCGTGCCGGACTGTCTGTCCGCCATGGCGATCGTCAGCGGAATCCGCTCGCCGCGATCATGAACACGCAGGATGACGAATTGCCCCGGCTTGTGCTTCTTGGCGATCCGCGGGGCCTTCACCGTAATCCAGAAGACCTTCGGGGCCAGTTGCTTCTTTTCGAGTATCGTGAACATCATCCGCTCCGCTGGGACCTGCCCGATCCGGGCCGTTGGTTCCACTCCCCCTTCCACATTACATAAGGCGTGCATTATGCGCTTTGCCGCGGGCAATGCAAACGATTCCACCGGTGTTTGATGGCAAGGCATGCATCCACAATTCGCCGGGGCGGCAACAGCACCAGCCACAGCCGAATGCCTATATGCCGTCACGGACGCACGGCCGCTGTGGGCAGCAGTCTCCGGACGGCCGCACGCACACGGCGGGCAAAGCGTACCGCCTCCCGGACTCCATCCAGCCGGATCGGCTCGTAATCGCCTGGGGTTCGCAGGGCCGTTGCACGCATCGTGAGCCTTCGCTGTTCGCTGACTGGCCAGTCCTTCGGTGTCTCGTCCGGCAGCAATCGCACCAGTTTCTCGAGGTCGTGTACCTTCGGGAAAGGAATGGCGTGAAGCACGAGCAACGCCTTCAGGTATTTCTCAACACACTGCTAGGCATGCAAGCCAACCGTGTCCGTGGGACAGCCCTTTCCCGACTTCAGCGTGTGTGCTGCATTCTTCAGGTCGTTCTCGGCTTTGATGACCCAGCCGCGGACCACAACGAGGGTCGGTTCATCAACGACCATGGAGCGCCTTGCCCTCCCATACCGCCGGCCATTCAGTAGTACCGACGACATCCTTGCGCCATGCGAATTCCTTGGGACGCACCACGATCACGTCCTTGGCTATGCCAAAGTCGTGCAGAGCCACGCCATTCTGCACCGCCTTTTCCTGCGTCGATCCCTCCACCGGCATCACCACCAGAAAATCCACATCGCTGTCCGACACGGCATCTCCGCGCGTGTGAGCCGAAAAGGATGCTCTTGTCCGGGCGAAACTGGCGTACAATCCGCCGCGCCATCAGGCGCATATCCCTGCCCACCGACCGGCCTTTTCTCGACGTAGAGTCTGCACAGGAATTACCCCGCGATTGAAGTGCCGCGGCCTGCCGCCGGGACAGCCGTACCGTCTCGCCGGCTGACTGTGCGGGCGCCGCCTGGCTCTTGCACGGACATCTGGCCCGTCCCCCTCATGGCGCGCCCTCGATCGTACGTCACGCCCTTTACCGTTATTCTACTTCACCACCTTAACCACGTATTCCTGCGACTCGCTGCCCAGTTCCGCCTGCAGCAGGTCGTTCACATCGATCTCCTTGCCCAGGATGATCTGCCCGCCCCGCAGCGTCTGCCCCTGCGCCAGCGATGCATCCACCGCCTGCCCGGTCAGCGTCGCGTAGAACCCGTCCATCGCGCTGGGCCGTTGCTTCTCCAGGTCCTTCAGGCCCTCGCGCCCGCTGCACTTGAGTTCGTAAAACTCGCGCAGCGCCTCGCCGATCGACTCCGCCCCGTAGCCCGCCTTGCCGCGGTCCGTATCCCGCAGAAACATCGGGTTGACCGCCTTGTAGCCGGCCTGGTACGTGCTCTCGAAGAAACCCCGGTCCCGCGTGTCGATGTACGTCTCGCCCTTGGCGAACTGAAAGTAAATGCCCTGCCGCGTCAGCGACGGGATGTTCTCCGGCAGGTTCCAACTCAGGTAGAACGACAGCGCCGCGCCGTTGTTCATCGTCACGTCCGCCTTGATCGCGTCGTATGTGTTGATGCCCTTCTCCGGCCCGAGCACCTGCTTGTACCCCGTCGCCCGCACCTTCCACGCCGTAAGTCCGGTAATAAACCGCACGCAGTCGTAGAAATGCACCCCCAGGAACCAGTTCGGCGACGAGTGCGACGCCAGACTCGTCTTGAAAAACCCCCCCGCCGGCACCGTGATCGCATCCTGCATCCAGACGTACCCGAACTGCAACTCCCCGTACCGCCCGCTGCGCACCCGGCTCCGCGCCTCCTGGTGCGCCGGATCTTCCTGCTTATGAAAATCTGTAATTACCCGCCGGCCGGCCTTCAAGGCCGCCTGGCGGATCCTGTGGCAGTCCTTGATGTTCATCGCCAGCGGCTTCTCCACCAGCACGTCGCAGCCCGCCTCCAGCGCCTTCAGCGCGATCGGCGTGTGCGTGTGGTCCGGCGTGACGATCGTCACCGCGTCCAGATTCGCCTTGGCCAGCATGTCGTCCACGCTCGTATACTGCCCGGCGATGTTGTACTTCTGGCCCCACTCCTTCACCCGGTCGGCGTTCACGTCGCAAATGCCCGCTACCTCGACCAACCGGCTGTACCGGCTGTTGAAATACGTCGGCATGTGCGCGATCTCGACAAACGTCCCCAGCCCAACCACGCCGATCCGAAGCTTCCCGTCCGCCATTGCCTGTCGCTCCCTGCCTCTACCTCTCGTCTTGTCCCTTCCTGCTCGCATCCTGCGTGCTGGGCTGTTCGACCGGCCGCGTGACCGGCCGCGACACCGCCGCCCGCGAAGGCGCCTGCAGAACCACGTTCTGCACCTTCCATGTGCCTCGCACGTTCACCAGCCGCACCTGAATCGTCGCGGGCAAAGGATACCCTACACCCCGCTCCGCCAGCCCCCGCCTCAGCAGCACCCCCAGCCGCGCCTGCAAGTCCTGCCCCGAAAAGCCCTGCTTCTGCAACTCCTGCCTCAGTTCCGCCTCCAACTGCTCGGCGATCTCCTGGTCCTGCGGGTTGATCGCCACGACCGTCGCCACCGCCTCGCGAACCTTCGGTTGCTCGACCACCATACTGTCCCGCCGGAAACCGTCCACGTAATGCGCCACCACCGACGGCCACAGCGTCGCTACCGCTTCCGTCCCGGCCGGTGTGGCCGTATCGCTGATCCAGGCGGCCTCGATCATTCGCCGGCGCACCTCCGGCAGCTTCGCCGCCCGCTCGTCCGGATCGCGCAGGCGCGCCGCATGTACATAGTCCTTCAGGAGTTGCAAGGCCGCCCATGCCGCCTCCTCCGCCGCCCCGCCCCGCGGCACAACCGCCGCCGGGTGCGCCGCGGGCCGAGTTTCCGCCATCCGCGGCGCCCCAGTCGCGCTGCCCTCCGCCCCCGTCTCCGCCGCCCCCGCTGCCGGCTCGGCAGCCTGCGTCCCCTGCCCCCACGCCTGCGGCACTGCAACCGCCGCAACCGCCAGGCCCGCCCACATCAGCCGCCCGAACCGCCCTGTCGCCAACCCTTGGCCCACGATACGATCCTCATTGGCTCCTAAGTCTTGCCCGAAACAAGGTGAATCTCTAGTCTAACACATGCAGTCCTGATCGCAATGGACAATGGACCGGACCAGATTGGCCGGCAGAAAGGCTTGTGGCATGGCGGAGTTCTCTCGCAACATCTGGGCGCCGTGGCGCATGGAGTACATCGGCTCCATCGACGATCACAACGCCAACGGCTGCTTCCTCTGCAAGTACTGGGCGCAGCCCGAAAACGACGAGCCCAATCTCGTCCTGTGGCGAAGCTGCGGCTGCATGGTACTGCTTAACCGCTTCCCTTACACCAGTGGCCACATGCTCATCGCCCCGGCCGAGCACGTCGGCAACATCGAGGAACTGCCGCCCGAAATACTCGCCAGACTGATGCTGCTGACGCGGGACGTGGTCGTCCTGCTGAGGGATACGATCAAGCCGCAAGGCTTCAACATCGGCGTGAACCTCGGCAAGTGCGCCGGCGCGGGCCTTCCTGGGCACATCCATATGCATGTCGTGCCGCGCTGGGAGGGCGACACAAACTTCGTACCCGTCCTGTCGGGCACCCGCGTAATGCCCCAGGCCCTCACGGAGCTCTACAAGGCTGCAAAGCAGGCCGCGCCCCGGCTTGGCCTGCCCACAGCTTGACCGGCCCCGGCTCGCAGGAGACCTTCGAGCGTGCAAACCGCATTCGCCATTCCCGAACAGGCCGCAGACGACCGACCGTATCGGGAGGATTCCGCCGCCAGCCCCCTGTTGCCGGGCTTCCTGAGGGATCGCTGGCGGGTCTTCAACTGCGCCGCATTCCGAAGGTTGCAGTACAAGACGCAGGTGTTCGTCACCAGCGAAGGTGACCACTACCGCACCCGCCTGACACATACGCTCGAGGTCGCCCAGATCGCCTGCCTGCTGGCGTCCCGGTTGGGACTCAACGAACGGCTGGCCGAGGTGCTGGCCGTAGTCCACGACCTGGGGCATCCGCCTTTCGGCCATGCGGGCGAAGCAGCCTTGCACGAACTGATGCAGTCCCACGGCGGCTTCGATCACAACTTCCAGACGCTGCGCGTCATCGACCTGCTCGAACATCCATATCGTTCCTTCTACGGGCTGAACTTGGCAAACCTGATCCGCTGGTCACACCAGTTGCACTCGTTCCCGCACACGCCGGCACAGAAGGATCTTCCCGCCAACTGGCGCCAGCAACCGCTGGAGGGGCAAGTCGTCAACCTCGCGGATCGGATCGCTTACGACGTTCACGACATCGAGGACGCGCTTGGGGCCGACCTGGTCAGCCAGAACGATCTCAATGAGATTGCCCTGTGGCGGCAGGTGGCCGAGCCTGTGCGGAGGCGTTGGCCGGACGCGTCCCTGCCGGCCATTCGCCGGCCAATTCTCGATGCGCTGGCGTTTCGCCTGATCGATGATCTGGTCGCACATGCGCAGCAGAGTCTGCGGCAGTTCCCGAATACCGCTTGGCAGGCATTCTGCGAAATGGACCGGGCCATGGTAGCCTTCTCGCCGGAGATGGAGGCGATGCTGCACGAGCACGAGGCCTTCCTGGCGGAGCGCGCGTACCGGCATCCGCGGGTGGCCGCTATGGATTACAAGGCGAAGCGGATCGTACGACAGGTGTTCGACGCGCACGTTGAGCAGCCGCGGCTATTGCCGGTGCGGTACTTGCGGCGAGTCGAACAGCAGGGGTTGCACCGGGTGGTGTGCGACTATGTCGCGGGGATGACCGACCGGTTCTGCCAGGACACGTACCACAGCCTGTTCGAGCCGTTCCAGAGGCTGTAGGAATATCTGACAACGATTGAACAACCAGCCGAGCCGGAATGGATCCGGCTCGGCTGGTTGTCTGGTTTGTGCGGGCTTGGTCCTGGCTCGAAAGCAGAGGGCCTCAAGTGGTTGTGGGGCCAGGGCCGGGGGACGGGGGCTCTGCGGCCGCCGCCTGTCCGGCGGCCGCCGGATTGGCTGCAGCCTGTCCTGCCGCCGGTTCGGAGGGCGCCGCCGCCTCGGGCTCGGTTTGTTCTTCGACGTAGATCTCGTCAACCTCGATGGCATCAACGTCCTTGCGGAGCAACAGATAGGCCATGCTGCTGCCGCTGAAGTAGTAGGCAATGAGCCAGGACTGCAGCAGGCCCCAGACAACCAAGGTCCACACACCGATCAGCAGGCCTAAGATCGTTTCGCCGGCGCCGAGGTTGGCGTAGCCGGCCCATCGCGGCAGCAGGTTGAGAAACGTCGGCATGTGCCAGGCGGCGTCCAGACGGTCCAGGCTTCCACCTGCATGGGCCGCACGGAAGACGCCCAGCCCGACGAACGCATGGGTCGCCGCGAGCATCACCCACACAAACAACCGCAGGAACAGGTAGCACAAGCTGCCGTAGATCACCAGCGTCAGGCCGTACAGCAGCGACTTCCAGGGCCGGCTGTAGACGTACACGAACCCGCGGCTGATCGCGTCGAATGCATCGGAACCTTCGGCGGCCACGACCGGGGCGAAGAGGCTGCCGCCCGCCAGAGTACCAATGGCGATAAACGCGATCGCCAGGCCCCCCAGCAGGGCCAAGCCCCACAACAGCCCAACGAGGATGTCACCGAAAATGGGAATGTTGGCCAGCAGACCACCGACGGTGAGCATCAGGCCGATCGCCACGACGAACAGGAGGCAAACCACCGGGGCGAAGAAAAAGCCCCAGAACTTGCTGAGCGAGAAGCGCAGGGCCTCGCGAATGCCGATCCGCTCGTCCTTGGCGAACTGAAGGACGGCGGCCCGGCTGATCGCACCGCCGGCCACCGCCCAGATCGCCAGCGCGATCGGAACGAAGATCAACGAATAGAACCAGTGCTCGCGCAACATCCAGACGATCCCCGACCACATGAGAACAGTGGAAGCGACGACGCCCGGCGGCTCAAACAATTGCGCGCCGCCCTGGCTTGCCATCAAGCCGGCCATGCCGCCGGTGATACGAAACTGTGCGGCGGAGATGACCAGGTTCATCAGCATCCTTCGTTGAAAATTGTAAAGCGCGATAAACGGTCCTACGCGACGGGTGGGGGGAACCACGGCCGGAGGCGACTCATCCGGCACGCCAGCCACGGCGGTTTGCAGCCGAGCGATGACGCCCGCATCGTCGGCGGCAATGGCGTTGGCGTAGTAGCCGACCTCGTTGGGCAAAACGCCCCTGCCGGCCTTGACCCAGATCCAGTCGAGGGTGCAGCCGACGAGGAAAGTCAGAAAAACTGCTGCCAGGGCGATGACAATTTTGGTGGAGTGCAGTGTAGAGCGGAACCCGCCAAACAACCGGGTCAACGGAAGGGTCTCATGCCAGTCTATCTTGCGCAGCACCAGTTGCTCCTGTGCCATGGGCTACATTCCTCCTTACCGATGGGTTGTCCACCCCGACAGTTCAGCGCCATGTACCGGTTCGAAACCGGCTGACCATCCGAAGATCACGTCCAGCCGGTAAGACTTGTCACAAACATCTGGCGAGACTCCGCATACCAGGAGTCCGACCACAATTATAAGGGCCCCAATGGCTCTAGCAACTGATATTGTGCAGGACCAGGCGGCAGTTCAGCACCCGCACGTGGATCGCTGACGCGGACTTGCCCATCGCAATGCCTGATCTTATGGATGTGGAGGAAGCCGCGGGCACCCTGTCCCGCTGGCGTAGGAAAGCCAAAGGGTGTCATGCGTTCGGCCCATCGCGATCCTGAATCGATCCGCTGGACGGCAGATCTTCGGTATCGTTGAGGGGCTCCGAGATGCGGTATTCCTCGTTGAGCCACTTGCCCAGATCAACGAGCTGGCAGCGCCGGCTGCAGAAAGGCCGATACGGTATCTCCTTGAGATCCGCGTAACAGACCTGCCTGTGGCATGTTGGACAGATCAGATGCGGCATGGCAACAACTGCCTGTATCTATCATCCACGCATCGGGGGCTCCATCCGCAAGGCAGGCCGACCCCGCCGCATCGATCGAGTCCCAGACGCATGAGTATCGTATGCCACCAGTGCCAGCTGGATGCAACTACTTCCTGGAGCCATTGGAGCCGTTCGAGCCGTTGCTGGAACTGCTCCTGGTACCGCTGGAGGACGCGTCGGTGCTGCTGCCGCTGGTGCTATTGCCGCTGCCGGTACTGCTTCCGGCAGACGAGCAGTCCGACTTGGCCGCTTCACTGTAGGTCTTGCTCCGGTAGTCAGTCTGGTAGAAGCCGCTGCCCTTGAATAGCAACGCCGCGCCGGTGCCGATCAGCCGGCGGACCTTGGGCCGGCTGCACTGGGGGCACTCCTTGACCGGTTCGGCTGTAATCGACTGGAACTGCTCGAATACATGACCACACGACTCACAGCGATACTCATACGTAGGCATGGACATCCACTCCTGTGAAAATCACTCCGACGCCTGCTCGGCGGGTTGCCTGGCTACGACCACGGCGGCGGGGCGCAAGACCTTGTCGCGCATTGTGTAGCCCGGCTGGGCCACGTGCAGAACGTGTTCGGGCTGGATCTGGTCGCTGGGCTGCTGGGCAACCGCCTGATGGTAGGCCGGGTCAAACGGATCGCCGGGCTTGAGGTCCATGCGCTGCACGCCGAACTCAGCCAGGGCCTTGAGCATCTGCTCGTACACGATACGCACGCCATCGGCCAGCACCCTGACGTCGGTGGCATCCTTGGCGGCCTGGAGTGTCCGCTCAAAGTTGTCGAGGACCGGCAGCAAGGCCTTGGCGACCTCGCCCTGCGCGCGGTGCGCGGCCTCAACGCGCTCGGCGGAGTAGCGTTTCTGTATGTTCTGGCAATCCGCCAGCGCCCGAAGGTACTTGTCCTTGGCTGAATCGAGCTCCTGGCGAAGCTCATCCAGCTGCTGGGCCAAGTCTTCAGCCGGCTGAACGTTCCCGGCCGGCTGGTTGTCCGTGGGCGCCTCCGGTTCGGGACTGGCGGGGTTCTGGTTATTCGTGTCCATTGGGCTTTTGGATTCCTGCACCATCGCTTACTCCCGTGGGTCCCTCTACATCAAGGACTGCGCCGTCGGTGCGGCTCGGTCGTCCCTGACGGGGCTCAACGACAGCAACAAAGACAACTCCAGAAATTATTGGGGCTTCTTTTCTGCTGGGCTACTCTTAGCCTGTCCCTACGGGACGAACAGCCACAGCATTCGTACCCGGCGCCCACTCTGCGGTTCTGGCGGGCGAGGCCCACCTCACATTCCCCGGCCGCGCTCAGGCGTTCGGTTTGTCCTGCCGCTGATCCGGTTCGGAAAGTCCGCTGAAATACTCCTTGATCTTGTCCATGATGCCCTTGGATTCAGGCAGGACCTGATGGTCCTCGGTCTCGGCGAACTCTCTAAGCAATCTTTCCTGGTGTTTGGACATTTTCCGAGGCACTTCAACGAGCACCTGGACGATCTGGTCGCCGACGTGCCGGCCGTGCAGGTCGGGCAGGCCCTCGCCCTGCATGCGAAACGTCTCGCCGTACTGCGTCCCCTTGGGGATGGTCAGCTTGGCCTTGCCGCGCAGGGTGGGCACCTCGATTTCCGCCCCGAGGGCGGCCTGGGTGAAGCTGATCGGCAGCCGGAGCAGCAGGTCGTTGTTGTGCCGCTGGAAGAACGGGTGCGTCTTGATGCGGACGCGACAGTAGACATCGCCGCGAGGACCGCCGTCTTCGCCCGGTTCCCCTTCGCCGCGGATACGCACGCTCTGGCCGTCCTGAATTCCGGCCGGCACCCGCACGGTCAGCTGGCGATGCTGCATCTTCATGCCGCGCCCCGAACAGGTTCTGCAGCGTTCCCTGGGGATCTTACCGTTGCCGCGACACGTGGGACAGGTCGTAACGATCCGGCCCAGCAAGCCGCCAAAACCAGCCGCCTGCTCGACCTGGCCGTAGCCGCCGCAAGTCTGGCAGGTTTGCAGTTGCGTGCCGGGCTCGGCACCGCGGCCGCCGCAGCGGTCGCAGTAGTCGACGCGGTCGAACTCGACGGTCCGCTCCGCACCGGTGAGAACCTCCTCGAGTTCGAGGTCGACGGTGACTTCCAGGTCGGCGCCGCGGCTGTGCCGCCGGCCGCTGGACCCCCGACCCCCGAAGCCGAACGCGCCGAGGATATCGTCGAACATCGAGAAGATGTCGGCGGCGTTCATGGACGAAAAGTCATGAACGCCCTGGCCGTTGAGGCCCGCATGGCCGTAGCGGTCGTAAACGGAGCGCTTCTGTTCGTCGGAGAGGACCTCGTAGGCCTCAGCGGCCTCCTTGAACTTCCTTTCGGCGTCCGGGTCGTTGCGGTTGCGATCGGGGTGGTACTTCAGCGCGGCCTGGCGGTACGCCTTCTTGATCTGCTCGGCCGTAGCCGTACGCTCGACACCGAGCACTTCATAGTAATCTCGTTTTGTAGCCACTGGCATCGCTTCAAAATCTGCCGTGGCGGCCAGGCCGGCGATCTACACAAATGCCCGCCGGCCGCCAAATTCGTACCGCTGATTATAGAGTACCCGCCCACAATCGCGAGACCCGACGGCAACATAAGCCGGCATGCCCGCACACTCGCGCAGTCCTAACCAGGCACACCAGACACCAAGCGAAGCACGCTTCAGGCAAACGGCGCTTTCAGATGAATCTCTTGCTCCGTGTCTGGCGTGCCTGGCTGGTTAATACCAAACCTCGCCCGCAGTTGCCTCTGCCCGGAAAAACAGGCACACCGACAAAAGCCATATCGATCGTTCACAGTCAATATGCACAGGGGCGGACACGAGTGGCTCGGGTCCGCCCCTGGTGCGGTATCGGCCATCAAAGCTCTTAGCGGACGGCCCCGTGCACTGCCTTCTTCTCGTCTTCCTTCAGTTCGGTCACAAGCACCTCCGTCGTCAGCAGGACCGAGGCGACGCTGGCGGCGTTCTGCAAGGCCGAGCGGGAGACCTTGGCAGGGTCGATGATACCGGCCTTGAACATGTCGACCAACTCGCCCGTGCGGGCGTCGAACCCGTAGTTGCCGCCCTTTTCCCGAATCTGGTCAACAACCACGGCCCCATCGAAGCCGGCATTCTGGACGATCTGTCGCGTCGGCGACTCCAGGGCCTTGAGAATGATGTCCACCCCGACCTTCTCGTCGCCGCGGACCTTCTCGCGGACCTTCTCGACCTCGTCGATGGCCTTGAGAAACGCCACGCCGCCGCCGGCCACAATGCCTTCTTCGATAGCCGCCTTGGTGGCATGCAGGGCGTCATCCACCAGGTCCTTGCGCTCCTTGACCTCGACCTCGGTTGCGCCGCCGACGCGGACAACCGCCACGCCGCCGGCCAGCTTGGCCAGGCGTTCCTGAAGTTTCTCGCGGTCGTAGTCGCTGGTGGTCTTCTCGATCAGGGCGCGGATCTGGTCGCACCGGGCCTCGATCGCCTTCTTCTTGCCGGCACCTTCGATGACAGTCGTGTTGTCCTTGTCGACGACGACCTTCTTGGCCGTGCCGAGCTGGCTGACGTCGATGTTTTCGAGTTTCAGACCCTTGTCCTCGCTGATGAACTCCCCGCCGGTGAGGATGGCAAGGTCTTCCATGATCGCCTTACGACGATCGCCGAAGCCCGGGGCCTTGACTGCACAGCACTGCAGCACGCCGCGCAGCTTGTTCACGACAAGCAGGGCCAACGCCTCGCCCTCGACATCCTCGGCCACAACCAGCAGCGGCTTGCCCATCGCGACGACCTTTTCGAGAAGCGGGATGACGTCGCGGGCGCTGCTGAGCTTCTTCTCATGGAGAAAGATCAGCGGGTTTTCCAAAACGGCCTCCAGGTTGGCCGGGTTGGTGACGAAGTAGGGCGAGATGAAGCCCTTGTCGAAGCGCATGCCCTGGACGACCTCCTTGGTCGTTTCGAGGCTCTTGCCCTCTTCGATCTCGACGACGCCTTCGCCACCGACCTGCTTGAGCACGTCGGCAAGCAGTTCACCGATGTCCTCGGCGCCGTTGGCGCTGACCGTGCCGACCTTGGCGATCTCCGGCCACTTCCCCTTGACCTGGACGGCCTGGGACTCGATTGACTTGACAGCCGCCTCGACCGCCTTGTCGATGCCGCGCTTGATGGCAGAGGGGCTGATGCCCGACAGGGCCGCCTTGAGTCCTTCGGCGTAAATGGCTTCGCCGAGGACGACGGCCGTCGTGGTGCCGTCGCCGGCCACGTCGCCGGTCTTGCTGGCAGCTTCGTTGAGCAGCTTGGCGCCCATGTTCTCGAACGGGTCGGCCAGCTCGACTTCCTTGCTGACCGTCACGCCGTCCTTGGTAATACGGGGCGAACCCCAGGACTTCTGGAGGACGACGTTCCGACCGGACGGGCCAAGCGTCACCTTGACGGCAGCGGCCAGCCGGTTCATGCCGGCCAGGACCTTCTGCCTTGCGGCCTGATTGAACATCAATTGCTTTGCAGCCATGGTTTCCTCTTTGCGTTCTTTGAGCCTTGTATTGACCGCCCAGGCGCCGAGACACGGGCAACACTCTGGTTGGACAACATCCTTCCGACGCCTGCGCAGGTCATTTGCCCGGACCCGTTACTTTTCCACCACCGCCAGAACGTCGCTCTCCCGAAGGATCACGAACTTCTCGCCGTCGATCTCAACCTCGGTCCCGCTGTACTTGCCGTACATCACCACGTCGCCGACCTTGACGAGCATGCCCGCGCGCTTGCCGTTGTCCATCAGCTTGCCCGGGCCGACGGCCGTAACCTCGCCGCGCTGGGGCTTTTCCTTGGCCGTGTCGGGCAGCACGATTCCACCAGCGGTACGCTCCTCCGGCTCGGAGGGCTTGACCACAAGGCGGTCTTCCAGGGGCCGAATCGTCTTCACCTTAACACCGGTCGCAGTTGCCATATTTGTTCTCTCCCGTATATCTGCAGTTACTTTTCCAATGTACCCGTTGCCAGTCTCCGCGCCCGTTGCCGGAAATACCGCCAATCAAGGCGCCGGCCCAGAGCCCGGACCTTCCGTGACTGTGACCGACTAGAAGTCCATGCCGCCCATGCCGCCGTAGTCTTCGTCCATGCCCGGGCCGCCGGGACCAGCAGGCTTTTCCTTCTTGGGCACTTCAACGACGGCACAGTTGGTGCTGAGCAGGATGCGAGCGACACTGCTGGCATTCTCCAGGGCGACACGGACGACCTTGGCCGGGTCGATCACCCCGGCCTCGACCAGGTCCTCATACTTGCCGGTCTCGGCGTTGAAGCCGAAGGCGCCCTTGCCGGCTGCAACCTTGTGATAGACCACGCTGCCTTCGTGATCCGCGTTGGACGCGATGGTGCGCAGCGGCTCGGTGATGGCGCGCTTGACGATGTTGACGCCGATCTGCTCGTCTTCGATCTTGCTCTTGACTTTCTCGAGGGCCGGCACGCAACGAACCAGGGCGACGCCGCCGCCCGGGACGATACCTTCTTCCACGGCTGCACGGGTGGCGTGCAGGGCGTCCTCGATGCGGGCCTTCTTCTCCTTGAGTTCGGCCTCGGTGGCCGCGCCCACGCGGATGACGGCCACGCCGCCGGCGAGCTTGGCGAGGCGCTCCTGCAACTTCTCGCGGTCGTAGTCGCTGGTGGTCACATCGATTTCGCGACGGATCTGCTCGATGCGGCCCTGGATCTCCTTGGTGGAGCCGGCGCCCTCGATGATAACGGTGTTATCGTTGTCGATGCGGACGCTCTTGGCCTGGCCGAGGTCCTTGACCTGGATGCCTTCCAGGTCAATGCCCAGGTCCTTCATGACAGCCTGACCGCCGGTGAGAATCGCGATGTCCTGCAACATGGCCTTGCGGCGGTCACCGTAGCCGGGGGCCTTGACCGCTGCCACGGGCAGGATGCCGCGGAGCTTGTTAACCACCAGGGTCGCCAGGGCCTCGCCTTCAACGTCCTCGGCGATGATCAGCAGTGGGCGCTTGGTCTGGACGACCTTCTCCAGCAGCGGAACCAGCTTGTGGGCATTCGAGATCTTGTCCTCGTAGATCAGGATGAAGGGCTTCTCCAGGACGCACTCCATGGTTTCCTGGTTGGTCACGAAGTGCGGGGACAGGTAGCCGCGGTCGAACTGCATGCCTTCGACGACATCGACGACGGTTTCAAGGCTCTTGCCTTCCTCCACCGTGATCACCCCGTCCTTGCCCACCTTTTCAAAGCAGTCGGCCATGATCTCGCCGATGCTGCGGTCGTTGTTTGCCGAGATGCTGGCGATGTTGACGATGTCATTGCGCTTGTCGAGGCGAATGGGCTTGGCAAGTTTCTTGAGTTCGTCGGTGACCGCGACGACCGCCTTGCCGATGCCGCGGGCAACAGCCATGGCGTCGGCACCGGCTGCGATGGCCTTGAGGCCTTCCTTGAACATCGCCTCGGCCAGAACGGTAGCAGTGGTGGTGCCGTCGCCGGCGACGTCGGAGGTCTTGCTGGCGGCCTCACGGACGAGGCGGGCACCGAGGTTCTCGTACTTGTCCTTCAGTTCGATCTCTTCGGCCACACTGACCCCGTCCTTGGTGACCGTGGGGACGCCCCAGCCCTTGTCGAGGACGGCGAAACGCCCCCGGGGACCGAGCGTTGACTTGACGGCGCTTGCCAGCTTCTCCACTCCCGCCAGCAAGCCCTTACGTGCCTGCTCTTCAAAGGCCAACATCTTGGCCGCCATACGCTACCTCCTTCTAGTTGGACGCTGTAACGCAGTAATGTCCTGTCAAACAGACAACATCCGCGCCTATGTCTGGTGCAAGGCAAGCAAAAAGAGTGCCAAAGAAACGCAAAAACGCAACACTTATAAGTCCCTGTGATAGCCACAGTTACAAAGTCCACAAAAGCGATTCAGACTAGCGGATTGCTGCCAGCGTGACAGCGGGCTTTCTGCCGGCCGATCGGGCTGTGCCATTGTGGCAGCCGCAACGGCAGGAGTGGGAATGCAATACTGAGCGACGGCAACGGCTCTGGCCGTCAGTGGGCCGTGGTCCATTGGCCGTTGTGACAACGATAACGGCGGCTGACGGGCAGGCTTCAGCGGCGGTCGCACATGTCTTCGATGGGGGCGTGGATGTTGATGGGGCCGTAGCCGTGGCCCAGCGCAGCGGCGGTGCCGATGGCGCGGGTAACGAAGTGCTTGGCGGCCTGGACGGCATCGACCAGCGGCTCGCCGGCGGCCAGGCGGGCAGTGATGGCGGCGGAATAGACGCAGCCGGTCCCGTGGATGCTGCGGGTCTCGATGTAGTCCGAAAGGAACTCGTGCGCCTGGCCGTTCGACCACAGAAGATCCACCGACTGGTCGCCCAGCCGGCCGCCTTTGAGCAGGACGTTCTTCGGGCCGAGGTCGGCGATGGCGCGGGCGGCTTCGACCATGGAGGCAAGGTCGGTTACGGGCCTTTGTGCCAGTACAGCCGCTTCGTGCAGGTTCGGGGTGACGAGCAAGGCGCGGGGCAGCAGGTTGTGTCGAAGAGTCTCGATAGCATCGGCGGGAAGGAGCGGCGCGCCGTGCTTGCTGATCATTACTGGATCGATTACGAGCGGGAAGCAGAAGGTGGCGGCCCGATCGGCGATGGCCTCGATCATGGCGGCGCTGCCGAGAGCGCCGGTCTTGGCGGCT
>Ga0101944_10004654_pt1 | contig 16630 bp, 15 predicted proteins | sample DewCreD2012metaG_FD_75245 | JGI IMG/M metagenome (GOLD analysis project Ga0101944, IMG submission 75245) | Hot spring sediment bacterial and archeal communities from British Columbia, Canada, to study Microbial Dark Matter (Phase II) - Dewar... ...
TGGGGATGCCGACGCCGAAGGCGTAGTCGTTGCCGGAGCCGGCGGGCAGGATGCCGAGCACCGACTCGTGGCCTGCGTCGGCGGCCTGTAAGAGGCCGGTGGCCACCTCGGCCACGGTGCCGTCGCCGCCCATTGCGACGACGCGCTCGTAGCCGGCGCGGGCGGCGTCGGCGGCCATGGCGATGGCGGCACCGGCGTGCGGCGTGTGGACGATGTCGGCGCTGACGCCGTAGCGGTCCAGATAGGCCCACACCTGCGACAGGATCAGCCCGGCGCGCCCGCGCCCTGCGGTCGCATTGACGATGATCTGAGTGCGCATCCGCCGCTATTCCCCCAGCCGCCGCTCGGCGGCGGCCAGCTGCTCCAGAATCGCCGCGCGCGCCGTGCCGCCGATCGAGGTGCGCCGTTCCACCGCGCGTTCGAAATCGAGCCATTCCCACACGTCCGCGTCAAACAGGTCTGACACCGCCCGGAAGTCCTCGAGCGACAGAGCGCGCAGGCTGCCGCCGCGTTCGAGCGCCCGACGCACCACCTGGCCGACGCGGTGATGCGCCTCGCGGAAGGGCATGCCGCGCGTCACCAGGTAGTCGGCCAGTTCGGTCGCCAGCATGCTGTCGTCCAGCGCCGCCTGCATGCGGTCGGCGTGCACCGTCAGCGTCGCGATCACCCCCGCCGTGATGGGCAACGTCAGCGCCAGCGTGTCGAGGGCGTCGAAGACGGCCTCCTTGTCCTCCTGCATGTCCTTATTGTACGTGCTCGGCAGCCCCTTGAGGGTGGTGAGCAGGCCGATCAGGTCGCCGACGACGCGCCCGGTCTTGCCGCGCACCAGCTCCAGCGAGTCGGGGTTCTTCTTCTGAGGCATCAGGCTGGAGCCGGTGGCATAGGCGTCGGCGATTTCGACGAAGCCGAACTCGCGGCTGCTGTAGAGGATCAGGTCCTCGGCCAGGCGGCTGAGGTGCACCTGCACCAGCGCCGCCCAGGCGAGCAGCTCGACCAGGTAATCGCGGTCGCTGACGGCGTCCATGCTGTTGGGCGCCACGCTCGCGAAGCCCAGCTCGGCCGCCAGCCACGCCTGGTCAATGCCCAGCGGGTTGCCGCTGAGCGCGCCGGCGCCGAGCGGCAGGACGTTGAGGCGGCGGGTCAGGTCGGCCAGGCGATCGCGGTCGCGCTGCAGCATCCAGAAGAAGCTGAGCAGCCAGTGGCTGAAGCGCACCGGTTGCGCCGGTTGCAGGTGGGTGTAGCCGGGCATCAGCACGTCCAGCTCCGAGCGGGCGCGATCCACGAGGGTGCGCTGCAGCGTCCGCAGCGCCTCCCCCAGCTCGGTCGCTCGTCCGCGCAGATAGAGTCGCGTGTCGGTGGCGACCTGGTCGTTGCGCGATCGACCGGTGTGCAGCATGCCGGCGGCCGACCCGATCAGCTCGCCCAGGCGGCGTTCGACGGCGGTGTGGATGTCCTCGTCGCCGGGCTGCACCACAAACGTGCCGGCGGCGAACTCGGCGCGGACGGCCTCGAGGCCGGACAGCAGCTCGGTGCACACCGCCTCGGAGATGACGCCGGCGCGTGCCAGCGCCCGCGCGTAGGCCTGGCTGCCGGTGATGTCGGCCTCCCACAGGCGGATGTCGAAGCCGATCGAGTCGCCGAAGCGGCGCATCAGCGCGTCGGGCTCGGCGCTGAAGCGCCCACCCCACAGGTGCACGCTCATTGGTTACACGCTCCCACTGCTCACCTCAACACCTCACCCCCCGACCCCCTCTCCACGCCGTGGAGAGGGGGGAAAGAGGGAGGTAAGCAGCGAACGAGCCGGGCGCCTCCGGCTCGTTCGCTGAGTCAGACACTGCGCGATCGGCGCTCCCCGGCGCGGCCGGGGAGGTTGGCTCAGTCGCGCTTGAACTTGCTGTAGTCCGGTTCCTCGTGCAGGCCGCGCCGGGCGCCCTCGATGTCGAGCATCGCCCGCACCTTGAGCGGCAGGCCGAACAGCTTGATGAAGCCCTCGGCATCGGCCTGGTTGTAGACATCGTCCTCGCCGAAGGTGGCGAAGTCCTCGCGATAGAGGCTGTACGGACTGCGGCGACCGACCAGGATCACATTGCCCTTGTAGAGCTTCAGGCGCACCTGACCCGTCATCGTCTGTTGTGTCGAGCGGACGAAGGCGTCCAGCGCCTCGCGCAGCGGGGTGAACCACTGGCCGTTGTAGACGAGGTCGGCGTAGCGGAGGGCGACCTGCTGCTTGTAGTGCAGCGTCTCCTTGTCCAGGCACAGCTGCTCAAGGGCCTGGTGGGCCTCCATCAGGATGGTGCCGCCGGGCGTCTCATAGACGCCGTGGCTCTTCATCCCCACCAGCCGGTTCTCGACCAGGTCAACCCGCCCGATGCCGTGGCGGCTGCCCAGGCTGTTCAGCGTCTCAAGCAGGGAGATGGGGCCCATCGCCTCGCCGTTGATGCGCTTGGGCACGCCCTGGTGAAAGTCAATCGTCACATACTCGGGTGTGTCGGGCGCCTGTTCGGGCGCGACGGAGCGCTGGTACATCGCCTCCTCCGGCTCCTGCCAGGGGTCCTCGAGGATGCCGCCCTCGTGACTGAGGTGCCAGATGTTGCCGTCGCGGCTGTAGATCTTCTTGACAGTGCTTGACACCGGCACATTGTGCTCGGCGGCGTAATCCAGGGCGTCCTCGCGCGAGCGGATGGTCCACTCGCGCCAGGGAGCGATCACCCGCAGGCGTGGGTTGAGCGCCTGGTAGGTCAGCTCGAAACGCACCTGGTCGTTGCCCTTGCCGGTGCAGCCGTGGGCGACGGCGTCGGCGCCTTCGATGTCGGCGATCTCGACCTGCCGCCGGGCGATCAGCGGGCGGGCAAACGACGTGCCGAGCAGGTATTTGCGCTCGTAGATGGCGCCGGCCATCAGGGTCGGGTAGATGTAATCGGTGATGAACTCCTCACGCAGGTCCTCGATGTAGATCTTGCTGGCGCCGGACTGGATGGCCTTTTCTTCGAGACCCTCGAGTTCCTCACTCTGTCCCAGATTGGCTGTGAAGCAGATGACCTGGCAGCCGTAGTTGTTCCTGAGCCAGGGCACGATCACCGAGGTGTCCAGTCCGCCCGAGTAGGCCAGTACGACCTTCTTGACCGGTGCCTGAGGTTTGCGTGCTGATGGCATAACAGTACCTCCAACTGAATGAATGGCCGGGCGCAGGCGCCTGTCGGGATCTCCCCGGCCGGCCCGACAGATGGATCGCGACGGGTTGAGCGGTCGTGTCAGACGCGCCGGCGCATATCGTCAATCTCGCGCAGCAGCGCGGCCGCGTGCGAGGTCAGCTTGAACAGGTCGCCCGGCCTCAGCGGCGGACCGGGGCGACGCGGGTCCTTCTCGACTTTTTCGGTGAGCAGCCAGGCGAGGCCGGCGCCGAGCACGGCGCCGATCAGCGCCCCGACGATCAGGACAGATCGCTGACGTTGCTCGAGCTTCACTGCAATCACCTCCTATTGTCCCAGCCACATCGCGAAGCAGTACACCACCGGCGCGACGGTCATCAGGCTGTCGGTGCGGTCCAGGACGCCGCCGTGGCCGGGGATCAGGTTACCCGAGTCCTTGACGCCAACCTCGCGTTTCATCATCGAGACGATCAGGTCGCCGATGGGCGCGACGATCGCGACCAGGGCGCCGACGGCCAGGCCGTTGCTCCAGCCGATCGCGCCGCTCCAGTGCCCTGCCAGGGCTCCGATGACGCCGCCCGCCAGCAGTCCGCCGATGAGGCCGCCGCCGAGCCCCTCGCACGTCTTGCCCGGGCTCAGTTGCGGGCACAGCCTGTGTCGGCCGATGGCGCGGCCCAGCAGATAGGCGCCCGTATCGCTCGCCCAGGTCGTCAGCAGCGCCAGGGCCACCCACGCCAGGCCGTCCGGCAGCGCCCGCAGCCGGACGAAATACGACATCAGCCCACCGATGTACACCCCGCCGGTCACCGACAGCGCCCAGCCGACGGCCGGCGTGCCGGGCCGGTAGCGAAAGACATACCACGCCGCCGAGGCGATCAGCAGCGCGGCCAGCCCGACGCGCAGCAGGTCGCCGGCCGGCCACACGGCGTCGCCGAACGCCAGGGCGACGCCCGCCAGGACGATGCCGGCCGAGGTCGGATAGCCCCGACCGCGCCACATGCGGACGAATTCGTGGCCGGCCACGCCCGCTGCCACGACCATAAAGGCCAGGAACGGCCAGCCACCGGCCCACACCGCCAGCCCGACCACCGGGGCCAGGACAAGCGCCGAGCGAATCCGGGTGCGCAGCACAGGCGGGCCTGCCGCGGCTAGTGGGGCACCACGTCCCCGAAACGACGCTCCCGCGCCGCGTAGGCCACCAACGCCTTCTCCAATTCGGCGCGGTCGAAATCGGGCCAGTACACCGGCGTCACATAGTATTCGGCGTAGGCGGCCTGCCAGATGAGAAAGTTGCTGGTGCGCAGCTCGCCGCTGGTGCGGATGATCAGATCGGGGTCGGGGCAGCCGGCGGTGTAGAGATGGCGGCTGATCAGCTCCTCGGTGACATCGTCGGCCGGGTAGCCGGCGCGGATGATCGCCTTGACGCAGTCCACGATCTCGGCGCGGCCGCCATAGTTAAAGGCGATGTTAAGGATCAGCCGGTCATTGTGGCGGGTGACCTCGATCGCGCGCAACACCTGGGCGCGCAGATTCTCCGAAATGCCCTCCAGCCGGCCGATGTGGCGCAGTTGCACGCCCTCGCGGTGCAGATCCTCCAGCTCACGCACAATCACCCCGGAAAAGATGTTCATAAGTCCTTTGACTTCATCTTCCGGGCGTCTCCAGTTCTCGGTGGAGAAGGCAAAGATGGTGAGCATCTTGATGCCGAGCTCAGCCGATGCGCGCAGGACGCGGCGAATGTTCTCAACGCCGGCGCGATGACCCGCCAGGCGCGGCAGTCCGCGCTGCCTGGCCCAGCGCCCGTTGCCGTCCATGATGATCCCGACGTGCGTGGGGATGCGGGTGAGAGCAGAGGCATCAGTCACGGGTCACCTACAGCTCCAGGATCTCCTGCTCCTTGGCCTTGCCGATCTCATCAACGCGCGCGATGTAACGGTCGGTCAGCTTCTGCAGCTCTTCCTTGGCGGCGTAGAAGTCATCCTCGGAGATGATCTTCTCCTTCTCCAGCTCTTTGAGGTCCTCAAGCCCGTCGCGGCGGCAGTTGCGCACTGCCACCCGTCCCTCCTCGACCCGGCGGCTCACCACTTTGGTCAGCTCGCGGCGGCGCTCCTCGGTCAGCGGGGGGATGGTCAGGCGGATGATCTTGCCGTCATTGCTGGGGGTGAGCCCGAGGTCCGATTGCAGGATGGCCCGCTCGATCTCCTTGAGGGCGCTGGAGTCCCAGGGCCGGATGGTCAGCAGCTGGGGTTCGGGCGCCGAGATGGCGGCCAGTTCGACCAGGGCGGTGGGATTGCCGTAGTAGTTGACGCGCACGCGCTCGACCAGCGCCGGCGATGCCCGGCCGGTGCGAATGCCGCGCAGGTCAACCTGCAGCGCCTCGATCGCCTTCTTCATGTGCTCTTCGGATTCCTGCAACACCTGCTTCCACATAGTCGTCACCTCGCCAGACGGGGAGAGCGCGCGGCTACGGGCCGATGACGGTGCCGACCGGCTCGCCCGACACCGCTCGCTCAATGCTGCCATCTTCCCACAGGTTGAGCACCACGATCGGCAGCTGGTTGTCCATGCACAGTGAGATGGCGGTGCTGTCGAGCACCTTGACGCCCAGGTTGAGCGCTTCGATGTAGGTCAGGTGATCATAGCGCTGCGCCTGGGGGTTGCGCATCGGGTCTTCCGAGTAGACGCCATCCACCTTGGTGGCCTTGATGAGCAGCTCGGCATCTATTTCGACGGCGCGCAGGGCGGCGGCGGTGTCGGTGGTGAAGTAGGGATTGCCGGTGCCGGCGCCCACGATGACGACGCGACCTTTCTCCAGGTGGCGAATGGCGCGCCCGCGAATGTAGGGTTCAGCGACCGCTCGCATCTCGATCGCGGTCTGGACGCGCGTCTCGAGTCCGGCGCGGCCCAATGCGTCGGCCAGGGCCAGCGCGTTCATCACCGTTGCCAGCATGCCCATATGGTCGGCCGTCGTGCGGTCCATGCCGTGGGCCAGGCCGTCGCGACCGCGCCACAGGTTGCCGGCGCCGAGCACCACTGCCACCTCGACGCCCATGCCCCGCACGGCCGCGATCCTGGCGGCGACGCTGTCGGCCTCGTGTGGATCAATCCCGAAGCCCTGGGCACCGGCGAGTGCCTCGCCGCCCACTTTGAGCAGAATTCGATGGTATCTGGCAGTGCCCATCTCGGACTCCCCTGAGAATTGCCGCCAGCGGTTCGCCTCGCCCGCCAGCCCTTTCTCTACTCCAACCTCACGCCCCCCGGCCCCCTCTCCACGGAGTGGAGAGGGGGAGCGTGCCCCTCTCCGCAAGCGGAAGGGGGTCAGGGGGTGAGGTCTGCAACGGCACTCCCCACTTCCCTCACCCCCGACCCCTCTCGCCGTGGGAGAGGGGGTTGGGGGGTGAGGGCCAACGCACCATTCATTATTGGTGGTCGCCGGGTGGTGCCCACCGCCATGGACGACCCCCCCGGTCCAGCAGCCGGGCGGTCGTCCCCGTCACGTCACTCCGCGCCGAGCTCGTAGCGCACAAAGCGCTCGATGGTGATGGGCGCGTTCCACTGTTTGCTTTTCTGCTCCACCAGCTCGCCGACGCGCAGGCTGTCATCCTTGACGAAGGCCTGCCGCACCAGGCAGACACCCTCGTACCACTTCTCCAGCTTGCCGGTGACGATGCGCTCCTTGATCGCCTCGGGTTTGTTCTCGCCCGCGACCTGGGCCATGAACTGGTTGCGTTGGTCGGCCAGCACATCAGCCGGGATGTCCGCGGGGCCGACATAGCGGGGCGCGGCGGCGGCCACCTGCAGCGCCAGGTCGTGCACCAGCTCCCGGAAGGCGGCGCTGGCGGCCACGTCCGGGCTGCCAACGCCTACCGACAGCAACACGCCGATGCGGCTGCCGGGATGCAGGTAGCCCTCTACCAATCCCGGCCCGCTGCGTTGCACACGGGCGAAGCGGGCGATCATTATGTTCTCGCCGATCTTGGCGACCAGATTGGTGAGCCGCTGGCCGACGGTGATGCTGCGGTCCAGGGCATAGGGCTGCTCAAGGAGGGTGGGCACATCGTGCACGCCCGGTGATTCGCGAACCTGGTCCAGTAACGCCTTCACGAAGGCCTGGAAGTCCTCGGTGCGGGCCACGAAGTCGGTCTCGCAATTGACCTCAAGGATAACGCCCGACTGTCCGGCGCCGTCCACGTGCAGGCTGATCAGCCCGTCCCGGGCGTCCCGGCTGGCCTTCTTGGCGGCGGCGGCCAGACCCTTCTCACGCAGGAAGGCCACTGCCCTGTCAAAATCGCCTCCAGAGACCTCGAGCGCCTTCTTGCAGTCCAGGACGCCCGCTCCGGTCTCCTCGCGCAGTGCTTTGATCATCTCGGTAGTGACTGCCAACTTTTCTCTCCTGTGTCGTTCAATGCCGATCTGTCATCCGCTCTAGTCATCAGCCGCGTCGTCGTCCGACTCGTCGTCGGCGTCCCCGTCATCGTCCGGCTCGAAGATGCGCGAGGGCGCTGCGGCGACGCGGGCGGCCAGGCTGCTGCGCAGCTGGCCGGGCTCGACCCACAGCTCGTCGCCCCGGTCGGCCGGAGCCAGCTCTTCATCCTCATCCTCGGCGACCCATTCCTCGTCGAGATCCACCGGAACGGCGGTGGCCCTGAGCTTGGCGAGCGTGGACGGACCCAGGTAGCGCTCCTGGCCCTCTTCGGCCATCGCCTCACCCTCTTCTTCGCGTTCGGCCATCATCGCCTCGCGCATCCGCTGTCCTTCGATGGCCGCGTCGGCGATCTTGCCGACCATCAGACGAATGGCGCGGATGGCGTCGTCGTTGGATGGGATGACATAGTCCACGTTGGAAGGGTCGCAGTTAGTGTCCACCATCGCGATGACCGGGATGCCCAGCGTGTTGGCTTCGTGGATCGCGATCTCCTCGCGGCGCACGTCCACCACGAACAGGAGGTTGGGCAGGCGCTGCATCTCCCGCAGCCCACCGAGGCGCCGATTGAGGCGGGTGATCTCGTATTCCAGCTGGCTGGCCTCTTTCTTGGGCAGGTGGGCGAACTCGCCGCGCATCTGCTTCTTCTCAAGGTCGAGCAGGTAATCAATCCGCTGGCGAATGGTGCGCCAGTTGGTCAGCGTGCCGCCCAGCCAGCGCTGGTTGACATAGGGCATCTCGGCGCGGGTGGCCTCTTCGGCCACGGTGTCCTGCGCCTGCTTCTTGGTGCCCACGAACAGCACAGTGCCACCATCGGCGACCGTATCACGCACCACGTTGTAGGCCTGCTCCAGCCGGCTGAGTGTCTGCTGAAGATCGAGAATGTGGATGCCGTTGCGCTCGGTGAAGATGAATGGTTTCATCTTCGGGTTCCAGCGCCGGGTGCGGTGCCCGAAGTGGACGCCCGCCTCGAGAAGGGCCTTCATCGTTTCGACTGGCATGGGGATATTTTCTCCTTTGTTGTGTTTTCTTCCTCCGCCTCCGTCAGCCCCGGCGGGAACCCGGCGCACGCGCCAGGCACACCCCGCCGAGTCGGGAGGCGTGCGGGATAGCCTCCATCAGACCAAGCGGCGATTATAGCATGCTCGTCTGGCCGGGGCAAGTTGCGGCTGCCTGGCTGATGGACAGGACGCCGGTTTTTGACACCCATGCCCAAACACCCTATACTGTGGCGTGAAGAAGTGAGAGCGCGACGGTCACCGGCTGGCGCTGCCTGGGCGGCCGACGGCGAACCGCGTGCACTCTGTGTCGGTCAGAGGGTAAGCGCTTATGTCAGCATTGTCGGCTGTCCTTGTGGTTGTGGCGGTTGCCTGCCTGCTGATCATGGCGTTGCTGCTCAGCGTGGCGAACCGCTCCCTGCGGGAGATGCGTGCCAGTATCTTCCCCATCGTGCGGGAAGAGGGCGCTGTCCGGGTGCAGCGGGCGCGCGTCGGGGCGACGCTGGCCGCCGTCATTGCGGCGACGGCCGCGGTGGCGTTCGTTGTCACGGAGGGTTCGCCGCTGCCCGGTCTCCGCGTCCGGCTGCCCGAGCTGCCGGCGCTTCTTCCCGAGCTGCCCCCGCTGGCCCATCTGCCGCCAACGGCGACGCCCACACCCGAGCCGACGACAACTCCCACCCCGACTCTGACGCCCCCGCCGACGGCGACTCCGACCGACACGGCCACGGCGGCAGCGACAGAAGTGTCCCCACCGACAGCGACGGCCACACCGCTGCCAGCGTCCACGCCCACGCTGACCGCCACGCCGGAAGCGGTGTCGCTCGCACCGACGACTCGCCTCGCGACGCCGACGCTCGCGGTGACGCCCACCCCCTCGCCGACGCCATCGGTGCCGCCGGAGGCCACGCCGACGGCATCGTCTCCGGGCACCCCCAGCCCGACGCCGGTGCCGCTGCCGACCGACGCCCGGTTGGGTCCGCTCACCTTCAGCACGGAGCTGGATGCCGACGCCAATCCGCTCAACCCGGGCCGGGTGTTCTCGAACACGGTGTCGCGCATCTACGCGGTGTTCCCGTTCGAGGGCATGCGCAAGGGCTTGCTGTGGACGCGCGTCTGGTACTTCAACGGCCAGGAGTTCGCACGCGACGAGGAGTTCTGGCCGTGGGGGACGCGTGCGCGCTCGTATGTCTTCATCAAGCCGGTGGGCGCGGGTGAATATCGGCTTGATCTGCTCGTCAACAATCAGCTGCTAGCCAGCGGCAACTTCACCGTGCTCGGACCGACGGCCATCGGTGGACCCCAGACCCCATGAATTGCCCCGCGTCGCCATTGTCCATGACTGGCTGAACCAGCTGGGCGGCGCCGAGGCGGTGCTGGAGACCCTGGTGGCGATGTTCCCGGGGTCGCCGGTGTTCACGACCCTCTACTGGCGGGCGGGGATGCCGCCTCACTACCGCGACTGGGACATCCGCTGCACCTGGCTGGACCGCGCTCCTGGCATCTACCGCCATCACCAGATCTATCTGCCCCTCTATCCGTTGGCCGTGCGCAGCATGGATGTGCGCGGCTACCCGGTGGTCATCTCGAACAAGAGCGGTTTCTGCCACGGCGTGCGCACCACGCGCGAACAGGTGCACATTGACTACTGCCTGACGCCGACGCGTTATGTGTGGGATTACGCCGGTTACGTGCAGCGCGAGGGGTTGGGGAGGGCAGCGCGGCTGGCGCTGTGGCCGGTGATCCGGTGGTTGCGCCGCTGGGACCGCCGCGCCGCCGACGGCGTGGATCATTTCATCGCCATCTCCGCTGAGGTGCGGGCGCGCATCAAGCGGTATTACGGGCGCGACGCCCCCATCATCTACCCGCCGGTGCACACCGAGCGGTACCGGCCGTCGGGCGGAGCGCCCGGCGATTACTACCTGGTCGTGTCGCGGCTGATCCCGTACAAGCGCATTGATCTGGCGGTGCAGGCGTGCACGGCGTTGGGGCGACGCCTGGTGGTCGTCGGCGATGGGCGTGATCGGGCGGCGCTGGAGCGCATGGCCGGGCCGACGGTGGAGTTCACCGGCCGGCTCCCCCGGGCCGAGGTGGCCGATTTGATGGCCGGCTGTCGGGCGTTCCTGTTCCCCGGCTGTGAGGATTTCGGAATCGCGCCGGTCGAGGCGCAGGCGGCCGGCCGGCCGGTGATCGCCTTCGGGGGGGGAGGGGCGCTCGACACCGTTGTGGACGGCGAGACCGGTGTCCTGTTCCCGGAGCAATCGGTCGCGGCGCTGATCGAGGCGATACAGCGGCTGGAAGCGCGCGACTGGGATGCGGCGCGCATTCACCGCCACGCCCAGCAGTTCAGCGTGGCGCGCTTCGAGCGCGAGCTCAGGGCGTTCATCGCCGGGTGCGTGGGTAGCGGTCGGGCTTCCGACTGAGGTCGGCAGATATCCGGTCCCGGGCACGAATCACGCGCACCCGGTGCCGGAATCGTCTTGCATCTCTGCCCGACCGTAGTATAATGGAATCGCGGATGGGCAGGGTGTGGCTCAGCGCCGAGTCGATGTGGCGATAGGATGCCCTGGCCGCAAAACTCCTTGTGCCCACAGCCTGTGTGGTTCGATCGGCGCTCTTCAGCCCCTCGCCTCCGCGAAAGGAGGTGGGAGCGCACAGTCAATCGCTCTTCTCGTCTTTCGCCAATAATCGAACAGCCAATGTCTTAGTGCTAACAAAGAAGGAGACAGGACACATGAACCGCGTTCGTCTGTTCACACTGTTGAGCGTGATCGTCGCGATTGCGTTGCTGACACCGGCCATGGCGTTGGCGCAGGAGCCGCCGGAGATTGTGGTCACCTACATGCAGTCGGGCACGTACGACAAGGCAGCCGAGGCGCTCGTGCCGGCTTTTGAGGCCACAGTGGGTGCCAAGGTTGAGTTGATCGTTGCGCCCTGGGATGTGCTCAACCAGAACCATATTACCGACTTGACCACGGGCACGGGTGCATACGATGTGATGTCAGGCGAGTTCTGGATCGCCACGGTCTTCGAGCATATGCTGCCGCTGGATGACTATGTGGCTCGAGACAAGTACGGTTGGGACTTCGTGGATCGCATCTGGGGACCGGGCCCGTCAAATTTCTACGACGGCAAGCGCATCGGTATTCCCTACAGCGCTGACGCGTACGGTATCTACTACAACACCGAGTTGTTCGAGAAGTGCAAGGTCGCTGCCGACTGGGAGACGTGGGACGACTACATTGCAGTGCTCGAGGAGCTCAAGACGTGTCTGGCGGGCACGGATGTTGCCCCGATGGTGCACTACTTCGGTCAGATCGAGCAGCCGGCCGCCATCTTCCTGGGGATGTATGACGGTTACATGGTGGACAAAGATGGCAAGTACGGTCTTGATCGCGAGAAAGCGGTGGCGGCGCTGAACAAGATGCAAAGCTTGCTGCCCTACAATCCGGAAGGCGTGCTCGGCTTCGATTTCAACGCTGCAAACGCGGTCTTCCTCAACGGCAAGGCAGCCACGGGCGTGGGGTGGCCCAGCTTCATCCGCGCCAATGCCGACGACCCGGCACAATCCCAGGTGGTGGGGAAGTGGGCAATGGCCAAGTTCCCGGGGCCTGGCTTCCCGATGGTCAGCGCCTGGAATCTGTTCATCTCCAAGTACAGCAAGAATCCGGACCTCGCCTGGGAGTGGATCAAGGCCTACGTCAACAACAAGAACGGCAAGGAGTTCATGTTGACGTACGGCATCGGTTCGCCTTTCAGGACGACGTATGAGGATCCCGAGCTGCTGGAGAAGCTGGCTCACTTCCTGCCCGGTCAGCTGCAGAACCTGGGTCGGGCCAAGTCGTTGCCGTGGACGTTTGCAGCTTTCGAGGCGTTCTTCCGCAATGAGGGTGACTTCCACCAGGGCAAGATCACCGCGGAGGAGATGCTCGACCGCGTGCAGACCGAGTGGAATGAGATTGAGGTGCCGCAGGCGCTGGTCCAGCTGGCCGATGCCCAGGGCCTGATGGAGAAGTAGTCAGGCGGGTGACACAATCGTGGGTGAGGGGGCGCGAAGCGCCCCCTCGTTTTGCGATCTCATCGCCACCGTCGGGACTACCCGGCTTATCGCCGGGAGGAGAAAGGGACGCCAATGAGTGCAGCGCTTCCTGTGCGTCGTCGAAGACTGCGTCACGACTGGCCGTGGATGGCCGCCTTCGTTGTGCCGGCCATGCTGTTGGTCATCGCGGTCCAATTCTATCCCCTGATCTTCTCGGCCTACCTGGCCACGCAGGAATGGACGCTGACCAGCTCGCAGTCTTCGCAGGGTTTTGTTGGGCTGGACAATTTTCTGAAGGTGCTGAACAACGAGGTGTTTCAGCGTGCCGTACGCAACAGCGCGCTGATCACCGGCAGCGCCGTGACGATCGAGATGCTCCTGGGCACCGGTCTTGCCTATCTTGCGGTCGGAAGCAGTCGGGTGATCCGGGCGGTTCGTACCCTTCTCATATTGCCGCTGGTGATCGCGCCTGTTGCTGCGGGCACTTTGTGGCGCATGATGCTTAACTCGCAGATGGGACTGACCAACTATCTGCTCGGCTTCCTCGGCATCAAGGGGCCAGACTGGTTGGGAAACGCCGACTGGGCGCTGGTGTCGGTCATTATTGTGGACGTATGGATGACCACGCCGTTTGTATTGCTGGTGGCTCTGGCTGGCTTGAGCAGCATCCCCGACGAGTTGCACGAATCGGCCGCGCTGGACGGAGCGTCGCGCTGGCAGTCGTTCCTGCGCATAGACCTGCCGCTGATGGCGCCGCTATTGCTGCTCACATTGCTGTTTCGGATGCTTGAGTCGCTGTTGTCCCTCGACTCGATCTATACGTTGACGCTGGGTGGGCCAGGGTACGCTACCTTCACGATGACCTACTACATCTACACTCTTGGCCTGCGCAGCTTCAACCTCGGTCTGGCTGCAGCCGCTTCGTGGCTGTTCATGAGTTTCGCCACCCTGGCGTTGGTGCTTGTCTTCTGGCTGCAACGACGCTCACAGACTGCCCAGTAGGAGGTACTCCACAATGGTCTATGGCGGGGGACTCAGGCGAGTCGTCATACGCGGCGGACGCGCGTTGGCATTGACACTGGCGTGCCTGGCGGTACTGGTGCCGCTCATCTATCTGGTGATCAACAGCCTCAAGCTGCAAAGCGAGATGTACACCATACCGCCGATCATCATTCCCAGCCGCATCACCTTCGAGCACTTTGAGCTGACTCTCAGCAACGTACGGACGGTGCGCTTTCTGACCAACAGCCTGACAGTGACAAGCATTGTGACGGCCGTGACCGTCGTGGTCAGCACACTCGCCGCCTATGGCCTGTCACGGCTGGGGTTGCGGGCCACCTGGTTGAGCCTGATTGTGTTTGTCTTTCTTTTCATTCGTTTCTACCCACGCATTACGACGGTGATCCCCTACTTCCTCGTGATGCGTCAGCTGAACTTACTGGACACCGTGTGGGCCATCATCGCCGGTCATCTGGGTATCACCATCCCATTTGTCACCTGGCTGATGTTGATTGTCTTCCAGGACCTGCCCCGGGAAGTGGAAGAGGCAGCCGAGGTGGACGGGGCGCATCCTGTGCAGCGGTTTGCCCTGGTGGCGTTGCCGATGGCCGCTCCCGGTGTGGCATCGGCCGCGATTCTGACTGCGTTCCTGTCGTGGAATGAGTTTCTGATTGCCTCCAGTGTGGCCAAACGGCAGGCCCAGGTGCTCTCGATTGCGGTGGCCAGTTTTGTCACCGATCGCGGCGTTCAGTGGGGCCCGATGGCCGCGATGGCGGTGATCATGATCGTGCCGATGATTCTGTTTGCTCTGTTCGTCCAGCGTTACCTGGTGCGCGGCATCACCCTGGGTGCTGTCAAGGGCTGAGCCGCTGACCTTCAGGCGTCGGTTTGAGGAACGCGATTACTATGGCAGCAATGACCTCGCGTGAGCGTGCGCTGCGCGCCATTCATCATCAGCCGCCTGACTGCGTGCCGGTGATTCCCCAGGCGCACATCTGGGCCGAGTATGCCTACGGCAGTAGCAGCCTCGAGTGCATGTACGACGGGGAACGCTACGCGGAGGTGCAGCTGCGCGCGTGGCGAGACTTCGGCTGGGATGGCATCTTTGTGGCCACCGACAGCGTCGCGATTGCTCACAGCCTGGGTCTGGAGGTGCATTACACCGAGGTCGGCGCGGCGCCGGGTTCCAGGGGCCTGTGTTCAAGCCTGCAGGCGATGACCTCTCTGAAATGGCCTGACCCACGTACCACACGTCTGAACGAGTGGATCGTCGCGACGCGCCGATTGGTGCGCGAGGTGGGCGACCGGGTGTTGATTATTGCGCGCGCCGACGCTGGCGCGTTCAGCCTGGCCGCCCAGCTGCGCGGCATGCAGGAATGGCTGCTCGAGGTGGGTCTGGCCGAGGATCCCCCCCTGATACACGCCATTCTGTCGCAGTGCAACGAGTACTGCCTGCGCTTCATGGATCTTCTTCTGGAGACAGGCGCGCCGGTGGTCACTATCGGGGATGGTCTGGCCAGTGGCAGCGTCATCTCGCCGCAGGTCTATGAGCGCTTCGTGTTCCCCTACCATCGCGCGCTGGCGCAGGCAATCCGGCAACGCAATGCCGTGCTGAGCATCCACGTGTGCGGTGACGTGAGCCCGATCCTGCCCCGTCTCGTCAGCACCGGCACGCACATCCTGGAGTTTGACGCGCCGACGGACTTTGATCTGGCGTGGCGGACGGCCCGCAGCAGGACTTGCCTGCTGGGCAATGTGCCCGTGGCAGAGGTCATGACTCGCGGAAGTCCCGAACAGGTGGAAGCAGAGTGCTGCTGGCGGCTGGAAAGGGTGAAGGGGGCCGGCGGGTACATTCTGAGCTCAGGTTGCGCTCTGTCGCCCGATGCCCCGGCGGCCAACCTTATGGCGATGGTTGAGAGCGCCAGGCGCCACGGGCGTTGCCAGACAGCCAACTGAATCACCGGGCCGGCTGTCGCTTACTGTCAATCTGTCTTGACTTCAGTCGGAAGAAAGGAGCAGAGTGATGACATTGCAATTGGTATCCCACAATGCACAACCCCTGGTGACTACTCCTGAGGGCCGTCAGGAACTGATTCGCATCTACCGAGATGGTCTGCTGAATGACACGGTGCCGTTCTGGATCAACCACTGTATTGACCGTGAATGTGGCGGATTCCTGTTCTGCCTGGATCGGGACGGCACGGTGATTGATACCGACAAACCCATCTGGGTGCACGGCCGTTTCAGCTGGCTCTTGAGCACGCTGTATGCCGAGGTGGAACCGCGCGGCGAATGGCTGGAACTGGCCCGGCACGGGATTGACTTCCTGCGAAAATACGGCTTCGATAGCGATGGACGCATGTTCTTCCAGGTCACGCGCGACGGCCGACCGCTGCGAAAGCGGCGCTACATCTTCTCAGAGACATTTGCCATCAGCGCATTGGCCGCGTATGCTCGCGCAGCCAACGATGACCAGGCCAGACAGCAAGCTGTGGACCTCTTCAAGCTGGTCATTCGCTACCTGACGACGCCGGGCCTGCTACCCCCCAAGGTCAATCCAGAGGTGCGGCCTATGAAAGCCCTGGCGATTCCAATGATCCTTATTGTGACTGCCCAGACTCTGCGGGAGGCGAGCGACGATCCAATCTGCAACGAGTGGATTGATCGCTGCATCAACGAGATCGAGCGCGACTTCATGAAGCCCGAGTTCGAGGCGGTACTGGAGACGGTCGGACCCAACGGCGAGTTCATAGACCACTTTGACGGCCGAATGATGAACCCGGGCCACGCCATCGAGGCCTCGTGGTTCATTATGCAGGAGGCACGCCATCGCGGCAACGACCCGCAACTGCTCAAACTGGGTACAACCATCCTGGACTGGATGTGGAAGCGGGGGTGGGATGAAGAGTATGGTGGCCTGCTCTACTTCCGCGATGTGAAAGGATTGCCGGTGCAGGAATACTGGCAGGACATGAAGTTCTGGTGGCCGCACAACGAAGCCATCATTGCCACGCTGCTGGCCTAC
>Ga0101944_10004656_pt1 | contig 16628 bp, 11 predicted proteins | sample DewCreD2012metaG_FD_75245 | JGI IMG/M metagenome (GOLD analysis project Ga0101944, IMG submission 75245) | Hot spring sediment bacterial and archeal communities from British Columbia, Canada, to study Microbial Dark Matter (Phase II) - Dewar... ...
CGTCGCTGGCGAGGCCGGAATTGGCTGTTGTAAAGGCGATCCAGTAGTTGCTGCCGCGCAATGCCAGCCCTGCACCGGTACCAACCCAAAGACGCCCATCCTGGTCGATGAGCAAGGCGCGCAGGTCGTCGCTGGGCAGGCCATCGGCCGTGGTCTGGCGGGTAAAGGTGTTGGCCCCATCATAGCTAAACAGCCCACTGCCTGCGGTTGCAATGTAGAGCAGACCATCCACACCCCGAATGATGGCTATCACAGGCGAACTGTTGTTGGGAATCTCGCGATAGCTCCACGCGCCGTTCTCAAACTTGGACAGGCCGGCGAAGGAGCCAACCCAGGTGCGTTCTGCTTCGACCAGCAACGGGCCAGGTTTACCGGCGGGGTTGCCCAGTTCCTGGACGGTGTAGTCGACCCAGTTGGGCGAATAGGCGTGCTTCTTCGGCGGCGGAAAGGGGCACGGGTACCTTCACCATATTGTGCGGAAACGGAGGGCAAAAGTGGCGGAGCCCAGGGGCAGTGCGCTGAAGGCATGCTGGAATGGCTTCCGCCGCAAGCCTCGAGGACGGCCGTGATTTTCACCACCGGCAAGGGGGCGTTTTCGAGCAGGACAATTTCGTTGCCGTGCGTGACGGCGATGCGTGGCGGCTGAAGCTGAACGACCGGCGGTTTGCAAGCGCTCCGTTCCGCGCCGGTCACGGCGGAGTAAAAACCGGATTCGTTCGTTTTTGTTGGGTTTAAGGAGATCGCGGCTGGTTTCGGTTGGCCGCTTGTGGCTGGTTGATGAACGGGCGGCTTCGCCCCCGATCGTTTCTGGAGGCCACGATGAATCTCCGATCCCTGGCGCCAAGGTGGCTGGCGCACCGCGAACGCAAAGCCCAGCCGACGCTTCTGCTGCTGCATGCCACGGCGGGCGGCACGGCGGCGTCAAGCATCGAACACTTGCGCCGGGTGAATCTGAGCTATCACTACATCCTTGCGCGGGACGGGCGCGACGCTCCCTCGTTTGAGAAGGCGGACGGGTCCAAGCCGGTGATTTATTACTGCGCGCCCGCCACAGCGCAGGCGTTCCATTGCGGATCGCTCATTCCGCCGCCGGTGGGCGATGGATCGATCGCCAGGAATTCGATTGGAATCAGCCTGGCCAACATCCAGAGAGCGGCGCGGCCGGAGCCTTATCCGGCGGCGCAACTGGAGGCGCTCGATGAGCTGATCGAGATGCTGATGGAGGAGTATTCGACCCTGCTGTACCTGTCCACCCATGCGGCGGTACAGCCCTGGAACCGGGTGGATCCGCTCGGGCTGGACGGAAAGAGCATTGCCGCGCGGCACGGGTTGCGTTGGTGGCAACCTTCGGCGGAGCAGGTCCGGGCCTACGCGCCGCGCAAGGGCTGAGGCGTGGGGACGGAAAGGAGCAGAAGAGGATGACGCTGTCGCAACGAGCGGAGTTCAACGCACTCCGGGAACGGTACATCAACGAATTGAAACCGGCGGGGCCGGAGCAGGAGGCCGCCGCCGAGCAGCTCGCGCAGGCGGCCTGGGCGCTGCGTGTGCTGGAGAGGGAGGAGGCGGAGATCTTCCGGGCGTATTCGGACCCGTATCGCAACAAGAAGGCGCAGCAGTTGCTGCGCCAGGTGACGGCGATGCGGAGCCATTACGCCAAGTCGCATCAAGCCGCGGGGAGACTGTTCCTCTTGTTGTCACGGCGGAGGGCGGCGAGACGGCGGACGCGGAGCGGCACGCCTCAGAACAACGGGGAGCGCTGAGCGGTCGGGGAGAACCGGGCAGCCGAGTTCGTCGTGACGCGGACGCGCAGGGTTCGCGCCGGCGGCGGAGATCGAGATCAGCGCTGGGGCGTGGTCATGATGGCGCAGCAGGTTGGCGGCGGCGACGCGTCGCGGCGAGGGCTGCCACAGCGGCGCGCTAGTCGCGCACATAGGGCAGGAGTTCCTCATAGGTCATCTTGCCCGGGTGGTACAGCCGCACGATGCCGGAGCGGTCGATCACTGCGATTGTCGGGGTCGTGCTCGCGCCCCAGTTCTTGAAATTCTCCTCGCTGACGGGGACGCTCATGCGCTCGATGGCGCCGTAGTATTTGGCGCGGATTTCTTCGATGTAGGCCAGTTCGCGGGCGCGGGGCGCTTCCTCGCCGCCGGCGATGTAGCCGTAGGGCTGGGTCGGGCCGATGACGGCGAGCTGCGGGAACTCGCGGGCGAGGCGGGCGATGGCCGGGGCGGCCGCTTTGCAGTCTCCGCACCAGTGGGCCCAAAAGAAGAGAAGCGTCTTGCGGCCTTTGAGGGAAGCCAGCGGAGCGGGCTGGACAGGGCCGAGGCTTTCGGCCACGTCGAGGGCGGGAGCGGGCTTGCCGGCGAGAGAAACCAGGTGCAGATTCTTTTGCGTCCGGGTGCGGATGGAGGTGTTGAAGTAGGTCTTGAGCTTCTCCTGGAAATAGGCGACGGCCTCGCTTTTCTGGCCTTGCGCATCGAGAGCGAGCCCTTGCACCTCGATGGCGGCGCCGAGAGCGACCGCCCATCCGGGTTCGGCGTCGAGCGGGCGGGCGCCCATTGCCGCGAGGACCTGCTTTTCGACATCTTGGGCGACGCGGACGGCTTCCTCGTATTCTTTGGCGAAAAGCCTGCCGCGGGCGACCCAGCTGTAGGCTTCCAGCCAGGCGGGCCCGCGGCCGTTCTCCTTCTGCCAGGCGTCGAGGAGCCGCTGCGCCTCAGCCCAGTTTTTCGATTCGGCGGCGGCGCGGACCTGGCGGATGATGGGAGGCCGCTCGCCGAGAATCAGCGGCGAGAGAGCGGCGGCGAGAAGAATTCTCTTAAGCATTGAGGAATTTCCTGGTCCATTCGAAGGAGACTTCGAAATCTTCGCGCTCCCGGGCCAGGGCCTCCTCTTTGCTGGCGGGCTTGGGCGGCGCCGGGCGGGGGGAGCCGTTCGCTGCGAGAGAGACGAAGCGGGAGAAACTCCAGGCGGGCACATTGCGATAGCCATCCCAGAAGGCGGGTTTGCGCCAGGGATAGGCGCGGGGGCCCATGACGATGACTTCCAGCGACATGGTCTTGCCAGGGCAAAGAGTGACAAATTTCTGGAGCAGGCCGCCGATGTCGACATTGCCTTCGCCCATGCGCGTCCAGTTGACCATCGTGCCTTCCTCGGAGTTCCAGAGGTAGCTGTCGCGGATGTGCGCCGTCAGAACGTGGGGGGCGAGGGTTTCGAGCGTGACGTGCGGGTCTTCGAGGACCCAGCAGGGGTTGCCGGAGTCGATGCAAGCGCCCACGAACTCTTTGCCTGCTTCTTCAATGAGCATCTTCAGCTCCCGCGCCTGCATGTCCCCGGAGTGGTTTTCCACCGCCACTTTCAAATTGTGGTCCATGACTTTCGAGCGCACGTTTCGGAGAACTTTCACCGTGTTTTCGATGTGCTTTTCCAAAGGCACGGGTCCGGTGCGGTCCGCCGAGGAACCGAGAAAAGCCCGAATCAGCCTGGCGCCCACCACGCGCGCAGCATCCACCATCCGGTTCAACTGGTCCTCAGCCGAACCTTGAGAGGCGTCGAAGAGTTTGGAACTCGGACAGATCGACCGCATGCCGGTCTCGATCTCAATGCCCAGCTTCTCGGCGTGGGCGCGTACTCTTTTGAGGTGCTCCGGCTCCAGGCCGCCTAGAAACCGAATCTCGGAAAAATGAACCACCCGCGCTCCCCACCGGGCGCAGTAATCCAAATATTCGAAGGGGCTCCAGCCCTGTGAGCGGATACTGAAGAGATCGATACCCAGCCTGGCGCCGCCCGCCGCGCCAAAGCCCGGCAGGGCAGCCGCCAGCGTCCCGAGAAACGCCCGTCGTTCCATATATACCGAGTTTACACGCGGGTGGCTCCGTCCGAACAAGCTGGGCGAGTCGTATTCAGCAAGTTCAAGCTCTACCGCCGTCTGCCGATAAGCCACGTGGAGGTTGATTGCGATGACGCCTGTGTCGCCGCCTGCCACGAAGCCTTGGGCATTGCAGGAGCTGCCGCCATTTCCGCCTGTGGCGTTGCGAGTGATGGAAGAACTGAACCGCCGGGAGCCGGAAGTGGACCGGGTGGTGGGATGGATCAACGCGGATCCGTCGTTTTCCGCCGAACTGCTGCGCGTGGCGAACTCCGCCCTATACGGCTTCTCGTATGAGATCGTCAGCGTCCGGCAAGCCGCGGTGACGCTGGGCTACGATTTCGTGCAGTCTCTGGCGATGACGGTGGCTTTGCGTAACTACCTGCGCAACGCGATGAAGATACCGGCGCTCCAGCAGTGCTGGCGCCACTGCCTGGCCACCGCTCTGATTTCAGAAGAAGTGGCGGTGGCTGTGGGCGCTCCGAGCGACGCGGCGTACACCGGCGGGCTGCTGCACGACATCGGGCGGCTGGCGTTGATGACGGCATGGCCAAGCGAATACGCCAACGTGCTCGGCGCGGTAGCCGAGCACGGGTTTCGCCTGACCGATTGCGAACGCGCCATTTTCGACATTGACCACTGCGAAGCCGGGCTCTGGCTGGCTACGGAGTGGAAGCTTCCCCAGGAACTTACCGGCGCCATCTCCCGGCACCACGAAGAAGGCGGGAAACTGGACAAGGAGGACTTGTCTTCCATCGTGCGGGCGGGCTGCTGGCTGGCCAGCGCGTTGGGCTTCGGCGCCTTGGCGGAACGCAACCCTGCCGCCCGGGCAAGCCAATTGCCCGAGTTGCCAGACGAACTCGCCGGGCGGCTCGACCTGCAACACCTCACCGACGCCACCGCCGCCCGCATCGCGGCCGTTTCCTGAGCAAGCCGTTGGGGCCTTCGTCGCCGCGGCGCCCCCGCATCGCTTACCGCGCCGGGCGCCACTCAGAACTCAGAAAACAAACCGCAGCGCCATCTGAATGATGCGCGCGCTGCGCGCCGCGCTCATCTGGCCGAACAGCGTGTTGACCTGGTTGCCCTGCGCATCGAAGCGCGCCGTCGCATTCACTCCGCTAAACTGCGTATGGTTGAAGGCGTTGTAGGCTTCGCAGCGATACTGGAGCCGCATTTTCTCGCGCAGCCTGAAGTTCTTGATCGCCGAGAGGTCCCAATTGTTGATCCCCGGTCCGCGGAACTGCGTTCGGGCGGCGTTGCCCCAGGTCCCGACAGCCGGCAGCTTGAATACTTCCGTCCGGAAAAACCGGTCGAAGGTGCGCTCGCTCTTGGGCAGCACCGGATTGCCGGTGACCACCACCCGAGCGCCTTCGGTCGGCGAACCGGTGATATCGATGGCGGTAGTGGTGCTGTATCCGACGCCCACCGGTGCGCCGCTCTGGAACGTCGTAATGCCGCTCAGTTGCCAGCCGCGCACGGCCGCGCTAGCCGCCCGGCTGCGCCACTTCGGCGCCGGAACATCGTAGATCCAGTTGATTCTCACAACGTGAGTCCGGTCGTAACTGGCCAGCCCGTAATTCCAGATGCGAATGGGGATGAACGGACTCACGCCATTGCCGTCCTCATCGCCGTAGTTCATGGTCTTCGACCAAGTCCAGGCGAACCCAAACTGAAACCCGCGCTGAAAACGCCGGTTGGCCGATACTTGCAGGGAATGATAGTTGGAACTGGAAGCGTGCTCCAGCCGCGTAATGTTGTTCCAACCGATTACCGGGCGTAGAAATGCCGCCGGGTATGGGCGGTTGGTGGTCGGGTCGATCGCCTCCGGGCGAAAGTGCGTTCCGTACGGAACGGCGTTGAGCGCCCGGCTCCACAGCAGATGGCGCCCCACATTGCCGGCATAGCCGACGTCCACTACCGTGCCAAAGCCCACGTTGCGTTGAATCGAGAGGCTGTAGTTGAGCGTAGTGGGAACGTGTCCCTCCGGATCCACCGATGTCGCGTTCGTCGGAAACAGAAAACCCGCTGAAGACAGCAGCGTGGCGACTCGTCCGTAATAAATCTGTGGCGTCTGAACCAGCGGAGGCTGATTTACCAAGCCCGACCACTGGTTCTGCGCCACCTGCTCATAGAACATGCCGAAGCCGCCGCGAATCGACGTCTTTCCGTTGCCGAAAGGATCGAAGGCGAAGCCGATGCGGGGCCCAATGTGCCATCCCCGGTTCCGCAAGAAATACTTGGGCAGCTTTGGGTCCTGCCCCCCCAGCACCATCCCGGTGAACGGATCGCCCACGCCGGGTGCAATCGCTCCGATCAGCGCTTCCGGATACGTTTGGCCCGTCACCGGATGCACGCCCACGCGCTGGCTGCCGGAACGCCCCGGCGCAATCAACTTGGGCGCCTTGGCGGCATCGTAACGGTCGAGGAAGAACGCCGACACGCGGTTGTCCCGGTCGTGGATCGGAACAAACCGGGAGAAACGCACCCCGCCGTCCAGCGTCAGTCTTTTGGTCACGCGCCAGTTATCCTGCGCAAACCACTCCGCCCGGTTCGACCGCACATTGAAGTACGGAATCGCAGAAGATTCGGTATAGGTATTGAAAACGCCCAGCGCGGCGTTCGCATAAGCCCAGTTGGTGTCGAGCGGATTGTTCACGTTACGGCCGAAATTGAAAGCTCCGAACTGCGTGGCGTTGGGTCCCCGCCCCAGCATGTACCAGTAGTAGAGGAACCCGAACTTCAGCGTGTGCGCCCCGCGCACCACCGACAACTTGTCGGTCCAAGTCAGCGAATGGTAGGGGTCGTCAATCGGAAAGCGCCCGTTGATGTTCAGCTCAGCAGCCCCCGGCACGCCTCCGAAACTGGCATTCGGAATCAGGTTGTACTTGTTGTTCTGTGGGTAGAACTGGCCCGCCTTGAAGCCCACTGCCTCGCGGCTGTTGCGCTTCAGCTCTTCTTCCGGACTCTTCATCGTCTCCGGGTTAGTGAACCAGCCGAAATGGAACTCGTTGCTGATGGTCGGCGACAGAACCTTGGTGTAGCGCGCCGCCAGCCCCTTGTTGCCGGCTTTGAACACCCGGAAGTACTGCGGCCAGGATTCGTTCCAGCCCGGCATCCGCGTGAACCCTTCGTTCTTCTCCGAATAGGCTGCAAAAGTGACGTAAAGAATATCCGAAGATGTGAAACTATAGTCCACCTTCAGCGTGTGGGCGGATTTGGGGGAGCTGGTTTCCGTACTCCACACATAGTTGTAGTTGCCCCCGGAAATGTTGCGGTCGAAGAAGTTCGGCTTCACGAAGAAATTGAGCAACGCCGCCCCGTTGGAATCCACCCGCGCCGCGGGAATCACGTTACCGGCGAAGGGCTGGTTATTGTTGAACGGATCCCGGATCACCACCAGCCGGTTGTTGACATCCAAAGTCTGCGAAAAATCCCCGCGGCGTTCCAGTTCGGTGGGAACCGTAAAAGTGCTCACGCCCGAATCCTTGCGCGGCCAAAACTCCTGGGACCAAAAGAAGAACATCTTTTCCCGGTTCGGGTTGAACAGCTTCGGAATCGTCACCGGGCCCCCGATGTTGTACGTCCAGGTGTTGTACCGGTACCGCGGCTTCGGAACCCCAAGCCGGTTATTGAAGAAATCGTTGGCGTTGAACTGCTCGTGGCGCTTGAAGTACGACCCCAGCCCGTGAAACTCGCGCGTGCCGCTTTTGAGCACCATCTCCACCGTGGCGCCGGCGGCATTGCCGTACTCGGCTTGATAATTGCTCAACAGGATACGCACCTCGGCCACCGAGTCCACGCTCTGCTGGAGCTTGAATTCAAAGTTGTTGCCGTGGTCGGTCCCGGGCAACCCGTCCACCGTAATCTGATTCTGGGTGCGCCGGTTCCCGAGCGCGCTGAACGTGGTCCCGCGGTCCAAACCGGCAGCTTCGCTGATCATCACCACACCGGGCAGCAATCCAACTAAGGAAGGCACGTTACGCCCCAAAATCTGCAGGTTTTCGAGTTGCGAACCGGTGATCACGTCCGAGCGTTCGGCGCTCACCGTCTGGACGATGGCCCCGCGTTCGGCGCTCACCGTCACGCTCTCGGCCAACTGCCCGATCTCCATCGCAAGGGTGCCGACCGAAAGCCGCATGCCTGCGGGCAGCACCAAATCCGGACGCTCAACTTGTTTAAAACCCGCCTTCTTCACCACCAGGCGGTACTCGCCGGGATCAAGACCCGTAACCGTGAAGTCCCCGGAGATGCCCGTCGTCGTAGTGCGCTCTCGCCCCGTAGCCAAGTGGACCACAGTCACGGACGCCTCTGGAACCCCAAGTCCTCCTGGGTCTTCCACCCGCCCACTCATCGAACCCGTCGTGATCTGCGCGAAAGCAGGCGTAACAGCCGCCGCCGCTGCGAGGAAGAAAATCCAACGCCTCATGCAATCCTCCCCGTCGCCGGCCCCCGTCAGCCGGCCGACTGAAATTGAAGTTCCGAAGCCACCTGCGGCTCCGCTTCAGCAGCCATTGTCCGGAATTTCTATTTTCGACTCCGGAGCACTTCGAATTTTAACGCTCCCCCCATACGTGTCAAGTCCTACATCGTTCTTTGCGCCTCCCGCTTTGGCATAGCCCGTAACGGGGTCCCCTGCCGTCTCCCGGCAACTCGGGCGCCGGAAAGGACACTCCGAAGGAAACTGCTGAAGACACCTCCCCGCTCTGCCGCACCCTTTAATCTTTGGCAGGTCTTGGCCCCGGCTATCCCGTCGGCGCCGACAACGCCGGGGCGCGCTGGAACCCGCATGAATAAAGCCTCCAAAGCTACTACAAACTTGCACCCAAATGTTTACATCGGAAGTCCGGGTTTATACTGGAGACAGGCCCCATGGGCGCCGCCGCCGGAACACTCAAGTCTCGCCGTTACTTTTGCCGAGACGGTCTGCTGGCCCGCTGGCACCCGGCATATGAATATCGTCCCGGCCAATTGCAGATGGCTGAAGCAGTCGAATCAGCATTGAATGACGGGAGAATTCTGATTGTCGAGGCGGGAACGGGCACAGGCAAGACTCTCGCCTATTTGATCCCGGTCATCTTGTCCGGGCGCAAAGTCGTCATCTCCACCGGCGCCAAGACGCTCCAGGAGCAGTTGTTCTTCAAGGACGTCCCATTCCTCGAGGAGCACCTCGACCGACCCTTGAGCGTCTGCTACATGAAGGGGCGCAATAATTACGCTTGCCGCCAGAAAATCTACGACGCTGAAAAAGAACCCATTCTGAGCGGGCTGGAGGAGGTCACAGACTTTCAAATCATCCGCGAGTGGGAGAAAGTCACCGAAACCGGAGACCGCGCCGAGATCAGCGAGCTTCCAGAAAGCTCCACGGCGTGGGCGAAGATCGATGCCCGCCGGGAGGCTTGCACCGGACAGAAATGCGCCAACTTCGACCGCTGCTTCCTCACCTTGATGCGCCGGAGAGCCCAGGAAAGCCAGGTGATCATCGTCAATCATCACCTTTTCTTCGCCGACCTTGCTCTTCGCGCAGCGGAACTGGACAGCGTCCTGCCTGACTATGAGGCGGTCATTTTCGACGAAGCGCATGAGTTGGAGGAGGTAGCCGGGCAGTACTTCGGCTTGTCCATAAGCAACTATCAGATTCAGGAATTGTGCCGCGACACGACCGCTTGGGCGCGCCAGAAGCAGTTTTGCTCGGAGGAACTGGACCGCATCGTGCTCACCATCGAATCGCGGGCGGAAAGGTTTTTTCCCCTCTTCGGGGATCGTGAAGGGCGCGCCGGCTTCCGGGAGCGGGAAGCGTTCCTTGAGCAACACGAAGACGCGTATCGCGAATTGACAAACGCGCTGAGACTGCTGTCGAACCACTTTCAAGTGATGGATGGCGCGCCCGAGGAGGCAGGACTGCTTGCGGTTCGAGCCGTGGAACTGGCGGAGAATCTGTCACGCTGGATGGAGGGGCCGGAGACAGCCACGGTGTACTGGGTGGAGAGGCGGGGACGGGGAGTGTTCCTTCAGGCGACCCCGATAGACGTCTCCGGCATCTTATCCGGAGCGCTTTTCGATCAAGTGCACGCCGCGGTTCTGACTTCCGCGACGCTGGCTGTAGGCGGGAATTTCGAGTACATCAAAGCGCGGCTCGGCATCCGGCAGGCGCGGGAATTGATTGTGCCCTCGCCGTTCGATTACCGCCGCCAAGCTCTGTTGTATGTCCCCCAGCATCTGCCCGACCCCCGCGCGCCGGAGTTCACGCGGCTGGCGGCGGAAGAAGTGGTGAGGCTGCTGCAATTGAGCCGCGGACGGGCGTTCGTGCTGTTCACAAGTTACCAGCAGATGAAGCAAATTTACGAACTCGCCGATCCCCGCCTCGATTACCCGACTCTGATTCAGGGCACAGCGCCCCGTAAGGCTTTGCTCGACGAGTTCCGCCGCACTCCGCACTGCGTGCTGTTCGCCACGTCGAGTTTCTGGCAAGGCGTGGACGTCCCGGGTGAGCAGTTAAGCTGCGTTATCATTGATAAGTTGCCATTCGCGGTTCCGAGCGACCCGGTGGTGGAAGCGCGGATCCGGATGCTCAGAGAAGAGGGACGGGACGCCTTCTACCAATATCAGGTTCCCGAGGCTGCCATCGCGCTCAAACAGGGCTTCGGACGGCTGATTCGCGGCGCCAAAGATCGGGGCATCTTAGCGCTGCTCGATAACCGGATTACGAAGACGCGCTACGGGCAGGTGTTCTTCGACAGCCTCCCGGAGTATTCGTTTACGACCAGAATTGAAGACGTGGAGAAGTTTTTCGATGTTTGAAGTCGCAGTGGAAAGAACTTTCGCGGCAGCGCACCAGTTGCGCAACTATAAGGGCAAGTGCGAAAACCTGCACGGGCACAACTACAAAGTGCGCGTCACGGTGGAGGCAGCCGCGCTCGATGACGCCGGATTGGTCGTGGATTTCGTTGAGATGAAAAGACTGATGGACGGGGTAATTGAGCAGCTCGACCATACGTATCTCAACGAGATGCCGCCCTTCGACCGCGTCAATCCCTCGGCTGAGAACATCGCCAAGCACTTTTTCGATGAGCTCGACCGGGGGCTGAAACAGGCGCGTTTGCAGAACGCACCGCGAATTGCCGCGGTGAAGATTTGGGAAACCGAGACGAGTACGGCGACTTACCGTCCGTAGTATTCAGCGTTCTTCTGCGCGAAATGCGCCCACTTTTCCGGCAAGTCGTCCAGCGTGAAGATAGCCGACACCGGGCACACCGGCACGCACGCGCCGCAGTCGATGCATTCTTGCGGGTCAATGTACAGCATCTCGGCGTCAGCGTAGCCGGCTTCGTCTTTCTTGGGATGAATGCAATCCACCGGACAGGCGTCCACGCACGCCGTATCTTTGGTTCCAATACAAGGTTCCGCAATGACGTATGCCATAAGCCCCTCCAACTACTGTTGTTATTTAACAGCATAGCATTGGACGGGGCGCGGCGCAGTCCTTACAATGGGGATGAATGATCCCGAAAGTCCGTAAGGCGGTGTTCCCGGCGGCGGGGCTGGGCACGCGCTTCCTGCCTGCGACCAAGGCGCAGCCGAAAGAGATGCTGCCGCTGGTGGATAAGCCTCTGATTCAGTACGGGGTGGAGGAGGCGATCCAATCCGGATTGCGCGATATCTTGATTGTCACCGGGCGGGGGAAAACGGCGATTGAAGACCATTTCGACGTCAGTTTCGAACTGGAGCATCTGCTCGAGTCCCGGAACAAACTGGACTTGCTCGCCATCATCCGCTCCATTTCCGACATGATCAACGTCGCCTACGTGCGGCAGAAGGAAGCCCTGGGGCTGGGACATGCGGTGCTCACAGCCAAGGACCTGGTGGGTCCGGAGCCATTCGCCGTGGTGTTGTCAGACGACGTGATCGACGCCCCGCGTCCCTGCGTGCGGCAAATGCTGGATGTGTACGAGTATTTCGGCGCGCCGGTCATCGCGCTGATGGAAGTGCCCATGGAATCCATCTCCGCTTACGGCGTGGTTCAAGCCGAACTGGTGCAGCACCCCCAAATGGACGCACGCGTCTACCGCATTCTCGATCTGGTGGAGAAGCCGGACCGGGAAAACGCGCCGTCAAACCTCGCTATCATTGGACGGTATATCCTGACCCCGGAGATTTTCGACTCGCTCGAGCAGATTGAAGCGGGAGCCATAGGCGAGATTCAGTTGACTGATGGATTGCGCCACATGCTCCAAAGCCGCCCCATTTACGGATACCGTTTTGAGGGCCGGCGCTACGACGCGGGCGATAAGCTCGGGTTCCTGAAGGCGACCGTCGAGTTCGCCTTGCGCCGGGAGGACCTGGGCGAGGCCTTCCGCGAGTATTTAAAGAGCTTGAAGCTGTAAGCTGCTGAGGAGGGTGAACCGTGACTGAGATTCCCATCGAACTACCCCTGCGAGCCAGTGAAGCCGCGGCGCTTGTGGACCTGATCTTTCAGCAGGCGAAGGACAGGCCGTTGAACGACGACCTTCGAGGGAGGCTTGCGAGCCGGATTCCAAGCCTCGGACTGACGACGATGACTGTCTACACGGGATCGCTGCAACAGGATCCCGTGCTGCCGAGTTCGTATTTCCTGGCTGTCGACGGGCTGGCGGGCGGCCAACCGCGTCCGCTGCTGCTGCACATCTCCTCGGCATCGTCGCCGTCTTCGGGATTCTTCCCCAAAGCTCTGTTGATCGGCCGCATGCGTCCGGGCGGCGGACCGGAAGTGGTGGTGAGCGCGATTCCGTTTTCCTCGTACGACTACGATCAGATTCGCACTTTTACCCGCGAGGTGGACCGCGATTTCCTGCCCCGCCCCCAAGGATCGTTGCCCGCTATCGCCGCTGGAAACCGGCACCCGGAGATCAGCCTGCCCGCGGTTTTCGAGGCTTACCGGATCATTCACCGGACCTACGGGGTAAACATGGCTTCCACGGCGCAGCTTTCGGCGACTCGCGAGGCGACCACCGACGCGGCGATTGAAGCGCGGGATGGTGAAAATCCGACCGCCGCAGGCCATACGCGCGTCTCCATCCGTCACCTGTACTACGCCGGGCTATGGGCCGCCATCCGCGCCGGATGGCGGCTAGGATATAACGCCGAAGCCGACCACATCATCATCACCGGCGACACCCCGGAGGAAATCGCCAAGTCCATCGAGGCGGGCAAAGAGGCGATTCACCATGCCGCCGGCTATACCAAGTTCACCACCGACACGTCGCGGCTGTTCCAACTGCGAGCCGATATGCGCCATCCCCAAGCATGGAGCGACGCGGAAGTCGAATCCCGTTACAGGGATGAATTCACAGCCGAGGAGCGCGCCTGGATCGAGGATGAGTTCTCACGCGAGTTCCGAACGGGCGATGCCACCTACCGGATTTCGATGAGCGAGATCCGGCGGCTCGCCGTGAAATTCGGCAAGAGTCTGAAGCTGAACGAGGAGCTTTACGATTTCATCGCCCGCGAAAGGGCGGCTTCCGGCACGGGCAAGACATTCGATTTCGAGCCTTCGCTCGATGAAGCCGACACGCTGACCACGCCCGAGGAACTGCTGTTTTACATGCACTGGCTGAAAGCGCGGGGGCGCCCGGCGCAACTGGTTCCTCCCAATCTCGGCTTCAAAAAACGTCAGGCGTATCCGGAGAACTTGCAGACCACGCCGGAAGGCGGCGTCGGGCTCGAGGACTATGTGGCGCACAAGATGTGGCCGGAACTGCTGCCCAGAGTGGTTTCCGAGTTCGGTGGGCGGCCGCTCGCGGAACTTTCGGCCCGCGTGGCTTCCCTGGCGGCGGTCGCCAGGCATTTCAACGGCACGCTCAGCATCCATTCCGGGAGCGGCAAGCAGCCTGCGGTGCTCGAAGAAATCGGGCGAGCCACCGGGGGGCGGGTGAATTACAAGATTTCCGGCGAATTGCAGTTGCAGTTGTTCGACGTGCTATACGAGCAGCCGCCGTCATCCCCGTGGCGCCAACTTTATGAGCGCATGGCGGAGCGCTGCGAAGCTTTTGCGGCGGCGCGGGCGTTTGGCGAAGAAAGCGAACTTGCCGCCAAGTACCGCGAGATGGGCAAGGGCAGCTACCTTGGAGACGCCTCCCGCGGCAGAGTGGACGGCAATCTGTTTCTGGTCTTTTGGGTCGGCAACATGGTCGGATCGCGGGATATTCAAGCGCCCGACGGGGACACCCGGTTCTTCAAAGAAAAGCTCGACGAACTGCCCGCTCCCCTTTTGAAAGAGGTGCGCCGCCGAAACACCGAGTACATTGTCTGGCTTGCCCGCCATTTGCGCGGGTGAGCCGCGGCGGCTTTAAAACCGCATTCTCAATGCGAACTGAATGACCCGCCCGGACTCGCCGGTGTCGACGATGGCGCGGGCGCTTGCGGGGGCAACCGTCGCGCAACAGGTGGTGCCGAACAGCGTCGAGCGGAAGCTGGTCGAACCCGAAGAAGCATCCCGGGGGTTGTCGAAGTTCGGATGGTTGAAAGCATTGAAGAACTCGCCCCGCAGTTGGATGTTCCAGTTCTCGCGGAGACGGAAGACCTTGCTCACGCCCAGGTCAACGTTCCAGAATCCGGGCGCCGTAAAGATGTTCCGCCCCAGGCCGATTTCGCCCGGCGCGGGCAGTCCGAACACGTTCTCATTGACGAAGTACACCGGACCGATCACGCCCGGCTTATCCGAGAGCTTTACCGGCGGTTTGGGACCCGTAAGGATAGCGCGCGACTCGTGGGAGTAATTCGCCGTCCGCACTCCGCTGCGCACGCTGAACGGTTCGCCGGACATGATGAGCGCTATGCCGTTCAGCGACCATCCGCCGGCGATGGCGTCCAGAACCCGCGGCATGTCGCGCCCAAACTTCTTGCGCCGTCCGAACGGAAGATCGTAAATCCACGAACTGGTGAGCACGTGCGTCCGGTCATAGTCTGAGCGGCCGCGCTCGAGCCTCCAATTGCGGATGTCGGTGGGCGTGCGCGAGTTGGTGGTGCTCAGTCCCCCTCCCGAACTGGCGGCGATGGGATCCACCGACTGATTGTCGATGGATTTCCCAAACGTATAAGCCAATCCGAACAAAACTCCGGAACTGAAACGCTTGCGCATGGTGGCTTGCAGGCTGTGGTAGTAAGAATCGCCGCCGGAATCTATGTAAGTGATGGTGGCGAACTGCTGGTTCGGGCGCAGCTTGGCGGCGAGCGTCTGGGACTCCACGCGCCCGGCGAAGCTGCCCGCGGCGTTGAGGGTCAACTCATTCGCCGTCGAAGTGGAATTGACGAACGTGCTGGTCACCAATCCGCTGGCGACGATGGGTACGGTTTCCCCTCGCACTCCCGCCGGGCAGTTGGTTCCGTCGGCGCGGCAGCCGGCATTGTAATTCCGCTGCATCGCCAGGAAGGACGGCAGAATCGGATCGGAATTCACCTGGTTCAGGTCGTATGCGCGGAACAGCCGCGTCCCGCGCCGCGCCACATACGCTACCTGACCGATGAAAGAACCGGGCAACTCACGCTGGATGGTGAAGTTCCATTGGTGCACGGTGGGCGTTCTCAGATACTGTTCGAACAGAGTCATGTTGGGCGCGTTCACAAGCAACGTCGGACGTGGCGTGAGAAACTCGGAGGGCTTCAGAGACGGCACCGGCAGCTCTTGGGGGAAACCCTCGCCGATCCGGAGGTCCGGCACCGCTCCGCAGCCGGGCGTCACCGCTCCGGCCACCCGCGATTCGCACGTCACCGTCAGGCCCGGCACCCTGCCTGCGGTGGCGGTGATTTGGAACGAAGCGATGGTGTCAAAAGCCATCGAGTAGCCGGTGCGGATGACTGTACGGCGGTTGGGGCTCCACGCCAAGCTGAGCCTGGGTCCGATGGCGCCTACGTTGTTGCGCTGATACCAGCGCTTGGCCTTAACGAACGTCACCGGTCCCTCAGATCCGTCGATGGGGCGGTCCGGGATGTACACCCGCCCGGCTGCCTCGGCCGGCGCTGGATTGATCTCCCAACGCGCGCCGGCGTTCAAGGTGAAGTTGCGGCGCAGTTTCCATTCATCTTGTACATACAGGTTGTACTGCTTGATGCGGTGCCCCAGCGCCCACAGCGTCACGCTGTTGCCGGAGCGGAACGGCAGGAAGGTATCGTGCGTGAAATCGCCCAGGAAAGTCTGCGAAAGGCGGGCGGGAATTCCCATGATGTCGTTGATGGTTCCTTGCAGCCGGTTGCTATCGGTGGCATTGATGCCCGCTCTGGTGGCGGTCGAGGTAGCGGGAAGCGTAAAGCCCGGCGCCGCGCGGAGAGACCGGTCGAAGGTCAGCAGCGGCGTCACCGTTTCTCCGCCGGGCTGCCCCCGCTGGTCGTTGTGGCGGTAGAACCGGAAATTGAACCCCGCCTTGATCACATGCGACCCGCTCACCACCGAAAGATTGTTCAGCACCTGAGGCGTCGTCACCGCGCGGAAGGAACGAGGCACGTTGCGGCACGGAGCGTCCACGTTGTTGAATCCGGTACCGGCGGCGCGGCAATAGGCGGGAACATCCGGGAAAGCCGGATTCGCTTCGCCCTGCGTGAAGGTCAATGCGAACCGCGACACTCCCAGCGTCAGCTCGTTGAACACCCGGGGCGAGATCACGCGCCGGAACCCGATGGCGCCATTGTGATTGGCGCGGAACACTTCGCCGAGGGGCGGAAAGTTGGGATAGACCTGCGGGCGGCTGTTGTTTGGGTCTCCCCCCAACGTATTGCTGTTGCCCCGGATATA
>Ga0101944_10004657_pt1 | contig 16620 bp, 9 predicted proteins | sample DewCreD2012metaG_FD_75245 | JGI IMG/M metagenome (GOLD analysis project Ga0101944, IMG submission 75245) | Hot spring sediment bacterial and archeal communities from British Columbia, Canada, to study Microbial Dark Matter (Phase II) - Dewar... ...
CGCCCTTCGCGCATTTCCAGATACATTGCCCGTGAGACAACATCGCGAGAAGCCAAATCTTTCACGGTGGGGGCGTATTTCTCCATGAATCGCTCGCCCTTGTCGTTAATCAAAACGCCACCCTCGCCGCGCACGCCTTCGGTGATCAGGATGCCCAGGCGATAAATGCCGGTGGGGTGGAATTGAAAGAACTCCATATCCTCCAGCGGAACGCCACGGCGCATGACGATCGCCGGGCCATCGCCGGTGAAGGAATAGGCGTTCGAGGTGATCTCCCAAATGCGCCCGTGCCCACCGGTGGCGAAGATGACCGCTTTGGCGTGGAAAACATGCATCTCGCCGCTGGCCAGCTCAATGGCAATCACGCCTGCTACCGCGCCGTTTTCGATCAATACATCCACCACCTGATATTCATCAAAGAAGTTGACGTTGTTCTTGAGGCACTGCTGATACAGCGTTTGCAGGATCATGTGGCCGGTGCGGTCGGCGGCGTAACAGGCGCGCATGACCGGCTTTTTGGTCTCGTTGTTGGTGTGCCCCCCGAAGCGCCGTTGGCTGATCTTGCCGTCGGGCGTGCGGTCGAACGGCAACCCCATGTGCTCCAGGTCAATTACAGCGTCAATCGCTTCGCGACACATGATGTCCACCGCGTCCTGGTCGCACAAAAAGTCGCCGCCTTTGATCGTGTCGTAGGCGTGCCACTCCCACTTGTCCTCTTCCAGGTTGCCCAGCGCAGCGCTGATGCCGCCCTGGGCAGTGCCGGTGTGCGAGCGCGTGGGATAAAGCTTGCTGATGACGGCGGTATTCACCGACTTGCTGGCGTACAGGGCCGCCATCAACCCTGCGCCGCCGGCGCCCACCACGAGCGCATCGAACTGATGATATTGAGACATACCAGCTCCATTTGAAAGTTGGAGTTCAAATCGAGGCAAAGCTCAGGGTCGCAGCAGCAGACTTGCCTATTGGCTTGCCACAATGGCCCGACCGGTTACGATGAGTCACCCAATCCTCAACACAATCTCCAACGCTAATTCCTAATCTCCCGTAAGCACACGCATCGTTTTGCGTATTGTAACAATAGGCTGATTGGGCTGTCGCGGGTCGAAGTAAACCGCGTTCTTCTTCTGATTCGGGTCGAACAGGCTCATCTCCAATGCGTAATCTCCTGCTGGCAGATCGGCTGGCAGAGCAAGGCGCACGGCGCTGATTTGCACATGGCCGGTGCGCCAGGCATGGCCGAGGATGGCCGGCCCCCAGGTGCCCACGTAATCCAGGTATTCGTTGCCATCCACATCCCAAACCCGGCAGCCGGCGGCTTTGTGGACGAAAAACGGCCGGCCTCCGACCGCGCGGAAGGCGCGCACGGGGGAGTTGACCCCGCCCGGAATGTAACGCAGCGCCTCGGCAAAGAGGGCTTCCGATCGCTCTCGTGAGATCACGCCGGCCACAATAGCAGGACCGGTGGACGGGCGAAATGGTCAAAACGCGGGCGGCCCTCTCGCTTGCCGGGCCGGACGCACCCGTTAGACTGACGGTGTGAGACGGATCATTCTGCTGGTGATGGTGCTCGTGGTTATGGCGGCTTGCGTGGGTTGCCGCTCGACTTCCGGCAGCCGCCAGTTCGTGCCCGGCAAGGGCTGGGTGCCAACTCGATGAACCGCGCGCGGAGGGTGACGGTTTGCCTTGCCGCCTGACCCCGCGCCGGGCTGCGCGGTGTTGCGCTTCACCGTCGCTCTGACACGGCGGTGGCTTTTGCCTTTCGGCGGGGTGCGCCTTCGGCCATTCTCCCGGCCATGCCAGGTCTCATTGCTATCGTGGGCCGACCCAACGTGGGCAAGTCCGCCCTGTTCAACCGCATCGCCGGCCGGCGCATCGCGATTGTGCACGACCAACCGGGCGTGACGCGCGACCGTGTCACTGCCGAGGTCGAATGGCGCGGGCAGGCCTTCACGTTGGTGGACACGGGGGGCATCGGGCTGGCTGTTGGTGAACAAGCCGCCGATGCGATTGCCCGCGCCGCCATGGCGCAGGTGGAGCTGGCGATCCAAGCCGCGCATCTGATCCTGTTCGTGGTCAACGTGCGCGAGGGGGTTGTGCCCCTGGATCGGGAAGTGGCCGAGCGGTTGCACCGCAGCGGCAAACCCGTGCTGGTGGCGGTCAACAAGGCCGACACCGACTGTCTGGATAACGGAGTGGCCGAATTTGCGTGTCTGGGTTTCGACGCCCTATTCCCGGTCAGTGCCGTCCACGGACGTGGGATTGAGCGGCTCATGCGGGTGGCGCTGGAACGATTGCGCGGGTCGGTCCCGGCCGCTGAGTCTCATGATGACACCGTTGGCCAGCCCCCGCTCAAACTGGCGATCGTCGGACGGCCCAACGTGGGCAAGTCCTCCCTGGTCAACGCCCTGACGCGGTCGGAGCGCGTGGTGGTCAGTCCGGTGCCCGGCACGACGCGCGATGCGGTGGACGTGCCGTTTGAAGTCGAGGCGGAAGGGCGACGCGAGCGCTACGTGTTGATTGACACGGCCGGGCTGCGGAAACCCCGGCGGGTCGGGGACTCGGTCGAGTTTTTCAGCATCAAACGCGCTGAGGCTGCGATCGGCCGGTGCGATATCGCCTTGTTGGTCCTGGATGCCGAGGCCGGGATCGTGGAGCAGGACAAGAAGGTGGCCGACCGCATTGTGGAGGCCCGCAAGGCCTGCGTGGTCATCGTGAACAAATGGGACTTGTTCGAAGAATCGGTGCGGTCGGCACGGGAGAAACTGGCCGGCCGGGCGGGTGGCCCGGGGCGGGGGGCGGACCAGCCCCCGATGACCACCTTGGCCGAGTTCGGCCGCTGGGTGCAGGAAAAGCTGTTTTTCTTGGACTATGCCCCGGTGATCTTCACGTCGGCCAAGTCCGGCTTTCACCTCGACCGGCTGCTCGAGGCGGTTCGCTACGTGGCGGCCCAACTGCGCCAGCGGGTGCCCACGGCCCTGTTGAACCGGACCCTGCAGGACGCGGTGGAGCGTCGCCAGCCCGTCAGCCGCCAGGGGCAGTTTCTCAAGTTCTTTTATGCCACGCAGACCGGCGAGGCGCCGCCCACGTTTGTGCTGTTCGTCAACCGCGCGGAGTTGTTTTCCCGCAGTTACGAGAAGTACCTTGCCGGCGAGCTGCGCCGGGCCTTTGGCTACGAGGGCTGCCCGATCGTTTTGATCCCCAAACCCCGCCCACGCACCGTCGAGCCAATCCGGACGCGAACCCCCGGCAAGACACGTGAACCTCGCCGTTCAGCCCAAAAAACGGGCCTTTCCTCATCGGCATCGTCAAAAAACCGCCGTCAATAGGGGCTTTGCTGCGCTTGCCGCCCCCGCCGCTGAAAAAACGCAACCAACGAGCTGAATTCTGCCGGTCCGACCACGGGCGTTTTCGGCCATAGTTAACGTTGTCGCAGTTTTTTGAAATTTTTCCTTGCCGCCCCATATGTGGGGGCTAGTGTCGCTCCGTTATCCCACTAATTGGATAACACCCGGTTTCTTGAGCAGAAGTCTTTGGTTGGCTCAGAAACTGGCGAGATTTCGGAATTGGAGCGCCTTTTGCCCGGGCACGGAGGAGCACAACGACCAGGGCAGCAGGGCAAATAACTGAGGTCAGATTGCCATGATTGAAGCACCCGAGCAGATTGTGTCCACTGCGGGGACGCCCCGCGGGCGACGCGTCATGCGCGCCACCGACAAGCACCCGCAAAAGCCACCGGCCAAATCAGCGCCCAAGTCGCTGCCCTTGGAGTGCGTGTTCAGCGAGCCGGGCGTCAGCCCCTTCGACCAGGTCCAGTGGGAACGGCGCACGGCCGAGATCACGGACGACAGCGGCAAAGTAGTGTTCCGCCAGGAAAACGTCGAAGTACCGGCCTTTTGGTCGCTGCTGGCCACAAAGGTGGTGGTATCGAAGTATTTCTACGGCGAATTGAACACCCCGGAGCGCGAAACCTCCGTGCGCCAGTTGATCCACCGTGTCTGCCGGACCATTGCGGATTGGGGTATCCAAGACGGGTATTTCAGCACGGCCGACGGGGAGCTGTTTTACAACGAGCTGGTCTGGCTCTGCCTCCACCAGTACGGCTCGTTCAACTCGCCGGTCTGGTTCAATGTGGGGCTTTACCACCAATACCACATCGGCCACCGCTCGGCCCAGGGCAACTGGTATTACAACCCCGCCACGGGCCGGGCGGAACGCGCCGCCACGCAGTACGAGCACCCGCAGTGCAGCGCCTGCTTCATCCAGTCCGTCGAGGACAACATGGAGTCCATCATGGGCCTGGCCGCCGCTGAGGCCATGCTGTTCAAGTTCGGCTCCGGCACTGGCACGGACCTGACGCCCATCCGCTCCAACAAGGAAAAGCTCAGCGGCGGAGGCCGACCCAGCGGTCCGCTGAGTTTCCTGCGCGTTTACGACCAGGTGGCCAATGTGGTCAAGTCCGGCGGCAAGACACGGCGCGCCGCCAAAATGAACACCCTGCGCGACTGGCACGGCGACATCGAGGAGTTCATCGAGGCCAAGCAAAAGGAGGAGCGGAAGGCCTGGGCGCTGATCGAGCAGGGCTACGACGGCAGTTACAACGGGGACGCCTACGGCAGCGTCATGTACCAGAACGAAAACCTCTCCGTCCGGGTCAGCGACGCCTTCATGGAAGCGGCCCTGGCGGGGCGGGAGTGGTGGACCCGCGCGGTGACCACCGGCCAGCCGCTGGAGAAGAAAGATGCCGCCAAGTTGCTTTGGAAGATCGCCGAGGGCACGTGGATCTGCGGTGACCCCGGCCTCCAATACGACGGGGCCATCCAGAAGTGGCACACCTGCAAGGGTACCGAGCCTATCCACTCCACCAACCCGTGCTCCGAATACGTCTTCATCAACAACACCGCCTGCAACCTGGCCTCGCTGAACTTGATGAAATTCAAACGCCCGGACGGCCGGTTCGACGTCGAGCGCTTTAAGGCCGCCGTGCGCCTGTTCATCACTGCCCAGGAAATCCTGGTGGACAACGCCAGCTACCCCACCCGGGAAATCGCGGAAAACTCCCACCTCTTCCGCTCCCTGGGTCTGGGATACACGAACCTCGGCTCGCTCATCATGAGCTACGGCCTGCCCTACGACTCCGACGCCGGCCGCGCCCTGGCCGGCGCTATCACGGCGCTGATGACCGGCCACGCCTACGAGCAGTCCGCCGCTCTGGCCGAGGTTCGCGGCCCGTTTGCCGCTTGGAGCGATGCCCGTTGTGCTCACGTCGCCCAACCACTCAAGCCGGACAACCGCGACTCGATGCTCGAAGTCATCCAGTTGCATCGCAACGCCGTCGAAGACATCCAACCCAGTGCCGAGTTTGGCTACCTCAAGGACGAAGCCCGGCGCTGCTGGGAGCGCGCCCTGGAGGCCGGGCGACGCGTCGGCTACCGCAACGCCCAGGTCACCGTCCTGGCCCCCACGGGCACCATCTCCTTTGCCATGGACTGCGACACCACGGGCATCGAGCCGGACATCGCCCTGGTCAAATACAAGCTCCTGGCCGGGGGCGGCATGCTGAAAATCGTCAACCGCACCCTGCCCGAGGCCCTCGAACGGCTCGGCTACGACAAGGCACAAATCCAGGCCATCGTCGCCCACGTGGACAAATACGACACCATCGAGGACGTCGAGGACAACGGACGGGTGGTGGCCAGTGGCCTGCGCCCCGAGCACCTGCCCGTGTTTGACTGCGCGTTCAAGCCCCGCCTCGGCCGGCGCTCCATCCACTACATGGCCCATCTGAAGATGATGGCCGCCGCCCAGCCCTTCCTCAGCGGCGCCATCTCCAAAACCGTCAACATGCCCCACGACTGCACCGTCGAGGACATCCGCGACACCTACGTGCAGGCCTGGAAAATGGGCCTCAAATGCGTGGCCATCTACCGCGACGGCTCCAAACGCTCCCAGCCGCTCAATACCCGCAAGACCAGCGATGACGGGTCGGCCGCCACGGCTGCCGACCTGACGCGGCGCATTCAGGAGCTGGAAGCCCAAGTGGCCAAGCTGCGCCAGCAAGCCGCCCAGCCGGTCCGCCGCCGCCTGCCCGAGACCCGCACGGCCGTCACCCACAAGTTCGACATCGCCGGCCACGAAGGCTACCTGACCGTGGGCCTATTCGATGACGGCCAGCCCGGTGAACTGTTCATCACCATGGCCAAGGAAGGCTCGACCATCGGCGGCCTCATGGACGCCATCGGCACACTGACCAGCATGGCCCTCCAATACGGCGTGCCCTTGGAGGCCCTGGTGCGCAAGTTCGCTCACCAGCGCTTCGAACCCAGCGGCTACACCAAGCACCCGGAAATCCGCAACGCCTCGTCCATTACCGACTACGTTTTCCGCTGGATGGCCCTGCAATTCCTGCCGGGCTACCGCGAGCAGAACGCCGCCGCCGCCAACCAGCCCGAGCTGGCCATCCCGGGGCTGCTGGAGGAACTCAAGAAGCGGATCAACCGCCCCGTGCCCGGCTTGTTGGCCCTGAGCAGTGACGACACCGATGTGTTGGAAGCGTCCCCGGCTGCAACCAAGGCCGCTGGGTGGCCCGCGCCCCCCACGCCTCCAGCCACCCAGGTCAAGAGCCTCAACGATGCGGTCGCCCACTTCCAGCAGGACGCCCCCACCTGTCCCAATTGCGGGCATGTCGCCGTCCGCAACGGCGCCTGCTTCAAGTGCCTCAACTGCGGCGAGAGCCTCGGCTGTAGCTGAGAACGGACGGCCACTTGCGCGCTCCGGATGCGGTTGACCCGCCGCATCCGGCGCGCCATTCGCTCGCGCCTCCACGCCCACCGGTCTGCGGAGGCTGCGCCCCCTGCGCCGTTGGAGATTGAACTGCGCCGCGCTTGTCCCTACCTTGCGCGCCATGAACAATCAGGCCCGGCATTTCATCAAAGAGGACCCCTGGCGCATCTTCCGCATCATGGCCGAGTTCGTGGACTCGTTTGAAACAATGTCCCAGGTCGGTCCGGCGGTCACCGTCTTCGGCTCGGCGCGCATGAAGCGTTCTGACCCCGCCTACCACGCCGCAGTGGCCCTCGGCCGCGAGCTGGCCAAACACAACTTCGCCGTAATCACCGGCGGCGGACCGGGCGTCATGGAAGCCGCCAACAAGGGCGCGGCCCTGGCCAGGGGCAAGTCCGTGGGCCTGAACATCGCCCTGCCCCACGAGCAGGCGGGCAACCGCTTCGTCAACGTCCCGCTGCATTTCCACTACTTTTTCGCCCGCAAGGTCTGCTTCGTGAAATACAGTTGCGGCTTTGTCTTCTTCCCGGGCGGCTTCGGCACCTTGGACGAGTTCGCCGAGGTGTCCACCCTGGTGCAGACCGAGCGCATCCCGCGGTTCCCGCTCATCCTCTTCGGCACCAAGTTTTGGCGCGGGCTGCTGGATTGGCTGCGTTCGCAGGTGCAGGAGCACAACCGGTTCATTGGCCCGACCGACCTGGACCTGTTCACCGTGACCGACAGCGTGGACGAGGCCCTCAACGTAATCCTGGACTACGAACGGCGCGTCGGCCCGCCTGATGTCGTGCCCAAAGCGTTCGCTTGAGCGCCGTCTGCCCGGCCAAACCCCGCCCCCACGCGGCCTCCCCCAATGCCCGCCGCCAGGCCCGTGATTCATCCCGTCGTCACCCGCCACGACGCCGTCACCCTGGCTGCGCAACTGGCGGATCTGCCGGGAACAGTCCTGTTGCACAGCGCCCGCGCTGGCGGGGCACAGAGCCGTTTCTCGCTTGTCGCCACGCGACCGTTTCTGACCTTCCGCGCGTTCGGCGCGCGCTGTGAAATCCGCCCGGCCCGGACGCCCTGCGGCGAGCACCTGCCTTCCGCCGACCCACTGCCTTGGCATGGCCGGCTCAGCAGCCCGGCTGACCGGGTGCAGTTCGGCAATCCCTGGTGCGTCCTCGACGCCCTGCTGGGCCGCTACGAACTGCCGGACGAACCGGACCTGCCCTTCCCACTGGGTGGCTGCTTCGGCTTCTGGGGTTATGACCTGAAGAACTTTGTTGAGCCAAAGCTCCCGCGTCGCGCCGAACGCGACCTGGACCTGCCCGACTGCCACGTCGGGTTCTACCACAGCCTGGTCGTGTTCGACCAGCAGCTCCGCCAGACCTGGATCATTGCCACCGGCCTGGCCGCCGACGGCTCGCGCAGTGAACGCCGCGCCCGACACCAGCTCCGGTTCTGGCAGGAGCAACTGGAACAGTCACCCCGTGCCGCTCTCCCCCCTTGGCGGCAGGTGGCCGCCGCCCCGCGCCTGACTTCCAACCTTTCCCGCGCCCAGTTCCTCGACCGTGTCGCGCGGGCGCAGCGTTACATTCGGGCCGGTGACATTTACCAGGTCAACCTGTCCCAACGCCTTGCCGCGCCGTTGACCTGTTCGAGCTGGGAGTTGTTTGAACGCCTGACCACCACGTCCCCGGCGCCGTTTGCCGCCTACCTCGACGCGGGTGACTTTCAGCTCGCCTCCTCCTCGCCGGAACTTTTCCTGCGCCTGAGGGGCGCCCACGTCGTCACCCGCCCCATCAAAGGCACGCGCCCCCGGGGCGCGGATGCGGGCGAAGACGCGCGGCTGGCCCGCGAGCTGCAAACCAGCGCCAAGGAAAACGCCGAGTTGGTGATGATCACCGACCTGCTGCGCAATGACCTTGGGCGGGTGTGCGAGTTCGGCTCCGTGCGCGTGCCGGAGCTGGCGCGGCTGGAGCGCTACGCGCAGGTGCAGCACCTGGTCGCCACCATCGAGGGCCGGCTGCGCCCCGACGTCACGCACCTGGGCGCGCTGGCCGCCTGCTTCCCCGGCGGCAGCATCACCGGCGCGCCCAAGTTCCGCGCCATGGAGGTCATTGACGAATTGGAACCCACGGCGCGCGGGCCGTACACGGGCGCGCTGGGCTACCTGGGTTTCAACCGCCAAAGCCAGCTCAGCATTCTGATCCGCGTGGCCATTTGCGCGCAGGGCCGGGCAGTGTTCCCGGTCGGCGCGGGGATTGTGGCTGATTCAACCCCCGAAGCGGAATACGAGGAAACCCTGGCCAAGGCCGCTGGTTTTGTCGCCGCGCTGGGCCGTGTGGCCGCCCGGCCGTGCCCGGTCCGGCCAGCCCGTCGCCCACCGGCCTTTGTGCCCGTTGCGCCATGATCGTGTTCCTTAACGGCGACTTCCTGCCCGCGCCGCGGGCCAAGGTGTCCATCTTGGACCGGGGTTTTCTCTACGGCGACGGTCTGTTCGAGACGTTGCGCGTGACCGGCGGCCGGTTGTTTCGGTGGGCGGCGCACATGCGCCGCCTGCGGGAAGGCGCGGCGTACCTGCGCCTGCGCCTGCCGATCAGCGACGAGACCCTCTTGGAGCGCGCCCGAGAACTGATCCGCCGCAATCGGCTTGTCGAAGGGCTGCTCCGGCTGACGGTATCGCGGGGCGTCGGCCCGCCCGGCTACGCGCCACCGGCCCGCGGGCGTCCCACGTTGGCCATGAGCGTGCAGCGACTGGACAGGGCCGCGGCAATGCCCCGTTGGCGGCTCGTCACCGCAAGCCTGCGCCTGACCGCGGGCGATCCCCTGGCCCGGTTCAAGACCTGCAACAAGCTGCCCCAGGTGTTGGCCCGGGCCGAGGCGGTTGCTGCGGGGGCTGACGAGGCCCTGTTGCTGAACACCGCTGGCCTGGCCGTTGAGGCCGCCGCCGCCAATCTGTTCTGGATTGACCGTGACACCCTCTGCACGCCGCCGCTTTCCAGCGGCGCCTTACCCGGAGTCACGCGGGCGGCGGTGCTGGAACTCTGTCGCGCCAAGGGCCTACCGGTGCGGGAAGCCGCGCCGCGTGCTGGGCAGTTACGCCGCGCTCAGGGAGCATTTCTGACCCTCAGCAGCCGGGGCATTGTGGAAATCAGTTGGCTGGACGGCCATTCTTTGCCCCGCTCGCCCTGGACGCTGCGGCTGTGGGAAGATTACCATCAGATGCTCCGGTCCGAGGCGGTCTAACCGGGCATTTCACACTCGACGTTGCTGCCGTCGCGAGGTAGCGGACACTTTCGGCGCTGGGGTAGGTTGGCCATCTCACCGCGGGGCTGAGACCAGGCCTGCCGATGCGCCCCCAAAAACATCACCCCCGCAGGCTGGCTGCGCTGCGGGGGCGGCGGTGCGGGTCTGACCCGCAACAAGGCCTGGCCGTTAACGGGCCGAGGTGCGCTCGGCAATCCACTGCCAGTCGCGGCTGCCGGGCACGGCCTTGCGCGACACATTGCCGTTGATGACCTTGGTGCTGCCTTCAACCCACTTGTGGATTTCCCCATGCCCGTCGGCGAAACCGAAAAAGCAGCCGTTGTTGTGGTAAGTGCCAGGCCAGTCAATCCACTCGGCTGTCATCATGCCCACAGCGAAACCGGCGTCGTTTAGACTGTAAGAATCTTCATCCAAAAAGACCCACGTCTTGGCCGGGCCGGGCTGCGTCAGGTCGCTCGTCTTGCCGTAAGTCCGGAACGGACTGTTGCGCCGGTGGTTGTGGGCATTGTTGAGCCACGGCCCGTTGGTCGGGCGGTCGGGCGCCCCGCTGTGACCACTCCCGGAATCAAATCCGCGGCAGATGGTCCCTACCGCTTGGCTCATGGCAATGGTGCGCGCCGCCGGCACCTGCTTGCCCCGGAGCGCCGGGTCAGTCCCGGAGTAAGGGCCAATGCGGCGATCGGCCAGACACTTGAAGATGCCCACATTCTTGCCGATGTACGGCGCAATCAGCGTGCGCGTCGGATCGAGCAGCACGTCGGGATTGAACTCCTGCCCGCCACCGCGGCCTGCTTGCCCGGCGCACCAGTTGTGGCCGACGACCGTGTTGCCGTCATCCGGATTCGGCGGGAACAGGTCCCGGTGGTCTCCGGTGTAAATCGTGGTGGCCAGGCAGAGCTGCTTGCCGTTGTTCAGCTCGAACACGGCTTGGGCCTTGATCTTGGCCTTGCCCAATGCGGGCAAGAGCATGCCCGCCAAAATCGCAATAATCGCAATAACGACCAGCAACTCGATGAGGGTAAAGCCGCGTTGACTGCGCGGCCTCTGAGGGGCGTTCATGTTTTGCATACGCAGCGTGCGATGTTGATGGCTGGCGCCCTGTTGGGGCGCAATCAGACTACACGGTTCACTCACACCGCAACGGAGCATACCGCCCGGCCGCCCCACCGTCAATCCTTGTTTCGGGGCTTGTCCCACGGCGCGTGCGTTTGCCGGTATGACAGGCTATCCCGGCCCGCCGGCATGGAGGCGACGGCCCGGGCTTGCCCCCGCCTTGCCGCTCGGAAGTCCAGGCGAGACACGAAAAAGTTGGAGGGAAGTTCGACAGGCTGCTACTGATCTGGCCCGAAACAATGCTCAGCCGCGCCGGTAGTTTGCAGTTCGATCTCACCGGACAGGTCGCTGACCTGCCGGTGAGCAACGTCTGTGAGTTCGGGTGCGGTTCAAGGCCGCGGCAGCCGTCAGCTCGGCAGGTCTGACCGCCGTGGCTCGCGCAATGAGGCCTGTCCCAAGCAGCCCGCACCGAAAGCAAGCCGGCCCGTCCACCGCCCGGCGTGTCAAGGCCTTCCGGAGCGGCGACTGGCGGCAGCAAGCCAGGCCGACTGCCCACCCGCCGCCGCCCCTTGCAGCCGTCGCTCGTGCGTTGCTGACGTGGTTTGCTCGCAATGCCCGCGACCTGCCCTGGCGGCACAAGCGTGACCCGTATGCCGTGTGGGTTTCCGAGATCATGCTGCAGCAGACGCAGGTGGCGACCGTCATCCCGTATTGGCAACGCTGGATGCGCGAGCTGCCGACCATTGAAGCGGTCGCCAAGGCCCGACCCGAGAAACTGCGCAAACTCTGGGAAGGGCTTGGGTATTACCGGCGCGTCCACCACCTCCAGCAAGCTGCCCGGACCATAGTCCGGCATCACGGCGGGCAAATCCCGGAAACGTTCGATGCGCTGCTGGCGCTGCCCGGCGTGGGCCGCTACACCGCCGGGGCCATCGCCAGCATCGCCTTCAACCAACCCAGACCCGTCCTTGATGGTAACGTGCTCCGGGTCCTGACGCGGCTGGTCGCCCTCCGCGCTGACCCGCGCAGGTCGGCCACCCGGGCTTACCTCTGGCGACTGGCCGAGGCGCTGGTGCTGGCGGCGTCGCAGCTCAGCCGACGCCACCTTCGCTTCCCGTCTCCCACCTCGCACGGCGCTCGCATGGCCACCGGGAGTTGTTCCATGCTCAACCAGTCGCTGATGGAGCTGGGGGCGGTTCTCTGCACGCCGCGACAGCCGCGTTGCGACGTCTGCCCGCTGGCGCGGCAATGCGCCGCTCACCGTCTGGGTCTGGCGGCGCAGTTGCCAGCCGGCCGCAAGGCGTCCCGGCCCGAGGAGCGGCTCATGGCTGCGTTCTGGGTGCATCGGCGCGGTCGGATTCTGGTCCGCCAACGGCCTGGCGACGGGCTGAACGCCCACCTCTGGGAGCTGCCGAACATGGCGTGGAACGGCTCACGCCGCCAACTGGCCCGCCGCGCCCGGCAAATCCTCGGCATCGCTCCGACCAGCACCCGACCGCTTTGTTCGCTGACCCATTCCATCACGCGCTACCGGATGCGCATCGAGCTGTTCCCGGGGGACCTGTTGCGTCCGGTGCCGGGGGCGCGGTGGCTGACACGCGCCCAGTTGGACCAGCGCCCGTTTACCGGCTTGGACCGTAAACTGTTGCAGCAATTGCGCCCGGCGTAATGCCCCGGCCCGGCGTCGCGCCGCGCAGCCACCGAGTGTCCCGTTTGCTCGCAGCCCAATCTGGGCTAGATTCCGGCCATGATGACCCGACGTGAAGCACTCCAACACACGGCAATCGCCGCGGCCGCCGCGGTGGTGTTGCCCACGACACTTGCTCAGGCCCAAGCGGCCGACACCGGCCCGTTCACCCTTCCCGCGTTGCCCTACGCCACCGACGCCCTCGAGCCTCACCTGGACGCGCGCACCATGGAAATCCACCACGGCAAGCATCACGCTGCTTACGTGGCGAACCTGAACAAGGCGGTCGCCGACTTCCCGGACCTCGCCCGGAAGACCGTCACTGAACTGCTCCAGGACCTGAATGCGCTGCCGGAGGCAATCCGCACCGCCGTGCGCAACCACGGGGGCGGCCATGCTAATCACACCCTGTTCTGGCAGGTCATGAAACCCCACGGCGGCGGCGAGCCGAAAGGCGAACTGGCCCGGGCCATCGAGCAGCACTTCGGCAGCTTCAACGCTTTCAAGCAGAGCTTCGGCCAGGCGGCTCTCGGTCAATTCGGCAGTGGCTGGGCCTGGTTGACGCTGCGGCAAGGCCGGCTCGCCATCGAAGCCTCCCCAAACCAGGACACGCCGTTGAGCAACGGCGGGCAACCGCTCCTGGGCCTGGATGTCTGGGAACACGCCTACTACCTCAAATACCAGAACCGCCGTGCCGACTACATCGCCGCCTGGTGGAACGTGGTGAACTGGGATTACGTGGCGGAGCGGTTCGCCCGCCTCAAGGGTTAAGCCGAACAGTCCTGGGCCGGCATTGCATCTTGGTGAAAACACCGTGGCGCAGACTTGGATGTCTGCCGTGTCGCGGATTTCCAACCCGCAATCGCACGAGGAGGGCAGCCATCGGCCGACTGCCAGAGGGCAATTGGCTCGCTCGGTCCTGCGGGTCTTGCCTGCGCTGCGCTACGGCAATCCCTCTCGCCGTTCCCCCCAAGCGGCTCACTGTTGCACGACGCGGTAGAACCGGGGTAACCCGGACGGGGAGGCATCCACAAAAGCCACCGTGCCGGACGGATTGAGCAGGTTGGTCAGCACGGTCCACCCGGCCAGGTTGCTTGAGACCTGGACCGCGCAGGTCAACCCCGGCTCGCCGGTGATGAGCAGCCGCAAGCTGCCATCGGCCAGCGGCTGCGCCGCCTCGAACCGTGGCCGTTTGCTGAAGAAGCGGAGGACGTCGGCCATCAGCGCGTTCCGGGCTGCCGCAGTGGTGATGGTCTCGAACGGAAAGCCCAGATACACCACGCGTCCGCCGCCGGCCGAGCCATCGTACTGCACGGCCGCCGCGCCGCCCAGGCCGCCCAGGTAGTTCAGCGCCGCCGTGGCTCCCGGCCCGATGGGCGTCAGGACGTCCGGCGTCTGCACCCAGTAAATCCCGCGCGTGCCGTCATCGAACGTAGCGGTGCTGTTGCCGGCGAAAATCGAGCCGGCGACCGGATTGACGGTGTAGCTGCCCGAGTTGTTCCGAATGTCCGAGCCGAGATCAGCGTGCAACTGGTTGTTCAGGAAGGCCCGGTCCGCCGCCGTCGGACCGCTGGCGCGGTCCAGGTCCCAGGCGATGTCCGCGCCGGAAACCAACAGGTGGCCGCCGGCGGCCTGAAAGGCGGTCAGCACGGCGCGTTCGGGGGCGCGGAAGGTGTTGGTCAGGCTCGTGCCGCATTGCCAGATGACGATCGAGTAGTTGCTCAGCGCCACGGTGCCGTTGGTCACGGCAGCCCGACTGCAAGCATCGAACGGCAGCCCGCAGGCGCTGATGGCCTTGCCGTGCTGCACGACATAATCGAAGGCGTTGTTGGCGCGGGGTAGCACGCGCTCGATGGTGCCGGTGTTGCCGGGCGGGGCGTAACCGCCGGCCGTTGGCGTCTGGCGCAGGTTGGTCCAGCGCTCGAACCGCTCGAACCCGTTCACAACCAGGACGCGCGATTGGGCCGGATTGGAGGCGCGTCGGCAGCCGACCACCTCGGAGGGGAACGACTCACCGCCCGCATTGGTGGCGGCCACGCGGAAGTAGTAATCCGTGTCGGCTGCCAGGTTGGTGAAGGTGAGCGCCAGCGTGCCGCCGCCGCTCACCCCGACCGGCTGGCCGAACCCGTAACCGTCGCTGGAGCGATACACCAGGTAACCGGCGGGGCTGCCGCTGCCGGCCTGGGCCACGGGCGGCGACCAGGCCACGGTGATGCCGTTGCTCGTGGCCAGCGCGCGCACCCGCGTGGGCGGCTCGGGCAGGAACTCCAGCGGCGCGCCGTCGAACTGGTTCATGTAACGGACCACGGCCTGACAGGCGGCGCGGGCCACCCAGTTGCGGGCCTTGGGGTCGCGTAGCAACCGCGCGTCGCTGTCGTTGTCGTGAAACGCCACCTCCAGAATCGTGGCGTCCATCTCGTAGCCCAGCGTGTCGCCGCGAATCTCCCCGAAGGCGTAGTCGGAGCGGGCGTAGGTCACGCTGCTGCCGCGGTTGTACCAGGCCACTTCGAGCGGCGGCGCGCCGACGCTGACCAGGTCATTGTTCACTTCCAAGCCGACGAGTTGGGCCAGGCGGAACTGGTTGGATGTGCTTGTGCCCGGGAACAGGGTCTCGTTGTTGTAAAGCCCGATCGAGCCGCGTCCGCCGCCGGCGTTGGAATGAAAGCCCACGTAAACCCGTTTGAACAGGTTCTCGGCCGCCTCGCGGTTCATCTCGCGCGCCATGCGCGGCGGCGTGCCCACCGTGTCGCTGGCGTCGTCGCCCGACCCGTCGTAAAGGCTGGCCGGCTGTCCCTGGCCCAGCGCGCGTTGCACCCAGTAGCGGGCCGCCTCCTCCTCGCGGGGGTAGCTGGACACGCCAAAGCCGCGGTTCACGTCGCCCATGCCATTGCCGAACCGAATGGCATCCGCGATGACGACGCTCCCAACGGCGGGGGTGGGCCGCAGGTTGCTGATGACCACCGCGCCCTGGGCGGGGTTCGAGCCGGCGCTAAAGAAGTAAGTGCCCAGATAGACCCAGCCGCCGCCCACCATGTGGTGCGGCACGCGCACCTGCGACTCCCCCCCCGTGTGGCGGATGCGGTAGAGCTGGCGCGTCCGATCGCTTCCGTGTCGCGCCCAGGTGTAAACCGGGTAAAAGCCCGCCACCGGGATGTTCGGCACGTAGGTGGCCGTGGCGGTCTCCGTGTCGGCAACCGTGGCCCAGCGATACGGCACATCGCCGGCGCTTCCGTAAAAGACCGTTGACGTGCTGTCCGTCCATGTCCCGGCGAACGTCACGCCCGGCGAGTCGTTGTCCAGCACCACCTCGTTGGTCTGGAAGCCCACGGGCCGAAACGGCACGACGGTGGCGCCGGCGTTGAAGCAGTAGAAAACGAACATCGTCATCTGGTCCAGGTTGCCGTAGTCCTCGTTCATCTCCAGCAGCACCGGCCGGCCCAACGCCCAACTGCTCGAACCTGCCGCCCAGCCATGCCCGGCACTGGTGAACACAATGCGCCCCGACAACGTGCCCGCTGGCTGGCCTGCCGCCGGCGCAATCGGCCCGACCGCGAATGCGGTCGGCGGCCCGCCTGCCTGCACCCCGGGCCGCGGTAGCGACCCGTCCGGGTAGGTCTCAAAGAAGTCGGGCGATTGCTCGCAGGGGCCGCCGTGCGGGTCGGGAGCTTCACCCTCGCCGAACCCATCCAGCCCCGGGGCAACCGCCGAGCCGCCTGGCTGCGGCGTCGCAGCCGCGGCGCGCAGGCCGCCGGCCAACAGGCCGAGGCAAACCAACGCGCAGCCCGCCGAAACGCGAGCCGACACTCCACCACGGACGGCCAGAAACCTGGAGGACCAAGTCATGACAAGCA
>Ga0101944_10004659_pt1 | contig 16618 bp, 13 predicted proteins | sample DewCreD2012metaG_FD_75245 | JGI IMG/M metagenome (GOLD analysis project Ga0101944, IMG submission 75245) | Hot spring sediment bacterial and archeal communities from British Columbia, Canada, to study Microbial Dark Matter (Phase II) - Dewar... ...
CTTGTCCATTTCGTCCACAAGGTCCACGACATCTAGAGGATAGCACGTAGAATCCGATCTTGACTGCCGAATCCAGGATTATCACACTCTTGGCCAAATGGGCTTTCAGAAAATGGCGGATCAGGCTTGTTGAAGCATCCTGCTTCATGGCAAATTCGAGGCAGCCCGTTTCCATCGGACGAGGACGCAATGCCCGACCCCGAACGCCATACCCATGGCCCTTGCCATGTCGCGCAAGGCCGCCACTACGAAAAAGGCGGCCATGGTGGAATCGTTCGCGCGCCTCGCCAGTCTGAAAGGCAAAGGAACACGAAGAACGAGATAGATCCATGCGCCACCGGCCCAGCACCACCGGATTGGTTCGAAAACGAAGGCCAGAGGCAGGCTCCCCGCCAACCCAAGGACCAACGGCGGCAGCAGGAGTTCCGCAAGGCCGGCGTAGCGATCGCCGCGCCGGACACGCCTCGGATGTTTGGCGTAGAGTCGAACACGCCAGAAACCGTGCCGCATCTGTGTGCGGAGATAAGGCCACAACCGCTCCGGATGATAATGCGCCACACGGGCTTTGGGCATGAAACGCATCCGCCCGCCGAGATCCTGGATACGGTAGGCCAGATCGTTATCCTCGCCGGACGCCTCCCGGAATTGCTCGTCGAATCCGTGGAGCGAATCGAAGATATCGCGGCGGTACGCCACGTTGAACGAACCAAGAAAATCAACTTCGCCGGGCAGACGGGCGTGCCGATCCACGATTTCCTGGTGAATCATGCGGGCGAGGCGCGATCCGGGATTCGCGATGCCGTAGGTTCCGCCCACCGCGGCGGTGTCGTCCGCGAAACCCTTCAGTAATTGTTCGAGCCAGTCCGGTTCGGGTATGCAGTCCGCATCCGTAAAAACAACGATATCCCCGGCGGCGCATGCCGCGCCGCGGTTGCGCGCCGAAGCGGGGCCCGCGTTGTTCTGGCGCACGTATCGCACGGGAAAAGAGGCCGCAATACGCGCGGTGTCGTCCGTCGAACCGTCGTCCACGACGATAATCTCATGCGCGGGAAGGGTCTGGTTCAGGCACGCGGACAGACATTGGGCCAGTGTTTTTTCGGCGTTATAGGCGGGTATGATGACGCTTGCTCGCAATTCCTCACTCCTGGAACGTCTCTTTGACGAATTCACGCACGGCCGCAATCAGGCGATCGCGCGCCGGATGGTAGGCCGCCGGAACGTCCGGAGGCGATGCGCACGCCGCCGGCAAGTCGGCGATGTCCAAAATGGCCCTTCCCCATCCGCGCCGTTGAACGGCCTCCGCAATTTCAACCTGGTGATCCGTCAGATGTTCCTTGAAACGTTTCAGGCGCGGCACCGCCAGAAACGGGCGCCGGCATTCCAACGCATCCGTCACGGCGCCGATACCCGCGTGGCAGACGATTACGCGGGCTTCCCGCTGAATCGCGAGGACCTCTTCACGGGATTTGAAATCGAAATAACGGCAATATCGCGGAATCGTTTTGCCCAGGCCGGTTTGAATCACGATGTCCTCTCCGGTTTCATACGCAATGGCATCCAGCGCATGAATGAGACGCGGGAAATCAAGGAACATCGTGCCGACGGCGCCATAAATCATATCCGGCAATCCTCATGTTTCATCAATCAGGCTCCCCCGGTATTGCGCATGCGGTCCATAGACCCGCAACAATTCCGGCCATTGCACAAAAAAGGCATCCGCCAGCCAATACAGCACGCGGCCTGTCACGGACGCTGTCACCACTTGGGCGCCGCATTCGATATGAATCAGACGGACGCCAAACGCCTTTCCCACAAGCGCCACGGGGATGGCAATCTCCGCGCCGGTCGAAACGATTAGCCGCGGCCGTTCCGTACGCATGATACGCGCGGCGCGAAACAAATTTCGTGCGAATTCGATCGGATTGCGCGGCCGGTTGGGAACAAGATACGCCCGGCCGAGCCGCCGCGTCGTGTCCGCATCGTAACAGAAAAAAAAGGTCTCGTATCCCTCGAACGCCGGCATCAAGGCCAGCATCTCCGTCAGATGGCCGCCATGCGAGCACACCAGGCATATACAAAAGGGCGTTCCGGTTTTCAAGGCTCTACTCCCATTGGCAAAAGCGAACCTCAAGATACGGCAAGCCACAACAATCCGCAAGCCCACCCCGGATTTCCAATCGGAGTTTGTGAAAAAAGCCCGGCCGCGTGGCGCAGACCGTTCAGTCTGCGTACAAAGACCTTTTTTCGGCCGATTCGCGCAGACTCAACCATCTGCGCCATAGGTTCCGTCATTTATTCACAATCTCCCGGTGGTTCCCATTGCAGCGGCGATGAATCACTGTTCAATGATTTTCGGATCGCCCCACGCGGCCCAATCGCAATTGTATTCGCCCGCGGAATCGGTCACAAGCGACAACACAACCGGCTGTCCCGCCCAAGGCGTCAGATCCGCCTCGATTTCATTCCACCCGCCTGGAAGGACATCCCGGCGAAGCAAAACCTTGCCGTTGGCTTCGACACGAAAAACGACGCCGTCGGACTTGCTTCCGTCTCGCAGTCCGATATGGGCATGGAACCTGCCCGGCGTTTTTGGCAAGGACATGGGAATATCAACACAGGTGCTGCCGTGATTGGGAGGATGCGTGAACAGCCCTTTTCGGGTTACGCCGCCGACGCTTGTTTCGGCGGGCGCGGCACAGGCATGAAGCGGCGATTCGAGAACCGTTCCGTCGTCGGCGACATAGGTAACTCGGAACGGCGACGAAGCGATATCGAAGGGGAGCGACACGGGATCGGGCAATTTATCCAGCAGGCAGACGCCGCCGGGAAAATCGGCTTCTATGCGGCATTCATTCGCTTCCCGATCGTTATACACCATGCGCGTGACCGACAAGGCCAAATGCCACCTTCCGATGCCTGCGATCGTCATCGGAGCGGTAACATGCGCGTTGCGCTCGATGCGCGGAGCATACCAGCGCGCCCAATCGCAGGTCGGATCATGCGCGAGGCCGGCATCAACGGACATCTCGATTTCCACGGGCTTTCCGGCGAATGGAGATAGATTGATTTCAATCGGACGGCGTTCCGAGGACGCCGTGTGCAATTCGGCTCGTTCCGTTCGGTCGCCGGCGCTTACGGACACGCCGAAGGTCACGCCGTCGGTGCGGCCGTCCGCGCCTTCGACGGCCACGCCGCTGATAAAACGCGCGGCGTCTTTCGGCAATTCCAACGCGATGCGCGCAAAGGCGGAACCGCTGCCCCGGTTCCGGTAGGGCGGATGCGCGTACACAACATCGCCGCTGCCGTAGAATGCGGCCCCGCTCGGCGCGCGTAATTCGCCCGGCGCCTCGGTCGGCGGGCCGTCGGCCGGACGCTCGCCGCATATCCCGCCCCCGACAAGCGGCGCAAGCCGGATATCGTGATTGCTGGCTGGCCGCGTCCGCACGAACAGGAAACCATCGCGCGCGACAAATGAATCAATCGTGAATCCATCTGGAAACGGTGAGGCGACGTGCGGCGCAGACAGATCGCGCAAAACGGACGCCACGGCATACCAATTTCCCGGATCGAGGCCACGTATGCACGCTTCATCGTAAACGCGCCAGCCGGGAATGGAACCCGGCGCGCAATGTTCCGCAACGCCCGTGATCGTTTGCGTAATCACGCGATCGCCGTGCATCAGACGCCGGTCCGCCGTCCGCACAACCCGCGTGCCGTCCGCCGCGCGATACGGAAAAGCGATGTCCGGAGGCCAGTCCGCCTCCAAGTCAATTTCCACCCGTTCCCGTTGCCAAAAGGCCATCTCGTCGAACAATTGGGCGGCGAATCCGGTTTGGCACGCAAGATCGTCGGAGCCGGGTTTCAGCGTGGGTATGACGCCGAAGCGGCAGTAGGCCTCGTTCCATGCGCCGTAGAGTTGTCCGGCGGACGGAGGCGCATAGCCGAGGTAGCCGTAAATAATCGTATAGGGGCGCAGGAGATAGGAAGCGATGGGATGGGCCTGCCGCAATTGATCCCGATCGAACGACCCTTCCGCGTGATTGAGACCGCGCGCATGTCGCTGCGCGAACGCTTCATGCCGGTAGGTGATCTCGTCCAGCCCCTCACCGCTGAGCGCGACATCCGGCAGCGCCTCGCGCAATTCCCGGTGCAACGCGATGTTCCCCTCGATGAATGTCATGCCGTCCACAAGCCCGTTGTGATCGTTGTAGATACAAAGCGTTTGATCGAGGTGCAGGGCGTCTATCGCATAGGTCTTGCAGAAGTCCGCAAGGCGCGATACCAGCATTTCCCGCCATGCTTTGCAGGCGGGGTTGATGTAGGCGAATTTGATGGGCGGCTCGGCGCGCGTCCACAGCCACCAGTCTTTTTCGTGCGCGCCGAAGGGATTTCGCACCTGGTATGGTTCGAATTGCGGGTAAAGCGGGTTGAGGGGATCGCAGCCGAAATAGTTGACATGCGGCATCACGCGGAAACCGAGTTCGTGCGCGCGCCGGACAAACGGCCCGAATGCCGGCACGGGTTTGTCATAGGCTGGATAATCACGGTCGTAGCCCGCCGCGCGCCAATCGTAGAGATACAGGAGCGTCTGCGCCGGGTCGGTGCAGCCGGGCAAGGCCTCAAGCATTTCCATGTTTAGCGGCATAATTACACAGGCCCGGATGTCGCGAATCCATTCGGGACGCTGTTGCCCGACAGGAATTGGCGAAAAGGCCTTTTCGGCCCATGCGCGGTAGCGTTTCGCCGGCACGCGCCAGTCGCCTTCATAGATGTTTAGATGCCACGGAACCGATTCGCACGAATCGCGTTCCTCGAAGGGCGCAAGCGGCATCGTGATGAAACGCAATCGCCACCCTTCCCCCCCACGCTCGATTGTCAAACGCTTGAACACCCCTTTGGCATCATCGGCCCAAACATAGAATCCGCGGCCCGGGCCTTCCACAATAACCAGTTGCGCCTCCCACGCCATCGGATAATCATACGATTCCGTGCCGATGCGGTCATTGCGCGTCCATTTCATGCCCGAATGCGCGGGAATAAGAATGTTCATGTCCAGCGGAATGTTCTCGATGGTCCACTCGACGCCCCACACACCCTTTTTCGACGATTCGGCCTTCTGCGTCACGATCAAATCGCCGGACGCGTCCATGCGGTATGAGCACCTCACGCGTCCCTCCGGCAAGCCCGGCAGCATTTCGCAGATTTCCCGATTACCCTCAGATCGGGACGTCCCCGCCCAATTATCGCCGTCCAGGCAACGAATGCCCGCGCCCGTTGCCCTTTCCGGCGGCACAACAAAGCGATGCGAATCGTGCGTGATGAGTTCAACAAGGGTTCCGCGATCGAATCGGGCTGAAAAAGCCGGGCCGGATGCCGTCATGGTGCCCTGCGCCAAGGCAGGCATGACCATCAACGCGGTACACGCGACAAGCAACTGCTTCATTCCGGAAATCCTCCCATGAGGGCGATTGTACCATACCGAAACGAGGAAAAATGGATTGGGAAAAAAGGGAGTCGGGTTGCATTCCCTCGCCGAAATGGTCTACCGTAGTTACATGGCCGACGATACAAAAAACACAGCAGCGGGCGAACATGCCCCGTGCGATTCCGTTCAAACCGAAACGGGCGGCGACGAGGGACAAAACGCCTATTTCTCGTTTCTGGGCGTGGCCGGCATCGGCTATGTCGGACTCTTGATCTTTATTGTTACCTTTGGTCTTTTTGGCGACACGCTGACGTCGGGCGTGGACGATGCGTGCGCGGAAGCGTCGTTTCAGGGTGGCCAGAAGGCCCTCGACCTTGGCAATTACGATCTCGCGATCCGGCGTTTTCGCCGGGCGCTGGACGGACAGTTCGTGGACAAGCAACGCGAGTACGAATGTGGCCGTTCCCTTTGTGAAACGCTTTACCGTCTCGAACGGTACGATGAAGCGGTGGACGCGTATCGCGCGTTGCCTCCCGGGGCGCTGACAAAGCCAGGGCACATGACCGCTTACGTGTCGTCTTTGTGGCGCGGGGGCAACGCCGCGGAAGCGGAACGGCTAGGCCGGCAATGGCTGGACATGGCCCGCGAGGCCGGGGATACCACGCAGGAATCCTGGGCGTGTGGAACCTTGGGCGGGATCTGCCAGGAGGCCAATCGTCTGGATGAGGCGCTGTCCTATTATCGCAGGGGATCGGCCATCGCTCCGGACAGCCAGTTGACCTTGAGCATGGCCGTGGTCCTTCATGCCCTTGGACGTGATGACGAGGCCATCCGGGAACTGGACGCTTTCCTGAACCGTGTTCCGATGGGAAATTTACACGAGCAGGCTCGCAAACTCCGGAATCAATGCGCCGGAAAAACGTGAAACTCTAAATTCGTCAGTAGAAACCGAAGGCTTCCGGCTTATCTCATGGACGAGGTGGACTTTGTGGACCAAGTGGACTTCACCCGGAAGGGGATTGATTTTCTTGTCCATTTCGTCCACAAGGTCCACGACCTCCAGAGGATAGCACATAGAATCCGATCGACTGCCGAATCCAGGTTAAAGTCTGGCATCTATAAAAAATAAGGCTCGTCAAAAGAATCTGTGCAAATATTGGAGGCACGATAGTCCCTATACCCTTATGTTAACTGGACTTAGATCGTTGGAACGGCACTAGAGAAGTCAGTGACATCAACCAAGTCAGCACGCCCATCAGTCTCGTATTCCCATTCTCGTAATGAGAAGTTGAGAGTGAACAGCCATTTGATAGCACGCAACATCGCCTGAAAGGCGAATACAGGCCAGCCCAGGGCAACGCCCTGGGAGAATAACAGCGCCCATCCCCCGGATAGCCCTGAAAGGGCATAACATCATGTATACCAATAACATGTAGCGCCCTTTCAGGGCTGACATGTGGGGTATTCCGCTTTCCCAGGGCGCTGCCCTGGGCTAGCCTGTCACAGCCCTTCAGGCTGTCGGCAGGCATTTATGTTACACCATGATCCTAGCGATTCTCAGGGCTTCTATAAACCTAAATCCGTCATTTGAAGCCACCGATGAACACCGATAAACACCGATTTCAATCGTAAAATCCCCTGCCGGAAAAGGGTTATAATGTAAAAAATATACGGGAAATGGGCATTGCCACTCACCCATAAGGTGAAGTGCTACAAACATTCAACCTGTTTCTACATCGGTGTTTATCGGTGTTCATCGGTGGCTAATTGCCTTTTTTAGGATAAACACTCCGCGTCGCAGACTGTGGCAATTCTCTGCACGAATTCCTGTGAGGAACCAAAATAACAAGAAATTCTTGGGCAGCTTGCGCAACCAATTCTGTGATTTGGCGAGTGTGAAAACCGCAGGGTTTTGAGCGCGATTACGATTACGATAACGATAATGAGCACAAGCACGAAGAGAAACTGGGTTGTGGGCGCTGCTCACGTTAGGGATTGGGTGGCCATTCGACGACGAGGGTTTGGCCGCCGCCGTTGTTTTCGACGCTGTAGATCGAGTTGTCCACGGTAAACGACGTGAACAGGGTATTGAGATCGGCGATGGGAACGTCGAAATCGAACTCGATAATCGGCCCGAAAGCGGCATACGGTATGGCGGTGTAGATATCGTCGGGCAAGGCCGATCGGATTGCGATATGCTTGATTGTGGTGGGACCGTCGCCGGAAGGCGTCAAGGTCCATTCCGCCGGATCGCACAGCCCGCCGTCGGCGGCATTCACCAAGCGAACCGTGAACGGGTATGGACTGACGACATCGAAGACCATTTGCGTGATGTACCGGGGCATGTATTTGGCCCGCAGAAAAGCGGTGGTTGTGTCGGAACTCGCCGAGGCCACGACGCGCAATTCCCCGCGCAAGCGGTCGCCGGCGTAGTTTTGCGGCACATAGGGGGTTTGGGCCGTGTACCGCAATGTACGCCCGGCGATGGCAATCTCGAACGAGGGCGTAAAGGATTGGGCGGTATGCTTGAGCGTGGCCCAGCGCAGGATGTACTGGCCGCCGAGGTCGTTCACGATCTGTTGGAACTGCACGCCCAGTTGTTCCACCGTCGAAGCCGGGTAGTACTGTCCCTTCGTCTGCGACGCAAGCAATTGAAGCGTGGTCAAGTCCAGTTCCGCGCCGAAACCGATACAGTAAAGGGCAATCCCGCGCTGTTTCGCGCGGTCTATGACTTGCTGATAGGTGTGGTCGCTGGCTTCGTCGCGCCCGTCGGACAGAAATACGATCGCGCGTTGCTCGTCTTTCTTGTCGGCTTCGCTGGTGCTGAATCGGCTGGCCGCCGCGAACAGGGCGTCCCAGCAGCGCGATTCGGCGGGAAATGAGCGGACGACCGGCCAGATGCCGTCAATCGCGGCCTTGAGATATTCCTTGTCCGTCGAGAAATCGGCAATCATGACGGGATCGCGATCCGCGCGATGAAATTCGTAGATCCCGACCTTCGCGTCGGGGCTTAGCGAATCGAGAAAGACGTTCTTGGCGGCATCCTGCATGTAGTCAATGGCATCCGAAATGCCGTTGTGATTGGCGTCGCCATTGATGATGCGATCCGACATGCTCTTGGTGTAGTCGAGCACGAGGAACGCCAGAAGTTGCTTGTTCGATCCCGTGGCGAGGTGCGAATCGGTTTCCGAACTGATCGGTATCCCGTCTTCCCGGCAGGTGACCGCGAACTGGGCCGGCGAGGCATGAACGGCGTGGTCGTTTTCGTCGCGCAGTGAAAAATCGAATTCAAGAAGGTACGGCGCAGAATACGTGCTTGTGACGTTTTTCAATGTCCATCCATTTGCGGTCTGAGTGTCGCCCCGCGAATAGACGGTAATCTGGATTTGTTTCGATATGGCCCGGTTGCCGCTGATAGTAATGACGCCGGTATGCGTGCCGGCCGCCAATCCCGCCCGGTTGACCGTGGCCGTAATGACTTTTTTAGAATCGGGCCCGTTACTGCTGCCCGATTTCGGATTGATCACAAGCCAAGCGCGGTTGCTGGACACGGTGAAATCGAGCGTGGCCATCAATTCGGGCGCCTTGTTCCAGACGGTGAAGGTCCATGGCGTATCGTTGAACTCGAAGTTATAGGCTGTGTTCGACATCGTAATGACGTCAACCGGAGGAATGACTACGGGACAACCCGTCGAAAAGATCGCCAAAAGAGCCAGTGCCAACGAGATAGACGCCCTGCGCTTCATGATTCGACACCTCCTGCCCGTATTTTGGCCAACGCCACCGCAACCACGGCCTTCGACTACATTACCGTAACGCGCGGCGAACGTGACACATTCCGGGAACGAAGAAATCCCGATTATTTGCCGTAGAACCAGTCCGCGGGAATGATCCGCAGGTTTAGCGAATGGCCGCCCGAATAATTGAAATAAGTGACAAGGGCTTTGTCACTGGCCCAGGTAACCGCGGGATAGGCCCAGGCGTCTCCGGGACCGGATTCGATGTCACGAAACGATTCCCAGGTTTCGCCTTCGTCGCGCGAGATGGCCGCGGTGAGCGGATTTCGACTGCTTGCGCCGGGATTATGGTTCCAGATGACCAACAGGTCGCCGGTCGAAGGAATTCGGGACAACGCCGCGGGAGACGGCGTACACTGCAGGGACGTGGGTTTTGGCGCGTCCCACGTTTCGCCGCCGTCGCGGCTGAAGCTTCGGTATTGCCCCTCGGCCGTGGTGCGCATCAACATGAGCACGCGACCATCTTTGCGCTCGATGCAAACCGGTTCGTAACTATCGGCCTTTTCGGGTTTGATACGCTTGCTCTCGCGCCATGTCGAGCCGTCATCGTCGGAAAGGTAGCAGAAACTATCGCCCCCCTCCCACGCTTCAAGGAGGATTCGGCCGGATTTCAGACGCAAACTGCGCCCGTTGGTCAGGCCCGTGTAGTGGCCATCCAGACTGAGTTGTTTTGCGGCGACCCACGTTTTCCCTTCGTCCGCGGACGTGCGCATGATGACGCGGCAGTCTTTGTCTTCGGAATTTTTCTGGCAATGAAACAACGCGATGCGTCCGTCACGGAGGCGCAGGAAGTTGACTTCCATTACGTTGCAGCCGCCATCGTTTTCGACGAGGGTAAAGGTTTCGCCCCACATCGCGCCGCCATCAAGTGAAATTTTCCCCACAAGGCGCGCGGGTCCGTGATCCGCGCCATTACCCCCGTAGAAATCCGTCCAGCCCAGCAACAGACGGCCATCTTTCAACGGAATAATAGCGGCCTCGCTGTGGCGAGGATGTTCGGCCGTGGCCTGCGCAATAACCACGCGATCGGATAGCACGGCTTGCGTATGCGCCGCGCCGGGCAAAGCCAGAATCGCCGGCGTCATCCACATAACGGAATAGAGAACCCGAAAAGGCTTGAACATTTTCTCTCCCTCCCAATCCCGAAGCCCGGTCCATGACGGCGCATGGGACGATCACCCGGCGGCTAATCCGGCCTCGAACGACAGCGCCGGGCGCGGATGATGGCGAGCAGATCGGCGACGGCTTCCTCAAGTTTATCGTTGACGATGATATAGTCGAAGGCGTCTTTCGCGGCGATTTCGGCACGGGCGTTGCACAGGCGCAGGGCGAGATCCTCCTCGTCGTTCGCGCCGCGTAGCCGAAGCCGCCGTTCGAGTTCGGCCAGCGACGGCGGCATGATGAATATGGTCACGGCGTCCTTGCGAATCGCCTTGAAATTACGCATACCCTGCACGTCGAGTTCGAGGATCACGTCCTTGCCCGAAGCGGTGCGGCGCATCAGTTCCGCGCGCAGCGTTCCGTAGAGATTTCCATGCACCTCGGCCCATTCGGCGAATTCATCCGCTTCGACGCGCCGCATAAATTCGGTCCGGTCCATGAAGTAATACTCTTTTCCGTCCTTTTCGCCCGCGCGCGGGGGGCGGGTCGTGGCGGAAATCGAATATTCAAGGCGGGGATCCTGCGCCATCGCCTGGCGCAGAATTGTGTGCTTTCCCGCCCCGGACGGCGCGGATACGATAAACACCGAACCGGCCTTCGGTTTGCCGGCCCGGATCGGATCGCGGTTTGTCATCGGCGTCGCCCTTCCCGTGCCTACTCGATATTCTGAATCTGTTCGCGCAAACGTTCCAATTCGGACTTCATGCGCAAGACTTCCCTTGCCACGCTGCCGTCATGGATCTTGCTGCCCAATGTATTGATCTCGCGCTGGATTTCCTGCGATAAAAAATTCAATTCACGCCCGGCCGGTTCGGGACCGTCGAGCAATTCAATCGCATGATCGAGATGCGCCTTGAGGCGGACCGTCTCTTCGGTTACATCGCCCTTGTCGGCCAAGAAGGCTATCTCCATTGCAATGCGATCCTCCGTCATGCCGGTATCCGCCTGCAATTCGGCAATCCGTTCCCGCAGTCGCGCCTCGTACGCCGATTCGAGTTCCGGAAGCCGTTGCTCGACGACGGACAGCGCCTCGCGGATCAGTCCCAGCCGGTGGCGCAATTCCGCCGCCAACGCCTCGCCCTCGGTTTCCCGCATCACGTTCAACCGCCCAAGCGCTTCCGCCAACGCGCCGGCGACCGCCGCTTGCGCTTGTTCAAGGTCTTCCTCGGCTTCTTCGTGGTAAAAGACACCGTCCATCTGCGCCAATGTGCCGAGGTCCAGCGTGCCGTCCGAACCAAGCAGGCGTGCGAGTTCCCGCGACGCCTCGATATATTGGCGGGCAAGGCCAGCATCATAGACTAGCGTTTGCTGTTGCGAATCGGGCCCCCGTTTTCGCGTCACGGTCACCGTGACTTTGCCCCGCGGCACATGCTTGCGGACGGTTTCCTTGAGAAAAGGCTCCATCGCCAACCATACCGACGGCAAACGTACCGAACAATCGAGGAAACGATGGTTGACACTGCTCGCCTCCACTCCAATCCTGTCGCCGCCATAGTCGCGGTACGCCCGCCCGAATCCCGTCATGCTCCGCGTCATGTACCCTTCCTTACGTTCCAAAAGGCTTGGCCGACTTCAAACAAGCAACGCCTCCATCCCGGCGCGCGTATCCTTTACCCATAGTCTATCGCGCATGTCACCACCCAAGCAAAAGATCCCCGCCCTTCATCGCTTGCCGTCGAATTCAACAAGCAATTCTAGCATGGCGCGGTCGAGTTTGTGCCCCCGCCAGTCTTCATAGGAGACATCGGCCCGCCCGCTGTCGAGGATGCCGAAACTGCCCCGGAAATTCCACATCGCAAAGCCCCAGCCGGCCTTGTCCCAGAGACTCAGGCAGTCGCGCATCCAGTCGAGCACAACCTTGTGCGGCGTCTTGTTGTATGCGCCGAACTCGCCGACCATTACGCCGAATCCTTCCGATTCGAAGGCCTTCCAGGGTTCGATGGCATTCTTTTCGAGCGATGCGCGATTGCAAATGGTCTTGCCGCGTGTCAATGGATAGGTGGGTTCCGGGTATTTGTCCGCACCGTCCACCCACTCGGCCTTGTAATGCGTCAGTTGCATCGGTTCATAGCCACGTGTGGCCGCCGCGACGTTCAATCCCTTCAACTCGGCGGGCGGTATGTGGCCCCAGGCGCGTCCGTCGCAGATGACCAGCCGTTCCGGATCGTGTTTTCGGATGCCATCCAGCACCGCGGAGACCACCCGGCGATGATCGTCCGGCGAAACCATGGCCGGTTCGTTGAATAAATTGAAACTGAGCGCATCGTTCGGAATTCCCTGATAGCGTTCAGCAAAACGCGACCAGTGCAGCGCGCATACACGAAGCGCTTCCTCGTCTTTCCAGAGATTTTTAGCCTCGCCGGGCTGGGCTACCGTGTAGCCGGGAGCGCGGTGGAAGTTGAGGCAGACATGCACGCCGTGTTTCCGGCCGAAAGCCACGGCTTCGTCAATTTCTTTCAAGACGTCTTCTTTGAGCGTGGTCCAATCGTCCGGCTCGGTCCAGCAGCGGTAGTCCATCGGCAGCCGCACGAAATCGAAGCCGAGTTCCCTCATCCATGCAAAATCGTCTTCGACGAAGCGCCCATTGTTCGGCATCATGAACTTTTCAAGCAGATTGAACCCGCGCCATCGCGGCAGACGCTTGTGCGAGGGGCTTTCTTTGGCATGAACGCCCATGGCCGGCAGGACAAGGCCAGCACCCGCCAGTGCGGTCGTTTTCATGAAGATGCGGCGTGATAGCGTGCGGTTTCGTTTCATGCGATATCGGCTCCTGTCCTCTGAGATGTTGTGAATATATGATGAAAGCTGTGGCGCAGACTATCGAGTCTGCGCAGATCTACACCAAAAACCTTTTTGCACAGACTGGACAGTCTGCGCCACGTGGCCGGGCTTTTTTCACAGGTACTGATCGCATTTTATCATTGTGGCTTCATGGTTCAAATCCGCCCACCCGCTTGATTCGGCGATGGGGTGTGGATAGACTTCGGTTATTGCCAACCGATGAGGAGGAGACCATCATGAGCGAACATCATTCCTGTTGCGGATGCGGACACGATCATGGGCATAACATGGCCCGCCGGACTTTTTTGGCCGCCGTGGGCGGTTCGACGCTGGGAAGCGCTGCGTTGAGTGGTTGTGTAACGGCGGGCGCGGCCAAGAAGACGGAACGCCCACGCCCGGCTGCGGGTAAAAAGGAACTGGTCGTTCAGCCGGTGCTGTCGTACCGGATCTACCGCCGCGCCGAAAAGACCAGTTGGCGGCCGTGGGGCGCGTTACACACGGAAGCAGATGTCGATCAGGAAATCGGTCGCATCACGAAGGAACTCACGGAACTGGCCAAGCAAGCGGAATTCCCTGTCAAGATCCTGCCCGTCGCGAAAGTTACCGATCCGAGCCAAGGCGCGCAAGTCTGCAAGGGCAATTGTGACGTCATGCTGATTTACGGCGCGAACGGCGACACGGGCGACATGGAATCGCTCATTTCTCCAAACCGGTATAACCTCGTGTTCGTGCGGCACCGTAACGGGCCGGTCAGCCTATGGTACGAGATTGCCAGTCCGCGGCTGTTGCGCAAGATGGTGGACGAACTCGGCCAGCCGGGGCTGTTGCCATGCGACGTGGTCGTGGACTCTACCGATGAAATCCTCTGGCGTCTTCGCGCACTGTATGCGCTCAAAAACACGGTCGGCTCGCGGATTGTGGCCATCGGCTCGGCGAGTGGCTGGGGCGCGGGTGGGCAAGATGCGCCGCGGATAGCCGCGGAACAATGGAAGATGGACATCGTCACCGTGCCGTATGCGGATCTCGCCAAACGCATCGAAAGCGCGAGGGCGGACTCCGGACTGGTCACGCGCACGGAAACCGAAGCCGCCGCGTATTTGGCGCAATCGAACGTCACGTTACAAGCGGACAAGGGCGCGTGCATGCGCGCGTTTCTGCTGACGGAGGTGTTTCGGAAACTGATGTCGGACCACGGCGCGTCAGCGATGACGATATGCGAGTGCATGTCCACAATCATGCCGATGTCGGAAACAACCGCCTGCATGCCGTTGAGTCTCATCAACGACGAAGGTCTTTTGGCGTTTTGCGAATCGGATTTCGTCGTGATTCCGTCCGGCGTGCTCCTGAATCACATCGCGGCGACGCCGGTTTTCCTGAATGACCCGACGTATCCGCACGACGGGATCATCACGCTCGCGCATTGCACAGCCCCCAGCAAGATGGATGGAAAACGGTCTGAGAAGGTCACGGTATTGACGCACTATGAATCCGATTACGGCGCGGCGCCGAAAGTGGACATGCGCATCGGGCAGCCCGTCACGGTGATCGACCCCGATTTCCAGTCGAAACGATGGATCGGGTTCCGCGGCAAGATTGACGCAAACCCCTTCCTGGACATCTGCCGGTCGCAGGTGGATGTGGCTATCGAAGGCGACTGGGAACGTCTCGCCGAGGAAATGGCCGGATTCCATTGGATGCTGTCGTACGGCGATCATTTGAAGGAACTCGGTTATGCGCTTCGCAAGATGAACATCGGCTGGTTGAATATCTCGGAGACCGGCGCGGCGAAGGCATAGAATCCATTCACGACTCTACGATGACACGTTTTTCGTGCTCTTAAACAAGTTTGCCGGATTCGATGACGATGACGATGACGAGAACGAGAACGAGCGGGAATGCGGGAATGAAAGGATTGGCAATGACACGGAGGTCGTTTCTCATGGTAAGCGCGGGAACGTTGAGCGGGTTGGGTCAGAAATTGTTTTCGGCATTTCCGACGGACGCCGTTATGGAAAATACGCCGTTTCAAATCTCACTGGCGGAGTGGTCGCTGAACCGCGCCATTCGCGAAGGGAAACTCGACAACATGGACTTCCCGCGCGTGGCGCGGGAACGGTTCAAGATAGATTGCGTCGAATTCGTGGACCAGTTCTTCGCGGACAAAGCCAAAGACAAATCGTATCTCGCCGAGTTGAAGAAACGGGCGGACAACGAAGGCGTCCGGTGCGGATTGATCATGGTGGACACAAACGGTCCGCTGGGCGTCGCGGACAAGGCCGAACGCGACAAGGCCGTCGAAAAGACACTGCCATGGATTGATGCGGCGGCGTTTCTCGGCTGCCGCGCGGTGCGCGTCAACGCCTACGGCGTCGAGGACGCGAACGCCCTGCGCGGCAACATCGCCGAGAGTTGCGCGCGCCTTGCCGATTACGCGGCGGATCGAAAACTCGACCTGTGCATCGAAAACCACGGGCATCTCTCTTCCGATCCGGATTGGCTGGCATCCGTAATGAAGGCCGTCGGGAAGCCCAACTTCGGAACATTGCCGGATTTCGGTAATTTCCCGGCGGAGACCGACCGTTACGATGCGGTCGAAAAACTGATGCCGTTCGCGAAGGCCGTCAGCGCGAAATGCGCGGAATTCAACGACGACGGCTCCGTAAAAGACGTGGATTTCTTCCGCATGATGCGGATCGTCCGCGACGGCGGTTACACGGGATACGTCGGGATCGAATCCTGTCCGCCGGACGCGGATCAGGAATTTGAGGCGGTGGCCAAAACGCGAGATTTGCTCTCGCGCATCCGCGAGGCCGAGGCGAAGTGCAAGCCTCTCTTCAACGGACGGGACCTGTCCGGGTGGGTTGCCATCGAAGGCGGCGACTGGACCGTCGAAAATGGCGTATTGATTGGCCGTAACGGCTGCAATTGGACGACGAATCCCGAAACGACCGGATCATGGCTGCGCACGGAAAAGATCTACGGCGATTTCCGGCTCGAATTGCAGTACGCGATCAACCAAGGCGGCAACAGCGGCGTCTTCTTCCGGTCCGCGCCGGAGAAAAATCCCGCGTTCACCGGCTACGAAATGCAAATCGTTGACTTCTTCGGACAAGAACCGAGCAAGCACGGCGCAACCGCCATCTACGACCTCGTGCCGCCGATGAAAAACAAAGTCCGGCCCGCCGACGAATGGAACACCGTGACCATTACCGCACGCGGCCCGCGTATCCAATTCGAAATCAATGGCGAACTCGTCCTCGACTCCGAACAAACCCGATCGATGCGCGGCCACATCGGCCTCCAAAACCACGACGAACGCGCCGTCGTCCGATTCCGCAACATCCGCTTGCAGGAACTGTGAACCTACAATCGGCAGTTGAACGCGGCTCTTTCGACCAAACCATGGACGAGATGGACATTGTGGACCCAGTGGACTTCACCCGCAAGGGGATTG